>Ga0081455_10006146_pt1 | contig 12960 bp, 12 predicted proteins | sample TabmetS3T2R1_FD_70207 | JGI IMG/M metagenome (GOLD analysis project Ga0081455, IMG submission 70207) | Tabebuia heterophylla rhizosphere microbial communities from the University of Puerto Rico - S3T2R1 | ecosystem: Host-associated > Plants > Roots > Rhizosphere ... | reverse complement strand
GGACTTCAGCCGAGCCGAGAAGCTGTCCTTGCCGATCACGCTACTCATCCTGCTCCTGGCGTTCGGTGCGCTCGTGGCGGCGAGCGTTCCCGTCGTGCTCGCGTTCTCGGCCGTGGTCGCCGCGGTGGGGCTGAACCTGCTTGCCAGCCACGTCATCCCGACGGCAGACGCGACGCAGTCGGTCATTCTGCTCGTCGGGATGGCGGTGGGCGTCGACTACTCGCTGTTCTACCTGCGCCGCGAGCGCGAGGAGCGCTCCCGCGGACACGAACCGCACGCGGCGCTGCTCCGAGCGGCGGCCACGTCCGGCCAGGCGGTGCTGATCTCCGGCGCCACCGTGCTCATCGCGATGGCAGGCATGCTCTTCGCCGGCAACAGCATCTTCACGTCGATGGCGATCGGGACGATGATCGTCGTCTTCGCGGCCATGGTCGGGTCGCTGACCGTGCTCCCCGCGATCCTGCACAAGCTCGGCGACCGCGTCGAGAAGGGCCGGCTTCCCTTGGCCGGCCGGGTCCGGCGCCCGGCGGGCGAGTCGCGGATCTGGGGCGCGATCCTGCGCCCCGTGCTCCGATGGCCGGTCGCGGCCGCGTTGCTGAGCGCGGGGGTGCTCGTGGCCGCGGCCCTGCCGGCCTTGCAGATGCACACGAAGCTTCCGAGCTTCACGGACCTCCCGAACAACCTGGCGCTGGTCGGCACCTACGAGCGCATCCAGCGCGCCTTCCCCGGCTCCCAGACGCCGGCCGAGGTCGTCGTCAAGGCTCGCGACGTCACGACGCCGGCGTATCGCGACGCGTACGCGCAGTTCCAGCGGCGCGCGCTCCGGACCGGGCTGCTCTTCGAGCCGTTCCACGTGTTCGTCAGCCGCGACAGGACGGTCGCGCGCGTCGAGTTCTCGATGGCCGGCAAGGGCGACGACAAGACTTCATTCAGGGCGCTGAGCGCGCTCCGGCGCGACGTGATCGCCCCGGTGGCCGCGAAGCTCCCGGGCGCAGATGTCGCCGTCGCTGGTCAGACCGCGGGCACACACGACTTCAACGAGACCATGAAGCGGCGCGCGCCGCTCGTCTTCGGCTTCGTGCTCGGGCTCGCCTTCGTCCTGTTGCTGCTGAGCTTCCGCTCGATCGTCGTGCCGCTCAAGGCGATCGTCCTGAACCTGCTCTCGGTCGGCGCCGCTTACGGCATCCTCATCACGGTCTTCCAGAACGGCCACCTCGAAGGACCGCTCGGCTTCACGTCCAACGGCGCCATCGCCTCCTGGCTGCCGCTGTTCCTCTTCGTGATCCTGTTCGGCCTCTCGATGGACTACCACGTCTTCATCCTCACGAGGATCAAGGAGCTCGTCGATCGCGGCATGCCGACCACGCAGGCCGTCGAGCAGGGCATCCGCACGACCGCGGGGACCGTCACGAGCGCGGCGATCGTGATGGTCGCGGTGTTCGCGATCTTCGCCGGGCTGCGCGTCCTCGCCGTCAAGCAGATGGGCTTCGGCTTGGCGGTCGCCGTCCTCATCGACGCGACGATCGTCCGCGCGGTTCTGCTCCCGTCGTCGATGAAGCTGCTCGGCGAGTGGAACTGGTACCTGCCGCGCTGGCTGCGCTGGCTGCCAAGCCTCGCTGTCCAGAGCGAGTCGGCGCCTGTAGTGTCGTCAGCGCGATGGACGCCGCCCGCGCGATCGTCGAGAGGGTCGGACTCGATTCGCTCATCGAGACGCTCTGGGGACACGGCTATACGGTGATCGGCCCGACCGTGCGCTCGCGGTCGCTCGTCTACGACGAGGTGCGCAGCGCCGACGACCTTCCGGCGGGTTGGATCGACGTCCAGGAGGGCGGCACGTTTCGCCTGCAGCGCTCGGGCGACGATGCACTGTTCGCCCACACCGTCGGCCACGACTCGCTCAAGCGCTTCCTCTTCCCGCCCGAGCTGCGCATCTGGCGCGCGCGGCGCGCCGGCGACGGCACGCTCGAGGTCGAGGAGCCCGCGCCGCCGCCGCGCTACGCGTTCATCGGCGTGCGTTCGTGTGACCTGCACGCGGTTGCCATCCAGGACCGCGTTTTCATCGGCGACCGCTACGCCGATCCGGACTACGAAGCGCGCCGCCGCGACGCGTTCTTCGTCGCGGTCAACTGCGGGCGCGCTGGCGGCACGTGCTTCTGCGCCTCGATGGACACCGGCCCGCGCGTCACCGACGGCTTCGACCTGGCCCTCACCGAGGTGCTCGACGAGCGCGGGCATCGGTTCGTCGTGGAGGTGGGCAGCGATCGCGGCGCCGAGGTCCTCGACGCGATCGACCATCGCGAGGCCGACGGAGACGAGCAGAGTGCGCCGGACGCCGCGGCGGAGCGGGCGCGCGCGTCGATGGGCCGCACGCTCGACGTGACCGACATCCGCGAGCTGCTGCAGGCCAACCCCGAGCACCCGCGCTGGGACGACGTCGCCGATCGCTGCCTGAGCTGCGGCAACTGCACGCTCGTCTGCCCGACCTGCTTCTGCAGCACGGTCGAGGACACCACGGATCTCGCGGGCGGCGAGACCGAGCACACGCGCCTGTGGGATTCGTGCTTCACGCTGGGCCACTCCTACGTGCACGGAGGTAGCGTGCGCCAGTCCGGGCGCTCGCGGTACAGGCAGTGGATGACGCACAAGCTCTCGACGTGGATCGACCAGTTCGGTACGTCGGGCTGCGTCGGCTGCGGGCGCTGCATCACGTGGTGCCCCGTGGCGATCGACATCACCGAGGAGGTGGCTGCGATCCGTGCGGACGATTGAGCAGCTGCTCGATGAGGCGCCGGCGCTTGCGGCGCTGGGCGCGGAGCACCGCGCGACGCTCGTCGGGTGCGCAAGCAACTGCGTCTTCGCGCCCGGGGAGCGGATCATGCGCGAGGGCGATCCCGCTGACGCCTTCTATGTCCTCCGCGAGGGCACGGTGGCGCTCGAGACCGAGGTCCCCGGGCGTGGGGCCGTCGTGCTGCAGACCCTGCACGACGGCGAGCTGCTCGGCTGGTCGTGGCTGGTACCGCCATACCGGACCGCGTTCGACGCGCGCTCGCTGGGCACGACGCACGCCATCGCCCTCGACGGCGCCTGCCTGCGCGGCAAGTGCGACGCCGACCCGGTGCTCGGCTACGCGCTGCTGAAGATCCTCTCGACGGTGTTCGTCCAGCGTCTTCAGGACACGCGGCTGCGGCTGCTCGACCTGTACGGGAAGGGCGCCGGTGCCTGAGCTTCCGATCGCCTTCCGCGTCGCCGAGAAGCAGCAGGAGACCGCAGACACGTGGACGCTGCGGCTCGCGCCGGCCGACGGCGCGGCGGTCGACCGCTTCGCGCCGGGCCAGTTCGCGATGCTCTACGCGTTCGGGGTCGGGGAGGCTCCGATCTCCATCAGCAGCATCGGCGGCGACGGCGCGGTCGTGCACACCGTGCGCGCGGTCGGTGCGGTCACCAACGCGATCTGCTCCGTGGAGCCGGGCGACGTGCTCGGCCTGCGCGGTCCCTTCGGCACGGCGTGGCCGCTCGCCGAAGCGGAGGGCCGCGACGTGGTCGTCGTCGCGGGCGGCATCGGCCTCGCACCGCTGCGCCCGGTCATCCATGCGCTGCTCGCGCATCGCGACCGCTATGGCGCCGTGTGCATCCTCTACGGCGGGCGCACGCCGGCCGAGCTGCTCTATCCGGGCGAGCTCGAGGGCTGGCGCGCGCGCTTCGACGTCGACGTCGACGTGACCGTGGACGTCGCCGACCCCAGCTGGCACGGCCGCGTGGGGCTGGTCACGCGGCTCATCGAGCCGGCGGTGTTCGACCCGGCGAGCGCTGTCGCGATGGTCTGCGGGCCCGAGGTGATGATGCGCTTCGTGGCGCTCGCGTTGCAGGACCGCGGCATGAGCGACGACCGCATCTGGCTGTCGCTGGAGCGCAGCATGACCTGCGCCACCGGACACTGCGGGCACTGCCAGCTCGGCCCGCTGTTCATCTGCAAGGACGGCCCGGTGCTGCGCCGCGACGTCGTCGAGCCGCTGATGCGGGTGCCCGAGCTGTGAGCGCGCGCGCCACGTTGGCCGTCTGGAAGTTCTCGTCGTGCGACGGATGCCAGCTCTCGATCCTCGACTGCGAGGACGAGCTGCTCGCGCTCGCCGGCGCGATTGACATCGCCTACTTCACCGAGGCGGGCATCGAGCGCGTCGAGGGGGCGTACGACCTGTCGATCATCGAGGGATCGATCACGACGGCCGAGGAGGCCGAGCGCATCCGCGACATCCGCGCGCGCTCGCGGCGGCTCGTGTCGATCGGCGCCTGCGCGACCGCCGGCGGCATCCAGGCGCTGCGCAATTTCGCCGACGTCGAGGACTTCATGTCGGTGGTCTACGCCAGCCCGCAGTACGTCTCGACGCTGGCCGAGTCGACGCCGCCCTCCGAGCACGTCGCGGTCGATTTCGAGCTCAACGGCTGCCCGCCGGACAAGGGCCAGCTGCTCGAGGTCATCAGTGCATACATCAACGAGCGCAAGCCGCAGATCGCCGCGCACAGCGTCTGCATCGAGTGCAAGCGCCGCGGCAACGTCTGCGTGATGGTCGCCCATGGCACGCCGTGCCTGGGACCGGTGACGCACGCCGGCTGCGGCGCGCTGTGCCCGAGCTACCACCGCGGCTGCTATGGCTGCTTCGGGCCGATGGAGCAGCCCAACACGGCATCGCTGGCCGGCTGGGTCGCGCGCCACGGGCTGCCCGAGCGCGACGTCGTCCGCCTGTACCGGACGTTCTACGCCGGCGCCCCGGCGTTCCGCACCGAGAGCGAGGCGCGCGATGGCTGAGCGCGAGATCCTCACCGAGATGCTCGCCCGCGTCGAGGGCGAGGGCGCGATGGAGGTGCGGGTGCGCGACGGGCAGGTCGAGGACGTCAAGCTGCGCATCTACGAGCCCCCGCGGTTCTTCGAGGCGTTCCTGCGCGGCCGCCACTTCACCGAGGTGCCGGACATCACTGCCCGCATCTGCGGCATCTGCCCGGTCGCCTACCAGATGAGCTCGATCGCGGCGATGGAGGACGTCTGCGGCGTCGAGGCCGCCGAGCAGGTGCACGCGCTGCGGCGGATGCTCTACTGCGGGGAGTGGGTCGAGAGTCACGCGCTGCACGTGTTCATGCTGCACGCGCCGGACTTCCTCGGTTACGCGAACGCGTTCGAGATGGCGCGCGACCACCCCGAGGTCGTCGAGCGTGCGCTGCAGCTCAAGAAGGCCGGCAACGCGCTCATGCGGGTGATTGGCGGACGCGAGATCCATCCGATCAACCCGCGGGTCGGCGGCTTCTATCGCGCGCCCACGCGCGCCGAGCTCGCGCCGGTGGTGGAGGAGCTCGAGCGCGCGCGGGAGTTCGCCGTCGAGGCGGTCGCCTTCACGGCGTCGCTGCCGTGCCCGGACTTCGAGGAGGACTTCGTCTTCCTTGCGCTGTCCGAGCCGGACGTCTACGCAATCGAGGGCGGGCGGCTCGTGTCGAGCAGCGGCCTCGACATCGCGCCCTCGGAGTACGACGAGCACGTCGTCGAGGAGCACGTCGAGCACTCGACCGCCCTGCACTCGCGGTTGCTCGACGGCACCCGCTATCTGGTCGGCCCGCTGGCGCGCTACGCGCTCAACCGCGACAGGCTCTCGCCGGTCGCGAGCGAGGCCGCCGACGCCGCCGGTCTCGGCCCCGTGTGCCGCAACCCGTTTCGCAGCATCGTCGTGCGCGCCGTCGAGATCCTGTACGCGCTCGACGAGGCGCTGCGGCTGCTCGACGCATACGAGCCGCCCGATCCGCCCGCCCCCGAGGTGATCCCGCGCGCGGGCGTGGGGTTCGGGTGGACCGAGGCGCCGCGCGGCATGTTGTGGCACCGCTACGCGATCGATGACGAGGGCACGATCCTCGACGCCCGCATCGTGCCCCCGACGTCGCAGAACCAGGGCCGCATAGAGCAGAGCCTCTACGGCTTCGTCCAGGAGCACGTGCAACTCGCCGATGACGAGCTGCGCCTGCGCTGCGAGCAGGCCGTGCGCAGCTACGACCCGTGCATCTCGTGCGCGACGCACTTCCTGCGGCTGGAGATCGACCGGGCTTGATCGTCATCGGGGTGGGCAACGCCTGGCGCGGCGACGACGGCGCCGGCCTCGCGGTCGCCCGCCGAGTGCGCGAGCTCGCGCCGGCCGGTGTGGAGGTGCGCGAGGTGGAGGGCGAGGCGACCGCGTTGATGGATGCGTGGAGCGGCGACGACCGGGTGGTCGTCGTCGATGCCGCGCAGTCGGGCGCGGCCCCCGGCACCGTGCGGCGCTTCGACGCCCGCACCTCACCGCTGCCCGCGCGCTTCCTGCGCTCGTCGACCCACGCCTTCGGCGTTGCTGATGCGATCGAGCTGGCCCGGTCGCTCGGCCGGCTGCCCGCAGTGCTGGAGGTCTACGCGATCGAGGGCGCGACGTTCGTGGCCGGCGACCGGCTGACTCCCCCCGTCGAGCGCGCCGCCCAGGAGCTGGCGGCGGAGCTCGGCACGCGTCGGTGATTTCCCGCAGCGGGCATCGCAGCCCGCCCGGATGGCAGGCGTATCCGCGCCGCATACGGTGGAGCCACCATCACTGGAGGCCATCGCATGTTCGACCAAATCGTCATCGGCGTGGACAACCGCGAGGGGGGCCGCGACGCCCTGGCGCTCGCCGACACCCTGGCTCGCGCCACCGGCGGGATCCTCGTCGCCGTCCGCGCCTATCCCCATGAGCAGCATCCTTCACGCCCTGCGGTCGGCGGCTTCGAAGAGAGTCTGCGGGCCGACGCCGGCGCCGAGCTCGACAGCGTGCTGAGCGAGGAAGGGGTGGCGGCGCAGCGGGTGATCGTCGGGGACACCTCGACGGCACGAGCGCTACAGCACGCCGCCGAGGAGGACGACGCCGGAGTCCTGGTCGTCGGCTCGACGCATCGCGGCCAGGTCGGTCGCGTGCTCGCCGGCGGCGTAACCGCCAGCGTCCTGCACCACGCGCCCTGCCCCGTGGCAGTTGCCCCGCGCGGGTTCGCCGAGGACCGTCACGAGCTCAAGGCGATCGGGGTCGGCTTTGACGGCAGCGCCGAGTCGCAGGCGGCCCTCGCGCTCGCGACCAAGCTCGCGAAGGCAGCCGGCGCGTCGCTGCGGATCCTGTCGGTCGTCGCCGTTGCGGTGCCGGCGGCCTACCCCGCGGCCTTCGAGGGCGACTGGGTCGACGAGACGGAGCGGGCCGGCCGCGCGAAGGTCGATCGCGCTTGCGCCGCCGCCGGCGAGCATGGTGTCGTCGCGTCCGGGGAGACCGCCGTCGGCTCGGCAGTCGATGAGCTCGTGGAGCTCTCCGGTGAGGTGGATCTGCTCGTCGTCGGCTCCCGCGGGTTCGGGCCGGTGAAGCGGCTGCTGCTCGGCAGCACGTCGGACCGGCTGGTGCGCGAGGCCGGATGCGCCGTCATCGCCGTGCCCCGCCCCGCGCACGCTTCAGACGCGGCGACCGCGGCGTAAGCGCGCGCCGTCGCCGAAACCTCGAGCTTCGAGGAGGCTCACACATGGCAACGATCGAGAAGCCCACGACCTACGCGGAGCCCGGCGCTGCCGGGAGTCCGGTGGAGGTGAAGGGGTGCTACGAGAACTTCATCGGCGGCGCCTGGACGCCGCCCAAGCACGGCGAGTACCGCGAGAACCTCAGCCCGGCGACGGGTGAGCCGTTCTGCGAGATCGCGTATTCCACACCGGAGGACATCGAGCTCGCGCTCGATGCCGCGCATGCGGCCAAGCGTGCGTGGGCCAAGACATCGGCGACGGACCGCGCAGCAGTGCTCAACGCGGTCGCCGACGCGATCGAGGCCAACCTCGAGATGCTCGCCGTGGCCGAGAGCTGGGACAACGGCAAGCCGGTGCGCGAGACGCTCAACGCGGATCTGCCGCTCGCCATCGACCACTTCCGGTACTTCGCCGGAGTGATCCGCGGCGAGGAGGGCAAGATCTCCGAGCTCGACGAGCACACCGTCGCGTATCACTTCCACGAGCCGCTCGGTGTCGTCGGGCAGATCATCCCGTTCAACTTCCCGCTGCTCATGGCCGCGTGGAAGATCGCGCCGGCGCTGGCCGCCGGCAACTGCACCGTCGTCAAGCCGGCCTCGCCGACGCCGTGGTCGATCCTCAAGCTCGCCGAAGTGATCGAGGACATCGTCCCGCCGGGCGTGCTGAACATCGTCAATGGTCCGGGCGCGTCGACCGGCAAGGCGCTGGCGTCGAGCAAGCGCATCGCCAAGATCGCGTTCACCGGCGAGACCGTGACCGGCCGCATGATCATGCAGTACGCCGCGCAGAACATCATCCCGTCCACGACGGAGCTGGGCGGCAAGTCGCCCAACATCTTCTTCGAGGACGTGATGGCGGCCGACGACGCGTTCCTCGACAAGGCGATCGAGGGGCTCGTGCTCTACGCCTTCAACAAGGGCGAGGTGTGCACCTGCCCGTCGCGGGCCCTCATCCAGGAGTCGATCTACGACGAGTTCATGGACCGCTGCCTGGAGCGCATCGCCGCGATCAGGCAGGGCAGCCCGCTCGATCTCGAGACGATGATCGGCCCGCAGGTGTCCGCCGCGCAGCTCGACAAGATCGCGGGCTACGTCGAGATCGGCCGCCGCGAGGGTGCGGAGGTCCTCATCGGCGGGGAGCGCAACGTCCTCGAGGGTGAGCTCGAAGGCGGCTACTACTACAAGCCGACCGTCCTGAAGGGCGAGAACTCGATGCGCGTCTTCCAGGAGGAGATCTTCGGTCCCGTCCTGGCCGTCACGACGTTCCGCGACGAGGCGGAGGCGCTGCAGATCGCCAACGACACGCTCTACGGCCTCGGCGCCGGGGTGTGGAGCCGCGACGGCAGCCGCGCGTTCCGGATGGGGCGCGGCATCGAGGCCGGCAGGGTGTGGACCAACTGCTACCACCTGTATCCGGCCCACGCGGCCTTCGGCGGCTACAAGACCTCGGGCGTCGGGCGCGAGACGCACAAGATGATGCTCGAGCACTACACGCAGACGAAGTGCCTGCTCGTCAGCTATGACCCCAACCCGCTCGGCTTCTTCTAGAAAGCCGCCGGCGCGGGTCACGGCAAACCCGGAGGCGCTCGAGGTTCTCGAACGCCTCCGGGTGGCCCACGCGCCGCCCGCGCTCTTCCGCGGGCGGTGAACGCGCGGCGGGTCTGCGCGCTTTCACGGATGCGGTCGCGTGGTCTGTGCGGTGTGCAGGCGGACACCGCGGACGGAGACTGGCGACGTTCACATCTCCAGGAGGCCACCATGCACACCACTGTCGACAGGCCGGAGGCACGCGACCACACCGAGGACTGGTTCGCCGGTGTGGCCGAGGACGTGGCCTTCATTGCGATGGTGTTCTCGGGCATCGTGGTCGCGGCGGCGATCCTCGCGCTCGCGATCATGTTCTGAACACGCGTAGGGTCGCGCGATGCACGCGGGCTTCGGCCTCGCCATCGCGCTGGCCTTCGCCTTCGCGCTCACGAACGGGTTCCACGACGCGTCGAACGCGATCGCGACGCTCGTCGCGACGCGCGCGGCGCGTCCCCTGCAGGCCGTCGTCCTCGCGGCGGTGTTCAACCTGCTCGGGCCGCTGGTCGTCGGCGCGGCGGTGGCCGACACCATCGGCGGGATCGTCACGCTCGGCCAGCAGGAGGCGATCGAGGTGATCGGCGCGGGACTGCTCGCCGCCGTCGCCTGGAACGTGGTGACGTGGTGGCTCGGCCTCCCGTCGAGCTCGGGGCATGCGCTCGTCGGAGGGCTCGTGGGCGCGGGCCTGGTGCAGGGCGGTGCCGATGCGATCCTCTGGGGAGGGCTCGACGGCATCCATCCGGTCGGCGTCCTGGGCACGCTCATTGCGCTGGCGGTCTCGCCGGTCCTTGGCGCGCTTGCCGCGTTCCTGTTGATCCGCGGCATCCGAGCCGCGGCAAGGCGCGCGACGCGGCGCTGGCGGGTGTCGGTGCGAGCGGGGCAGTGGGCGACCGCGGCCGCCCTCGCGCTGAGCCACGGCGCCAACGACGCTCAGAAGAGCGCCGGTGTCGTCGCGGCGCTGTTGGTCGCAGACGGGCGCATCGATCACCTCTCGCCTCCGACCTGGGTCGAGCTCGGATGCGCCGCCGCGCTCACCGTCGGCACAGCGTTCGGTGGCTGGCGGATCGTGCGCACGGTCGGCCGGCGCATCTACCGCATTCGTGCGGTCGACGGGCTTGCGGCGAGCGGCTCAGCCGCCGGCGTGATCCTCGGCGCCTCGATCGTCGGCGGCCCGGTCTCGACGACCCAGGTCGTCGCGTCGGCGGTCGTCGGAGTCGGGGGCGGTCGCCGGCGCTGGCACCACGTGCACTGGGCGATCGTGCGCCACATCGGGCTCGCATGGATCATTACGATGCCGGCGACCGCCGCGCTCGCAGCGGTGGCGCTCGTCGTATGGAGGTGGGCGGCGTGACGCGGCAGCGATGGTTCTTGCCCGAGAGCCCGGACGTGCTCGGTCTCCTGGGCCGGCAGGTGGCCGTGACGGCGGAGGGGATGGACGCGTTCGCGGCATGGGCCGCGGGCGACGCCGGCGCCGCCGACACCGTCCGCGCGCGCGAGCACGCCGCCGACGCCATGAAGCGCGAGGTCCTCGATGCGTTGCGAGCGGCGTTCGTGCTTCCGCTGGAGCCTGAAGACGTCTTCACGATCTCGCGCGGCATCGATTGGACGCTCAACCGCGCGAAGGACACGATCAACGAGGCCGAGGTCATGGCGTGTCCTCCCGACGCCGCTCTCGCGGAGATGACCGCGCTCCTTGCCCAGGCGGTGCGGCACATCGAGGAGGCGGTCAGCCGGCTCAATCGCGCGGACGCCGACGCGACGCAGCCCGCCGAAGCCGCAATCAAGGCCGAGCGCAAGCACGAGCGCGCATATCGCGCCGGCATGGCGGCGCTGCTCGAGAACGACGACTTCCGCGAGGTCACGGCGCGCCGCGAGCTCTACCGCCGCTGCTCGCGCATCGGCGAGGGCGCCGTCGACGTCGCCGAGCGGATCATCTACGCGGTGGTCAAGGAGAGCTGATGCCGCACCGGCTCGATGCGTGGATGTACCGGGGCGGCCGTCCGAACCGGATGGCGCGGCTGCTCAACGGCATGTGGCGGCTGGTCGCAATGGCGGGCCTCCCGCCGCGCCGCTTGCAGGTGCTCGAGGTCCCCGGGCGCAGCACGGGCCGCCGCACGTCGTTCCCCCTCGTGGTCGCGGACTACGAGGGCGAGCGTTACCTCGTGGCCATGCTCGGCGAGCGGTCGAACTGGGTGGCCAACGTCCGCGCGGCGGGCGGCCGCGCCGTGCTGCGCCACGGCCGCAGTGAAGCCGTGCTCCTGGACGAGGTCGATCCCGGCGAGCGCGCCCCGATCCTCCGGCGTTATCTGCAGCTTGCCCCCGGCGGGCGGGCCCACATCCCGGTGGATCCCGGCGCCCCGCCTGAGGCGTTCGAGCCGATCGCCGGAGCTACCCGGTGTTCCGCGTGGGCGCGGGCACCGTGCGGGGAACTACCGAGCGCGGATGAGCGCGCGCCCCGATGCGGCGGGGCCGGTCGTCGATGAGGCTGCGACGCATGGACGCCGTGTCCGAGGCCGAGCCTGCGCGCGCCCCGAGCGATTCGCGCCGCGAGCGGCTGACGCTCCTCGCGATGTGCTTCGGCCTGTTCATGATCATGCTCGACAACACGATCGTGAACGTGGCGCTGCCGTCGATCCAGCGCGCGCTGCACGCCAGCCCCGAAACGCTGGCGTGGACGGTCAACGCGTACGTGGTGCCGTTCGCGGCGCTCATCCTGCTGGGCGGCAAGCTCGGCGACCGGTTCGGTCGCAGGCGGATGTTCGTCGCCGGCCTGGCGATCTTCACCGCCGCCTCCGGCGCGTGCGCGCTGTCGACGACGTCCGGCGCGCTCGTGGCCGCGCGCGCGGTTCAGGGCGCGGGCGCCGCACTGATGAATCCGCTCTCGCTGTCGATCCTCGTCGCCACCTTCCCTCCGAAGCGCCTCCCGGCGGCCATCGGGGTGTGGGCGGGGATCTCCGGGCTCGGCCTTGCCATCGGGCCGTTGCTCGGCGGGGCGCTCGTCGAGAACGCCGATTGGTCGGCGGTCTTCTGGATCAACGTCCCGATCGGCGTGATCGCCGGCGCGGTGACGCTGCGCGCCGTCAGCGAATCGCGTGACCCGGCCAGCCGGTCGCTCGATCTTCCGGGGACGGCGCTCGTGACGCTCGCGCTCTTCAGCGTCGTCTGGGGCCTCATCAAGTCCGACACCCACGGGTTCGGCTCGACCTACGTCCTTGGCTTCCTGGCCGCCGGGCTGGTGCTCCTGGCGCTGTTCATCGTGCGCGAGCGCCACGCCGCGGATCCGATGCTCCCGCTCGAGCTGTTCGGGCAGCGCAGCTTCAGCGTGGCCGATGTCGTCATGGCGCTCGTCGGCTTCGCGATGTTCGGGGCGATCTTCTATGGCGCGCTGTTCCTGCAGAACGTCCAGGGCTACTCGGCGCTGCAGGCGGGCATCCGCACCCTGCCGTGGACGCTCATGATCCTCATCGTCGCGCCCCCGGCGGGGCGGCTTGCCGGCCGCGTCGGCGCACGCGCTCCGGCCGCGCTGGGCATGGTGCTGCTGTCGCTCGGGCTCGCGGGCCTCGCCGAGCTCCACGCCACCTCCGCCTACTCGTCGATCTGGCCGTACTTCGTCCTGTGTGGCGTCGGCACTGCCCTCGCCATGCCCGCGCTGAGCGCAACCGCAATGGCCGCGATCGGCCCAGCGAAAGCGGGCGTCGCGTCCGGCGTCCTGAACACGGCGCGGCAGGTCGGCGGCGCGCTGGGGATCGCCGTCCTCACCGCGGTGGCCACGGCGCGCATCACGAGCAGCTGGAACGCGTTCGCGGCCTCCCTGCCTGCGCCGATGGGCAGGCAGGCCGCGAGGCT
>Ga0081455_10006145_pt1 | contig 12961 bp, 10 predicted proteins | sample TabmetS3T2R1_FD_70207 | JGI IMG/M metagenome (GOLD analysis project Ga0081455, IMG submission 70207) | Tabebuia heterophylla rhizosphere microbial communities from the University of Puerto Rico - S3T2R1 | ecosystem: Host-associated > Plants > Roots > Rhizosphere ... | reverse complement strand
TGTGCCTTCTCGACCTCGTCGAACAGCACCACCGAGAACGGCTTGCGCCGCACCTTCTCGGTCAGCTGGCCGCCCTCCTCATAGCCGACGTAGCCCGGAGGCGAGCCGAACAGCCGCGACACCGTGTGCTTCTCGGAGAACTCACTCATGTCGAGCTGGATCAGCGAGTCGGGGTCGCCGAAGAGGAACTCGGCGAGCGACTTGGACAGCCAGGTCTTGCCGACGCCGGACGGCCCGGCGAAGATGAACGACCCGCCCGGACGGCGTGGGTCCTTCAGACCCGCACGCGTACGCCGGATCGCCCGCGACAAGGCCTTGACGGCCTCCTCCTGACCGATGACGTTCTTGTGGAGCTCGTCCTCCATCTTGAGCAGCCGACCGGACTCCTCCTCGGTCAGCTTGACGATGGGGATGCCGGTGGCGGTCGCCAGGACCTCGGCGATCAGCTCCTCGTCGACCTCGGCCACGACGTCCATGTCGCCGGCCTTCCACTGCCGCTCCCGCTCCGCCTTGGCGGCGATCAGCTTCTTCTCCTCGTCGCGAAGGGACGCGGCGGCCTCGAAGTCCTGACTGTCGATGGCGCCTTCCTTGCGCCGGCGGACGTCGGCGATCTTCTCGTCGAACTCGCGCAGGTCCGGCGGTGCGGTCATCCGGCGAATGCGTAGCCGCGACCCGGCCTCGTCGATCAGGTCGATCGCCTTGTCGGGCAGGAACCGGTCGGAGATGTAGCGCTCGGCCAGCGTCGCCGCCGAGACCAGGGCCTCGTCGGTGATGGTAACGCGGTGGTGCGCCTCGTAGCGGTCGCGCAAACCCTTCAGCATCTCGATCGTGTGCGCCGCCGACGGCTCCTCGACCTGGATCGGCTGGAACCGGCGCTCCAGCGCGGCGTCCTTCTCGAGGTGCTTGCGGTACTCGTCGAGTGTGGTGGCTCCGACGGTCTGCAGCTCGCCGCGGGCCAGCATCGGCTTCAGGATGCTGGCGGCGTCGATCGCGCCCTCGGCGGCACCCGCACCGACCAGGGTGTGGATCTCGTCGATGAACAGGATGATGTCGCCGCGAGTACGGATCTCCTTGAGCACCTTCTTGAGGCGCTCCTCGAAGTCACCGCGGTAGCGCGACCCGGCGACCAGCGCCCCGAGGTCGAGCGTGTAGATCTGCTTGTCCTTGAGCGTCTCGGGCACGTCGCCACGGACGATGTCCTGGGCAAGACCGGCCACGATGGTGGTCTTGCCGACGCCCGGCTCCCCGATGAGCACCGGGTTGTTCTTCGTACGCCGCGAGAGGACCTGCATGACGCGCTCGATCTCTTTCTCGCGGCCTATGACCGGATCGAGTTTGCCTTCTCTAGCCGCCTGCGTGAGGTTCTGGCCGAACTGGTCGAGGACCAGCGAGCTGCTGGGGCCGGCCTCGGCCGGTCCGCCGGCCGGAGCGGCCTCCTTGCCCTGGTAGCCCGACAGCAGCTGGATCACCTGCTGGCGGACCCGGTTGAGGTCGGCGCCGAGCTTGACGAGGACCTGGGCGGCGACGCCCTCGCCCTCCCGGATCAGCCCGAGCAGAATGTGCTCGGTGCCGATGTAGTTGTGGCCGAGCTGCAGCGCCTCGCGCAGGCTCAGCTCGAGGACCTTCTTGGCCCGCGGGGTGAACGGAATGTGACCGCTGGGCGCCTGCTGACCCTGGCCGATGATCTCCTCGACCTGGGCCCGGACGGCCTCCAGCGAGATTCCCAGGCTCTCCAGCGCCTTGGCGGCGACGCCTTCACCCTCGTGAATCAGTCCGAGCAGGATGTGCTCGGTACCGATGTAGTTGTGGCTGAGCATCCGGGCCTCTTCCTGCGCCAGGACTACTACCCGGCGTGCCCGGTCGGTAAATCGCTCGAACATCAGTGCACTCTCCCCTCGGCTGTTCCCATGCTAGCCCCGGTATCCGGAGCAGGTCGCCGGTGTGAGCGTCAGGCTGGACACGGATCCGGCACGACCAGGTGACTTTGCAAGATGACTGACAATGCCACCGGGCCAGGCTGGGTCCGCGGGCCCGACGCCCCCATCTAAGCGAACTCTGAACAAAAAGAACCGCCGGGGTACGGCGGATGTTCCGTACCCCGGCGGCATTACGCTGAGCGCGAAACGGGGAACCTGACGTCGGAGTGAGCGGTGCCTGGGAGCGTGCCCATCGGCCCGGACTTAGGCCACCCTCAGTGCGCGGCGTCGAAGGCCTCCCGCACCTCAGCGGGCACCCGCCCGCGGTCCGAGACCTCCCAGCCGTTGCCACGTGCCCACTCGCGGATCTCCGCGGCCGACGGGCCACCTGCCCGAGCGGCGCGGGCCCGTCCACGGCCCCGACGGGCCGCCGTCACCTTGCGTCCACCGGCGACATACGGCTCGAGCGCGCCTCGGAGCTTCGTCGCGTTTCGCTTGGACAAGTCGATTTCATAAGCCGAGCCGTCGAGCCCGAACGCCACTGTCTCGGCGGCCGAACCGCCGTCGAGGTCATCGACAAGCTTAATCTGGACCTCTCGTGCCATCGCCCATTCCTTTCGTGGAACCAGGCCCGCGGAAGACCTGGGGGCGACCAAAATGATCGCATCACAGATAATGCCACAAGCATCGTGCAAACGAATAACCGGATGGTTCATTCCGGCCGAAGCAACGGAAAAAGAATCGACTCTCGAATTGTTCCGGCGCCCATCAGAAGCGCGACGATCCGGTCGATTCCCAATCCGATGCCGCCCATCGGCGGCATACCGAACTCCATCGCCCGGAGGAACTCCTCGTCGAGGTCCATCGCCTCCGGATCGCCAGCGGCGGCCAATAGGGACTGTTCGACCAGCCGCTCTCGCTGAATCACCGGGTCATTGAGCTCACTGTAGGCCGGCCCGATCTCCACTCCGTTGATCACCAGATCAAACGCCTCGACCAGATCGGGGTCGCTACGGTGTGGCTTCGCCAACGGGCGTACGGCAGCCGGATAGTCGCATACGAAGGTCGGCTGGATCAGCGTACGTTCGACCAGCTTCTCGTAAAGCTCGTGGATGATCTCCGCCGCGCTCCAAGTGTCCTGCAACTCGACCCCTCGATCGGCTGCCAAACGTCGCAAATGGTCGACATCGGAATGCAGCGTGACCGGCTCGCCGAGAGCCTCGGAAACCAGCTCGAGCAGCGACGCTCGACGCCAGGGCTGTGAGAGGTCGATCTCCGAGCCGTCACGGGCCGGAACGGCCACCCGATCGAGCAACTTCGCCGCGTCGAGGATGAGCTCTCGCGCAAGCTCCATCATCGAGTTGTAGTCGCCGTAGGCCTGATAAGCCTCTATCATCAGGAACTCGGGACTATGCGTCGAGTCGACCCCTTCGTTACGAAACGTCTTTCCGATCTCAAAGACCTGGTCGATGCCACCGGCAACGGCTCGCTTGAGGTCGAGTTCCAAGGCGATCCGAAGCAGCATCTCCTGGTCAAATGCCGCCAGGTGGGTGCGGAACGGACGCGCAGCTGCACCGCCGTTGGTCAACTGCAGGACCGGAGTCTCGACCTCCACATATCCCAATCGGTCTAATGTCGACCGAAAGGATTTCAGCACCGTCGCCTTGGCTCGCACCATCTGGCGTGGACGATCGTGCTGAATCATGTCGACATAGCGCATCCGGACCTTTGCCTCGTCCGACAACGGGCGATGCTCGACTGGCAGCGGCCGAAGCGCTTTCGCGGCGAATTGCCAGGCCGTGACGCGCACCGAGAGTTCGCCCCGCCGGCTCCGCACTACCTCGCCGGTCACGGAGAGCAGATCGCCGATGTCGACCAGCGCCTTCAGATCGGCCAGGGATTCCTCCCCGACGTCGGCCTGCGAAACCATCGCCTGCAACTCGGTTCCGTCGCCTTCTCGCAATCGCAGAAAGCACAGCTTTCCGGTGTCGCGACGAAAGATGACCCGGCCGGATACCGAGACCTCGACCCCGGTTGTGCCATCGGATTCCAGGTCGGAGGTGTCATAGAGCTCGCGGACCTGGCGCAGGGTGTGGGTGCGCGGCACCTCGATCGGGTACGGCTCGAGGCCGCGCTCGATCAGGTCGGCGCGCTTGTCTCGGCGTACCCGCATCTGCTCGGGAAGATCCTCGTCGTACGGCGCCGGGTCGGTCTGCGAAGTCATGACGCCACAGCGTACGAGCCCACCTGCCGCGGGCGCGACGAGGTTATGCCTGGTTGCGTTCGAACACGAGGCGGAGACCGTGCAGGGTCAGCCAGGGCTCGTGAACGTCGACCGCGGCGCACTCGTCGAGCACTACCGGAGCCAGCCCCCCGGTCGCGATCACCGTGACCTGGTCGCGTTCCAGCCCGAGGGCGGCGGTCATCCGGGCCACCATCCCCTCAACCTGGGCCGCGAAGCCGAACACCGCCCCGGCCTGCAGCGCCTCGACAGTGTTCTTGGCGATTACCGAACGTGGCCGGAGCAGCTCGACCCGGCGCAACTGGGCGCCGCGGCGACCGAGCGCCTCGACCGACACCTCGATGCCGGGCGCGATCGCGCCGCCGACGTACTCACCCCGCTCGCTGACCACGTCGTAGGTCGTGGCGGTGCCGAAGTCGACGACGATGCAGGGGCCGGTGTAGCGATCGGCGGCGGCCAGCGCGTTCGCTATCCGGTCGGTTCCGACCTCGCGAGGGTTGTCCATCAGCACCGGCACGCCCGTTCGTACCCCCGGCTCGACCACGACGTGCGCGATCTCGGTCAAGTAGCGGGTCAGCATCAACCGCCACTCGTGCAGCACCATCGGCACCGTCGAGCAGACCGCGATGCCCTCGACGGCGCAGCCGGCCCGCTCCAGCAAGCCGGTGACGAGGAAGTGCCACTCGTCGGCGGTACGGCCCTCGTCGGTGGCGACCCGCCAGTGGTGGACGAGCTTGTCGTCGTCGAAGACGCCGAGCACCGTCTGGCGGTTGCCGATGTCGACGCAGAGCAACATCCGACGCCTCAGCGCTCCCGCAGGTCCATCGCGATGTCGAGGGCCGGCGCCGAATGGGTCAGGGCGCCGACCGAGAGATAGTCGACGCCGGTCGCCGCGACCGCCGCCGCAGCGTCGAGCGTCAGGCCGCCGCTGGCCTCCAGCCGGGCCCGGCCCGCGACGACATCGACCGCGCGCCGCATCTCGGCCACGGTCATGTTGTCCAGCAGCAGCTCGTCGGCCCCGGCCTCGACGGCCTCGACCGCCTCCTCAGGAGTCGTCACCTCGACCTGGACCGACAGGTCGGGGAATCGCTCGCGCACCAGGCCATAGGCCGCGACGACCCCGCCGGCCGCCGCCACGTGGTTGTCCTTGACGAGGGCGGCATCCGACAGCCCCATCCGGTGGTTGACCCCACCGCCGCAGCGCACGGCGTACTTCTCCAGGCTGCGAAGCAACGGCGTCGTCTTGCGGGTGTCGCGGACCTGCGCCTTGGTGTCGGCGACAGCGGTGACCCAACGGGCCGTCTGGGTCGCAATCCCGGACAGGTGGCACAGCAGATTGAGCGCCGTACGCTCTGCGGTCAGTAGGCTACGGCCGGACCCGGTCACCGTCAGTACGACGTCGCCGCGCCGGACCTGGTCGCCGTCCTCCACCTGTGGCCGGAACTCGACGTCGTTGACCGTGAGGGCGAACGCCAGCTCGGCAACCGCGACGCCGGCGACGACTCCGTCGGCGGCGCGGACGACCAGATCGGCCGTGACCGCGTCGTCGGTCATCGTCGCGACCGAGGTGACGTCCTCGCCGCCGCGCAGGTCCTCGGCCAGCGCCGCGCGTACGAGCGCCTCAACCTCGTCCGGGTTCAGCCCGGCCGCAGCCAGCCGCTCGCGGACCTCACTCAGCGTCGACATCATGCGCCTCCATGCTCAACATGCCATCCTCACCACGCGCGATGACCAGATGCACCGACCACGCCGCGTCGTCGCGGTCCGGGAAGTCCTCGCGCCAGTGCGAGCCGCGGGTCTCCCGCCGCGCGTGCGCCGCGAGCGTCAGCCCGGCCGCGACGGTGAGCAGGTTGGTGGCCTCCCAGTCGGCCGTCTCGGGCTGCCCGGCCTCACTGGCAGCGAGCTCGGACAGTTGCTTGGCCATCCCACGCAGACCCGCATCGGTCCGCAACACCCCCGCCTGCTCCGTCATCGCAGCCTGTAGCGCGGGGACGGCCACGTGGCTCAGGACGCCGATCGACCGAGACGATCCGTCACTGAGGCTCCGACGATCCGCCGACCCGTCCTGAGTCGTCGACCGAGACGTTGCGGACCGTCGCGGCCTCAGTGACGGATCGTCGGGGCGGCGGTCGCTGAGCTCAATGTCTTGGGCGATTCGGCGGGCGAAGACGAGGCCTTCGAGGAGGGAGTTGGACGCCAGGCGATTCGCGCCGTGTACGCCGGAGCTGGCGGCCTCGCCGCAGGCGTACAGCCCTGGGACGCTGGTCCGCCCCCACAGGTCGGTCGCGACGCCGCCGGAGGCGTAGTGGCAGGCCGGCGCGACCGGGATCAGCTCGGTGACCGGGTCGATGCCATGACTCCGGCAGATGGCGAGGATCGTCGGGAAGCGCTCGTGCCAGCGCTGCTCGCCGAGGTGACGGGCGTCGAGCCACATGTGCTCGGCGCCAGTCTCCTGCATCCGGCGCATGATCGCCTTGGCGACCACATCGCGCGGCGCCAGGTCGGCTAGCTCGTGCTGACCCTGGAGGAACCGCACACCGGCGTCGTCGACGAGGTACGCGCCCTCGCCGCGGACCGCCTCGGAGATGAGCGGCTGCTGACCGTACTGATCGGCGCCGAGCCACAGCACCGTCGGATGGAACTGGACGAACTCCAGGTCGCGAAGCCGGGCCCCCGCGCGCAGCGCCATCGCCATGCCGTCGCCGGTCGAGACGGCCGGGTTCGTCGTCGCGGAGAACACTTGTCCGATGCCGCCGCTGGCCAACACGACTGCCTTGGCCCGGATCGCGCCGACGCCGTCGCGCTGGCCCTCGCCCATGACATGCAGCGTGACGCCCGCGACCGCACCGGCGTCGTCCAGCACCAGGTCGAGGGCGAGCGCGTGCTCGATGATCTCGATCCGGTCGGCCCGTCTGGCCGCCTCGACGAGGGCCCGCTGGATCTCGGCACCGGTGGCGTCTCCGCCGGCGTGCACGATCCGGTTCTGACGATGGCCGCCCTCCCGGGCCAGCTGCAGCTCGCCGGTGCCGGCCACGTCGAACCGGGTGCCGAGGTCGATCAGCTCGCCCAGCGCCGCCGGTCCTTCGGTGACGAGCACCTCGACCGCGGCGGTGTCGCAGAGCCCCGCCCCGGCGACCAGCGTGTCGGTCAGGTGCTGCTCGGGAGAGTCGCCGGGGCCGATCGCCGCCGCGATGCCGCCCTGCGCCCACTGCGTCGAGCCGGCCGACAGCTGGTCCTTGGTCACGACGACGATCCGTCCCGCCGAGCGCAGGCTGAGCGCGGCAGTGAGACCGGCGATGCCCGAGCCGATCACGACCACGTCGGCGTCCATGCTCCACCCGGGCGCCGGCGCGGTCAGCCGACCGGGCACCGGCGGCAGTCCGATGTCGCTGCCGAGCCAGCTGCTCACCCTGCGGCACCTCGTGGGGAGGCGATGTCGGAAGGCGCTTCGCCGAGCGTGAGTCCGACGTTGTCGATCAGCCGGGTCGCGCCGACCCGAGCCGCGACCAGCAGCCGGGCGTCGCCCTTCTCCGGCGCGGCATCGAGCTCCGGGTCGGTCAGGGCGAGGTAGTCGACGTCGACCTCGGACACCTCGTCGAGCACGCCACGCGCCGCGTCCATGACGGCAGCCGCACCGGCCTCGGCCGCGTCGCGACCCGCGAACAGGGCGCGGGACAGGGTCCTGGCCTGCCGGCGCTCCTCCTCGGTGAGGTAGGCGTTGCGGCTCGACAGCGCCAGGCCGTCGGCCTCGCGGACGATCGGTACGCCGACGATGCCGATGCCGAGGAACAAGGTCCGTACGAGATCGCGGATCAAGACGAGCTGCTGGTAGTCCTTCTCGCCGAAGACCGCCTGCGACGGCCGCACGATCGACAGCAGCTTGGTCACGACGGTGAGCACGCCCCGGAAGTGGGTCGGACGGCTCGCCCCTTCGAGCACGGTGCCGCGCGGTCCCGGGTCGATCATCGGTCCGCCGCCGATGCCGAAGGGATACATCTCAGCCGCGTCCGGCACGAAGACGACGTCGACGCCTTCCTTCTCGCACCTGGCGAGATCGGCATCGAGCGTACGCGGATAGCGCTCGAAGTCCTCGCCCTCGCCGAACTGGGTCGGGTTTACGAAGATCGACACGACGACGACGTCGCCGAGGGCGCGGGCGGTCCGCAACAGCTCGGTGTGGCCGTCGTGGAGCGCGCCCATCGTCGGGACGTACGCGACCGGCGACATCGCGAGCCGGGTCGGCGTGAGCGCTTCGTTGAGCTCGTGGACCGTGTCGGCCATCGACGGCGTCATCCGGTCGACCTTCCGTAGGGGATGCCGCCGCAGCGGGATGGGTCCATCACAGGTGTCCCGGATCGGCGGCCGGCGCCGCATCCAGCATCTCGGCCGCCGTGGCCTCCCACACGGCCGCGTCGAAGAGCTCCATGAGGTTTCGCGCCCGCTCGCGCGGCAGCCGCCCGTCGCTGACGGCATGCTCCACAGTGGCCCGTGCCATCGCGAGGTAGGCGTCGAGCGTCGGGCCGGGTACGTCCACCAGGCCGTCGAGGTGGGCCGCGATCGTGCTCCGGTCACCGCGTACGACGGGGCCGGTCAGTGCGGCGTCGCCGTACTCGAGCGCGTTGTCCAAAGCCGCCGTCAGCAGGGGACGAAGCGTCGCCGCCGGGTCGGTGGAGCCGGCCTGCCGGAGCAAGGCGGACGCCTGACTCACCAGGGTCACCAGGTGGTTTGCGCCGTGCACCAGCGCCGCGTGATAGAGCGTCCGCCGCTCCTCGGGGATCACGGTGAGCACGCCACCGACATCTGCGACGAGCTGCCGGCCCAAGGCTTCGGCCCGCTCGTCGCTGGTCAGTCCGAACACGCAGCCGGGCACCCGCGCCAGGTCGAGATCGGTGCCGGTGAACGTCATCGCGGGATGCAGCGCGGCGACGGCCGCTCCGGCGCGGGAGGCTGGGGCAAGGACGGCGATGCCGTGCCGGCCGCTGGAGTGCATCACCGTGTGGTCCGGGCCGAACACGTCGGCCGCGGCGAGCTCCTCGACCAGCGCCGGGAGGAAGTCGTCAGGAACGGTCAGCAGGACGAGATCAGCAGCCCGGACGACGTCGACGGGCGGCCTGATGGGGACGCCGGGGAGCAGCGTCTCGGCGCGAGTACGGGAGCCGGCTGACCGGGCCGAGACGGCGACCACGTCGTGGCCGGCCTCGCGGAGCGCGGCTGCCAGGACAGCGCCGACCCTTCCGGCGCCGATCACGCCGATGCGAGTGGGAGACATTGCTACGCCTTTCGTTCCAGTCCCTGACGGGTACCGGACTGTTGCGAAGCGATCAACAGTCGATGCGTCCAGGCTAGCCCGGCTCGCCGAAGCGGGGATACCGCTCGCGTTATGGGGTGGATCACAGGGCTGGGTGTTACATGGGGCCCGCTGCGGCTCGGGCCGGGTCCCGCTGGCGGTAGCCAAATCCCGGGACACGCCGGCGTGTTTCGGGATTTGCCTACCCTCAGCGGATTCGGGGCTCGGCATGCTGCGGGAGACTGGCGCGGTGATGCCGCTGCGACAGGCGTGGGAGCTGGCGCTCTACGGCCCGGACGGCTTCTACACCCGACAGGCGCCGGGAGACCACTTCCGCACGTCGAGCACGGCCTCGCCACGGTTCGCCGGCGCGATCGCCGACCTCGCCGCCGCCTGTGACCTGGACACCGTGATCGACCTGGCAGCGGGCGGCGGCGAGTTGGCCGCCGGGCTCGAGTCGATCCGGCCCGACCTGACGCTGATCGCGATCGACCTCCGACCGCGACCGGAGGGGCTCCCCGTCCGGGTCGAGTGGCGGACCGAGCTCCCCGATCGGATCGACGGCCTGGTCATCGCGAACGAGTGGCTGGACAACGTCCCGTGCGCGGTCGCCGAGGTCGACGACGACGGGCGGCTTCGGGAGGTCCTTGTCGACCCGCCCACCGGCCGCGAGACCCTCGGGGACGACGTCGCCGGTCCCGATCTCGAGTGGGCGCGCCGCTGGTGGCCCGGGTCGGAGCCGGTGCACCGAGTCGAGATCGGGCGCGCCCGTGACGTGGCCTGGCGCGACGTCGTACAGCGTCTCGACCGGGGTCTGGCCGTCGCGATCGACTACGGCCATGTCGAGGCGGCCCGGCCCGAGTACGGCTCGCTGCGGTCCTATCGCGGTGGCCGGGCCGTCGACGTCGCGTACGACGGCAGTCGCGATGTCACGGCCGACGTGGCGCTCGATGCGGTGGCCGCCGCCAGTGGGAGTCAGCTGCTGCGCCAGCGCGAGGCGTTGCGGTCGCTCGGCATTCGCGGCACCCGGCCCGATCTGGAGTCGGCGCGCGACGACCCGGTCGGCTACGTCCGGGCCCTGTCGGATGCGGGAGCGGCCGCCGAGCTGACCGCGTCGCCGGGCCTTGGTGACTTCGGCTGGATCGTCACGACGGTGGGAGTACCGGCGCCTTGGTGAGTGCGAGGGCCAGGGCCCATGCCTCGGTCTGATCCCGGTGCATGGCGACCGCCGACACCGGCCCGACCGGCGAGTGGATGTGCACGCTGGCCAATCGCAGTGCCGACTGCAGCGGACCCTGATGGACGTGGACCGACTGGATCTTGTGCCTCGGCACCACGTCGGTCCGGGTCGTCATGACGCCGCGTCGAGTCACCGCGAGCGACTCGTCGAGCCCGACGTGCAGCACCGGCTGCCCGATCGGGTCGAGTCGCCGGGCGCGTGGCGGTGCCGGGCGCAGCTCGACCGCAGTCGGGTCGGCCGCCAGTAGCCGACGTACCAGCGCGATCGCCTCCGCGCGGGCGGCCACCGGCACGAGGGCCGAGACGAGCTGCCTCTCGTCCTCGCCACTGTGCGCCACACCGGCGACCGTGACGTCGACCCGGGCCCAGCCGAGCAGCCGCCACAGCAGCGGCTCGACCAGGACGACACCCTGCACACGTCCGGCGGGTACGGTCTGCGACCGCACCGACAGCAGTCCGCTGCGGATCCGGAGACCCTGCACGCTCTCCCGGAGGGTGAAGCCGTACCAGGTGAGGAACTGCCTGCCCAGCACGGTGGCGAGACCGATCACCGCCGCGAACACGACAGCCGCCCCGATCGAGCGCCCGCCGAGCGGCGTCAGCAGCACGCCCAGGACGGTGAAGCCCACGGCCGCGGCGAATCCGGTGCGAAGCACCAGGCTGGCCAGCAGGCGGCCGGTGTCGGCGCGATAGATCACCGGCTCGTACGGCGCCGGGGCGGCCTGCTCCACCTCGTCGCGCTCGGTGAGCAGCAGGTGGCGCAGTTCCACCGCCTCGTCGTAGGTCAGGAACGCGAGCTTGGCCTCGGACTCGCCCACGCCGGCGGTCTCGAGGGTCAGCTCGGCGAGCCCGAAGGCCCGGGCCAGGAACGGCTGCTGCACCTCCACGGCCTGCAGCCGCTCGATGCGGATCCGGCGCGACCGGCGTCGGAGCACCCCAGACTCGATCCGGATCTCCTCGGCGTCGACGTGGTAGCGGGTGAACCACCACGACGCGGTGCCGAAGGCCAGCCCCGCGAGGAGTACGGCCAACCCGGAGATGCCGATCAGACTGCCGTTGATGCCCTCGTTGCGGGCGTCGTTGATCACCCAGCCCGCCCAGGCCACGATGAACAGCCCGCTCCGGAGCAGCGGCGAGATGGGGTGCAGCCGGTGCGATGACGGCTCCGGCGGCGGACCGACGGACTCGGTCACAGGCCGGCCGCCTGGGCTTCGCCGCGCGCCGTGAGTCGATCGCGCAGCCGCTTCGCCTCGGCCGGGGACAGCCCGGGGATCCGGGCCGACGTGTGCGGTGACGCCGTGTGCAGGTGGACCGTGGCGATGCCGTGCAGCCGCTGCAGTGGGCCCGCGGTCACGTCGACGAGCTGCATCCGGCCGTACGGGACGACCACGACCCGGCGGAAGGCGACCCCCCGACGGATGAAGAGGTCGTCGTCGCGCTCGGCATAGCCCCAGGCGGCGGCGTTGCGGCTGATCACGCGCCATCCGAACGCGGTGGCGACCAGCGCGATCGGCGCCCCGAAGGCGAAGACGACGCCGGTCCACAGCAGGCTCAGCACGCCGAGTCCGGCCAGCACAAGCACCAGGGTCGCGATCAGGATCTGATGCCGCACCTTGGCGAGCGCCGGGCTGACCCCGACCCACGGCGCGCCAGGCACCTCGAACAGATCGTCCACGCCGTCAGCGTAGGCCGTTTCGACGATCCGTCGTGGATGGCAGGATGAGGCCGTGAGCGAGCCCCGCCAGGTGACGGTCGGAATCGGCGACGGTGCGGCTGCCTTCGGCACCGAGGCCGGTGGCTACGAGCGCGGCGGAGGCGTCGAGCTCGCGACGCAGGACATGGTGCTCAACATCGGCCCGCAGCATCCCGCGACGCACGGCGTGCTCCGGCTCCGCCTCACTTTGGACGGCGAGCGGATCGTCGACTGCGAGCCGATCATCGGCTACATGCACCGCGGCGTCGAGAAGCTCTTCGAGGTCCGCGACTATCGCCAGATCATCGTGCTCGCGAATCGGCACGACTGGCTGTCGGCGTTCTCGAGCGAGCTCGGTGTCGTCCTCGCCGTCGAGCGGATGCTGGGCATGGAGGTGCCGGTCCGCGCCACCTGGCTCCGTACGCTGCTGGCCGAGCTCAACCGGGTGCTCAACCACCTGATGTTCCTCGGCTCGTATCCCCTCGAGGTCGGGGCGATCACGCCGATCTTCTACGCGTTCCGCGAGCGCGAGACGATCCAGGAGGTCATGGAGGAGGTCTCCGGCGGCCGGATGCACTACATGT
>Ga0081455_10006144_pt1 | contig 12963 bp, 11 predicted proteins | sample TabmetS3T2R1_FD_70207 | JGI IMG/M metagenome (GOLD analysis project Ga0081455, IMG submission 70207) | Tabebuia heterophylla rhizosphere microbial communities from the University of Puerto Rico - S3T2R1 | ecosystem: Host-associated > Plants > Roots > Rhizosphere ... | reverse complement strand
TAGTCGGCGGCGCGTTCCTCGGCGCGATAGGTCTCGATGCGAGTGGCATTTCGAAGCGCCGACCAGAAGTCCGGCTCCCACAAGGCAAGACCTCCAATGGAAACCGTCGAGGCCTCTTGCGAGATCCCCGGGGGAAAGAACAGCGCATTGACGGATGCTCGGTTCTCCGCAGCGCCGAATCCCAGGCCGAGGCGAGGAAGGTACTGGGACCGAGCCTTCATCATCATATCGCGGGCCTGTACAAACCGTTCGGCGGCGGCTTGCAGATTAGGATTCGCTGCCATGGCTTGTCCGACGAGGTTGTCCAGGACTGGATCGTCGTACAGCTTCCACCAATCCGGTCGCAGTTCGCTGTCCGAGGGGTTGGCTTCGACGAAGGGACTCGCACCGTGCCAGGAGGCCGGAACCACATATTCGGGCGGCTGATAGGTGGGTGCGAGGTCGACGGTCGGAAACATATCGCTGCATGATATGAGGCTCATCGCGAGCAGAAAGCAGATGCCCAGCCACACTATACGCGTCAGCCCCGATCCTCTATGCGTGCCGAAGACGTTCATCGTGAGGTTGACATTGCCGATTGTTTTTTGGGCGTGTGATCCTTGGGCGATTGGTGTCCCGGCGAAGATGGGTCTATATGGTCGAGGTCATAGCCCGGTGCCGGAGTGACGATGCGCACCTTGTCACCTTCGAGCAACGCGGCACTTGGGTTGTTCACGATGCGGTCGTTCGACGTAAGCCCTTCTGACACTTCGACCGCGCTGTCGAGGAGGCGACTCACCGTGATGGGTTGCAAGTGGACCCGGTCGTCGTCCGTCACAATGGCCACTTGTGTGCCGTGCTCCTGGAACACCAACGCGGTGGACGGAATCATGAACACTTTCCTGTCCACGGGGGCGGTGATGAGGACTTTGCCGTACGAGCCTGGCCATAAGGCTCTGTCATCGTTATCGATCGTGAAGACGGTAACGGCCGTGCGAGTGTTGACGTCGAATCCCTTGGCGACGGTCAGGAATTTGCCGGTGAAATGGCGATCGGGCAATTGAGGCACGGTTACATCTGCGGTCAGTCCTGGATGAAGGAAAGGACCGAAGGACTCCGGGACATTCACAAAGAGACGCATCATGCTGACGTCGGCGACGGTAAAGAGATTGCTGATCGAGCCGGGAGTACTGATCGTCCCTTCCTTGTTGACGTAGTCGCCGACGTTGATATTGCGGACGGTCACCACGCCGTCATACGGCGCGACGATCGTTTTAAATCGTATCAGGGCCTCGTAGTTCCGGACATTCTGTTCGGACGCCTTGACCTTCGCCGCCTCGGCCTTGGCCTCTGCGACTTTCACCGAGATCGATTGCTCTGACACCGCCTGGTTGGGACGCAGCGCCACCCAGCGTTTGGCCGTAATGTCCGCGAGCGCATACTTGGCACGTTCCGAATCCAGATCCGCCTTGGCCTGCGCATATTGAGCATCGAGCGCGGGTGCGTTGATTTCTGCGAGGACATCGCCCTTCTTCACCAGCGCGCCGTAATCCTTGTACCACATCTTCACATAGCCGGAGACCTGCGCGTAGATGGGTGCTTCGAACCAGGCGGTAATATTTCCGGGAAGCGTAATGGTCTCACTCGCATCCCCCGGCTTTGGATGAACAATTGCGACCGTCGGGACAGCGTTTTCGAGCGTCTTCGTCTGCAGGGCGGCGGCGTCGCTCTTGGTCTCATAGACGCGATAGCCGACATAGAGCAGGAATAGAAGAACTGCGAACAATGCGGCGAATTTTCCCTGTAGGCGTTGCATCATGAGGCACGCTCCTCCTGGCGAGGTACTCGTCTATTATAAATCATGGCATAGACGCAGGGCACGAAAAACAAGGTGAAGATCGTCGCGACGAGTAGGCCGCCGATGACGGCGCGGCCCAGCGGCGCATTCGTAGAACCGCCGGTCGCCATCGGCACCATGCCGATGATCATGGCCGAGGCGGTCATCAACACCGGTCGGAAGCGGGTTTGTCCGGCTTCGATCGCGGCCCGCAGTGCGTCGCCATGTTCTTGAAGCCGTTCGCGGGCATAAGAGACGACGAGGATGGAATTTGCGGTGGCCGTTCCCATTGTCATGATCGCGCCCGTCAGCGCCGGTTCCGACAGCCGCGTATGGCTCAGGAACAGCGCCCATGCGATGCCAGCCAGCGCCCCGGGCAAAGCCGTAATGATGATGAACGGATCGAGCCAGGACTGGAAGTTGACGACGATCAACAGATAGACCAGCACGATTGCGGCGAGAAGCCCGAAAATTAACTCGAAGTAGGCGTCGTGCATCAGTGAGGCCTGACCTTGGATTTCGAGTTCAGCACTGCTGGGCTTCTCGTGCTCCATGCTTTTTGCGATCGTTTGGACATCCCCGAGCACGCCGCCGAGGTCACGCCCTTCAGCGGAAATGTAGATGTCAAACAACGGCATGATGTTCCCATGCGTGATGACGCCCGGCGTGCCCTCTGCTGACAGGTCGGCCAAATTGCCGAGCAGCTGCACATCTTCCTTGGAGGGATTGTCCGAGGAATCGACTGGGACGGTCCTAAGACTATTGAGGCTGTTGATTTGAGGCTGCGGTGTATAGACATTGATCAGGTACGACATGCCTGTCGTGGGATCGAGCCAATATATTTGGTCGACCTGCTGGCTTCCGGCAGTCGTCATCAGCAGATTATCAGCCATGTCTTTGAGCGTTCTGTTGACACCCAGTCCAAACGTGCGGTTGCCTTCGACCATGAGGGTGGGCGTGCGCATCGTCTGTTGGATCACCACGTCCACCGCGCCGGGAATGTCGCGAAATTTTCCGACCAATTTGCGGGCATACTCGTAGTTGGCATAAATATCCGGCCCATTGACCTGCACATCGATTGGCGCAGGCGCGCCGAAGTTGAGAATTTTTGCGGTCAGATCGGATGGCTGGAACGTAAATTCGGTTCCCGGATAACGCTCCGTCAAGCCCTTGCGGAGAATGCGTCGGAAGTCCCACACGGGAGATTTTTCATTCCCCAATAGGATCGTCAGATCGCAATCCTGGGAACCGATTGTCGGCGTGGGAATGAAGGCGAGGTTATGCTGGCCGACCGGCAGGCCGCAATTGCTGACGATGTTCTCAACCTGACCGGGCAGCAGCTCCTCGATGCTATTGGAGACCAGCGTGGCCAAGCGTCCTGCCACCTCGATGCGTGTTCCGAGCGGGGCCCGCATATGCATCTGAATGACGCCCGATCTAATCTCGGGAAAGTAATCGCGTCCGAGAAAGTAGAACAGACTCAGGGAGGCCAGCGCGATCGCCAGCGAAAATTTCACGAAGGTGCTGCGATGGGCGATCGCCTGTTCGAGCAGATGACCGTAACCATCGCGGAACTGATTAAAGCGACGTTCGAACGCCTTCTGAAAGCGGACGAAGGGGTTCCGCGATGGTTCTAAGGCGGACTGAGCGTGAGGTTCATGCGGGTTCGGCATGGTGACTCTTCATCAAATATTTCGCCATTGTCGGCACCAACGTGCGCGAGAGGATAAATGAGGCGAGCATGGCGATAATGACCGCCTCGGCCATGGGCTTGAATAGGTAGCCGGCGACGCCGCCGAGTTCGAACAATGGGATCCAGACGATCGCGATGCAGAGTGTCGCGACCAGCGTCGGGACGACGATCTGATTGGCGGCGTCGATAATGGCCTGCTCGAGCGGCTTGCCCATTTCGATATGGCGATCAATATTCTCGATCATCACGGTCGCATCGTCGACCAGAATGCCGACGGCCAGCGCTAATCCACCCAACGTCATGACGTTGATCGTCTCGTTGAGCCAATGGAGACCGATGATGGCGGTCAAAATAGACAGCGGAATCGATGTCCATACAATCAATGTCGCTCTCCAGGATCCGATGAGCAACAGCACAATGAGGCCAACCAGTACGCCGGCGAGCGCCATTTCATGCACGACATCAAAAATGGAGTCTTTGACGAAGGTCGAGGCGTCGTCGAGGAGCGTAATTTTTACCCCTGGCGGAGAGACTTGCTCGGCTCGTGGAATCATCTTCTTGATGCCATCAACCACATCGAGGGTCGAAGCCTCGGTACTTTTCATAGCGACAATGATGACGGTCTGTTTACCCTTCACCAACACGGCGTTCTGTTGTACCCGCCCCATAAGTTGCACCGTGGCGACGTCGCGCAGATAGATAAAGGCGTTGCCTTCGCGCTTGATAGGGATGTCGCCGAAATCATCGATTTTCAATGGCGATGCGTTGGTCAACACAATCCAGTCGGTCGTCTTGATCTTGATGTCTCCGGACGGCAGCACGAGGTATTGCTTCATGAGCACATTATGAATGTCGCTCGGCGTCAAGTGACGGGCGAGTAATTTCTGCTGATCGAGGTTGACCATGACCTGCATGTCCTGGCCGCCATATGGGTGCGGCAGGACGATTCCCGGCACCGTCACGAGGAGGGGCCGAATCCGCATGTAAGCGAGGTTATAGAGCTCCGCCGGAGTGAGACTGTCTGAGCTGATTTGGAGCATGGCCACCGGGATCGACGATGGCGCGAGACGCATGATCATCGGAGGAGAGATATCGGGCGGCAGCGCCTTCACGACGTTCTGTGCGATGCCCACGATGTCCGCTTCCGCTCTGCCCACATCAACTCCGTCTTGGAGAAAAATGTTGGTGATGCTGCTGCCGTAGTAGGAGTGACTATGGATGTACTTGATGCCTTCTACGGTGGAAGTGAGGAAGCGTTCGAACAGATAGGTGATGCGCCCCTCCACCTGCTGTGGCAGGAGGCCGGTGTACACCCAGACGACGGAGGTTACGGGAATCGTAATGTTCGGGAAGACATCGGTCGGCATGTGGAGAATCGTCTTGATGCCCATCACCATGATCAGGATCGACATGACGACAAACGTATAGGGCCTACGCAGGGCAATGAGAACCAGCTGATTCATACGTGCAGCGAACTCCGGTTAGAAGAATCTCTAGTTTAGAGCAACCGGCTTCGGGGTAGCAAACACCTTACCTGCCGCTCATGGCCTGACGGTTCTGTAGCTCCAAACGCCGGAATATGTCCATATCCCAGTGGAATCCTGTTTTCAGTGCCCGCGAAGCTACTCTCGAAGAGGCAAGAGGAGAAGCGACATTGCGCTTTCGCACTGTGCACACTGTGCGAAATCTCACAGTCGTCCTGACGCCAGACAGCGCCCGAGTGAAGAGCCGTCGAAATCCAGCGATCAAGAGCGTATTGCTTCGCATTATGACCAAACCTACCCTGGTATCGATCTTGCGAAATCCTAACGCGTGAGCTGGTTCCGGCCTAATTTTCACGAAGGGAGCAGCACGGTGCGAATACGGACATTCAGCATGGCAATCATACTCGTCGGTGGACTTGCAGGCCTGGCAATGGAAGCCCCAGCGCAGGGCGAGGCGTTGACGGTGGCGGCGGCCCCGAGCCTGAGGGCGCCATTTCAAGAAATTCTACGTATGTTCGAACTGGAATACGGTGTGCCAGTGGAGGTTCGGTATGGTCCCTCGCATATGCATCGGCGGCAGATCGAGCAGGGAGCTCCTATCGATGTGTTTCTTTCCGAATCATTGCAAGAAGTCGAGGCGCTCCACCAAAAGGGACTGACGTTGCTCGATGGCCCTCGTCGGTATGCGCAGACCTCCATGGTCATGGTCATGTCCTCCACCTCGAGTGCCACTGCGATCTCATTTGGAGAGCCGATGACCAATGGCGCATTGCGGGTCGCGGTCGTTGATCCCAAAGCGTCGACTCTTGGCGCGATGGCTGTGAAAGCGCTCAAACAGATGGATCCCTTGGCCCATCACCATGCGCGCCTTGTTCCTGCACCCCATACTGATGAAGTTGTCCGTCTAGTGACCGGAGGCGACGCTGATGTGGGCGTCGTCTATCGTGCCGATGCCATCAACAGTGGACAGGTCCGGATCATCGATGAAGCGCCGGCCGGTCGCTCGATTCCAGTGGTGTTTGGACAAGCCGTCGTCTCCACTTGCCGGAAGACCTCCCTGCAAGCCGCCGAGCAGTTCCTAAATTTCATGATGAGCCCCCGCATCCAGAAGCTGTTGCTCAAGTACGGCTTTGATGCGATGCCTACAAAGGCCACCGTGGGGTAGCCCTCGGAAAATCCACGAGTCGAGCGTTTGCACGGCCAATAATACCCGCCCTGATATTGGGAATTTGGGCGGGGTGTGGCACTCCGGACCGAGAGCTCGATCTTCTCTCCTTCAACGCCTCGATCGATCAACGTTTCATCGCCCGCTATTACCAAGAAGAAGCCTTCCGGTACCGACAACAAGCCGACGAAGCCGACACCCGCGCTGAGATGTACGAGCGGATGTTCGGCCCCGATTCGGATTGGGTGTCCGGTGCGCGGCTTCTGGCGCAATCGTATCGCCTGGCCGCTGACGATCGCGAGCAATTGGCGAACGAACATCTTCACGCGGGGGCGATTGCCAAGCCTTCCGCGACGTCGCTGCGACCACAGTCGGCGACGGAAAGGACACCATGAATCGTTACTGCTCCCTTGCGCTGATCGCGTGCCTTCTCCTGGTTTGCCAATTTGGTTGCGGGACGACGGTCAATCCCGGTCAGCGGGGCTTACGTTGGTATCCCTTTACGGAAGGATTGAGGACCGAAACCCTGAAGAGCGGTTTTTACTGGCGCGCTCCGTGGAATGACGTGTTCCTCTATGACATTCGCTGGCAAAGTTATGCGGAAAGCGTCGATGCGTTGAGTTCCGATGATCTCCTCGTGAAGCTGAAAGCCGCCATCATCATGCGGCCGCTGCCCGAAGAGGTGTATTTCCTGGCGCAGGAGATCGGACCGGATTTTTATCCTCGCGTCGTGAAGCCTGAGCTGCTTGCCGCCGTGCGAAGCGTGGTGTCGAACTATCCGATGGTGACCGTGCCTGAGCAGAGTGCCGAAATTGCCGCCAAAGTTCAGGCGGTCGTCGTGGAAAAGCTCAAAGATCGTCATCTGGAGGTCGCCAGTGTGGCGTTGGCGGACATTGAGCTCGCCAAAATCGTGCTCGAAGCGGTGGAGCGCAAACAGGCCAAAGAGCAGGAGAAGGAACAGAAGGAGTTTGAGCTGGTGATCGCAGATCGCGATGCCGAGATCATGCGCCGGCGAGCGAAGGGTGAAGGCGACGCCATCCGGATTCGCTCGGAAGGAGAGGCGGAAGGGCTTCGCATTCGCTCGACCGGACAGGCCAAAGCCCAGGAAACCATTGCGAAGACGCTGACGCCCGACTATCTCCGTTTCAAGCTCTATGACAGTCAAAATTCGAAGTTCGTTCTTCTGCAAGACAAGCTCAATGTTCCCATCCTCATTAACCCAGGAGCGGATAATCCCACCCAGATTACGCGGGAACCCGCCTCGCGCTCTGAGGAGCATCAGTTGGGCCGGTAGGTGTCAGTGCGATGCGTGGCGGGTCTCACTCATGCTCGACTGGAGGAAGACGCTCGTCAGGCTAGGGGAATTCCGAGGCAGATTGATTGTATCCCCTAGGGTGCGGGGTGAGCCCTATGGATCGCACTATGTGACCGAACGGGCAACGGCAGATATGGTGACAAGAAGGTATTCTGTATGCTCGTTATTCCATGGGCAACGCTCGATCAAACTCCACGGAAGCGTCGTCGCTGATTCATTGAGATTGAAGTGGTGGAGACGTTACCGACGTTTTCGCGTGGGAAGGGAGACTAACATGGCTTTTTCGCCGTTCCGTGATCGGGCCAGAATCGTGCTCTTCCGCTGGCCGGCCATTGTCGCCGGATTGTTCGTGGCACTTGGAATCCATATCGTCCTCACGGCGTTCGGTCTTGGCGTCGTGTTTCTCCAGACGCAATCGGCAGAGGGTGGCAACAGTATGGCTGTGGTCGGACTGCTCTTATGGAGCGGGTTCGCCTGGGTGACAGCAGCCTTTATCGGCGGCTATGTCACTGCCTGGGTCGCCGACGCGTCCCGTTATGTGGAAAGCCTCTTTCATGGGCTGGTGCTGTGGGGGGCCATGACCTTTATCCTGATGTTTCTGCCGCCTACGACGATGGGGATCGGGGCGGACGCGGAATCCCTCACCGCTCCGACCATCATCACATCGGTTGCCTGGTTCGTCGCTATTGGCGGCCTCCTCTCGCTTGGCACCACTGTGTGGGGCGCGGTCATCGGTTCTCGGGTCGTCGCTGAAGTAGAAACGAAAGAGACCGGCACCTATCGAGCGGCATAGGAAGACACATGCATCGTCGAGGCAGCAGCAACAGCGAGAAGGCGGCGACGATCAAAAAGTGGATAAATCCGGATGAACGAATTACCGTTCAGTTTGACGATCAGCGGGATCTCAGCGCCGAGGTGACCGGCTGCACCGATCAAATCGTATCCCTCTCTTTAGAGACGGCGGTTCCACACATGCGGCAGGAGATTTCGCTGCCGTTGAGTACGGTCCAGCTTGCAGAGGATCATTCCCACTACACACGCGATCCTGAGCGCCCGCTCAAGCGGAAACGCATGATGTTAATCGCGCACGGCAAACGTCCGGCGGTCGTCTATTGATTTGGATTGCGCTCGAACGATGAGACTGCGACATGAGCGCCGAGCGCGGCGGTGATGCAGGACTTCATGATGGCGGCACGACAGTCACCACCCGTGGCCGCCAATTTATTCAGGAGGCCGGCCAATTCTTCACCCGTGTGGTGAAGCCCATCGTGATCGATCAACACATGATCGGGAATCACATCAGCTCTCACTTGAGCGACTCCTTCAAGCCGTTCCAGTGCTTCGATGATGGCCCGCTGCGACGACTGGCAGCCGGGACCTGACAGCATGAGGGCGGCACGTTCGAGCGGAAATGCCTGGTCGCTCCAAAGCACCAAAGAGACTGCAGCCAGGCAGGCAGCATGGCTTGGCCACAGTCGGATGACCCATCGTGATTTCTGCCGTCTAATGGACGGGCACCGGGGTTATTTCGGTTTGCGGCACGCTGACTGTCCACGGCACCATCGGCATGAGCGGCGCCGGCTTGGCATCTGGCGAAGCCACAAGCACGGCAATCGCACCGCGAAGCGCAGCGGTCAACGAATGGGTGACCAGCGGATAGGCACCCGCTGATTCGACGACGACGTCGAAGGTCGCGGCGCTTCCGGGTCCAACCACGTAGGTTTGAACCCCAGTAAGCTTGTTGGCCGGATTGCCGCTTTCATAGACATTGTCCCAAATCTCGCCGATAGGATGGAATGCAGAAAACTCGTTCGGCCCTGCATTGACGAAATAGATCCGCACACGCTCTCCCGGTTTTGCGTCCAATTTCCCACCGCCCGTGACGAAGGGATGATATTTAAAGATCCCTCCGTTGAACATGACGCCGTCGAATTTTCGATCGAACATGCTTTGGACGTCGTCGGGATTCTTGAAATGTTCCGATTGCACCAGCACATATTCACGATCGGCCTTAGGCCAGGCCTTGCCATTCTTTGGATCGACGATGATGGCCCCGAACATACCGCGGGCGACATGTTGAATCATCGGTGGGGCGCCGCAGTGATAGAAGAACACGCCCGGCTTCTTCGCGACGAAGGTATAGCTGATCGTTTCACCCGCGTTGATCGCTCTGTAATTCTTCAGGAAGTCGACTTCTGCGGCGTGAAAATCCATCGCGTGCGGGTATTTGTTTGTCGCAGGATTGGTCAACGTAAACTTGATCGTGTCTCCCTCCGTCACCCGCACCACCGGCCCCGGCATTTGTCCGTTGAATGTCCATGCCGCGTACTTTTCACCGCTGCCCTCGATGACGACATCTGTTTCAACGGCTGTCATGGATACTTCATGGTTCTTAGCGAAGGCCACGGTGGAGGGAATTGTCTGGCTCAGGAGTGTGAGTCCTGAGGCCAATACAAGATACCGAAGTGAGCGGGGCGTGAACATGGACTCTCTCCTCTTTGAAGTTGATCGTGCATGAACGGCAGCCATCTCTGCAGTTCGCCTTACTATTGACGGATGGAGCATACTCACAGGGGCGCGACAAAAACATGACAAATGTCATGTTTGTGAAAAAAACCCGCTGAAATGGCTCAGAAGATTAACTTGAGGCGAGGGCTTTGAGTCGGTCGGGGTTTAAGATGACGAGACGGTTTGCAGTCCCTGAGACGAGACGTTCGCGTTTGAAGCGGCTCATGATACGGATCACGGTTTCCGTCGTGGCACCGACCATATTTGCCATGTCTTCTCTGGTTAATCGCATCGGAAGCCTGATGCCATGCGGTTCTTTGATGCCGTTCCTCACACTGAGATCGGCCAACAGCGCCGCCAATCGTTGGTCGGCACGATCCAGGGCAAGAATTTTGGCTTTTTCCTGCGCCTCGTTGAGCCGATTTCCCAGGTACTTGATCACTTCCATCGCGGCGTCCGGGCTGCGTCTCAGCATGTCAAAATAGGCTTTCCTGTGCATGCGGAGAATACTCACGTTTCCCATCGGCTGCGCGGTTCCCGGATGGCAGCCCCCGTCAAAGGCCGCGGCGTCACAGCAGAAGAGGTCACCAGGCATCAGCATCTTGAGCGTGCATTCTTTCCCATCCGACGTCGATTTCACGCACTTGACCGTGCCTTCTTTGACGATATGAAAATATTCGGTCGGATCGCCTTCACGAAAGATCAAGTCGTCTTTTCCGTACCGGGTTTCTGAGAGTTCCCCGAGGACGCGTTGACGATCCTGTGGGCTCAGGATGTTCAGCAGGGGGACGTGATCAAGCAAACTGTCGGTGGAAACGCCGGTCTGCTTACTTGGTGATGTCTTTAACGGCTTCGACAATGGAACGCGCTCCGATGCCATAGTGGTCGACCAGTTCGTCCGGTTTTCCGCTGTGCGGGATGGCGCGGACTGCGAGCTTATGAACGCGGATGCCTTCGGACCCGACCGCGTCGAGCACGGCATCGCCCAGCCCACCGTGCGCATAATGATCTTCGACCGTCAACAGTCGACCGTGCGTCGCCGACGCGCTGGCCAGTAAGGTCGTGCGATCGATCGGCACGATGCTATAGAGGTCGATCACCCGCACCGAGATACCGGTGGCCTTAAGCTGGTCGTACGCCTTGAGTGCCTCAAAGAGCGTTACGCCTGCAGCGACGATCGTGAGCGCATCGTTTGCGCTCTGGCGCAACACCTTCGACCCGCCAATCGGGAACTGCTCCTCCGGTCCATAGAGGATCGGAGCTTTCGGCCTCCCTGCACGCAGATAGACCATGCCTTTGTGATTGGCCGCTGCCTCGACCAGCCGATAGGTGCAGGTCCCATCTGACGGATAGAGCACAGTGATGCCGGGCTGCGTGGCCATCATCGCGATATCTTCGAGCCCCATTTGGGAGGGGCCGTCTTCGCCGATGCTGACCCCGACATGCGTGCCGACGAGCTTGATGTTGGCTTGACTGATTGCGGCCATGCGGATGAAATCATAGCCCCTGGTGAAGAATGCCGCGAATGTCGATACGAACGGAATCTTTCCGCAGGAGGCCAATCCGCCCGCAGCGCCAAGCATGTTTTGCTCCGCAATGAAGTTCTCAAAGAAACGGTTCGAGAATTTTTTGCCGAATTTTTCCGAGTAGGTGGAATTCTTGACGTCCGCATCCAAGGCGACGACCAGCGGATTGACGCCGCCCAGCGCCTCGAGGGCAACACCGAACGCTTCGCGTGTCGCGACCGGGTCACCCACCTTATAGGTTGGAGCAGGCAGGGGCTTGATCGCCGGTGCGCCAGCCGATGGGGCAGAGGGACGTCGGATCACCGGGGCAGTACCATTCGGCTGGAGCTGATGGGTCAGCTCGTCCAACGCCTTTTGCATCTCGGGACCCTGAGGGATCGCCTTTCCGTGCCAGTTCGGATGGTCCTCGATGAAGGAGATGCCTTTGCCCTTATAGGTCTTGGCGAGAAGCACGGTCGGCTTGTTCTTGGTGCGTGCGGCTTCATCGAAGGCGCCGAGAAGGGCAGGGATGTCATGCCCGTCAACGACCAGCGCATGCCAGCCAAATGCGGACCAGCGAGCCCGATAGGCGTCCATATCGTGCTGCAACATCGTGGGATCGCTTTGCCCCAACCGGTTGATGTCGACGATGGCGCACAAGTTGTCCAATTGATATTGACGTGAGACCTCCACCGCTTCCCAATTCGACCCCTCGACCGATTCGCCGTCACCCATCAACACATAGGTGCGGTAATCCACCTTGTCCACAAACTTGGCATTCAGCGCGATGCCGACGCCGACAGGTAATCCCTGTCCCAGTGAACCCGTGGCCATGTCGACAAACGGGAGGCGAGGTGTGGGATGTCCTTCCAAGTCTGAATGGAGCGTCCGCAATTTCAAGAGATCCTGTTTGGGAAACAGTCCGGCTTCGGCCCAGGCCGCATAGAGCACAGGAGCGGCATGGCCTTTCGAGAGAACAAATCGGTCGCTGTTGGGAACTTTGGGATTCTTCGGATCGTAACGCATGACGGAGAAGAAGAGCGTGGCGACGATGTCGGCGGCGGAGCAGCAACTCGACGGATGACCGCTGCCGGCGACGCTGGTCGATCGTACGCTTTCCATGCGCAAGTGCGTTGCAGCGTTCTGAAGAGCGGCAACTTGTTCTTTGGATGTTAGGGTGGATCCAGACATGGTTCTCCTCGTATGAGAAACGGAAATCGCCACGAAGCGACCATCCTTAGCATGGACGGGGCTTGAAGCGTGTGGAACTCGAAGCTAGCAAACCGAGGGCGAGAGAGTCAATGAAGTTGGTGGTGATCGCTGCCGACGTGAGGGGCGGAAGACATCGAAGTGGCTGATGCGGACTGAGTGACCGTCATCACTTCTCCGGAGCAGGCACCTTCCAGCCCGTTGTATGAGCTCACGGCAAAATAATAGGTCGTGTTTCCTGCCAGGCCGGTCACCGTAGCCGAGGGTG
>Ga0081455_10006143_pt1 | contig 12966 bp, 9 predicted proteins | sample TabmetS3T2R1_FD_70207 | JGI IMG/M metagenome (GOLD analysis project Ga0081455, IMG submission 70207) | Tabebuia heterophylla rhizosphere microbial communities from the University of Puerto Rico - S3T2R1 | ecosystem: Host-associated > Plants > Roots > Rhizosphere ... | reverse complement strand
GATCCCGCGCAGAGCGAAAAGCTGCGGCCCGGCCTGATGCGGCTTTGCGCCCGCTATCTGACGCGGCCGTTCCTGCCCGGAAGCCGCATCGATCCCGTGGCGCGTTTTCATCTCGGCAATGGCGCGCGGCTCGAGCGGATCAACTGGCTCGGCGACACCGCGCCGCGCGCGATGGCGGAATCCTGCGGCATCATGGTCAATTATCTCTACGATCATGACAGCATCGAAGAGAACCACGAGCACTTCGTCCGTGGCGCGCCAATCGTGCGCTCGCATGATGTGGATTCGCTGCTCTCAAATAAGTAGCCGCGCGGAGCTGCTTCCGCCCGAGGAAGATGTAACGACGAGCCCCACCAGATCGTACTTCGACCGACACCGCAAACGAAGGAGAAGACATCATGATGAACCGACGCGCGTTTTCGACCGCCCTGCTTGCCGGCGCGGCAGCCTCGCTGCTTTCCACACGCGGCACGGCCGCAACGACAACTCCGGTAAAGGCACGCAATGTCGTGCTCGTGCACGGCTTGTTCGCCGACGGCTCGTGCTGGTCCGAAGTGATTGCGCGATTGCAGGCGGCGGGCCTCAACGCCACTTCCGTGCAAAACCCGTTGACTACGCTGCCCGAAGCGGTCGCCTCCGCGGAGCGCGTGCTGGCGCGGCAGGATGGCCCGACGGTTCTGGTCGGTCATTCCTTCTCCGGCATGATCGTCACGGAGGCCGGCGTGCATCCAAATGTCTCCGCGCTGGTCTACGTGGCGGCGCGCGCACCTGACGCGGGCGAGGACTACACCGCGTTGGCCAAGACATTCCCGACGCCGCCGGCGAGCGCCGGAATCGTGTTCGACGGCGATGAAGGCCGTCTTTCCGAGGAGGCCTTCCTGCGCGATTTCGCGGGCGACCTTCCGAAGGAGAAGGCCAAGGTGCTCTATGCCGTGCAGCAGCCGTTCAACAAGGCGCTGCTAACAGGCAGGACCACGCATGCGGCATGGCGAACCAAGCCCAGCTACTACGCCGTCTCGACGGAAGATCGCACCATCAACCCCGACCTCGAGCGCTTCATGGCCAAGCGGATGGGCGCCAAGACCATCGAGGTGAAGGCCAGCCACGTCTCCCTGATCTCACATCCCGAGGAAATCACGCGGCTCATCCTCGAAGCCGCTGGGCAGCAAGGTTGACGAAGCTATCCACGAGCGATGAAGAAAATCATGGAACGATCCTGATCCGCGACTGAAAGCGGAAAGTCGCGGATCGAGGGACCGTCAGAGGCTGCCGGTCCCCACCAGCACAAAGGGCGCCCATATCGCGGGTTGCGCGTTCTCGCCGCCCTTCGCGATCAGGGCCGAGAGCGAGCGGCGAAGCGCCTCGGCGCGGCCGACATCGGGACCCGCCTTCATGGCATCGATGGTGCCGGTGGTGATGACTACCGCCGCATCGGAGCTGACCGCCCAGTGCGAGACCAGCAGAGCGCGCGAGCCCGCATAGAAAAATGCCCGCGCAAGACCGGAGAAGGCTTCTGAATTGGAAGCCTGACCGCCGGCCGTATTGCAGGCCGACAGAACCACCCAATCGGCATCCAGCTTGAGGCCCGAAATCTCCGACGACGAGAGATAGCCGTCATCGGCGGGCGTGGCGGCCGGCGGCGGGCTCAGGATCAGTCCCGGCTCGATGGAGCCATTCACCTGCCCGGCCAACGCGCCATGGGTCGCAAAATGCAGCATGCGATATTTTGCGAGGTCACCACTTTCGCTGAGCGCCCTGATCTTCGTCTCGGTAGCACTATTGCCGAGATAGACGTCGCCTTTCACGGGCGCGAAACTGTTTGCCACCGAGCACAATTCAAGCGCGGTTTCCGGCAGCGGCATCTGGCGCCTGAGCTGCTCGATGTCGGCGGTGCCGCCGGACAGCGCGGTGACCGTGCGCAAACCTCTTTGCGCGACCTGGGTTGCTTGTGCCGGAATGGCTGCACAATTCTGGATCTGGCGTGTCAGCCTGGCGCGCGCGGCCGCAAGATCGCGACCGTCACCGTCGAGCAAGGGATTGCCGACGCCGAGGAACGGCTTCGATGCGCTGCTCTTCTGCGCGATCTGGCGCAGCGCCTTGAGGCTGGAGACCGAGGGCAGGACGGTCGTCGCAAATCGCTTGACCAGCCAGGGCGCTTTCGAAAGGTCCGCGGTCGCGCGGTCATTGCCGGCGTCCGGCGCAGGCTTGTCGGTCAGCAGCACCCCGAAAGGCAGCATGGCCAGCGGACCTGATGGCACCAGGATCAGTTCCTTGCCGTCGATGTCGCGGGCGATCGGGCCGAGCAGCGCCTGATAGAGCGCAAAGGACCGCTCCTGGTCGAACGGCAATGGCTCGCGCGCCGCCAGCGGGCGTTTCAGGTCGAGTTTTTCCGGGCATGTGGACGTCTTGTCCAGCCACGCGTCTGCATCGAGACCGCAGCGCAAGATGCTGACGGTATCGGCGAGCTGCTTCTCGCCGATATCGGCAGCGTGCCACCGCACGTTCGAACGCGTCACCGTCCAGACAAAGGTGAAGCGCAGGGTCGTCGTGAACAGCAGCAAGGCCTCGTTCGGATGCAGCTGTTTCTGAACGTCCCCGATCGAAATCGGAGCCTTGGTGGCCAGCGCCGAATAGTCCGGAAATTGAGTGCGGATCGCGTCGTCCAGTTGCCGGATCTGACCGGCGATGGCCGAGGACCGGGCGCGAAGTGCCTGCTCCGCCGCCTTGCTGCGCGCACCATCAGCCTGCGAGAGCGCCGCGACCAGCATCTTGTCGGTAGCGATTGCCTGCTCGTCGAGGTCCTGCCGCTCGCGAACGCGCGCCGCCAGATCCCCGCTGCCCTTTGCGATGCGGGCCGACATCCCGGCAATCGCTCGCGCAGCCTTTTCGTCGCCGATCCATTGCGCCGCCTCGAACGCCTGCGATCGCAGCACGCCGGCCTGCCCGCCATCGGAGGCGCTCGCGAGATTGTAGGCGGCGACGATCAAGCCCGGGAACGGATTGGTGTCGTCATGGGCCTTCAGATCGCCCCGGCCCTTTTCCTCGCCAAACTCCGCGGCGCGGCGGCTGTTCTGGATCGCCGCCGCCCGGGCATACGCATCGTGGGCCTGCCGCCAATCCGTCACATCGAGATAGTGTGCGCCGAGATTGACGAAGCTGTTGGCGACATCAGGATGCGCGTCGCCAAGCGTGTTCAGACGCATGTTCAGCGCCCGTTTCAACAGCGGCTCGGCCTCCTGCCGCCGCCCGGTACTGTCGAGGATTACAGCCAGATTGTTGAGGCTGCTTGCGACCAAGGGGTGAGAACCGCCGAGCGCAGCTTCGCGGATGGCAAGCGACCGGCGCGCGAGCGGCTCCGCCTCCGCGTAACGATCGCCGTTGCCAAGCAGCGCCACGAGATTGTCGAGAGAAACGGCAACATCCAGATGGGTCGAACCGAGGCTCTTTTCGCGAATGGCCAGCGATTTGCGGAAGAGCTGTTCGGCTTCCTGCGTGCGCCCCAGACGCATCCACGCTTCGGCAAGATTGTTCAGCGCCGTCGCCACGGTCGGATGCGTCGCTCCAAATGCCTTTTCCTGAGTAGCAAGCGCACGGACAAGCAGGCCCTCGGCTTCGGCTTCCCTGCCCTCGCGCGAGAACACCAGCGCCAGATTGTTGAGGCTCGCGGCGACGTCGGAATGGTCCGGGCCCAGCGCTTTTTCGCGGATGGCCAGGGTCCTCCGGGCCAGTTGCTCGGCCTCCTGAAGGCGCCCCTGCGCGCGACGAAGCTCACCGAGATTATTGAGCGTGGCCGCCAGATAGATGCTGTCGGAGCCATGCTTCTTTTCCTGGAGATCGAGCGCCTCGGCAAAGCGCGCCTCCGCCAGTTGCAGCCGGCCTTGCGCCCGATAGACCTCGGCGATGTTGTTCAGGGTAACCGGGATCATGATGTCCGCCTGCCCCGGAGACTTCCTGAAAACGTCCAGCGCGCGATCAAAAATATCGAGCGCCTCCGTCTCCTTCATTTGACGATGACGGAGATTGCCGAGCTGCATGCGCGCCAGCGCCGTCGTAAGATGGTCAGGGCCCAGCACGCGCTCATTGATGCCGATCGCGCGCAAGACATCCCGCTCGGCGTCATTCAGCCGGTTCTGGCCCAGCTCGATCTGGCCCAGCGTGAGGAGCACGGCCGCAACATCGGGATGATTTGAACCAAGGCTTTTCTCGCGGATGGCAAGCGCCCTTTTCAGTACGCTTTCCGCTTCGGCGGTTTCGCCTTGCGTCTGCAGCACCTGGCCCAGCACGACCAATGTCGTTGCCGTCAAAGGCGACTGCCGCCCGGAAGTCCTTTCAGCCTCGCTCTGCAACTTCCTCGCAAGACTGACCGCTTCGCCGTAGCGGCCTTCCTTTGCAAGCGCCGTGATCCGCTGCATCAGCGTCAGCATTTCCTGTGGACCCGCGCCGCAAGGCGACATCACGACGCTCACAAGAAACAGGACACCGAAAATCCGCCCGGCAAACCCCAGCCACCCCGCCCGCATGCTGCGATTGCTCCGAATTCCCAGAACCTGCCAGTTGGTAGGACACAGCAAGATGGAGGCCGTGTGACCGGGGCGTGCCTATTCCGGGGGGCGCAAATGCGAATCACGCCGTCACCCGCACGTGAGCTCAGCGCGATTTCCAAACTTTGCAGCATTGTAGTGGACTGGCCAGCCGTCCCCTGCGCATCGAACGAAGGAGATTGTCAGCCGCCTGGATGACGTGACATTACGGCCGCTGAAGGCGTCAGCGATCGGCTAGCCAATTGGACGTATCCGCTGAAAATCGTAAATCGGCGGGCAAAATCGCAGATTTGGTAGCGAGAGAGGGACTCGAACCCCCGACCCCAGGATTATGATTCCCGTGCTCTAACCAGCTGAGCTACCTCGCCACGGTTCACCGTCACGGCACACTGTACCGCATTCGCGAACGCGCGGCATATAAGGAGTGGGTCAAGCCGCTGTCAAGCAAAGTGAACCCGTCTGGCAGGCGCCTGCAAAATAACGCTATTTCGGCCGGATTGTCGGGTCGCCGCCGGGGCTGCCGGGCGGCGGAATCACCGGCGTCTTGCCGGCGTCCGGGGCCGGCGCGTGCATTTCGGGATCGACGCCGGCAGGCGGGCACAGAACGCCATCCGAACGGGCCAATCTGTCGCCGAGCGGCTCGGCCCGCTGACCGGTGGTCGTTCCCTCCGGAACCTTCTCGCCGGAGTTCGGCAACGGCTGCATCGGTGCGCAATTGGCCGCGCGCTGCGGCGACGGGGGCGCGGTCTGGGCCGGCGGCGTGGCCGGAGTCGGCGGCGCCTGTGCGGCGGCCATGCCGGCCGTCGCCGCCCACACACATGAGATCAGAAGTGCGCGTTTCATTGCCATGCAGGGAAAACGGCCCGCGCTCGCGGAGGTTCCGCGATCAGATCGTCGCATTCTTTGTTTGACGCGTTTTCCCGGCGCGAACCGGCGTCCACTTCGCTCGAAAACGCTATGCGTTCACGATTTCCGAAAGCGGATCAGCGAAAAGTGTCCCATCGGCGGCATCGGCCGCCGTTCGGTCAGGGTTACGCCGCCGTGCTTGGCGGCCCAGTTGGTCAGGCGTTCCCACGGAAATTCCGGCCGCCAGCCGAGCCGCCGCGCCAGTGGCGCGAACGCCAGTTCGAACATGCGGCGCGGCCCGCTTTCGGCGCCGATATGATTGACCAGGATCAGCTCGCCGCCGGGTTTCAGCACGCGGATGAAATCATCCAGCGTGCGTTCCGGATCCGGCACCGCCGTGATGACATATTGCGCCACCACCGCGTCGAAAAACGCATCCGGGAACGCCAGGTTCTTGGCGTCCATCACCGCGAGCGTCTCGACATTGGTCAGGCCGAACTCGCGCACGCGCTTGAGCGCGCGCCGCAGCATCGGCTCGGAAATGTCGACGCCGCATAATTTGGTGTTGCGCGAATATTCCGACAGCGACAGCCCGGTGCCGACGCCGACGTCGAGAACGCGTCCGCCGATCTTGTCGGCCTCCGCAATGGTCGACCGGCGGCCCTCGTCGAACACCTTGCCGAAAACCAGATCGTAGACCGGCGCCCAGCGCCCATAAGCCTTTTCGACCCCTTCGCGGTCGATGTCCCCAGCCATTTCCTCTGCCCCGATTTTTTCTTTAAGTGCGCATCACCTCGGCGAGCGGCGCGGTCTTTTCCTGCGCCCCTGCCCTCGCCGCCACATGGCGTGCGGTCGCGCTCTTGATGAATCCGCCGCCGAGCACCCGCGCCTGCCCGGAAGGCGCATCGTAGAACACGCAGGCCTGGCCGGGCGATACGCCCTCTTCGCCGGCAACGAGTTCGACTTCATAACCGCCATCGACCGCGCGCAAACACGCCGGCTGCGGCGCACGCGTCGATCGCACCCGCACGAACATCTCGATGCCGTCGCCGATGACGCGGTCGAGCGCGCCATCACCGATCCAGTTGACGTCGCGCAGGCGGATGCGATCCATCCGCAGCGCCTCGCGCGGTCCCACCACGACGCGGCGGCTCGCCGCATCGAGCTTGACGACATAGAGCGGCGCGCCGGAGGCGATGCCCAGTCCCTTGCGCTGGCCGACGGTGAAATGAACGATGCCCTGATGCTGGCCGATGACGCGGCCATCGAGATCGACGATGTCGCCCGGTTCGATCGCGCCGGGCTTGAGGCGGCCGATGATGTCGGTGTAGCGCCCGGTCGGCACGAAGCAGATGTCCTGGCTGTCCTGCTTGTCGGCGACTTCGAGGCCGAAGCGCCGCGCCAGTTCGCGCGCCTGCGGCTTGGTCATGTCGCCGAGCGGAAAGCGCAGATAATCGAGCTGCTCGCGCGTGGTCGCGAACAGGAAATAGCTCTGGTCGCGATCGGCGTCCGCAGCGCACACCAGCGCGCGCGATCCGTCGGCAAGGCGGCGTGAGGCGACGTAATGCCCGGTCGCAAGCGCCTGCGCGCCGAGTTCGCGCGCGGTCGCGAGCAGGTCGCGAAACTTGACCGAGCGGTTGCACTCGATGCAGGGCACCGGCGTTTCGCCGAGCGCGTAGCTGTCGGCAAAATTGTCGATCACGGATTCGCGGAAACGGCTCTCATAGTCGAGCACGTAATGCGGGATGCCGATCCGTTCAGCGACATTGCGGGCGTCGTGGATATCGCGTCCCGCACAGCAGGCGCCCTTGCGATGGGTGGCCGCGCCATGATCGTAAAGCTGCAGCGTGATCCCGACGACGTCGTAGCCTTCGGACTTCAGCAAGGCAGCCGTCACCGAGGAGTCAACGCCACCGGACATGGCGACCACGACCCGTGTGTCCTGCGGGCGGCCTTCGAGATCCAGACTGTTTCGCATGCCAGGGGTCATCGACTTCAATCGCGAACGCGCCGTGCGGCTCGCGGCCAGGGTTGAAAAGCCTTTTTATTATAAGGCCTTAGGGCGTCATTCGGCCATACCGGGCCGGATCGGGCGCCGCTCTTTAATATAGGCCGTATTCCCGTGAGGCAATCAGCCGATCCCCATTTTGGAGCTGATACAGGACGGCAAATCTTGCCGCCGGGCAGAAAAGGGGGCCGCCGTCCCGCCCCGGGTTCCGGCCACCATCTCCGCAAGCCATTGAAATAACACGATATTTTTTACCACGGCAGGTGGCCCGGTCCTTGCTGAACAATAGCCGAGAGCTCAGCGCGAGGGTTGCCCGTGGTTAGTGTCACGTCAGAAGTATCGGCAAACGCATCTTTCCAGACCGCGGCGGCGCGGTCCGCCCGGCCGGATGCCGAGCTATCAGCCGGAAACGACAGCTTCGCGGCGCTGGTCGACAGCAATACGGCCGCGAACCGCGACGACAATCGCGCACCTGATACAGCACCCGCCCCGCGCCGCTCCGACGACACGCAAGCGGCCACCAACAACCGCGCGCGCGACAATGCTGCAGCTCCCGACAAGGCCGCGCGCAATGATTCGAATGCTCGCGACGCTGCGGCCAAGACGCAAAACGACAAGACGCGCGGCGACAAGGCAAACGACGACGGCAACGTCGATACCAATGCCGAGGCCGGGACCAAGGACGCAAAAACCAGCCGCGCCAAATCGAAATCCGACGCGCCTAAGTCCGACAAGGCGAAATCGGACGAGACGACGCAGGCCTCTTCCGGCGATGCTTCCGCGGCCACCGATCAGACCGAGACGACGCAGGATGCAACGGCCGCGGTGACGGCCGACGCGGTTGCCGTCGCCATCTCTACGGCTGCAGCGCCGGCCGCGACGGCTTCCACAACACCGACAACCGACAAGGCGACCGCGCCGCTTGCCATCGCAGCGGCTGCAATCGCCGCCTCCGCTTCGCTCGCGGCCGAAACCGCGCCAGCGGCTACCGCGGCTGAAGGCACCGAAGCCACCGCCACCGTCACCACGCCCACCACCACAAACACCAAGCAAGCGGACGGCGCCAAGACCGGCACGCAGGGCGGCGTTGGCCAAACCATCAGCGCCCAGACTGCCACCGCTGATCCGACCGTCACAGCAGGCATCGCTCAGGCTGCGTCAGCGGTCGCCGCGACTCCCGCCGCTGGCACCAAACCTTCCGCGCAACTCAAGAACCCCGATCTCGCAAGGAAAAGCGCGACGACGGTCGAGCAGGCTGCCAGCAGCACCACCGACACCGCCACACCCACAGCACCTGCCGCGGACACCATCGTGCCCGCCGTCACGCCGGCCACCGAAGCCGCAGGCAAGCCGAAGCCCGAGAATGGCATCGCCGACGCCGTGAAGGCCGACGCGTCAGGCAATTCCGTCGTGCCATCGGCCGCGAACGTCAACACCAACGCGCATTTTGCTGCCGCTGACATCGCCGGCCAGACACCGGTCAACGCGTCCGGCAACGGCCTGCAGGCTCCCGGCGCAATCCAGACGCAGCAATCAGTCACTTCCACCACAACGACGGCTGCTGCCGCCAGCCAACTCACCGCCACGGCAGCGACCAGCGCCGCGGTGCCGGTGAGCGGGCTTGCGATGGAAATCGCCGCTTCCGCCAAGAGCGGCAAGACCCGCTTCGAAATCCGGCTCGATCCCGCCGAACTCGGCCGCATCGATGTCCGCATCGATATCGACCACCACGGCCAGGTGACTTCGCATCTGACGGTCGAACGGCCGGAAACGCTGTCGATGCTGCGCCAGGATGCCAACCAGCTGCAGCGTGCGCTGGACAACGCCGGCCTCTCGACCGGCAATGGCGGCCTGCAGTTCAGCCTGCGCGACCAGTCCTCGCAGGGCCAGAACGACGGCAACCAGTCCAATCCCAACGCCCATCGCCTCGTCGTCAGCGAGGAAGAAAGCGTGCCGGCCGTCGTCGCCGGCCGCAGCTATGGCCGCATGCTCGGTTCGAGCGGCGGCGTCGACATCAGGATTTAAAGGAGAGCGCCATGGCAGTTGATGCAACCATGCCGACGACGGTCGTCTCGGCGCCCGGAACCGGCAGCGCCACGAGCAACACCACCGCGTCGGACAAGACGACGGGGATCGCGGATAATTTCCAGACCTTCCTGACGCTGCTGACCACGCAACTTCAGCACCAGAATCCGATGGATCCGCTCGACACCAACCAGTTCACCCAGCAGCTCGTGCAGTTTGCCGGCATCGAGCAGCAGCTCAAGTCGAACGAACAGTTGAAGTCGCTGGTGGAGATCGAAAAGAGCGCGCAGTCGACGCAGGCGCTGGTCTATGTCGGCAACACCGTTGCCGTCGACGGAAGCAAGGCGCAGTTCAACAAATCGGCGACCTGGAATTTCAATTCCGACAAAGACACCACCGCGCAGATCACGATCACCAATTCGGCGGGACAGACCGCCTATACCGGCAACTTTACGCTGAAGAAGGGCGGCTCCAGTTTCGTCTGGGACGGCAAGGGCAATGACGGCGTGCAGTGGCCGGCGGGCACCTACACCCTGACCGCCACCGGCAAGGACAGCTCCGGCAACAACGTCGCGATTTCCACCGAAGTGCAGGGTATCGTGGATTCGGTCGATCTGACCTCCTCCCCGCCGCTGCTGTCGATCGGCGGCCAAAGCTACACCACCGACAAGATCAAGCGGGTGATCCGGCCGACCACAACCTCCAGCTAGCCACCAGCCAGCCCCCTGCACCCGGCCTTCCCCGGCCCGGCAGCCTCCAAGTGAACGCAATTGCGTCCCCGGAGGCCCGGGCCGAAGCCGTTTTCGGTCATTTTCAAGGAGATTCGTATTGGAGCCGTATGCTTAGGCAAATTTTAAGCGGAGGGGCGTAGATTTACTACCGTGAGTTCAGTGGTTGAGAGTTTGTGAGTACGCCATGACAGAACCCCATCGCCCGAGGGTAAAATACGTCATCGGGCCTGACGGCAGTCCGTTAACAATTGCTGACCTGCCAGCGCCCGGAACCAAACGGTGGGTGATCCGCCGCAAGGCTGAAGTCGTTGCCGCGGTCCGCGGTGGCCTGCTTTCCCTCGAAGAGGCCTGTAGCCGCTATACCCTGACGGTCGACGAATTCCTTTCCTGGCAGTTTTCCATCGACCAGCATGGTCTGGCAGGCTTGCGGACCACCCGGATCCAGCAATATCGCCAGTAATCTCTCCTGAACCAAAAGATTTGATGAAAACCGGCCTCGTTTTGCGAAGCCGGTTTTTTTCATGTCGGAACTAATCGCGGCGGCTTTAATGGTTGTTAACCATATGGAAACCATCCCCTAGGCAATAATTGCCCAGTCGGTCCCTGGGGCCGAATCCCTGGGGGCAGTTGGTGCAAAGTCTCGTTGCTTTCTTGAAGGGCCTGGGCGCGGCACGGCTGATGGCCATGGTTGCGGTCACGACCGCGCTGATCGGCTTCTTCGCGTTCGTCATCATGCGCGTCACGACGCCCCAGATGACCACCCTGTTCACCGACCTCTCCTTTGAAGATTCCTCCAGCATCATCAAGGATCTGGAGCGTCAGGCCATTCCCTTCGAGCTGCGCAATGAAGGCGCGGTCATCATGGTGCCGAAGGACAAGGTCACGCGGCTGCGGATGAAGCTCGCCGAAGCCAATTTGCCCAAGGGCGGCGGCGTCGGCTACGAGATCTTCGACAAGTCCGACGCGCTCGGCACCACGAGCTTCGTCCAGAACATCAATCATCTGCGCGCGCTGGAGGGTGAACTCGCCCGCACCATCCGCGCCATCGACCGCATCCAGGCCGCCCGCGTCCATCTGGTGCTGCCGGAACGGCCGTTGTTCGCGCGCGAGGCGCCGGAGCCGTCGGCCTCGATCGTGGTGCGGGTGCGCGGCAGCCTCGAACCCCAGCAGATCCGCGCTATCCGCCATGTCGTCGCCTCCGCCGTCAACGGATTGAAGCCGCAGCGGGTCTCGATCGTCGACGAAGCCGGCCGCCTGCTGGCCGACGGCGCCACCAAGGATCCCGACATCGCCGTCGGTGACGAGCGCCGCACCGCCTTCGAGAAGCGCATGCGCAACGAAGTCGAGGCGATCGTCTCCTCGGTGGTCGGCCAGGGCCGTGCCCGCGTCCAGCTCACCGCCGATTTCGACTACAACAAGGTCACCCAGACCTCGGACAAGTTCGACCCCGAGGGCCGCGTGCTGCGCTCGACCCAGACCCGCGAGGAATCCTCCGCCAGCGCCGGCGACGGCGGCCAGGTGACCGTCAACAACGAGTTGCCCGGCAACCAGGCCAACAGCAGCACCACCGCCCGCGACCAGAGCAAGAAGAGCGAAGAGACCAACAATTACGAGATTTCCCGCACCACCAAGACCGAGGTCACCGAGGCTGGCCGGGTCAACCGGATCTCGGTCGCGGTGCTGGTCGACGGCGCCTACACCAAGAACGAAAAAGGCGAGATGGTCTATCAGGACCGCAGCAAGGAGCAGCTCGACCGTATCGCCACCCTGGTGCGCTCGGCGATCGGCTTCGACCAGAAGCGCGGCGACCAGGTCGAGGTCGTCAACCTCCGCTTTGCCGAAGCCCCCACCGTTCCGCCGGTTGTGGAGCCGACCGGCCTGCTCGGCTTGCTGCAGTTCACCAAGGATGACGTCATGTACGTCATCGAGCTCGGCGTCATGATGCTGCTCGGCCTCGTGGTGCTGTTCCTGGTGATCCGCCCGCTGGTCAAGCGCATCCTGGCTGCCGAAGTCATCCCGGCTTTGGCCGAACCGGCACCGGCCTTGATCGAGGGCAACGGGCCAAACGGCGAACTCGGGCCCAATCAGGCCTTGATCGCCGGCACCAGCGGCACCGCCCAGTTGATCGACGTCGCCCAGGTCCAGGGCCAGGTCCACGCCCAGGCCGTGCACCGGGTCGGCGAACTGGCCGAACGCAATCCCAACGAAACCGCTTCCATCGTTCGCCAATGGCTGAGCGAACCCGCCGAGAGCTGACATGGCCGCAGTACCGCAAAACTCAAACGCAAACGACATCACCACCGTCATCTCGGCGCTGGCGAGCCGTCAGAGCAACCGGCCCAAGGGCCAGCCGCTGAGCGGCCCGAAGCGCGCCGCCATCCTGATGCTGGCGCTGGGCGAGCAATATGGCGGCAAGGTGTGGTCGCTGCTCGACGACGACGAGGTGCGTGAACTGTCGATCCACATGTCGACGCTCGGCACCGTCGAGGCCGACGTGGTGGAAGACCTGCTGCTCGAATTCGTGTCGCGGATGTCGGCATCCGGCGCGCTGATGGGTACCTTCGACGCCACCGAGCGTCTGCTGCAACAGTACCTGCCGACCGAGCGCGTCAGCGGCATCATGGACGAAATTCGCGGCCCCGCCGGCCGCAACATGTGGGAGAAGCTCTCCAACGTCCAGGAAGAGGTGCTCGCCAACTACCTCAAGAACGAATACCCGCAGACCATCGCGGTGGTGCTGTCGAAGCTGAAGCCGGAGCACGCCGCGCGCGTGCTGGCGATCCTGCCCGAGGACCTCGCGCTCGACGTGGTCGGC
>Ga0081455_10006142_pt1 | contig 12972 bp, 10 predicted proteins | sample TabmetS3T2R1_FD_70207 | JGI IMG/M metagenome (GOLD analysis project Ga0081455, IMG submission 70207) | Tabebuia heterophylla rhizosphere microbial communities from the University of Puerto Rico - S3T2R1 | ecosystem: Host-associated > Plants > Roots > Rhizosphere ... | reverse complement strand
TGAGGATCACCAATTGCTCCTTCAAGGACGCGGTCGCCACGGTGAGATTGTTCATGAATAAATACGCGCCGATCACGGAAACCGTGAGCGGCACCATCCACATCAGTCCGGCGTTCGAGAGATAGAGGCCGTCCGCGGTGGGGGTTGCCTGGTAAAGATTGATGATGCCGAAGCCCATCAGCAGCGGGGTAAGAAACTGCACGAAGCTGACGCCGATATTCCCGCCGGCTGCGTTCAAGCCGAGCGCCCAACCCTTCATGCGGTCGGGGTAGAAGAAGGATATGTTGGCCATGCTGGAGGCGAAATTGCCGCCGCCAAGCCCAGCGGTCCCCGCTACGATCAACATAAGCCAGAACGGAGTCTCGGGCTGGGTCACGAAATAGGCGAGCGAAAGCGTGGGGATGAAAAGCACCGCGGCGCTGAAGATGGTCCAATTGCGGCCGCCGAAGATGGCTGGAGCGAAGCCGTACGGGAAGCGCATTAGCGCGCCGATCAGTCCTGGCAGCGCTACGAGCTGAAAGAGTTGGTCCGTGGTGTAAGGAAAGCCGGCCTGCGGCAGCTTCGTTGCGAGGATGCTCCAGAGCAGCCAGACCGAAAAGCCGAGAAACTCGGCGACGACCGACCAGATGAGATTGCGGCGGGCGATGTATTTACCTGTCGACTGCCAGAACTTCTCATTCTCTGGGTTCCAGTCCGAAATCCAGCTTCGGTTCCGTTTGCTCATCAGCATGTTCCTTTGCGGTCGCGATTGGAGCCCCGTTGTGTCGAGGCCAGCCCTTCCCAGGCTCGATCGTGCCACGAGCCTCTTCTCGGGCTCCACAGAGTCATACTGACGCATCTTGCGTTTTATCCTACGTGAAGGCGTGCTCGACCAGAAACGGGAGCACGGTCAGGCGCAGCGTCGGCAGCGCGATCAAAAAACCGATCGACGTGCTGTCGAGGTTTAAGTCGGCCAAGTGTGAAGCGCAATTGCAATCTGATCCGGAGCGAGGGCATCGAGCAACACGCGTTCGACAATCGCGTCGACTCGCAAGGCGCGGACTTCCGGGCACAAGACGCCGGCATGTTGATCGCGATCAATCCGGCAGCAATAGACGGGGTAGTCTCCCTTCGTCGCAGGCTCATACGTCGCCCACAGCGGCCGCAGATCGCAATGCCCTGCAGCAAGGCCTAGCCCTTGCGCGGCACGCCAGTGTGTCCCGCCTTATAGCGATTGACGTTTGGTTGGTCATGAATTCCTCCCAGCCAATGTAGCTCCTCGACCGTTCGCATTCCCGCCATTCCGTTGCCGACGACCACCAACCGCGGTCGTTGCAAGCGGTTGATGCTCATGCTCACACGCGCGCTTTGCCAAGGACCGTCGACTTGCGCATGTAGTACCACCAGTTGAGCGCGATGCAGGTGATGTAGAACGCCAGGAAGATTTCAAGCGCGAGATAGGGCCCACCGGTTGCGGCAATGGAGGCGCCGAACCCGCGCGGGATGAGGTAGCCGCCGCAGGCGCCGACTGCGCCGATGAAGCCGATCGCGGCCCCGGCTTCGAGCCCCGCTTGTTTGAGCGCGAGCGCGCGGCCAGTCTCGCCCTGGCCCTCGGCTTCGTGAAGCTTCTCCGCGCGGAAGATCGAGGGAATCGTCCGATAGGTCGAGCCATTGCCCGTGCCGGCCAAAAAGAAAAGAGCCAGAAACATGGTGAGGAAGCCGGCAAAGTTCTTTTGCTCCACGAAGTACATCACGCCTAGCACCACCAACACCATCCCGATGAAAACCCAGAACGTCACTTTCGCGCCGCCGACCTTGTCCGAGAGCAGACCACCGAGTGGACGTATAATCGAGCCAATCAGCGGGCCGAGAAAGGCAACTGCTACGGTGTGCTCGGGGAATTGCGTCTTTATCAGCAAGGGAAAAGCCGCCGAATAACCGATGAACGAGCCGAACGTGCCGATATAAATGTAGGACATCACCCAGGTCTGCTTGCGCTTGACGATCACCAATTGCTCCTTCAAGGACGCGGTCGCCACGGTGAGATTGTTCATGAAAAAATACGCGCCGATCACGGCAATCGTGAGCGGCACCATCCACATCAGTCCGGCGTTCGAGAGATAGAGGCCGTCCTTGGTGGGGGTTGCCTGGTAAAGATTGATGATGCCGAAGCCCAGCAGCAGCGGGACAAGCAACTGCACGACGCTGACGCCGAGATTCCCCACGCCTGCGTTCCAGCCGAGCGCCGTACCCTTCAGGCGGGCGGGGTAGAACCAGGACATGTTGTTCATGCTGCCGGAGAAACCGCCGCCGCCAAACCCAGCGGTCGCCGCTACGATCAACATAAGCCAGTACGGAGTATCGGGCTGCGTCACGAAATAGGCGAGCGCAATCGTGGGGATGAAAAGCACCGCGGCGCTGAAGACGGTGTAATTGCGGCCGCCCATTATGCCTGGAAGGAAGCCGTACGGGAAACGGGCCAGCGAGCCGAATAGTCCTGGCATCGCTACGAGCGTAAAGAGTTGGTCCGTGGTGTAAGAAAAGCCGGCCGCCGGCAGCCTCGTTACGACGATGCTCCAGACCAGCCAGATCGCAAAGTTCTGATGCAAGGTGACCACCGACCAGATGAGATTGCGGAGGGCGATGGATTTACCTTTCGACGCCCAGTACTTCTCATCCTCTGGGTTCCAGTCCAAAATCGCGGTTCGGTCCCGGTTGTAGGTGCCGGCATCGACGGGCTTCACTTGAGCGACCATTTCGTCCTCCCTATGCTTGCGCGGATGACAGCCGCGGCTGGAATCGATGGTGAGGCGGAGGCTCAATCGCATTCCGGCACCAGGCCGTAATTGCCTCGATGTCAGGCTTTAGACGTGTGGTTGAATCCCCGACGAAAGTCAGAAAGTCGTAAAGATTTGGTGTGGAGATGCCGATCAGCAGGGGGATTTCGGCAATCAGAGCCTCGGCAATGACCGGTCGCAGTCCCCGGCCATGTGCTTCTTCCCTGCCAAACGTATTGATGATCAGCAGATCGACACGTTCAAGCACCGCACGCTTGACCCATGCGTCGATGCGCAAGAAAGCGTCCGGATCGAGGCGACAACCCCTCGCTTCGTTACCACGGTCTAACGAGATCTGTATTTCGCCGCCGCCCAATAGGTCCTTCACGTTCACATCGCAGCGGCGTCGACCACGCCGGTGCGCGTTTGACTGGACGACGCCGCCCAGCCGGTAACCTGAGGCGACCAGATCGGCTGCGCATTGAGCTATGAGTGCATCGGTAAAAAGACCGTCATCATAAACCACTACTCCGATCTGGCTCAGGCCGGGGTCTACATGTTCGGCGCGAATTTCGACGGGAATTAGCGTAGCAGGCTCATGGTGCCACTCCATACGTTTCCTCTCCTCCATCAGTCGTTTCTTGATGGCTGCTCGACAGCTTCACTTAGTCGCCGGAGCAGAGAAAACTGCGCGCATATTTTTTGGAGCGGCCGGAGCCACGGTCTATCCCGCAGCGCGCGCTGCTTCATACGGGAGTGTCCCTAAGATGATACTTAAGTGAAGCCGACCTAAAGTGGTATGTCAAGTGCACCTTTGAGAAGCGAGGTATCCCTTGATTGTAGAGGTGCTGGAAAGCGTCGATGATTGGCTTGATAGTCTTGGCGACCAGATCGTAGGCGGTGAAGTGCTTGGTCGGCTTGTCTGGGGCGAGGGGTTTGCGCCGCTTGTGCGCTACATTTACAATGCACGCCGAGCGGATGGGATTCGGCGCGGGAGGGTTTTGCCCGCTGCCCAGCAAGGAAGGCGAGAATGTCCATCGATCAGTTCATCGACAACGAGGTCAAGGAAAACGAGGTGGTGCTGTTCATGAAGGGCACGCCGCAGTTTCCGATGTGCGGCTTCTCCGGCCAGGTCGTGCAGATCCTCGATAATCTCGGCGTGGCCTATAAGGGTCTTAACGTGCTCGAGAACGACGAGCTGCGTCAGGGCATCAAGACCTATTCCAACTGGCCGACCATCCCGCAGCTTTACGTCAAGGGCGAATTCGTCGGCGGCTGCGACATCATCCGCGAAATGTTCCAGTCGGGCGAGCTGCAGTCCCTGCTCAAGGACAAAGGCGTCGCCACGAAGGCGCCGGCGACCGCCTGAGACTTTCGCGCTTTTTTACAGCCGCGTGCCGCCGCGCGGGACTCCAGCGCTCCGGGAGGTGAACGAACGACTAGGGCGCACCTGGATACGTTCGGCGTTCCTCTGACCTCGCCAATAAAGTCCGCCCAATTTGAGCGCATTTCGGATCAGCGCATGAATTGAATACCGCTAAATGTGGAAGAAATTGATTCCTCTACCGAATGTCTGCGCCTCGTGGTCTTTCTCGATTCCTAAACTTTTTTTGCGTGCAGGCGTCCCAGACGCTGCTCCAATTTATTTGCAATCACATCATCCATTGAAAAGGGACCAGCATCTCAACGGGACTGACGAAACGTCGAAGGACAGCGGGCGCCGAACCAGCGGTATTTCCCCTGGGCAGACCAAACTTGAGCAGAACCTGAGCGTAGGCCATGAAGTTTGGCAGCGTGATTTCGTCGCCTACAGTTTGCCAGAGCGTTGGGCATCGACTTCTGCGACGGCCTGGACAGCTCGAATGCTATTGCGACTATCCTAATTCCGAACGACGAATTCTGACACGAGTCGGCCGCAGACGCCGAATTGACGCCCGAGCGCGCACTACCTTCGATCCTGTGTCCTACAGAAGGCTGGCTTGGAGTGCTCATGCCAGCAAAACAAAGTATGTGGCAGGACGCGAAGTGCTCTGCTAGTACTGAGTCGGACGCGGAACTTAAGCCCGCGACGCGACGTTCTGGAGCGGGAGGAACTTTGGAGGACCTTATGAAGAAGGCGATCATCTGTGCTTTCGGCCTGGCCGTGCTGGCAACCCCGGCGCACGCGGCGGACGAATACTGGGTGGTGCAGGATTTATCGACCAAGCGTTGCTCGGTCATCCGCGTGACGAAAGACAAAGGGTTCTTCGGATGGCCTTTCGCCGAAAAGCCGACCGGGCTCACCGTCATCAACACAGCGTTCAAGACACGCACCGAGGCCGAGAAATCGATGAAGACCACAAAAGACTGCAGCTTGGGTTGAACCGACAAAATTGTGAGCTCAGATCAAGCCTTGGCCGCCTTCCAGGCGGCCTTTCTTTTTGTAGCACCGCGGAGAAACATTTCCGGGCCGCTACCGCCGGCGCGATGCTTACGAGCGTGCCCGGCGCGGTGCGGCGGCGGCCTTGCGGGAGCTTCGCGCCAAGCGCGATCAATCACAACCCGACAGTGAGGTCGATGATGACAAGGAAAAAGCCGCATGAAGATTGGATCGCCAGGGACTAGCCGCTCGTCGCCGAGCTGAAGCAATGCCGGCCGCTTGCCAAGGATCATTGGCAGGGGGTCGACGTTGACGCCACGATCCTCGATATCATCGAGGCGGAAGAGGGCCTTTCTCCGGCCATCGATGCGCGTTTGCCGGCAGCCGATAAATTTCGTAATTCGCCGCGTTGGGTTCATACCCAAACCGTGGCCGGTCAATTGGTTGTATTAGCTGGAACTCGATCTGATGCTTCGGTACTCTCGAAATGTCGAAGAGTGGATCGCCCAATTCCAACACAAATCGCGATAGCACCCCCCACTGTCTGAAGACTACTGACATGCTCGGTAAGCTGACGATTGACGCCCTGCCGTTTTATAGTGGCATCGCCATGGGCGGCGCGCTGATCACCGTGTTCGGCGCACTTGGCGTGGTTGCGCTCATCACCTGGCTCGGCCAATGGCGCTATCTGTGGATCGAATGGCTGACGAGCCTCGACCATAAGAAGATCGGCATCATGTACGTGACGTTGGCGCTGATCATGATGGTGCGCGGCTTCATCGATGCCATGATGATGCGGACCCAGCAGGCGGTCGCACTCGACTCGGATGGCTATCTGTCGCCGGACCATTTCGATCAGATTTTCACCTCCCACGCCACCATCATGGTCTTCTTCGTGGCGATGCCGTTCCTGGTCGGCCTGTTCAACGTCGTCGTTCCGCAGCAGATCGGTGCGCGCGACGTGGCGTTTCCGTTCATGAACTCGGTGAGCCTGTGGCTGACCGCGTCCGGCGCCGCTTTGGTTATAATCTCGCTCGTCATCGGCAAGTTTTCCACCGCTGGCTGGAGCGCTTACCCGCCCTACTCGGAAGCGAAGTTCAGTCCGGGCGTCGGCGTCGATTACTGGATCTGGGCGATCCTAGTCAGCGGCGTCGGCTCGATGCTGACCGGGATCAATTTCCTCGTCACTATCGTCAAGCGGCGCGCGCCCGGCATGCGGCTGATGATGATGCCGCTGTTCACCTGGACGGCGCTGTGTACCAGCATCTTGATAGTGTTCGCCTTCCCGGCTTTGACCGTTGCCGCTGCGCTGCTTGGTCTCGACCGCTATCTCGGCATGCACTTTTTCACCGATGGCGACGGCGGCAACATGATGAACTATATCAACCTGTTCTGGATGTGGGGCCATCCCGAAGTCTACATCCTGCTTTTGCCGGCGTTTGGCGTCTATTCCGAAGTCGTGGCGACGTTCTCGGGCAAGCGATTGTTCGGCTACGAGTCGCTAGTCTACGCAACGGTGGTCATCACGGTGCTCTCGTTCGCAGTCTGGCTGCACCATTTCTTCACCCTGGGCGCCAATTCCGATGTGACCGCCTTCTTTGGTAGGGTGGCCCCGCTCATCGCCGTGCCGACAGGCGTGATGATTTTCGACTGGTTATTCACGATGTATCGCGGCCGGGTGCAATTTTCCGTGCCGATGCTGTTTACGCTCGGCTTTATCGTAACGTTTGTCATTGGCGGCATGACCGGCGTTTTGCTCGCGGTAGCGCCGGTCGACATGCAAAATACAACCTTCCTGGTGGCGCATTACCACAACTTGCTGATCCCCGGCGCGCTGTTCGGCTATTTCGCCGGCTACCAGTATTGGTTCCCCAAGGCGTTCGGCTTTCGGCTCGAGGAAAAATGGGGCCGGCGAGCCTTCTGGGCCTGGATCGTCGGCGTCTATCTGGCCTTCACGCCGCTGTATATTCTCGGCTTCATGGGCATGCCGCAGCGCCTCCAGCGCTACTATGTCGCCGGCTGGCAGCCGTATCTCATCGTTGCCGAATTCGGCGCCCTCTTCATCCTGTGTGGCATCACCCTCCTCGCCATTCAGCTCGCCGTCAGCATCCGCGACCGCGCCGCGCTTGCAGTCTCGACCGGCGATCCGTGGAACGGCAGGACGCTGGAATGGGCGACGGCCTCGCCGCCGGCGGCCTACAATTTCGCCGTCGTGCCACACGTGCACGGCATCGATGCATGGTGGGCCATGAAGCAGGCGGGGACGGCGGGCCACAGACCCGCCCGCTTCCACGACATCATCATGGCCGGCGACAGCAGCGCCGGCGTCGTGCTTGGAGCGATGTCGTTCGTGTTCGCCTTTGCGATGATCTGGCAAATCTGGTGGCTGGCCGCCGTCGGCGGGCTCGGCATGTTCGCTGCGGTGCTGTCACAGACTTTCCGTGATCCTGCCGATCACCGCATTCTGGCGAACGAAGTCGAAGCGATCGAGAACCGTCGCACTATGGCCCCCGCACTTGCACTCGGGGGGTCGACGTGACCGACGCCGTCATCACCGCCGGTCAAGACGAAGACACCGAAGCCGAAGAAGCCGAACGTGCCATCGACGAAAAGGCATACGGCTTCTGGATCTTCCTGATGAGCGACGCGATCATCTTCGCGTTGCTGATTGCGACCTTTGTGGTGATGTCGCATAACACCGCTGACGGGCCTAGCGGGCACACGTTGTTCCGGCTCCCGCACACCTTTGCGGAAACCATGCTGCTGCTGGCAAGCAGCGCGACCTTCGGTTTCGTCAGCGTTGCGATCGCAGCCCGGCAACGCTGGCGCACACTGGCCTGGCTGAGCGTGACGTTCCTGCTCGGACTCGGCTTCGTCGCCATGAAGATTTCGGAATTATACGGCATGGCCGTCGCCGGCGCCGGCCCGTGGCGCAGCGGTTTTCTCTCGGCCTTCTTCACGCTGGTCGGCACGCACGGCGCTCACGTCAGCGTCGGCCTGGTCTGGATCGTCCTCCTGGGATGCGAGGTCGCGTTGCGCGGGCTGAACCCATTCGTTGCCTCCCGCCTCTGCCGGCTAGGCCTGTTCTGGCATTTCCTGGATATTGTCTGGATTAACATCTTCTCCGTCGTTTACCTGCCGGGGATTCTCTAACATGCCGGCGCCGCCGCAATTGTCTAAGATGCCGACCTCGCCGCACGGCGGGGAAGTCACGATTAAGCCCTACTTGGTTGGAGTCGTTCTAGCGTTGGTGTTGACCGCGATTCCATTCGGCCTCGTCGCCGCTCGCACGCTGCGGCCGATACAGATTTTTGTCGTCATCGGCGCTGCGGCGATCACACAGGTCGTCGTCCACCTGCGGTATTTTCTGCACCTCGACTTGAAACCGTCGTCGCAGAACAAACTGATCGCGCTGTGCTTCGCCGCCATCGTGCTCCTCATTCTGGTCGGCGGCACCCTATGGATCATGTTCGACCGCAATTATCGCATGATGTAGGCGGCGGGGAGGTGACGCGGCGTTAAGACCTCGTTCTCTCTAATACGCTCACAGCCCTCGCATCAATAAAAAGCGTTCCGGCGGCGCCAACATGATCGCTTCTTCACCAAGAACGAATGCAGCGGGCCGAGAAAATACACAGCGACGATGCCGCCACTGATTGTGATCGGCCGGGTGCGTTCGACGACCGAAACTGTGTCGCTGCCGCTCGCGGCCATCGGTCATTGCTCCATCGCGCTGCCGAGGCAGGGTTGCGATAGCGCCGCGTCAGTCGCTCGTATGCGGTAAACGAACGATTACGTCGCTTGGCGCTATTTGGCGACGCAGCTCTCGAAGCCTTCCGTGATCAGCTTGCCCGGCAGGTTGCGGCCGATGAAAACGATCCGGCTATCGCGCTTCTCATCAGGTTTCCACGGCCGCTGATGGTCGCCGTCGAGAATCATGTGCACGCCCTGAAAGACGAAGCGCTCCTCGTCGTCCTTGAACGCGAGAATGCCTTTGCAGCGCAGAATGTTCGGCCCCTCCTTCTGCACCAGGTCCTGCACCCAGGGAAAGAATTTGTCTGGATCGAGCGGCTTCTCGGTGCGCAGCGCAATCGATTGCATTTCCTCGTCGTGATAGTGCTTGAGCCCGCCATGCGCATGCGCGTGACCATCCTCGTCGCTGTGATGATGCCCATGATCATGGTCGTGGTCGTGATGATGATCGTGATTGTCGGCGCCGAGGAAGTCCGGTTCTAGGTCGAGGATACGATCGAGGTCGAAGGCGTTGCGGCCGAGCACCGCGTCGAGCGGAATTTTGGCGCGTTCGGTCCTGTGCAGCTTGGCATATGGGTTGATGCCGCGAATGCGCGCCTCCACCTCGCTTAACTGCTCGGATGAGACGAGATCGGTTTTGTTAATCAGGATCACGTCGGCAAAGGCGATCTGATTCTTGGCTTCCGGAGCATCCTTGAGCCGCTCGTTGAGCCATTTGGCGTCGGCCACCGTCACCACGGCGTCGAGCTTGGTTCTGCGGCCGACAGTCTCGTCCATGAAGAAAGTTTGCGCGACAGGCGCCGGATCGGCGAGCCCCGTGGTCTCAACGATAATCGCATCGAAATTGCCTTTTCGCCGTATCAGGCCATCGAGAATGCGAATGAGATCGCCGCGCACAGTGCAGCAAATACAGCCATTGTTCATTTCGAAAATTTCCTCGTCGGCGCCGACCACGAGATCGTTATCGATGCCGATTTCCCCGAATTCATTGACGATCACCGCGTATTTCTTCCCGTGCGGCTCGGACAGAATCCGGTTGAGCAAGGTCGTCTTGCCGGCGCCGAGATAGCCGGTCAGCACCGTCACCGGGATTTTTTCAGACGAAGATTGCTCAGGCATTCCTAATGTCCTGGCATTTGGCGCCTGGCCGCTGCTGCTGGCCACGGAAGCGCAAACGCGCTCGCTCTGGCTCTTCCTGGGCCGTGCTGCCGAGGTGAAGGTTAAACTGACGTGGCAAATCTGCTGGTGGCATTGTTGGCGGCTATTTCGAAACTCCCGGACACTTTATAGGCCATCACAGCCGCGGCCAAAACCCCCAGGTTCGCACGTCTGGACAGCCTCGATCAGATCTTCGACGCCGTGCGTGCGCTCGGCGTCGTTGGCCGGATCGACGCGCAGCTGATATGGTCCTCAATAACTTCTTATGAGGCCGTTCATGGCCCCGCGTTTGATGTGGGACACCGTTGACACTTTGTTTTCATGGAGTACGGGATACCCTATGTATAGGATGGGAGGTAGGGTATAGACGGGGGCGTCAGAGTGTGAAGCTGTAATGCCTACGCTCGCACAGCGTCCCTGCATTCCTTGCCGAGGCGGCGTCGAACCGCTCACGCGCGAACAGTGTGCACCCTATCTCGCCGAGGTTTCCGATTGGGAACTTGACGCGACGGCACGCTGCATCAAGCGCCGCTTCCAATTTCACGACTACCGCACCGCCTTGGCGTTCGCCAACGTGGTGAGCGCTCTTGCAGAGGAAATCTGGCATCACCCGGAGCTCGCGTTGGGATGGGGCTTTTGCGAGGTATCGCTGACTACCCGGAAAATAGGAGGGTTGCACGAGTCCGATTTCGTGATGGCCGCTCGGATCGATGCATTGGTCTCAGGCCCACTCGATTCGGCCTGGCTGCCGCCGCTCCCTCCACCGAGGAGAACGAAACAATAGCGGCGTCATTGCGATATCGGTAATTACCCCAAGCAGGGCCCATATTTTGGCCGGACGCGTCTGCTCATGTTCAAACGAAAATGAGGGATCGAGCTAAATGGGGTACTTTCTAGCCATCTCTCGTGTCACAGGCTGTCGTCTTATGAAATTTGAAGAAACCAAGAATTATTCTATCGCCACCGACCAGCAGATCTCAAAAACGGATTGAAATCAAACGGCGGATAGCGTCCGTGCTTTCTGCGCACCCTCCCAAAATATGGACGCTCATCTGGAAAATGATCTTTCCCGCGAAATTCTATCGAACCCAGCAGCAACAAAATTTGTGCTGTTTGGCGCCATAAGGTTGCCTCGTAACGACCAAGTCGTTCAAAGACCTGATTGTCAAGGTTTGTCAGCCGTAAAAATGATCGCGCAATATTTGTATTGGTCTTTGTCTCGGACCCATTTGAGTTTGAGTCTATCCTGACGTCTTCCTTGGCTCCCTGTTGTGTACTCAGAAGTTTCTCTAACACGCTTGAATACAAAAATTTGCGGAAAATGCTCAACCTATCCACATTGTTATTGGTTGGGCGCGAGCATGGGATCTGAATCGTTTCGGCTTGCATGTTTAGCAGTCCGCTCTCGACGATCACAGCACGGCGCAGCCGCCATAGTAGGGAGGCCAATCGACTGACCAACTGGCCCTCGATCGCAGTCTGCGGCGAATAGTCGGATTTTATGGCTCTTTCAAATGCCTTGTAGTCAGCAGCATCCTCAAAAGTATCAATGACTGTTTCTGCCGTGAGTCCGTGGCGAACAGCATTTCGCCTTGAGCGGCGTTTACCGGATTCTGTTCGAGGCCCGGTGCTGTGCTTAGCATTTTGTTGATTTGCGAAAATTTGTTTTTCTGTAGTCATTAATTCTTTGCCGTTGTTTCGGTGGCATTAATTTGTATCTGTAATTTGGTCTGCGCATCAAAGCGCCCATCCTTTGTATGAGTTTGCTTCCAAAGATCCTTGGCGATCGCAATTGCATCGATGTGTAGGTTTTCCCACCAGGTGACTTCGTTGCCGGCTTGATGCAACTGCCTGTGATGGCCTCGGCAAAGCGGCACCGTGAACTCGTCGCTGACTTTCAAGCCAATGCCGCGCGGTTGCGCAAATCGCAGATGATGCGGGTCGCTAGGCTGTCGTCCGCAGATAAGACATGGCTGCGATGCGACAAACTTGAGATGCGCCTTGTCACGCAGCCGCTTCGGTTCGGCAATGACGAGTTGGCTCTTGTCGATCCGATCCGGAACAGGATCGGGCCCGTTCGGGACAAGCGGCGGAGCCAATGATTGCTCAGCTGAATTTTTTCGGAACTGATCCATTAACGGCGCATATTGGCGACGGCCGTAATAGCGCGAGGGGCGTGGAATCGGTGTTGTATCATCGGGATGAAAGCCAAAGCGTTGGACGGGTTCTGCCTGAGTAGATGGGATGGGCATGGTTGGCTGGATTGATGGGGGCTTACCCAACCCATAAAGCGCGAGCCCAAACGGGTTGCCGAAGGTGGCCAAGGCCCGCTTGGTGGCATCGGTTTCCGCAGCCTTAAGCGCGGTGTCGTGCACCTCGCCGGGTGAGGCGCCACGGCCGTCACCCGAGCCGTGGCCTTCTCGAATGATCATTGTGCCGCCGGCCTGCACCGAGATCCGCACCCGGGCAGTATAGATAGCAAGGAAGGCGCCACGATTTTCCCGTGCGAGCACACAGCGAGACTCAACCGTCTCCCGGCTCCAGCCATCAAAGCCGAAGATGCGGTTGGCTTCCGAGATCGCGTACCAGCCCTCGATGTAGGAGAGTTCGCGTCCATTGGCCTCGCGGGTGCGGACGTAGCGGTGATCGAGATTGCGCCTTAGCGCTTTCACCTGTTTTGCTGAGAAGCCCATCACCGTGTCCTCACGCTCAAAACGGGCTCGGGGTTGGAGAGGGCGACGCCAGCAATCTCTGCGCCTTGTTTGAGATCGTTTGCCAATTCCTGGCGATTGAGGCGGGGCTCGCGCGGCTCCCAGTAGATGCTCGGGACCGCCGCTTCATCGATCACCATCAGGGCAGGGGTCCCGGGGCGGATTGAGGCTGTGAAGTCGGGGGCTGAGAGCTTTTTCAGATCAAGCTCGACCATCACATCTTTGGCGATCTGAC
>Ga0081455_10006141_pt1 | contig 12978 bp, 10 predicted proteins | sample TabmetS3T2R1_FD_70207 | JGI IMG/M metagenome (GOLD analysis project Ga0081455, IMG submission 70207) | Tabebuia heterophylla rhizosphere microbial communities from the University of Puerto Rico - S3T2R1 | ecosystem: Host-associated > Plants > Roots > Rhizosphere ... | reverse complement strand
TGACCTTGGCCTGAGAGGTCAGGTTATGACCCGTAGCGAGCCAAGACAGAAGCAAACCTCGCGGAAGAGATCATGAATTTCTTCGAGCGACTGAAGACAGCAGCATCCACCGAGTGGTGGGCGTATACCGAGCACCCCTTCACGAACGGGTTGGCAGACGGTTCGCTCGCCGAAGAGGCATTTCGTCACTACCTAGTTCAGGACTACCTTTTCCTCATCGAGTTTGCTCGCGCCTACGCGCTCTCTGTCTACAAGTCGCCCAGCCTCGCTGACATGCGCGAAGCGGCTGCCGGTCTCTCGGCCATTCTTGACATCGAGATGGGCCTCCATGTGAAGCTCTGCGCCGGCTGGGGCCTTTCGCCCAGCGATCTTGAACAAACCCCTCCGGCGGTCGAGACTCTGGCGTATACGCGCTATGTGCTCGACGCGGGAATGCGCGGCGATCTGTTGGCACTCAAGGTGGCGCTAGCCCCCTGCGTGATTGGCTACGCAGAGATTGCGACGCGGCTCGCCTCACGACCCGATGCACTCGCTGCAACGAACCCATATCGCGTTTGGATCGCCGAGTATGCCGGTGCACCATACCAAGACGTCGCGGCGAAAGCGCGGACGCATCTGGAGGGTCTCGCCGATCGCTACGCCACGCCGGCCCGCGAGGCAGAGTTGATCGTGATCTTTAAGGAAGCCACCCGGCTCGAAGCCGACTTCTGGGAAATGGGTTGGCGACTGAACGAAAAGCCGACTATCCGCTGACGTCATACTTGGCAGATCATGGGCTCTTAGCGGACTCGAAAGATCCCGGCCCGTATAACCGCATCCTGGAGCAGAGCGGACTCAAGATGGTCGGGCTTAAGGTCGGCTTTTGGCCCTAATCCGACGTGGACAGCCACAGCACGGAACCGCCGAAGCTGTCGTTCTTGGTAAGATTGCGATCTATCGAAATACCGTCGATCTTGTCGTTGCGAATAATCGTCTGAATGAGCTGATAACCGCGATGCGGAATGTCGGGAACTCTGCTTCCTGACTTCCAGTAATGTTTGGTCGTCAAACGCCAGAACAGCTCGCTCCCTGTCAGAATTGCCCCGGCGCCCACGTATACTCCGGGTACGAATCCCGCGCCCTCGACCTCGGCGAACCATGCATTGCAGTACGCGATCATCGTCTCATGCGGAGTTGAGGTCCTGGCGCCTTCGAGATCAAGCCAGACGTTGACGCCCTCTGGAAAGCCGATCTGCCGTGCGTGCTTGGCCGCATTCATTCCGTTCCTGGCCCCCAGCGCTTGCGACGGCGACCAATTCTCGGGGGCAACGTGCTGAACGGGCATCAAGGCCAGCCCCGCACTGAGGATGACATTGGCCTCTGCCTCGGACAGGTCTCCAGCCGGCTGCACGTCGCGGCGGGACACGTATCGAATACAAAATTCAAATCCCCTCGCTTTCGCAAGCTCGCAAATGCGTCGATCGAGCACGGAGTTGGCATCGAACCCATGCACTCCGGGCGGCGCGGCGAATACTCTTCCCGGCAGCGGCATCTGGCGTTCCGTTCGCTTAGACGCTCTCATCGGACAAGGAGCAACCAGAGGGATGATCCGGCGTTCCAATCCGAGCGCACAACCCCAGGGTACCTAGTGCCTGGTCTCAGTTGGTCAAGAGAAACGGACGAGGTCCGGTGCTGGCCCTCAGCCGACATGGATCGATGTCCGCTCTTCGGTCGCTATTGGGGGCAGAGCGGACGTGGCGAATTTATGAGTACACGCCCCAGTTAGTGGCAGTGTTGCATATTCAGCACGACGGGCAAATCGCTTCGGTTTGCCGGAATCGTGTCAAGCCTCAAAATCAAAAATAATTCTCTTTACCAGAATTCTGGTTTGCGTTATATCTCCGCCCAGCCCGTGCCACCATGAGGGACGTTTCGCGATCGTCACGGAACGTGGTGCGGGTTGCGGTGGGCCGCTGTGGCGTCAGGTGCTTGCGCCCGACGAAACGCTCACAGCGGACGGCGAAGTCGTATGGTCCTGGCGCCGCGACCCTGGCGTCTATCCGGCCCGCCCGTGCGGGCACGGCAACGGTGACAATAAAGGCCGCTCACCGGGGAGAGTACGTATAAGCCGCCAAACCATTGCGCGGGGAAAGCCGGGATGCCTCGGTTGTACCTGTAGCAACTACCCCGCGTGCTCTGCACGCGGGAGATCTACGGGTGCACCCAGCGCCCGGCTTTCCCTGCGCCCTCTGTTCAAGGAGGGAGCAACGAAGATGCAAAACCCGGGCAGATCATGCCGCGGGAATGCGCGCTCTTGGCTTTTTGAAAACTGAATCGGCAAGCTCGGTGTCGTCCCGGCGCAGGCCGGGACCCATACGCCGCAGCGTAGATTGTTTTGCGCGCTGGTGGCCGGCTGTTCCTCAACAACCGCCGCCGGTGGTTATGGACCCCGGCCCCCGTGCGCAATTGCGCACTAGGCCGGGGCGACGAGGCGGGGGTGCTGCCCACCCCCTCCACCTCGGCCCCACCCCGGTTCCACCGGCCGCAACCCGCTGCCGGCGGCCAGATTTCCCGTCCCGGATTTGCCTTTGGTAACCTCGCATTAACTCAGGTTATCGTTTGGTTAGGGTGGCAAAAGTCGCCTGCGTCAGCCTTGGTTTTGACATGTTGGCGGGGGAATCCGGACCCGGCTTTGGACGGGCCCCCAAACGTCACAATGAAGGCTCTCGCGCAGGCATGTCGCCGCGCCGACGCGTGGCTGTGGAGCCGGCAGCCAACTGCTCCCGGAAGTTTTGCGACGGAGCGTGATCCGGAAAGCGGTTTTTCGAAGGGATCAGGCTCAGACGAGGGTGGGGACGGGGTGACAATTCTAGTCGTCTCGCTCCAGCGTTGAGAGGATACCGCTGATGGATACCGCCGCCTTGCCGATAATGCCGGCTGCCGACGTATCGCTGATCGCGCTGTTCGTTCAGGCCCATTGGGTCGTGAAGGCGGTGATGCTCGGGCTGCTCGCCTGCTCGGTCTGGGTCTGGGCGATCGCCATCGACAAGATCTTCCTCTATGCGCGCACCCGCCGCGCCATGGACCGTTTTGAGCAGGCCTTCTGGTCCGGTCAGTCGATCGAGGAGCTTTACCGGGCGCTGTCCGCCAAACCGACGCAGTCGATGGCGGCCTGCTTCGTCGCCGCCATGCGCGAATGGAAGCGCTCCTTTGAGAGCCATTCGCGCTCGATTGCGGGCCTGCAGGCCAGGATCGAGAAGGTCATGAACGTCTCGATCGCTCGCGAAGTCGAGCGGCTGGAGCGGCGGCTCCTGGTGCTGGCAACCGTCGGTTCCGCCGGGCCCTTTGTCGGCCTGTTCGGCACGGTCTGGGGCATCATGTCGAGCTTCCAGTCGATCGCGGCGTCGAAAAACACCTCGCTGGCGGTGGTGGCGCCGGGCATCGCGGAGGCCCTGTTTGCCACCGCCATCGGCCTGATCGCCGCAATTCCGGCGACAATTTTCTATAACAAGTTCATCTCGGAGGTGAACCGCCAGGCCCAGCGGCTGGAGGGGTTCGCGGACGAGTTTTCGGCGATTCTCTCGCGCCAGATTGACGAACGGGCATGATCCCGGAACGTGGGAACCGGTTTCCGGATAAGATCATGCCCCCGACAAATGGCATGAGGCGGCGGTATCATATGGTGGCAGCGGCGGTGAGCACCATATCATGGCGATGAACATGGCAGGCTCTTCGGGCGGCAGCGGCCGCCGCAAGGGCCGCAAGTCCGTGATGGCCGAAATCAACGTCACGCCCATGGTGGACGTGATGCTGGTGCTGCTCATCATTTTCATGGTGGCAGCGCCCCTGATGACCAGCACGATCGATATCGACCTGCCGATTGCGCGGGGCGGCAACGCGGCTGCTTCCAACGCGCCGCCGCTGACGCTCTCGGTCAAGCGCACCGGCGGAAGCTGCAATTCCAATGTGGAGCTCTATCTCGGCGACACCCAGATTTCGAGCGCCGAGCTGTTGCCGAAGATCAAGGCGATCCGCGAGACGCGGACGGAAGCGGATAACGTCGTCTTTCTGCGCGGCGACAAGGATGTCTGCTACACTGACATGATGAAGTTGTTGGGGAACATCAAGGCCGCGGGGTTCAAGGCGAACATTGTGATCATTCCCGAGCAAGGCTCCTGAAGGTGAAGGTCAAGGTCGACAAGACGGTGCTCGCGTCGGTGGTCCTGCACGTGCTCGTGCTGGGGGCGGTGCTGCTGTCGTTCTCGACCAGGGCGCTTGAAGTGAGGCCGGAGGATTCCGTCGGCGTCGACATCTCGCTGGAAACCCAGGTCGCGGCCGGCATGAAGACCGGCAAGAAGGAACAAAAGAAGCCGCTGGTCGAGAAGGTCGCCGAGGCAAAGCCGGTGGAGGACGCCGTCGGCAAGATCGAAGAGAAGAAGCCACCGGTCGTCACCGAAGCTGCGCCGAAGCCGCAGCCCAAGGTCGAAGAGAAGCCGGTCGAGAAGAAGCCCGATCCGCCGAAGGTCGCCGAGAAGCCGAAGGAAGAGCCGCAGCCGGTCGAGAAGAAGCCGGAGCCCGCGGTCGATCCGATTGCCGAGGCGATCAAGAAGGAAGAGAAGAAGCCGACGCCGCCGAAGCCGCCGGCACAGGCTGCGAAGCCGCCGGAGCCGCAGAAACCCAAGGAGCGGGTCTTCGACCAGTCGAAGATCGCAGCCCTGATCGACAAGCGCGATCCGTCGCGGCAGGCCGTGACCGGCGAAACCCTGAATTCGAACGCGTCGCTCGGATTGTCCAAGGGCCGGGCGTCCGACAACTCCGCCACCTGGGGCGCGATGTTCCGCCGGCAGGTCGAGAACTGCTGGAAGAAACCGTATGGCGGCATCGAGCAGGAGCGGCCGGAGGTCGCCTTCAACATCCGCCTGAAGAAGGACGGCAAGCTGGAGGCGATGCCGGTGCCGGACGGCGCGCCGCCGACCGGCTATGCCCGCGCCTACTCCGAAAGCGCGTTGCGCGCGATCATCCAGTGTCAGCCGTACAATCTGCCGGCGGCCTATTTCGAGGAATGGAAGGCCTTCACGCCGGTGTTCCAGGAAAGACCGCTCTGAACGCGGACAACGTCCCGCCTAATCGAAGTTGAAGTAACCGATGACCGACCAGAACAAGTTGCGCGAAACACTGCTTCTTCCCAACCGCCGCCAGATCATCTCCGGAATGGCCGCGCTTGGCGCTACTGCTGCGGTCTCTCCCCGAGCCGCGCTCGCGCAGAAGCGCGTCCCCATCACGGAAGGCGACTTTGCGCCGCTGCCGATCGCGATCCCGAATTTTGTGGCGGGCACTCAGTCCGACGGCGAAGTGGCTGTTGGCGTGACGCAGGTCATCACCAACAATCTCAGGCGCAGCGGCCTGTTCGCGCCGATCGATCAGGCCGCCTATATCGAGAAGAACATCAATGTCGACCTGGCGCCGAACTTCCAGAACTGGAAGACCATCAATGCGCAGGCGCTGGTGACCGGCCGCATGACGCGTCAGGGCGACGGAAGGCTGAAGGCGGAGTTTCGACTCTGGGACGTCAACACGGCGCAGCAGCTGAGCGGCCAGCAATATTTCACCACGCCGGAATCCTGGCGCCGCATCGCCCATATCATCTCCGACCAGATCTACGAACGGGTGACCGGCGAGAAGGGCTATTTCGACAGCCGCGTCGTCTTCGTCGATGAGACCGGCTCGAAGGAGCGCCGCGTCAAGCGCCTGGCGCTGATGGATCAGGACGGCGCCAATGTGCGCTATTTGACGCGCGGCAGCGACCTCGTACTGACGCCGCGGTTTTCGCCGTCGAGCCAGGAAATCACCTATATGGAATTCGGCCAGGGCGATCCGCGGGTCTATCTTTTCAACATCGAGACCGGCCAGCGCGAGATCGTCGGCAATTTCCCGGGCATGTCGTTCGCGCCGCGCTTCTCGCCGGACGGCCAGCGCGTGATCATGAGCCTGCAGCAGGGCGGCAACTCCAATTTGTTCGTGATGGATCTGCGCTCCAAGACCACCACGCGGCTGACCGACACGCCGGCGATCGACACTTCGCCGTCCTATGCACCCGACGGCTCGCGGCTGTGCTTCGAATCCGACCGCGGCGGCAGGCCGCAGATCTATGTGATGCCTGCGAATGGCGGCGCGGCGCAGCGCATCTCCTTCGGCGAGGGCTCGTACTCGACGCCGGTGTGGTCGCCGCGCGGCGACTACATCGCGTTTACCAAGCAGGGCGGCGGGCAGTTCGCGATCGGCATCATGAAGACCGACGGCTCCGGCGAGCGCATCCTGACCTCGGGCTATCACAACGAGGGGCCGACATTCGCGCCGAACGGCCGCGTCGTGATGTTCTTCCGCGAGCCGGGCGGCAATTCCGGGCCGTCGCTGTTCACCGTCGACGTCTCCGGCCGCAACGAGCAGCGCGTGCCGACGCCGGGTTTTGCCTCCGATCCGGCGTGGTCGCCGCTATTGTCCTAGACGCGGCCGAGGGTCGTCGAAACGGCCGCTTCGGTCGGAGGGGTCGACGCGCAGTCGCGCAGCAAGCCGCCGAAATAGCCGTGCGTGATATGCGCGACCTGCGGGTAGGGCTCGCGGGTCATCAACAGCCGATGCAATTCTCCAAGCCGGAAGCAGGGCACGCCAGGAAAAAGATGATGCTCAAGATGATAATTCAGGCCCCATGGCGCGATCAGCCACAACTCCCAGAAGGGAGCCAGCACGGTGCGGCTTTCATTGAGGACGTTCTCGTGCTCGACCGCGTAGTGCTCGGCGACGCTGCGGATATAGCGAATGGCGAGGAACACCGTTAGCAGCGGAACGATCCAGTAGAGCAGCAGGAGCTTCCAGAATCCCAGAGCGATCGATGCCAGCAGAAGGCCGGCAAAGAAGCACAATCGCGCCCGGGCGACTGCGGCGGGAATGTCGCGCGTCTCCTTGTTCTTGTGAAAGCCGAAGACGGCGGTCGCGGTCTTCAGGCCCGACAAATACTGCGCGATGTACATCAGCATGCGCCGGGGCGGAGCCGGAAATTCATATTCCACCAGCCCGAAATTGCGCTGCCAGTCCGGGTCGTTTTCGCTGTTGAGCTCGCGGTGATGGGCGAAATGCGTGTTGCGATAGCCCGCCATCGAGCTCGAGGTCGGCAGCGCCAGCAGTTCGCCTACGAAGTCGTTGAGGGAGCGGTTGGCATAGCCGCGGTAGTGCGCGGCATCGTGCATCAGCGCGCCAAGGCCGTTGATCCTGGAGCCGACGACGATCACGGCCAGGACGTAGAGAAGCGGATTCCACCAGGTCTCGCTGATCCAGACGGCGGCGACGATCAGGCCGAACTCCAGCAGCGCCGCGGCGGTGAACTTCACGCTGTCGATCCGGGAGAGGTCGCGAATTTCCTCCCTGGTGAGAAGGCGCGGGATCTCCCGCACACAGCTGTCGCCAAGCTTCGCCGAGCGAGCAACCACCGCCTCGGTCATTTCAGGTACTCCGCAAACACACTCTCTGGAGGCGGCAAGATACAGCCAAACGATGTTTCTACCTATACGCGTTAACCCGGAATTAAGGTCGAATTTTAACTTCTGGTTAACATCTGCGAGCTGCCTCGACCGCAAAAATTGACTTGAAATTCCATCCGCGCCGCCGGCGGACGCGGGCGATATTCAGCATGTCGTCACCCGCTCTGCGTGCATCGGCTGCACGACCGGCAAAGTTCGCCTAGCGTGCTGATTTTTCAGGCAGATTTTCCGCATGCCGATCCGAAAACAACGTCTCGGTAACGATGTTCACTCAGAAAGACTTCATCTGGTGACGATACAAACGACCAACCTGAAAGGGACAAGCGCGTCACCAATGCAATTGGTCGATACAAAAAAGCGAAGCGGCCAGGATGAATTGGAGCCCGTGCTTTACGCGGCTCTGATCGATTCAATGCTGCAGAACTTCTGGCCGATGTTCATCGGTGCAGTCTCCGCTGGCGCTGCCGCATTGATGACCGCGCTGAAGACCGGCAACGTCCTGCTTTGGCCGTGCGCGATCCTCATCGTCGGCATCGGCACTGTCCGCGCGTTCCACATGCGCAAGTACGAACGCCGCACATCGGTGCTGACGTTCGAGCAGGCGAAACACCTGGAGCCCCGTTATGCGATCGGGGCGATGACCTACGCCGCCATGCTCGGCATCTGGTGTTTCATCACCATCCTCGGCAATGACGATACGATTGCGCATCTGCTGTGTGTCGCCGTGACGGTCGGTTATACCGCCGGCGGCGCGGCCCGCAACTACGGCCGGCCCAAACTCATTCAGTATCATATCCTGCTGGCGTGCGGCCCGATGTCGATCGCGCTGGCGCTGCACGGCGATCTCTACTACGTCGGCCTTGCCGTTCTGCTGTGCCTGTTCTTCTTCGGCCTGAAGGGGCTCAACCTCGGCCTGCATGAAATCTTCGTCAAGGCGCTGACCTCGAGCTTCCGGGAGGCTGCCCTCGCTGGCCAGTTCGACACCGCGCTCAACAACATGCCGCATGGGCTGTGCATGTTCCGCGCCGACGGCCGCCTTGCCGTGATGAATCACCGCTTCAGCCAGATGATGCACCTGCCGGACGATCTCGTGCAGCGCGGAGCTGCCGCCTCCGACATCATCGACGCCTGCATCGTGGCCGGATCGATCTCGGCGGCGAGCGGCAAGATGATTTTGGCCGAGATCGAGAACACCCGCACCCGCGACATGATCACCACCGATCCGGACCCCGCGCGCGGCCGCTTCATGTCCTGGACGTTCCAGCCGATGTCAGGCGGCGGCGCCGTGGTGCTGCTCGAGGACATCACCGAGCGGCGCAATGCGGAAGCCCGCATCAGCCATCTGGCGCGCTACGACGAGCTCACCGCGCTGCCCAACCGCGTCAATTTCCGCGACGAGATCGGCCGGCTGCTGGCGACCCAGCACGGCAGCGGCAGCGACCGCATGTCGGCGCTGCTGTTCGTCGACCTCGACCAGTTCAAGCAGGTCAACGACACGCTGGGCCATCCCTGCGGCGACCAGCTGCTCTGTGCGGTGGCGGACCGCCTGCGCGAGATGCTGCGGCCGGAGGATTTCGTCGCCCGCTTCGGCGGCGACGAGTTCGTCGTGTTCCAGCAGAACATCCATTCGGCCGAGGATGCCGCGGGCCTGGCCCGCCGCATCGTCGACCGCCTGAGCGAGCGCTACAAGATCGACAACCATCTGGTAGAGATCGGCGCCAGCGTCGGCATCGCCATGACCGCGCCCGGCGTTTCCGCTGACACGCTGCTCAAGAACGCCGACATGGCGCTATACCGCGCCAAGGCCGACGGCCGCGGCACCTACTGCTTCTTCCGCGACGAGATGGCGCAGACCGTGGAGGCGCGCCGCATCCTCGAGCTCGACCTGCGCAAGGCGCTGGCGAACGAGGAGTTCGAGCTCTACTACCAGCCGCTGGTCAATTTGAAGAGCGGCCGCATCTCGACCTGCGAGGCGCTGTTGCGCTGGAATCATCCGGTGCGCGGCACGGTGTCGCCGATCGACATCATCCCGGTGGCCGAGGACATGGGCCTGATCGTCGATCTCGGCCGCTGGATCCTGCGCAAGGCCTGCATGGAGTGCATGAAGTGGCCGGCCGGCGTCAGCGTCGCCGTCAACTTCTCGCCGCAGCAATTCCACCAGCGCGATATCCTCAGCGAAGTCCGCTATGCGCTCGAGGTCTCGGGCCTGCCCGCCGACCGGCTCGAGATTGAGATCACGGAATCCTCGCTCTTGCGCAACACCCAGCTCACCCACGACGTGCTGGCGCAACTGCATGCGCTGGGCGTGCGCATCTCGCTCGACGATTTCGGCACCGGCTATTCCAGCCTCAGCTATCTGCACAATTTCCCGCTGCAGAAGGTCAAGATCGATCGCTCCTTCCTGGAGGGCATCGATTCCGACCGTCCGCTGACCCTGCTGCGCGGGGTGGCGCGGCTGTCGGCCGACCTTGGCATGGCCGTGGTGGTCGAGGGCATCGAGACCAACGAGCAGCTGGAGCGCATCTCCACCGACGGCACGGTCACAGAGGCCCAGGGCTATTTGTTCAGCCGGCCCGTCCCGGCCGTGCGTATCCGCCAGCTGCTCAACGCCTCCCACGGCCGCCGGCCGGGCGAGGGGTCGCTGCACCTCGTCAGCTCGATTGCCTGAATACTTGGACGAAAGGCTTAGTTGCTCCGCAATTCTACGGAGGCCAAGTAGTTAACCCTAACATTGCTATAGCTTTGCAATTTCGTTAAGAGGCTGTTAATGTTTTGCCTCACTCGCGTGAGTTGAGCGGACTGCGCCTAGGAAGTCGTAAGGAGTAGATGAATGCGATCCCCGGCCGAAAGTAGCCCCACGGCCTTTGGACGGGGTTCTGATCTTCTCGAACAAGTCGACTACCGCCTGGTCCAGACGCCCGGGGAAAAAGAAGAGATCTACAACCTCCGCTACCGGGCCTATCTGCGCGAGGGCGCCGTCAAGGAATCGCCGGCGCAGCGCGTCACCGACCAGTATGACGATCTGGCGAACTCCTGGACCTTCGGCGTCTACCTGTTCGGCGAGCTCTACAGCTCCGTCCGCATCAGCCTGCTGACCTCGGAATTCCGGCAGTCCTGCTCGGCGGAAGCCTTTGGCGAAATCCTTTTCCCGCTGCTCGACCAGGGCAAGGTCGTCGTCGATCCCGCCCGCTTTGTCGCCGACCCCGACAAGGTCCGCCGCCTGCCGGAGCTGCCCTATGTAACGCTGCGGCTGGCCTACATGGCCTGCGAATTTTTCAACGCCGACCTCGGGCTTGCCATCGTGCGCGCCGAGCACCAGGCGTTCTATCGCCGCGTCTTCCTGCACGAGACCATTGCCGAGCCGCGCATGTTCCCCGGACTGCTCAAACCGGTCGGGCTGATGGCGGCGGATTTCCCGCGCCTGAAGGAGAAGGTGTTTGAGCGCTACCCGATGATGCGCTCGACCGCCTTCGAGCGGCGCATGCTGTTCGACCGCCCGGGCTTTGCCCTAGTGCCCGCAGCCCTCATGGTCGCCTCCAATGAGGTGAACTCGATCGTTCCCCAGACCTGAGCGGCCAACACGTTCATCTAGCTGAACGGCGACTGGTTGCGGGTGGCTGAAACCGTTGCCGTCTTGCCGCGGTCCGCGGAATTCCGACCAAAATGCTGTTTGAACAGGCAGTTCCGCGCCTCTCAGCCGCTTGCCTCCACCATCGCGCCATATTTACAAATGATTAACTATCGCCGTCGCTTTTCGCCGATTGGCGGCATTTGAACGGTGCCGGCAAGACCCCATCAAGGTTGACGGAACGTTCGCTTAACCAACGCCCTGTAGACCGGATGACAGTCCTAAGAACGTGAGCGTGGAGGCTCCGGAATGAAGAACCAGATGCGTATCCTCCAGGGTTTGAAGCTGGCCGCCGTGCTGGCCGTGGCGCTTTCCATGGGCGCCTGCGCCAACAAGAACGTCGGCACCGACGCGATGGCGAGCGCCGCCACCCCGGGCAGCCAGCAGGACTTCGTGGTCAATGTCGGCGACCGCGTCTTCTTCGAAAGCGACCAGACCGATTTGAGCCCGCAGGCGATTGCCACCCTGGAGAAGCAGGCGCAGTGGCTGCAGACCTATAACCGCTACACCTTCACCATCGAAGGCCACGCCGACGAGCGCGGCACCCGCGAATACAACATCGCGCTCGGCGCCCGCCGCGCGCAGTCGGTGCGTTCCTTCCTTTCCTCGCGCGGCATCGATCCGAGCCGCATGCGCACCATCTCCTACGGCAAGGAGCGGCCGGTCGCGGTCTGCAACGACATCTCCTGCTGGTCGCAGAACCGCCGCGCGGTCACGGTGCTGAACGCCAGCTCGTAAGCGCGCGCCTTGCAGGCCGCCCCGATCTGAAATTGAAATGCCCGGCTTGCCGGGCATTTTCTTTCCGCCTTCACAAATTCGGCGTACTCGCGCGCATATGTGATCGCGGGCGATATTTCATGGACGGCCGACTCTGACTAGAAACGGCCGGCCCCTTGGTTTGAAGCACCCCGGTTTTAAGCAGATGTCCCGCATTGTTCGCGCCCTCGGCTCTCTCGGCCTCGCACGATTGAAGCCCGTTCTCGCCGCGCTTTGTTTGCTGGCGCTCCCGCTCGGGCCGCCGGCCCGGGCTCAGGACTCCGACCAGGACCTCGAGATGCGCGTCGAGCAGCTTGAGGCGCGGCTGCGCCAACTCACCGGACAGAACGAGGAGCTTCAGTACCGCAACCGGCAGCTCGAGGAACAACTCAGGCAGTTGCAGGGCGGGCAGGGCGCCGCCGCGCCTGCGCGCGCCGCGAGCGCCCAGCCACCGTCGGGCTATCCTGCGCAGCAAGGCGGGTTCCAGGGCGGCTACCCGCAGCCCGCTTCGCCGCAGCCCGCTTCGCCGGCGCAGCCATCCTACCAGCCGCCGCCCTATCAGCAGCCGCAGGGCGCCAATCCGCAGCAGTCCTCCGGCTATCCGGCGCAGCCCGCTTATCCTCAGGCCTCCTATCCTCAGGCTTCGGCGCAGCCGGTGCAGTCGCCTGCGGGCGGCCGGCGCGGCGATGCGTTCGATCCCGCCGCCAATCCCAATGCGCCGGGCGCGCCGCGGCCGCTCGGCAGCATTGTCGGCCGTCCGTCCGCGCCGCCGGCGCCCGATGTCGGCGCACCCGGCGGCCGCGCGCCTGGCGAACCGCTCGATCTTGCCAACACCAACGAGCCGCAGCAGGGCGGCCCCGCGCCGGCCTATCCGCAAGGCGGCCCGCAGGCCGATGGCGGCCAGGTCGTCGCCACGCTGCCGCCGACCGCCTCGCCGCGCGACGAATTTGATCTCGGCTATGGCTACGTCCAGCGCAAGGATTATGCGCTCGCTGACCAGACGCTGCGCGGCTTCCTGCAGAAATATCCCAACGACCGCCTGGTGGCGGAGGCGAATTACTGGCTCGGCGAGAGCCTCTA
>Ga0081455_10006140_pt1 | contig 12978 bp, 8 predicted proteins | sample TabmetS3T2R1_FD_70207 | JGI IMG/M metagenome (GOLD analysis project Ga0081455, IMG submission 70207) | Tabebuia heterophylla rhizosphere microbial communities from the University of Puerto Rico - S3T2R1 | ecosystem: Host-associated > Plants > Roots > Rhizosphere ... | reverse complement strand
AGCGGCAACCTTCCGGTCTTCGTCGAATTGACCGATCGCAAGCCGCGTGTGTTTGGCATGTCGGCGCGCTATTCATCCATCGATGGCCCGGGAGTGCATGCCTATTGGGTGCATCGCAACCTCTTCGGCGGTGCAGAGCGCTTGCGCCTTGATGCCGACATCGGGCTTTTCGTCAACAATGACGGCACGCAGAGGCTCAGCGATATCGGACTCGGCGATTTCACCGGCCGCCTGGGTGCCAGCTTCATCAAGCCGGCGCTCTGGGGATCGCGCAACGACTTTCTGGTCGACGCTGCACTCGTGCGCGAAAAGACCTTGGACTATACCGGCTACTACGTTAACGGCACGGCGGCGATCCGCCACCGCTTCAGTGACGTCTTTTCGGTCCAGGCCGGGCTCGGCATTGAGCGCGGCGAGACGCGCGACGTGCTCGGCCGAATCGATTACGGGCTCGTCGGCCTTCCGGTCGGGCTCAACTACGATTCGACCGACAGCTTGCTCGACCCGACACAAGGGTTCCGAGTGCAGGCGCGGTCGGCACCTTATTCGGAGGCCCTGGGATCGAGCCTCGATCTGTTTGAAAGCAGATTCCAGGCTTCGGCCTATTACGCCGTCGACGAGGAGGCGCGCTTTGTCTTCGCCGGCCGAATCGGTCTCGGCTCGCTGGTCGGTCCCGATCTCGGCGAGATCCCGACGACTCATCGTTTCTATGCTGGCGGCGCCGGCTCGGTGCGTGGTTACCCCTATCGCTCGCTCGCGCCCCTGGGTCCCGATGGCAAGGCGATCGGCGGTCGCTCCTTGTTCGAAGGCTCGGTCGAGGCACGGATCAAGGTCACCGACACCATCGGCATCGTACCCTTTCTCGACATGGGCAATGCCTTCGCCTCAAGCTATCCCGATTTCAAGGATCCACTGCGCTTCGCCGCCGGCCTCGGCTTGCGCTATTACACCCCCATCGGTCCCATTCGTCTCGACGTCGCGATGCCGTTCGAACGCCTGCGCGGCGAAAATCCTGTCGCGGTTTATGTCAGCATCGGGCAGGCCTTCTGATGGCGCGCGGTGACCGCACGAGCGACGCTTTTCCCTCCGTTAAGGGGCGCGCCCTCGCCGTTTCTCCTGTTCGTTACTATGGAGAGGGAGTTCGCGTATCCGACTTTGGTGGATTCCGGCTGTGGTCCAGCGGAGTTGCGCTCACGGCTAGCCGCCGCCTCAAAGTTCTTGCCGCCAGCCTCGGCCTCATCATGCTTGCAGGGCTCGCCGCGCTCGGGATCAAGCTCGGCATGCCGGGCTCCGCCCAGGAGGATAAGGGGTTTCTCGAGAACGTGATCTCGCACGCCCTGTCGTCGCCCGGCATGCAGGTCTCGGTCGGGGCGGTGGAAGGCGCACTTTCCTCTGACGCTACGATACGGAACATTGTCATCGCCGATAAGGACGGGCCCTGGCTGACGCTCGACCGGGCGCGGCTGATCTGGACGCGGACGGCCTTGCTGTCGCGACGGCTCGAGGTCAATCGGCTCGAGATCGGCAAGCTCGCCATCGCCCGCAAGCCCGTGCCCTCCGGCCCATCACAAGCCGGGTCCGATGGGCCGCTGCTGCCGGAATTTCCGCTTAAGGTCGAGATCGAGCACTTCGCCGTGCAGGAGCTCGCCCTTGGGGCGCCGCTTCTCGGGCAGGAGGCGCGGCTCTCGGCGGAGGGCAAGGCCAAACTCGGGCCGCCAGCAGAAGGGCTCGATCTGACCTTCGGCACGACAAGGCTCGACGCCCCCGGCTCCATCGCGGTCAAGCTTGGCTTCGTGCCGAAGACGCAAGCGCTCACCGTCAGGCTCAAGGTGAATGAGCCGCAGGGTGGCCTGATCGCGCATCTCAGTTCCATCCCGGGGCTGCCGCCGGTCGATCTCGATATCGATGGTAAAGGAACGCTCGATTCTTTTGCCGCGCGGCTTGTCTTTACCGCCGGTCGCGATATCGGCATCGACGGCCACGCGATGCTCGCGCGGCGCGGCGGAGAACGCCGGCTGACGCTAGCTACGGCGGCGCGGATCGAAGGCCTCCTGCCGCAAGCCATCGCCCCGATCTTCGCCGGTGCGACCTCCCTTGATGGCGATTTCATGTTCGACGATTCCGGCGCCGTCTCGGCCGAGCGATTTGCTATCGCGGCCCACCTCGCGCGGCTTGACATTCAAGGCGGCATGGCGGCCGACAAGAGCCTGAAGATTGACGCCACGATCCGCGCCACGCCGGGACAGGAAGGCACTGCCCGCACCGGCGGCGCGGAGGTCAAGGCGCTCGATGCGCGGCTCGCCGTCGGCGGCACGTTGGAGGCGCCGCGCCTGTCTGGCAGTTTCAGCCTCGCCGATGCCAATCTGCCGAGCGGGCGGTTTGGGCGGCTTGCCGCCACATTCTCCGCTATCCCCAATGGGCCGCTCTCCGAACCTGCGACGCAAATCGCGCTTGAAGCGGAGGCGGAAGGCGCCAACCTCGCCTTCGCCGATCCAGCCTATGCGAAAGCCGTGGGGAGGAGCGTCAAACTGTCTCTGCGGGGTCGCGCGGCGCCGAATGGGGAGGGTGAGTATGAGCAGGTGCGGCTCACCGCACGGAGCCTCGATCTCGGCTTTGCGGGCGCGCTCGGGCCGAAGCGGGTCGCGGGCAAACTCGATCTGAAGGTGCCCGATCTGGCGCGTTTCGCGGGGCTCGCGGGTCTTGATCTCGCGGGCGAAGCCTTGCTTGCTGCAACGATCGACGGAGTGCCGAGGGACGAGCGCATCGCGGTAACGCTCGATGGCCGGCTGTCGCGGCTCACAACCGGGATCGAGGCCATCGACGGCTTGACCGGCGGCCGCGTCGCGCTCACCGGTGCCATCAAGAAATTGCCGGCCGGCGGGTTCGGCTTCGAAGATCTCGTCGTCGCCGGCGCACATGTGACGGCCAGAGTCAAAGGCGATGCGACCACTACGAGTGCCGCGATCGATGGCCTGATTGATCTGCCGGACCTCAAACGCGCGGATTCTCGCCTTGCTGGCCGGGCCAACTTTTCAGCGCGCTTGACCGGCAATATTGAGCAACCGGATGTCAGCGCGCGACTCACGGTAAGCGATGCCAATGCGCTTGGCCGCCCGATCCCGCGCCTCCTGCTTGAGGTCGTGGCGCGCGACCTTACAGGCGCGCCCGATGCCCTCATGACCCTCGATGGCGAGGTCGATGGGAAACCAGCCAAGGGTGCGCTCAAGATGGTCAAGCACGCCGAAGGCGGCTGGCGGCTCGAGGCTCGCGATCTCGGAATCGGCTCCGTCCAAGCGAAAGGAACCTTGGCGCTCGATGCCGCAAATCTCGCGAGCGGCCGCCTGACGCTGGCAGCAGCCGATCTCGACGACCTTTCGGCATTCGCGTTGCAGAAATTGTCGGGCCGCCTCGAGGCCGATCTGTCGCTCGACGTGAAGGATGGCCGGCAGGGCATCGCGCTTGACGCCAAAGGATCGGGCATCAAAGCGGCGTCCGCAGCGATCGATCGGCTCGATGCCCAAGCCCGAATCGCCGATGCACGCGGAAAGCCGATCGTCGATGCGGCTCTTGCCATCGATCGCGCGTCGCTTGCCGGCACGGTCTTTTCCAAGATCCGGCTTGCGGCGAAGGGAAGTCCGGTCGGCAGCACGGTCACGCTCGATGCCGATGGGCGCGGCTTTAGCCTCTCCGGCGCGGGCCGGCTCGTGCCGGAGGAACCCTTGCGGCTCGATCTTTCGACCTTCGAGGCGAAGCGCGGCAAGAAGCGGGTCGCGCTCGCGGGGCCGGCCTCGATCGCCCTCGCCGAAGGCGGGGCCGAGATCCGCAACCTCGCGATTGTCACTGACGGCGGCCGCATTGCCGCCTCCGGGCACGTCGGCGAGACGCTTGCGCTTGACCTCGCCATCAAGGACTGGCCGTTATCGGCGGCCGAGGTGGCGCTGCCTGGCCTCGGCCTCTCAGGCACGCTCGACGGCGAGGCGCGGATCACCGGGACAGCGAAATCGCCTTCGGGCGATTGGCGGATCAACGTGTCCCGGCTCGTCACGGCGCAGACGCGCTCGACGGGGGCGCCGCCGCTTGATGTGCAGCTTTCGGGCAAGCTCGGCGAGGGACGCACGACGCTCAACGGCAGCGTGTCGGCGCAGAAGGCCGGAACGATCCGGCTCGCCGGGTCACTGCCGCTTGATCTCGCTGGACAGCTCGACCTCGTAGCAAAAGGTGAGCTCGATGCGGGACTCGCGAACACCGCGCTTGCGTCCGGCGGGCAGCGACTTTCGGGGCGTCTCGCGATCGACGCGACATTGCGCGGCAGTCTAACGGCGCCGCTCGTCTCGGGCATCGCGACCATGAGCGGCGGCAGCTTCCGGGATCCGCTTCAGGGGGTGCAGTTCGAAGGCATCCAGGCACGCATCCTGGCGCTGGGCGAGGAGTTGGTAATCGAGCGCGCGTCAGCAACGACGCCCAACGGCGGCACTGTCTCGGCGTCGGGTCGCGTGCGGCTTGAACCCGATGCAGGATTTCCGGGTACGATCCGCATCAGGGGCAACCGCGCGCAGCTCGCCTCGAACGAGACCGTGCACGCGATCGCGGACCTCTCGCTCGAACTGTCGGGCGCCTTGGCTGAGCGCCCGCGCGTCAGCGGCCGTGTCAACCTCGTCTCGCTCGATGTCGCGGTGCCCGAGCGTATTCCGGTGACCTCGCGCCCGCTCGCCGGGACGAGGCATGTTAGCGCGACGAAGACAGCCGCCGCCCGCCTTGCGCTCGACGAGAAGCAGAAGCGCGGCACGCGGAAGCCCGCCTTTGATGCCGATATCGAACTGACGCTCGCCGCGCCGAACCGCGTCTTCGTGCGCGGGCGCGGCATCGATGCCGAGCTCGGCGGCGATCTGCAATTGACGGGCACGCTCGCCAAGACCGTCGCGATCGGCGGCTTCGAGATGCGGCGCGGACGATTGAGCTTATTGGCGCAGCGACTCGATTTCACGCGCGGGCGTTTGACCTTCTCTGGCGAATTGACCCCCGAGCTCGATTTCGTCGCCGAGACCCGCGCAGGCGACGTCACGGCGCAGATCAAGGTCACGGGTCCGGCGACCGAGCCCGCTTTCGCTTTTACATCACAGCCCGATCTGCCTCAGGACGAAGTGCTGTCGCGGATCATGTTCCAGAAGGCCTCGGGGGGCCTCTCGGCGGCCCAGGCGCTTCAGCTTGCTGCGACTGCTGCGCAGTTTGCCTCGGGCGAGGGCGGTGGGGACGCCTTTGAGAAGATGCGAAAAACCCTCGGCGTTGATTCGCTCGACGTACAAATGGGCGCGCGGGGCCCGACAGTCGGCGGCTCGCGTTACATATCCGACAATGTGAGCGTTGGCGTCAGAACTGGCGCGACCCCAGAGCAGAGCGCGGTCTCGATCGGTATCGACGTGACGCGGCGACTGAAGGTGCAGGGCGAGGTCGGCGCCGACGGGCGTTCCGCCGTCGGAATTGGAACGGAGTGGGAATATTGAAACTCAAAAGGAGGATCATTCATTTAAATAGGCATGCAACTTGCCTTTTGCAGAAGTAACCGGATTTTGCGCAGGACTGAGAAAGGTGCGGGAGGAAGCGGAGCAAGTACGCCATAGCCCGTAATCGCTGGACTCAGACAAATATCCGTGCGTCCAGTCGGGCGCGCCACCTTACGGCTTTCGGGGGCAACAGCGGACCAGATATTCTCGGTTCGAGTTCTTCGCTTCGTAACCCGAACCGGACATCGACCCGAGGGCGGGAGCACCGCCCCCAATTGGGGGATAAGTGCTGGCAGTAGCCACCCCTAATTCAGAACAATTCAGGTGCGCCCATAAGACTCACCGCCCGCCCTGTGGCAGGCTGAAAGCGGCAGACCGATGGCGGGGAGGAAACCGCCATGTTCGACATAGGACGGCGCGATTTCATCAGGCTGCTCGGCGGCGCGGCGGCATCTTCCGCGTGGCCGCTCACGGCGCGGGCGCAGCAGACGGGAGGCCGCATGAAACTGACGGGGAGGCCGCATGAAGCTATTGGAAGAGGTGACCGAGGACATCACCATCGTCGAGCCTCATGGTCGCCTCGACAGCACGACCGCAAGCGAGTTCGGCGACCGATTGGTCTCGCTGGTGCAAGCCGGCCGTAGTTCGCTCGTGGTCGATCTCAAGAACATCGCCTATATCAACAGCGCCGGGTTTCGCGCCCTGCTCATTGCCAATCGAGTCGCGGCCGGACAACAGGGCAAGCTCGCGCTCCGCGGGGTGATAGGCGAAGTCAAGCGCCTGTTCGACATCGGCGGCTTCACCGACGAGTTCGTGATCTGCCCGACGCAAGCCGACGGCATCGGCAAGCTACGGCAGTGATGGGCACGCCCGACTCTCCCGAGCGGCTTCGGCTGGCTCGACTGGTCAGACAATCACCGGGCCCGCGCCCCTCCTGGCTCCAGTTGTGGCGGAGCGCGCGACCGTCCGCGCAAACAAAGAAGCCGGGAGAATTCGTCCACAGCCTCGACGACGTTCCGCCGCCGCTGCTCACCGCGTTCATCGGCTTCCAGCACGTCAGCCTGGTGCGAATTCAGCTCATTTTTCCCGCGCTCGTGATCCAATTGGCCGAACTGCCGACCGAGGCCTCGGTCAATATACTCAGCTTCTCGCTGATGGCGCTTGGCGTCGCCGCGATCCTGCAATCGCTGCCGCGCGGACCGGTCGGCAGCCGATATCTCTGTCCGTCCTGCCATGACGGCATCTTCCTCGAGCCGGCGATTGCCGCGCTGAAGCTCGGCGGCCTCCCCCTCGTTTTCGGCATGACCTTGGTTGCGGGCGTCATCCAGTCCGCGCTGTCGCCGATCCTGCACCGCATCCGACCGCTGCTTCCCCCCGAGATCGGCGGTCTCGTGGTCTTCCTGGTCGGCACCAGTCTCGCGGCGATCGGATGCCGCTACGTGATCGGCGTCGGCGTGAAGGAGCCGGTCGGCCGCGATTATTGGCTGGTCGGGGCCGTGACGCTCGTGACGACGGTCGGCCTGAACGTCTGGGGCAAGGGCCAGGCCAAGCTGCTCTGCGCGATGATCGGCATCACGGCCGGCTACGGCGCGGCGATCGTCACCGGAGTGTTGCCGAAAGAAGCGTGGTACGTGCTCGCTGAATTGCACCTGTTTGCGATACCGCACTTCGACCACGGGGGCTGGGCGTTCTCGTCGGCCATGATCATGCCCTTCACGGTCGCGGCCCTCGCCGTCACGCTCAAGGGGATCGGCGACATCACGGCGCTGCAGCGGATCAACGACGCCGGCTGGGTGCGCGCCGACATGGGCTCGATCAGCCGCGGCACGCTCGCGAACGGACTGGCCAACATCTTTGCCGGCCTCGTGGGCACGCTCGGGCTCACCCCGTCGACCGCCAATATCGGCCTGCAGGCGGCGACCGGGATGAGCAGCCGGGTGATCGGATATGCCGTGGGCGCGATCCTGATCGTGCTCGCTTTCCTTCCCTCGGTCACCGGCTCGCTCATTCTGATGCCGCGTCCGGTGATGGGGGCGGCGCTGCTGTTCTCGGCGTGTTTCGTCCTGATCAGCGGGCTTCAGACGATCACCTCGCGCATGCTGGACGCCAGGCGCACCATCGTGATCGGTCTCGGCATCGCCGGCGGCATCGCGGCCGAAATCATCCCGAGCTTCTCCTCGGACATTCCGCACGCGCTCCAGCCGATCGTGGGCTCGTCCATCGTTCTCGGCACCCTTACCGCGCTCCTCCTCAACGGCGTGTTTCGCATCGGCCAGCGCCAGCGAGTGGCGTTCGTCCTCGATCCGGCGGCCGTGGATGCGGTCGCCGAGGTCAACGAATTCTTCGACGCGGCCGGGCGGGGCTGGGGCGCGCGCCCGGACGTGATGGTCCGCGTCGCATTCGCCATCAACCAGGCGGTCGAGGCCATCCGCGAGCACTGCGAGCCGCAGGGGCCGGTCGCGATCGAGGCGCGCTTCGACGAATTCAACCTCGATGTGAGGATCGGCTATCGCGGCGCGCCGCTCGAGTTTCCCGATGAACGGCCCTCGGTAGAGGAGATCATCGAGACCGAAGCGGGCTATCGGCGGCTGGCCGGGTTCATGCTCCGGCAGAATGCCGATCGCATCCGCACCTCGGTCAGGGACGGCGCGACGGTGCTGGAATTCCATTTCGATCACTGAGGTCGTGGCCGGAGGCTGTCGAGGGCGGGGTGCGCCTCGAGGGCGGCTCGCAGCCGGAGCGCAGCCACGGCCACCGCGACATAGTGGACGCGCGCGGCGGTCGCGATGGGCGCAGCTGGACAGTCCCACTGGCTGCGCAAGTGCTCTAAGGCGGTTTTCAATTCAATCAAATCGCCGTTATTACCTCGCCAGGAGCCGGAAACGGATCACATCAGGGGTAGCGTGGCGCACGGTCGGACCAGCCGCCATCATTGTCTCGCCAGGAGCCGGGAACGGATACACGCACGCCAATTCCGCCGGATCAACCTCATAGCTGCCGTCTTCCTTACGGCTTACTGAAACTCTGCCAGACTTGATCGCCCGTGCCAGTGTCGTGAGGCCGATCTTCCTTGCCGCTTCTACAAGCGTCAGCATCGCATGTAACCCTCCTTCGTCGTCGCCGCGCCCGCTGCCACTACGGTCACACGTCATTCGTTAATGCTTGGTTGCTGGCCGCGCGCTCGGCGGATTTATTTCGGCGCCTTGAACCCGCGCCATTGAGGATCCACTGAGCGAACCTGCGCGTGAAAGCGCCCGCCGAATGCTGGCTCAGGTGCTGACAAGCCGATTCCTTTGTCGCTGAAGAGTAATCCTCTCGCGCCAGGCGGCCAAAGCAACGCCGCCGTTCACCGCCCGAGCCCGTCAACGATCTGGCCCCAGAAATCTATCCCATTCGGATCATAATCGTAGCGGGGGACCCTATCTCGCTCCTCCATCGGAGGACATCAATCTGAAATAATGCTCGGCGTGCTGAAAGTAGCTCTCGGCCGCGACCCTATCGCCCGCCTGGAGTTCAGCTCGGGCCAATGCCAGGTACCGGTCATAGTTTCTTCTCGCATTGTGAGAACCACGTGGCTCTGGGCGGGGCGTACTCGATGCCCACCGCTGTGAGCGGCCAGCAGGTGACCTTTCCGGTCTTCGTTGACGCGTATTCATGTTTGATTGGCCATTCTGCATGGCTCACTCCGTGGGTAATGGCAGGTGAAACGCTCGGTGCTGGCACGAATGGAACGAACAAGAGCTGTTGACTCTCGAAGACTAAGCCAACGCACCCGGGGTCGGCTGCGCATATCTATAAGGCCGACGCGGTTCTCGCTAGCGGCTGAGCGTCCCAACAACGAATTTCTTGTGGCAGTAGAGAGATTGCCCCTGGGAAGAAGTGCTCACAATTTATAGAGCTGATCTGTTCAGTTCTTGTGGCGGTATCACTAACGAGTTTTGTGCCTCTCCGGCCAGGCTTAAGAATGAGCTTGCGTTCATGAAAAGCTGTGAGCTCCGGGCGATGGCCAATACTAAGGACAGTTGCTTCTTTGAGTTCCCGGGACAAGAGCTCCATCAACCGATGTTGGCTCGGTGAGTCGATGGCGGTGGTGACCTCATCGAGCACGATGATATCGGGGCGCTGGAGGAAGATTCGTGCAAATGCCAACCGTTGTTTCTCTCCGCCCGATAAGATTCGATCCCAGGGGCCTTCCTCATCGAGGCGCCCGGCGAGGTGGCCGAGCCCGACCGTCTTCAAGGCTTTCGCGATTTCCTCCTCGCTCCGGCTACAAGCCGGGTCCGGATAGTTTACCGCCCGTCGGAGCGTGCCTATCGGCACGTACGGGCGTTGCGGCAACAAGAACAGCTTCGCCCCCGCTCGGATCTCGATATCGCCTTGGCCCCACGGCCACACACCCGCTAGGGCGCGCACGAGAGTGCTCTTGCCGGCACCCGAATCGCCTGTGAGCCACACCTTCTGGCCCGCCGGAATCGTGACCTCCGCGGTAGTGAGAATGGCTGTTCCGTCATGGAGTGTTACTGAAAGGTTGCCCAACCGTAGTGCCGCGCCATTCCCCTTGGCACGATTGATTCGGCCGCCGCGGTCTGTTTCCTCTCGCTTCAGTGCGTCCAGCGCCACCTGGAGTGAGGCGACCCGTCGAGTGGAGGCGATCCAGTCGGCAAGCCGCGGATAATTATCGACCAGCCAGTTGAAGGCCGCTTGAACGATTGTGAATGCCGATGCGGCCTGCATGATTTCGCCGAGCGTCATCGAGCCGTCCAGGAATTTGGGTGCGCACAGAATGATGGGCAGGACTGGCGCTATGTAACCGCTGGTTTGGGAAATAATCGTGGTTCGCATGTGCTGGATGCAGATATCTCGCCATGCGCGCAACACCGTCCTGAAAGACTTGTCGACGCCGCTGCGCTCCTCATTCACCCCTTGGAGCAGCGCAATACTTTCTGCGTTTTCGCGCAGCCGTGTGAGCACGTAACGGTACTCTGCTTCGGCCTGGTCCTTGTTCTCCGATACCGCGATGAAACAGCGTCCGATGACGGCCATGGCGCCGCTTGCCGCCACCGCGTAGATTGCCGCAGCGACAACGAGAAAGCCGGGAATGGTTAAGGCCACGCCACCTAACTGGACTGTGAGAGCACCCCCGATTGTCCACAGAACGACGATGAACGTCGCCGCCGAGAGCACTGCAGTTACCATTCCGGTCGCAAAATCAATCGGAGCGTCGGTTGCAACCCGCACGTCATCGGCTAGGCGACATTCAGGGTTCTGGTGACCGCCGCTCACAAGATTGAGCTGATAATAGCGGCCGTGCTTGAGCCAGTTATCCAATAGCTCATTGTTGAGCCACTGGCGCCATCGTCGTTGTAAGGTCATGCGCGCATAGACCTGCATGACGCCAAAGGAGACACCTGCCGCCAGCAAGGGCAGGTAGAGCATCGACAGGAACAGAACCGTATCCGGCTCCCGCTTCTGCAGGGCATCGAAAACCGACCCGGTCCAGACGTTCATGCCATAGGAAGTGGCAAGATTGAGAAGGATGGTTAGCAGCAGGGTTCCGGACAGAGCCCACGACCACCGCGCCCCACGTGAGCCCCAAAAATTGACCGCCCCTTTCGAAAAACGGCGTAGCAGATACCGCGTCGTTAGCTTGCCCGAATCCCCGCTGAGGTGCCCCGCGGACTTGGCCAGCACAAAGGTGGTCGCGAGGGGGCGAATTACGCGTAGCCCTCGGAGCACGCCGAAGTCAGGCTTCACAATCTGATGACGCTGTAAGCAACAGCCATTGGGCTGGCCCGGCTGTTCCGTCGTCGGTGTTACGCACAGGATGACCTGCTTTGCGCCATTCGGCGACGGTTTCCGAGATGACTTTCACGGACGATGAGGCGGTCTGACTAAATTCGGCATAACGAATTGCCTCGCGCTCAATTCGTTCGCCCTCGGATTCCAGATAGCTTCTTGCCTCTTGCAATTCTCCAATCAGCTTTTCGAATTCTGCAGTGGAGGTGACCCCGATTTTCTGAATGAGTGATCCAACATCGTCAATGCCAAGTTCCTGGCTTGCGTTGGTACATTGATCCGCTACGCGAGCCTGATCGGCGGCAGTTGCTGCAGTTTGGGGGGATTTTTCAGGCTTCCTCGTATTCATGCTTAATCCGTGTGACGGCAGCCCGCGGTCACTCAAAAACACAGGCGTGCACAAGCGTTTTCCCGATCTTCAGTGAGCAACGTTAATGTCGCGTAAATCTGTCTCCCACAATCGGCTTATAAAGGGCCAACTGCCGCTGACGCCACGCTTCGAATATGCAAGAGAGATCAGCAAAATCATGGCGCCACGTTGCGGCACCGGGGTGACGAGCAGCAAGAACAGGTCGGCGAACCCCGCGAGCATGGCCTCATACCCGTGCGCCGCGCCGCCCAGGTCGCCGTTATGCACGCTCGCCCATATCCACGGCTTGCCCTCCGGCGCGAGCTTCACCTGGAATATCCGCCCGACCATCACGCCGTCCTCGAGCACGTCCTAGTCCTCCAGGTTATCGCCGAGGGGGGCGCGTTTGAGGATCAGCGGGGACATCACGGCGGCGGCGGTGGCGGCGGCCTCGGGGGTCGCGGCGGTGGTGGCTTCGGTGGTCTCGCGGCTCTCATCATTCGAGCCACCATAGCAAGAGGAACGCACCAGCCCCGCCGACGATTGCAGCCGCGAGAACGTAAAACCATCGACGCTGCGCGTCTGTCATCGCCATCGCGCGCGCCGGGGTGCAGCACCAGAGGGGTTGGCCGGGGCTTCGGGGCCGCGACCAGATAGATGCCGCTGCAGCCGCGCCTCTGCCATCGCGCGAGAAGGAAAGGGGCCGAGTATTGGCAGGTGACGTGGGCGGCCGTGGGTCGCGAATGCCTCCGGCGGAGGCAACTCGCCTTCATAGGCCCACCAGCACCCGTGTAGTTCTGCAACCTGCCAAGTCTTTTTCACCTTGCTTCTCCTCACAGCCCTCCCGCCTGGACTAAGTCTCCCGATGCCAACTCTTGGCGAAGGCTTGCATCGCAGCTTCGCGCGCTGGCTCGTAACCGTGCGTAGGCGTGCGGTCCTCGTGCTGCCCGTAAGCCAGCATCCACATCCACGTCGTTCCAGCAGGTGCCGTGCTTGCCCGAAAGATGCGCCCGATGATGAAGCCATCCGCGCCGATCACGTCGTAGTCGTCCGGTCCTTCGGCGCCCGCGCGGCTCACGGAAGATTTTCGCAGCAGCAAGTCGCTCACCGCCTATACTCCTCCTCGGACTCGCCCTTCACCGCCGGCTGCATTGACGGCAGCCGCGGGCAACACGAGAATCTGGCGAGGCACCGAGCCGCTAGTTAAGGTCACAACATGCGTCGTGCAGCCGCGCTAACCCCCAAGGCTATCCGGCTCCTTCATTTCGCGCGGGTCGCCCAATGGGTCCGAAGTGCGCGAATGCTTGCCATGCAGGAAGACAGCAAGCTGCG
>Ga0081455_10006139_pt1 | contig 12980 bp, 9 predicted proteins | sample TabmetS3T2R1_FD_70207 | JGI IMG/M metagenome (GOLD analysis project Ga0081455, IMG submission 70207) | Tabebuia heterophylla rhizosphere microbial communities from the University of Puerto Rico - S3T2R1 | ecosystem: Host-associated > Plants > Roots > Rhizosphere ... | reverse complement strand
TTCGGGCCGCTCGGCGCGGCGGTGCGCAAACGGTTCGCGGACCCACGCCTCCATCGGCTGTTCAGCTTCCAAGCCATGTACGCCGGCCTATCGCCTGAATCCGCTCTGGCCCTTTACGCCGTAATTACCTACATGGACACCATCGAGGGCGTGTGGTTTCCCGAAGGCGGCATCCACACAGTGCCCAGGATCATGGCGCAGGTTGCCGAGAAGGCGGGTGCGACTTTTCGCTACGGCGACTCGGTGGAAACGATCTTGCGATCGCCCACGGGGCAGGTAGCTGGTGTTCGTACATCATCAGGAGAACGCATCATGGCTGACGCCGTAGTCTGCACTGTTGATCTTCCGACCGCATATGAACAACTGCTCGGTGATCTTCGTCCCCCACGAGCAGTCAGACGCGGCCGCTATTCCCCCTCTGCGGTGGTCTGGCATGTCGGCGTACGCGGAGTTCCGGACCCTCTGATCGCCCACCACAACATCCACTTCGGCGGCGAATGGAGTTCCGCATTCGATGCGCTGCTGAAGCGTGGCCAGCTCATGCCCGATCCGTCGCGGCTGGTCACAATCCCCTCTCTGGACGACCCCACAATGGCGCCGACTGGCTGCTCCACCCTTTATGTTTTGGAACCCGTGCCTAACCTCAATGGCAAGATCAACTGGTCGATCGAGGCCGGGCCGCTACGGGAACGCCTGCACGCATTCCTTGCCCACCAGGGATATCCCAGCGGCGTGATCACCGAAGACCTCATAACTCCGCTGGATTGGCAGGCTCAAGGTATGGCGGCAGGTACGCCGTTCGCGTTGGCCCACACGTTCTCCCAGACTGGGCCGTTCCGGCCGCCGAATGTCGAACATCGGCTGCCAGGGATGTTCTTCGCCGGCTCCGGAACGGTCCCAGGCGTCGGCGTGCCGATGGTGCTCATCTCCGGAAAACTTGCTGCCGGCCGTGTTGCCGCATACCTTCGGGGGCCGAGACGATGAGCGATTGGAACTCATACGAAGCGCTGCTGACCGAGGGCTACCGCGATTGCGCCAGGCTGACATGGCGTTATGGCACCACCTACTTCTGGGGCGCGGCATTGCTGGCGAAGCCGCAACGCAAGCACGTACATGCCATCTATGCCCTCTGCCGGTTGGCCGACGACATTGTTGATCTTCCGAGTCCGTCGCAGCCTGTGGCTTCGACCAGTTCGGCCCAAAGTATGAACAACTCCAGAGCTTCGACAGGCTCAGCCCACATCTCCGGCTCGGCGCCAATCTCTCACGGCCCTGGGGCTTCGACAGGACCAGCCCACATTCCTGCCGAGCCCGAACCAACCCTGCCTGATCCCGAGCCAATCCTCCCCGAGTTCGACGAAACAGGAGAATCGGAGCCATCGCTCAGCTCAGCCCACACATCCGAAGTCGGCGCGCGACTCGAGGCTTTTGAGGAGGAGTTTCGAACCAGCCTGGCCGCCGGCGGTAGTGACGATCCCGTGATGGCGGCAATTGTGCACACAGTGATCACATGTCGCATCCCCTACGAATGCTTCGACCGCTTCTTCGGTGCTATGGCGATGGATCTGACCACGAGCACATACGAGACGTGGGAGGACCTGCGCATCTACATGGAGGGCTCGGCGGCGGTGATCGGAGAAATGATGCTGCCGGTGCTCGAGCCCGTCGGCAGCGCGGCTACGGCACCCGCGCGATCGCTCGGCCTGGCCTTCCAACTCACCAACTTCCTTCGCGACATTGATGAAGATCTTGATCGGGGTCGGGTCTACCTTCCGCAAGATGATCTTCGGCTCTTCGACGTTGATCTTGGACGACGCACGGTGACTCCCGGGTGGCGGGCATTTCTGGCGTACGAGATTGAACGCAATCGCGCTCTCTACTCCTTTGCCGATACAGGAATCGCGATGTTGCCACCGCGATCGGCACGTTGCGTCGGAACAGCTCGAGTGCTCTATTCGCAGATCCTCGATGAGATTGAGCGCAATGGGTACGACGTCTTCTCCCAACGCGCACGGGTACCCACGCCGCGCAAGGCAGCAACGGCTGCCCGCATCATGGTGACAGGTCCGCGAACGCTCAAGAAGCAAGCCGAGGTTTACCAGCGAAGGAGCACGAGCGATGTCACTCAGGACACGTACTAGCCCGCTGCCGCAGGCTTCGAGACCGCGTGTTCGTTCGAGGATCCCAATCGCGCGTATCCCACAACCTCGTGAGAACCGGATGGCCTCGACGTGGCGGCTGGCCAAGCCAGCTCGAATCGCCGCGGCGCTGCGGACCGCCCAGTCACGCAACTCCGGGGGCTGGCTCGTTGCCGGTGCCAGCGGCGACATAGGTCAGAAGGAGTCGGTGACTCGCATTATCGCCGGCCGCGAGGTGGTCTTCTGGCGCAACACCACAGGTGGGCTGGTTGCTGGGCCGGGGGCATGCCCGCACCTAGGGGCGCTCTTGGACAAGTGCCCGGTGATGGACGGCACTCTGTACTGCCGCTGGCATGGCCTCGCACTGACGCAGAACGGCGATCAGACCTGGAGCCCTTTTCGGGCGTACGACGACGGTGTGCTGATCTGGGTTGGGCTGCTGACCGATGGGGAGGCAGCGACCGATCGACCCGTGCTCGCCGCGCGGCCCCCGCTGTCCGAATCGGTGAGTGCGGTGATCGCGAAGCCGGGGATCTGTGAACCCGAGGATGTCATCGCCAACAGGCTCGACCCATGGCACGGCTCCTGGTTCCACCCCTACGCCTTCAGCCACTTGATAGTCGACGACGATGCCAGCGATGATCAAGTGCTGGTCGTCGACGTGACCTTCCGCCTCAGCCGGACCTGGGGTGTGCCGGTGCGAGCCGAATTCAGCTGCCCCGACAGCCGCACGATCGTGATGCACATTACCGAGGGCGAAGGTGCGGGAAGCGTGGTGGAGACCCATGCCACCCCGCTTGGTCGTGGCCCGGACGGCCAGCCGCGCACAATGGTCACCGAGGCCACTATCGCGTACTCGGACCGGCCCGGCTTCCAGGTGGCCCGTTGGTTGTCGCCGCTGGTCCGGCCCGGCATCCGGCACACCGCCCGGAAACTGTGGGTGGACGACCTCGCGTACGCGGAGCGCCGTTATGAGCTGCGGCGGCGCGGCCAGTTTCCTGGCTGAGCACGCAATTATCTCAATTGAACGCTGACCAGACGAAGCACGTTCGCTCTCTGCTGACTTGCCGAAACGGCCCGCAAGCCTTGGCCTCCGCGGGTTAGTATGCAAGCGAGCAGGAACCGACGGGGGAATTTTATGACGATAATATTGGCCGCCACGAGGCCGATTGACTTCACTTCTTTAGGCTCGAATTTGGCTTCTCAGCAAGAGGTTGGGACATGCGAGCGATAATCTTGGCGGCGGGTTTGGGCCGTCGCATGATGCCGCTAACTGAACATGTGCACAAGACGTTGCTGACAATTGGTGATCAGCCGATAATCGACCGATTAATTCGCGGACTGCGCGAGAACGGTATTGTCCGCATAACGATTGTTACGGGATACCGCGCCGAAGAGTTGGAAAGTTATGTATTGACGCACTTTCCTGAGCTGGAATTTTCGTTCGTCCGCAATGAGCTCTATGAGTCAACCAACAACATTCACTCGTTGGCACTCGCATTCGAGCAGCTAGATTTTTCCGAGGACATTGTCCTACTCGAATCGGACCTGATATATGAGCCAGCCGTGCTCCGGCGGCTAATCGCTTCGAAGCACGACAACGTTGCCCTCGTGGATCGCTATCGCATCGGTCTCGACGGAACCGTGGTCGCAATTTCTGAGTCGAATGTAATCACCCACGTTATTCCGGCATCGCTCCAGGGACCAAGTTTTGACTTTTCCGACAAGTATAAGACATTAAACATCTACAAGTTCTCTGCCGAATTTTGCCGCACCACCTTTAGCCGGCTGCTCAGCTACTACAGCCGTATTATAGATAACAATTGCTACTATGAGCTCATCCTCGGAATCCTGATCTACATGCAGCAGGCCCAAATCCATGCAGAAGCCTTGAGCGGTGAAATATGGGCCGAAGTAGATGATCCGAATGACCTTCGGAACGCTGAGTTCGTCTTCGCGCCGGAGCACCGCCGGAGTCATCTAGAGAGTTCATGGGGTGGTTATTGGAATACACCAATTCTCGACTTCGCCTTCATTAGAAACATGCATTTCCCGCCAGATTCGATGGTGTCCCAACTAACGTCAAACTTTTCAAACCTCATCACAAACTACTCTTCGACCCAGTCACTGCTGAACGAGAAGCTTGCGAATTATCTACGTTGCACAACAGAAAATGTTCATTTCTTGAACGGTGCATCGCAGTTTTTCCCGATATTGCGGCGCTACTTCGATGGGCGGCGTGTACTTTTACCCCAACCCTCTTTCGGGGAGTACTATCGCGCTTTCCCAGACGCGGCGACCTATCGAGACGATGGCCGCTTTTCACCAAGCGAGGTTCTTGATCGGGGAGGCAACTCCGATTTGATTGTCGTCGTAACGCCGAACAACCCCACTGGAACGACCGCCGACAGTGGCGAACTGCGTGACTTGATCCGCGCTGCTGGCGACCGGACCGTGGTCGTTGACGAGTCATTCATCGACTTTTCCGATCAGCCATCATTGATCCCGTGGTTGGAACAAGAGGATCAGCCCAATGTCATCGTTCTGAAAAGTCTCAGCAAAGTACTGGGAGTACCCGGCCTGCGCATTGGGTTCGTGTATACGACTAATCCGATCTGGGCTGAGCGCGTTGAGTCTGAACTTCCCGTCTGGAACGTCAACTCGGTCGCCGAACACTTCATCGAACTTCTGCTGAAGTATCCCGCGCAACTGCCCTCGTCCTTCAAGCAGACGCGCCTGGATCGCGAGGCCCTATCTGAAGAGTTAAGTCGGCTGGACGTCGTCGACGAGGTCTTTCCTAGCGGTGGGAACTTCCTCTTGACCAAACTTCGTGTCAGCGAGGAAGACGCGGGTCGGCTTGCTGACGCGCTGCTGATCGATCATGGGATCTACGTCAGGAGCATTTCCTCGAAGTTCGCCGATGGCGGCACGTACTGGCGAGTCGCTGTTCGGACCCGATCTGACAACAGTCAGTTTTGTGATGCCTTGAGCGGCACAGCCGAGACTCTTCTAGCCGATAGAACTTTGGTCGATAGCGTCGCAGCTGGCTGGTAATGGCGAGCCGGCTGCGGCTACTTTCGAACTCGACTGTGTCCGTCAATGTTGCGGAGCGATCGCACCTTGCACGCTAGCCATTGGGGTACTTCTCGGCGTAAGTGTCCATCCGGTCGGTCCGAAGCGCCTTTGCAAGTTGAGCCAGCTTCTCCTTATCGACGATGTCGATGCTCTGCCTGGTTGGGCTGGTACCGAACCTTGAAATGGGCGCTTGGAGCATTTGGACATCCTTCGGTCGGAGCCGTAAAGAAAGTGCAGTCTTGCGCAACTCTGACTCGGTCAGCTGATCGTCGACCGTAACATGCTGTGCCACGCCCCGAGCGAAGGAAACAAACTTGGCCGGATTAGAGACTGTCTCCTTCGCGAGGCCCTTCGCCAAGATGGCTTTCAGGACCACACGCTGCCGCTCGGCTCGATCGAGGTCGCCTTGTGGTAATTGCTTTCGCTCCCGTACATAGGCCAGCGCTTGCTCCCCTCGTAGGTTCACGTCGCCGACGGGAAATCTATACCCGCGGGAGTTTGAGGGGTATTTGTTGTAGACCGTCACGCCGCCAAGCTCTTCGGTCAGATTGACGAAACCCTCAAAATCTATCAGTACGACGTGATCCATGCGGGTGTTGAGCATGCCCTCGAGCGTTCGTACCGTCAGGGCCGGCCCGCCAAAGGCGAATGCCGCATTGATTTTGTTCTTCCCATAGCCCGGAATGGCCACGTACATGTCCCGCGGAAAGGAGATCATGTACGCGCTCTTCCGATCCGCCGCAAGGTGCATCACCATCAACACATCGCTGCGACCGTGACCCGCGTTGCCAACATCCCTGCTGTCGGATCCCATTAGCACATAATTGACCGCTTTACCTGGGTTCTTCGCCGGGCGAGGCTTCTCGCCCTTGGCGGGCGTTTCCGGCGGCAGTTGGCCGCTGCTACGCCGCAGGTTGTCGTGAACTGCCCGATCGATCGATACTGCATAAAGAGCGCCAGCGATGAGAGCGCCTGCGACCAGCAGTGCGCCCGCGGCAAGAGCAAGCGCTAGCCATTGACGTCGTTTCCGCTGCTTGGCTGCCGGACCCGTATCCAGGTCATCCGGCTCGGCATCTTCCGTAAAGGTCAGTGACACGTAGGGCCCCCGAGTCGCTACTCATACGTTTCGGCACCCGTCTTTGCACCCGCCGCTGGCACCGAGGTTCGAGCAATGATAGGCGGGGTTCAGGCGTTGTCGCATTGTAAGCCGGCGGGTCGCCACTCTCAGCGAGCGACGAGGCAACGCAACAAACCGCAAGCCACTGACACGAGCGCCTGTCGGCCGGGGTGTCGAGGCGTTTGAGATAGCCCCGCAACGGAGACCACACGCAACGACTGTTGGATCTGGCGCGGATGACGCTACATCGAGCCGCTCCCTCCGCAGCGTCAGTGCCTAGGCAACTCCCAACAGGTCGGCGTGCCCGGAGTTTCGGTCGGCCGCCGATGCGGCGGGCCTCACCGGGATCGGAACGGTTTCAGATCGACACGCTCTCGTTTCTTCCAAACTGAGCCTGACGCCGCTGGCCGGACATTTAGACTGCTCCACACTCCCGGGCATATGTCCGGGGAGCAGAACCGGGGGAACAATGACCGACCTAGAGCCGGGAATCAAGAATGGCGCTCGCGACCTGGATGAGAGAAGCGAACCAAGCCCGGCAAACCTCCAACCGGCCACACCAAGACAGCCGGCCCAGCCCGGCGCCATCCGAGGCGCGGTCCTGATCAACGCCACCCCGAGCGTAGCCCCAACCAAACTCAGCCCCGTAAAGGACCAGCCAGACTCCTCCGGCACGCCGTGCGCCCAAACTGGCTGCCGCGGCACTGCCGTCGATGGCTATTGCGATATCTGTGGCAGCCCGGCCCCGCCGACCATTGAACAAGCCGCACCAACGAAACCGGCCAGCCCCGCAGGTGCACATGCTACTGTCGCCGCCCCAAGCCAGCCGAGCCTGTCAAGCCCCCAGCTTGCGGTCCCAAGCTCGCCGGGCTCTGCAAACGTCGAGCCCACTGCGACTCCGGCCAAGCGCCGCCGCATACTGCCGATAGTGCTGTTCAGCGTGGCGGCCACTTTGGTAGCGGTTGTGGCCGTTGCGGCAATCTTTCTTAATCAGGTCGAGCGCAGCATGACTGAAAACCTCGACCGCGAGGACCTCATGCCCTCCAACCCGAGCGTGGCTCCTCCTCCTCCGACCAAGGAACAAAGGGCGGCCGATGCGCTCAATTTTGTCGTGCTGGGCTACGACAGCCGCGATTCAAGTGTCGACCGCTCGGGCTCCCTCATGATCTTTCATCTGAACGCCAAGCGCGACCAGGCGTACCTCATCTCCTTTCCGCGCGACACCTGGGTGGCTGTTCCAGGACACGGCAGCGACAGGATCAATGCGGCCTACGGCTTCGGAGGTCCCAAGCTCGCTGTGTCGACGCTGGAGAATCTCACCGACACACGGATGGACCACGCCATATTGGTTGATTTCCAGGGCTTTGCCCGCCTGACCGATGAAGTCGGCGGAGTGACCGTCTACAACAAGACAGCCTTCTTCGCCCATGGCTTCCATTACCCGAAGGGCAAGATCACAGTCTCAGGTGAGCGGGCAATCTACTTCGTTGGTGAACAGCGAGCCCTGCCCCGCGGTGATTTCGACCGCGCCGCGAACGAGCGTAACCTCGTCATGGCGATCATCGCCAAAACGCTGTCCGCCAAGATCATCACTGACCCAAAGAAGCTTTTCTCTGTCGTCCATGGAGCGGCCGAGCATCTTACCGTCGATAAGGGTCTGACCAATTCGAGAATCCGCAACACAGTGCTTTCACTCCGCCTGAGCAACAAGGACGTCCACCTCATTCAGGCCCCTGTGTCAGGCAAGGCCACCAAGAAGGGCCAGCGCGTTGACGTTGTCGACAAGGCAAAGCTCGCCGAGCTGCGCACTGCCTTGAGACAAGACACAGTCCACGAGTATCTCGCGAAATATCCACAGGGCTGAGATCTGGCGCCGACCGCCGCTATTAGCTGCCGGAGTGCGGCAAGCTTCCTTGCTGACCGTGGCGTGCGAGAAGTCGGTGCAGAGGAGCTGCGAGCCGGTGCCGAGAGCGCATGGGAACCGTCCAGAGATCATGGCCCGCCAGGCCAAAGCATCTGAGCAGATGATTCGCGGCAAGAAATCCTGTCGTGGCGGCACGCTCCATGAGTGCAACCGGGAGGTCGCAGCGAATGCCGTCTCCAGCCAGGGCGATCCGCGGGTGCTGCGTATCAATAGTCAGGCGCTGCTCCCAGGGACTGGTTGTGAACAGCGGGCAGTCGTCATTGACCAGCCACTCCTCCGCGACAATCAGGGCGTCTTGTAGCTCGGGATAGGCGCGACGCAGCTCAACCAGCAGCCTGTCTTCCAGCACCCTCTCGTTCGGCTGCTCGACCAGCGCGTACGCATGCAGCTCGACAACCGAGCCGCCATGGGCCGCTGACCAGCTGCGGGCACCCTCCTCGAAGCGTTCCAGTACCGAGATGTTGTCGAGCGGGCCGAATCCGCTGGTGCCGAGGAACGCGGGACGATCAGGCGCCACACGTCGATTCAGCCACAGACGCCAGACGGCAAATGGCGGCGCAGTACAAATTGCCGCCACCCGTTCGCGCCACGCCTGATCACCCAGCGCAGATTCCAGAGTCAGTCGGCGCAACGTCGCCGGATCAGTCGCTAGCACGAGGCCAGCCGTCGCAATCTCGGCGCCGGATTCCAGCCCGATCCGCGGATTCTCCTGCCTCCCGTCGATCCAGGCGACGCGCTCACCCGTACGCACGTCGGCGCCTAGACACTCCAGATAGCGCCGCAGCGGCGACCACAGGCAGCTGTCGTAGTCGTCGCGTGGTACGTCGAAGATCAGCCCTTCCGATGAACCGAGAAAGTAAGCATGGAACATGGCGACCAGCTCGCCGGCCGAGAAGTCATCGGGGTGAGCAAAGAAGCTGCGCGAGAACACTTCCAGCGCCAAGTGCCGCGCGGTGGACGGAAACTGCAGCCGATCAAGGAAGTCGGTCGCGCTCTCCCCGTCATAACGCGAGAAGGTGCCGGGGAAATCGACGTCCAGCAGCTCCAAGGCCGCCGACACGTTCACTGCAGCAAGATCGCGAAACCCAAACGACGGGCTCTGGGCCACGAAGGCCGCGATGTTCAGCGGCGGCGTCCGAGGGATCGTAGCGAAGGAATCGGTGTGGCCGCCCGCCAAGTTCAGTGGATAGTCCGGTACTTCCACCAGAGACTGGAGATCCGGATCGATTCGGCGGAGGAGCGCCCGAAGGTTGTAGTACTGGCGGAAGAAGGCATGAAAGCCCCGACTCATCGTGACCTCATCATTGCCATGAGTCACCGGCCAGGAACGCACTCGGCCACCGAGCTGGTCATGCGACTCGACCATGATCACGGGGACCGCACGTTCGGCCAGCCCCACAGCAGCAGCGATGCCGGCTATGCCGCCACCAGCGACAAGGACCGGCTTGGAGAGTCCAGTCAGCCGTGCCGCGCCTCGCGACGCGGGATGACAGACGGCGCGAGCATCCCGGCCCGGACGCCAGCCGGCATTGCGCCGCCCAACGATCATGAAACGACAGCTGGCTTGCGTGCCAGCACAGTGTGCAAGATGCCGCGCTGCCAACCCGGCATGGTGCGTACCTCAACGTCGACGAATCCCGCACCGTACAGGCGATCGACAAACGTCTGAATCGAGTCGAAGGACCGAACGCTACGCCACAGGTACCGGTAGAGCCGTGTCCGCCGAGATGTCAGCCAGCCCAGCGGAATGATCACGAGCCAGCACGCCAGAGTCCAGATCAGCTGTGCGCGACGCGATCCTGCAATCGAGTACTCCTGAACGACCAACACCCCGTCGTGGGAGAGAAGATCGAACACTCCGGCAAGCACTGCATCGCGGTCGGAAACATTGCGGAACACGTACGCCGCAAACGCCCCATGAATTCGGTCGACAAGTCCCCAGGGCGTAGAGGACTCGGCGATCTCCTCAGCCTGACCGACCTCGAACACGACGCCGTCGGGCCAAGGCTTGGCACGGGCCTGCTCGAGCATGCCAGCGGAGGCATCGATACCCACGATCAGGAATCGGCGATCGCTCGCCTCTGCTGCCTCCTGCACGGCACGGGTAGACGCGCCGGATCCACAGCCAAGATCAAGAAGACGAACCAGGGGCGATGAGCTTATTGGCTCCGATGTCGGCAACCACTGCACCAAGGCGTCAGCAGCGGAGCGCAGATGTGCATGGTAGCCAGGGTTGAGCGCCACCATGAAGTCGTAGGCCGGAGCGACCTCGTCGAAGGCCGCCGCAAGGTTCGCTGCCGTGATCATGGTCACGACCCGTCGACCTCCTCCGATGCACCCTTGCGATCTACCCACCGTCGCCACAGCAGAATAGCCAGCGTCACCATGGCGAATCCGAATCCGAAGTCCTCAATGGGGATGTCCCACGGCGCGCGCAGTCCGAGTATCTCGTCAGGGTTGTAGATCACGATGGGCGCCGACAGCTTCGTCAGCCAGCCGTCGACTGGAATCTGGAACGTGAAGATGATCAGCATCGTCAGCCAGTATTGAGCGGTCGTGAAGATGCCCGACTTGAAATAGATCAGCTCAGCTGCGACCACCGCCATCGCGGCGACAACGGTGAGCACGGTGTACTCAGGCACCAGGACCTGCCTCCCCCACCTTCGATCTTCGCCGCAACAAGTGGAGCATCTGACCTACGGCTTCGTACGTCAGCAGACCACAGATGGGCACAACCACGAAGAACACCAGCTCCTCGACGGGCATGCCGAAGATCAACTTCCAACCTGTCGTGAAACGAGGGCTGTAGCTCCAATGATCACGCACGATCCCGACAATGTCCCAAATCGAAAAGATGATCAGTACTGGGATCAGGGCAAACGCAAGGCCGGCTGCGCGACGATAAACGCGAGCACCTATCGCGAACTCCAGCGGCAGTGTGATCAACAAACAGCATGCCATCAGCAACAGGTACTGGAACTGATGGAGGCCCACTTCCCAACCGTACAAGGCAAGACGTGGTCACCACGAAATATTTTGCGTGGAGGAATAACCGCTGAAACCTCCAAATTCTGGGCGCTCGGTTTGTTTTCAGTTTTCCTGTCCAGAACGTCCGAAACGGCTACCATCAACACCATGCCAGCTGGGCTAACCCCGGATTTGGGGCTTCGCCGCAGCGGAGGTTCGGGGGATTTACGGCAAGGAAATCTGACCCAGATCCTTCGCTACGTACGCGACCATGGAGCGAGCAGCCGCCACGATATTGCGCGGGGCTGCGGACTCGGCATCTCCACGATGACCGATCTGGTCGGCGAACTTCGGGCACGCCGGATCGTGAAGGAGCTCGATCCGATTCGCAGGCCCGGAGCCGGCCGACCGACTCGTCCGATTGACTTTGACGGCGAGCCGTGGTGCGTCCTCGGCGTACGCGTCGACCTCGACGGATTCCAGTTCGCCGCTGCAACCCTCGGAGGGCGAGAGCTGTGGCGCGATAGGGTGACGGCCAACCTCCGCCGGTCGGACGCCGATGCGGCTTTCGCCGAGCTCGACCGCCAACTGCGGGCCCAGCTTGGTCGGCTGCCGGCTGACAAGCAGTTGATCGCAGTGGAAATCGGTGTGCCGGGTTACGTCGCTGAGGACGGGGCGACTGTTGGCCTGTCCGAGAGCCCGGAATGGCAGAATTTTCCACTCAGCGCCAAGGTGAGCACGACTCTGGCTGACCTGGGAATCGAGGGCGCGCATGTCGGCGTGACCAATGACAGCCAGTTGGCAGCGCTGTATGCCGTCCGGATTGAGCTGCGCTTGCGCCCGGACGTCATAGCGGCCTACTTCGGCGGGCTGCGGAGCGTCGGCAGCGGACTCATCGTCGGCGGCGAGATCTTCCGTGGCGCCGGTGGTGGTGCCGGCGACTTCGCTCATCTCAACGTCGACCCGTCAGGGCCAGCTTGCTCATGCGGTAGGAACGGCTGCGTGCAGTCGCTGATCGGACCTCAGAATCTGCTGACTGGCGGCGACCTGCTGCCCGCTGATGAAGCGGCTCGGCTCATCGACGAAAGGCCCGAGGAAGCGGTCCGGAGGATCGTCGAGGCCATGGATGAAGGCCAGGCTGCGATGCTGCAGCTGCTCAAGCGTGCAGGTGCTGCCTTGGGTGACGCGATTGACGACGTGATAGGTGTCGCCAACCCGCACACAGTCATTCTCGGCGGTTACTTGGGAGCGATGAGCGCGCACCTGATGGCGTCGGTGGAGGAGCGCATCGCCCACCGGCTGGCGACTCCGGCGTTTGCCGGCACGAAGGTCGTCGCTGTCGAAGCGAACGTGCCGAGGGTGGTACGCGGAGCAGTTCTGGTCGCGCGAGACGCCTGCTTCTACGATCCACTCGCCCTGACTCGACCCTTTTGATTGCTCCGCTCGCTTCGCTCGTTCCGCGCGGATCGCGCCTTTGAGCTCACCTACTTCGTCGTCGCTCGGGGACGAAAGGCATGTCCCCTCGTTCCTCCTCAGCACGGCGAGGGGCGCGATCCGAGTTTGATTGCTCCGCTCGCTTCGCTAGTTCCGCGCCTTTGAGCTCGCCAACTTCCTCGTCGCTCGGGGCCGAAGGGCATGTCTCCTCGTTCCTCAGCTCGGCGAGGGCGCGATCCGGTTTGATTGCTCCGCTCGCTTACGCTCGCTCCGCGCGGATCGCGCCTTCGAGCTCGCCGACTTCGTCGTCGCGAGCAGACGATAA
>Ga0081455_10006138_pt1 | contig 12982 bp, 13 predicted proteins | sample TabmetS3T2R1_FD_70207 | JGI IMG/M metagenome (GOLD analysis project Ga0081455, IMG submission 70207) | Tabebuia heterophylla rhizosphere microbial communities from the University of Puerto Rico - S3T2R1 | ecosystem: Host-associated > Plants > Roots > Rhizosphere ... | reverse complement strand
GCCTGCTGCCAGGTGCAAGAACTTGCGGCGGGGAAGTTTCATGCGTTCCCTCTCAGACGAAGGTGGAAGCTGCGCGCTGGTGTGCTTGCAGGCCGATGGATTTCAATCTGCGAACGCTCGCCAGCCGCTGCCGAGGCTACACCAAGCCGCTCACCCCGAAAACGGGTCAATGTCGCCTTTGGCCCCACTCGGACCTCCCGCGATCTCCGTCAACCTCACGCAGTCGCGGAACGCGCCTCAGCCGCACCCACCTCCTACATAAGAAACCCTCGCTCGAGGCCCATTTGCTCGGCGAACAGCTTTTCGTTGCTCAGAGCCCGCTGGAACGGCTCAAGCGCAACGATGCCTCTCGTGTATTTTGCGAGCTGCGGATATTTCGCCTTGTCGATCGGGAAGCCGAGGTACTGGTAGTTGATGAGGTTCGATACGATGCCGATGTCGGCCAGAGTCAAAGAATCTCCGACCAGGAAGTCTCCTCCAATTTGTGACTCCAGATATTCAAATACCTTCGGCTGTGTCGTTGCCAGGATCTTGTCAATGACCGACTGGTCGGTGGTGCCCTTCAGGATCGCCGGCGTGATGATCTTCTGGAAGAACAGCCCGTGGATCACGCTGCGGAAGACATTGCCGGCATAGCCGTCGAAGAACAGCACGCGACTGCACGCGTTGGTGTCGGCCGGCAGGATTGCCGGAGCCTCCTTCATGCGCTCGAGGTAGAAGCAGATGGCGGTCGACTCGGCAAGCGTGATGTCCCCGTCCTGCATAGCTGGAATGAGACCGGTTGGGCTCAGCGCATTCCAATTCGGCGGCGGGTTGAACGGGATCACCGGATCGACCTTGTGCTCGATGCCCTTCAGGTTCGCCGTGACGAGTGCCTTACGCACGTGCACCGAAATCGGAACGCCGTAGATTGTCAGCATGCTTGGCTCCCTTCGCGTTGGCCGCTGGCCGCATTCCGGTCACAGCGGGCTCGTACGAGCGTCCGGCTCAAGCCAACAACTGGAGGCTAGCTAAGCAGCGCGACGCACCGGAAACTGGATCTCCACCAGCGCTCCTTCGAAGCCGGGCGGATCCGTGACCGGCTCGAGGAAGACCTCGCGGCACGGTCCAGCGATTTCGCAGCTGTTGGCTTCGATCCAGGTGCCAATGGCACCGAACGAGGTATGGCTCGCAGAATTGGTGCCCGAACGCACGATTGTGGCCATCGCTTCCACCGCGGGCAATTCACTGGCTCGCAGCATCAGATCGCCATCCAGCCTGACGTTGGGATGCGAAGGCCGAGTCAGAGAAAACCCGATCTCGAGATCAAGCCTTTCGCCTTCGTCGTAATCGTTGCGTGCCACCACGATCAGCTTCTCGCGCAGCGCCGGCCGAATCTGGCGGCCGCCGTGCTCGGCGACGATCCGCACCATCCGCACCACCTCGTCCATGGTTGCGCAGGAGCAACGAAGCGACAGGAACGGCATCGCGGTGATCGACTTCAAGACCACGTCGTAGTCCTCGATGGTCCCCTGGCGGTCGATCTGCGCGATGCGCGACTCGATGTGGCGCAGCCGGGCCTCCTCCTCGCGTAGCGATTGCTCCACCTGTGCGCGCTTCATGGTCAGCATGCCGCGCAACTCCGCGGCGGAAATCTCGTTCTTCAGAAGAGGTCCGATCTGCTCCAACGTAAGACCGAGCTCCTTCAGCGCCAGAATGCAGTTGAGCCGCGGCAGCTGGCGAATGCTGTAGTAGCGGTAGCCGGTCTGCGCGTCGGTGTGGGCCGGCTGCAGCAGGCCGAGCTCGTCATAGAACCGCAGCTGCCGCCCCGAAACTTGTGCGATCTGAGCAAATTCGCCGATGCGAAACATCCAATCCTCCGAGCTCGGGCTGTCACGTTGAGGACGCGTCGCATCAGCTGGCGATGAAGGCCTGCAGGTCGCGCGTGACGCGGTCGCGTTCGGTCACGACAATGCCATGTGACGCATCCGGGTATTCGATCAATTTCGCCTGAGCGATGCCGGCAGCCGTCGCCTTGGCCAGTGCGAACGGGACCGGAATGTCGGCGGTGCCGTGCAGCACCAGCGTCGGTACTTTCACCGCTGCCAGCTCGTGTCTGAAGTCCGTTTTGCTGAAGGCGTCGACACAGGCTACCGTTGCAGCCACGCTGGCCCGCATAGCCATGCCAAGTGCCCAGTCGAGCTTCTCCTGCGTAACCGGGTGCGTCGCCGCACGCTTGGCATCGAAGAACACATCCCGCAAGAGGCCCGACAGGTAGGCCGTCCGGTCGCCCAGCACGCCCTGTTTGATGCCGTCGAACACAACCCCATCGATGCCGAGGGGATTGTTGTCCGTCCTCAGCAGATAATAGGCAGCCCCTCCGACGAGGCCAGCCTTCGCGACATTGTGGCCGTTGTGACGCGAGAAGTAGCGCACCACCTCGCCGCCGCCCATCGAGTAGCCAGCCAGTGTTGCGTCACGCACGCCGGTCGCCTCGATCACCGCCGCCAGGTCGTCGGCAAAGGTATCGAAGTCGAATCCACCAGGAGGCTGCGAGGACCGTCCAAAGCCGCGGCGATCGTAGGTGATCACGCGATGGCCGGCTCTCGACAAGGCCGCAGCCTGGTGGTCCCAGACGTCCGCCGACAGTGGCCATGCATGCGTCAACACCACGGCGCGACCCGATCCTCCGGTATCCTTGACGAATATTTCCACGCCGTCCTTGGTCTTGATCCTGCCGGTGCGGGCTTGGCTTTGCGAGCGCGCCATGCCGGCCAGGCTGGTGGCGCAAGCCGCGCCAAGCGCGGCACCAAGAAAGACTCGACGTGAAGTCATAGTGGGCTCCTCTTGTTCGAGGATGCCCTTGTGCCCCCTTGACGTTACGTCAAAGTCAAGCGCTTTCTCATGCCCCACGAAGGAATCTCGGACGCCGGCGTCAGCCTCTGCACAATAGAGCTGCAGGAATCCACCGAGCCTGAGCGCGACCCGAGGACGGATCATGGCGGTGCAGGAAGACCTTCGAGCCATCAATCCGATAGAGCACCGTCAGGCATCGCCAGTCGCTCCACCCATGCCCTCGAACAGCTCGTGCTCGCGAGCGAGGCCGTCGCCCACAACGTTGAAGAAGGCGCGCACCCGCGCCGTTTCCTTGAGATCGGTGTGCGTAACAATCCATAGCTCACCGGCAAGATCCGCAAGGGGCGTAGGAAGCGCGCGCACGATTCTGGGTTCGCGATCGCCGAGATAGCAAGGAAGCAGCGCCAGACCGACGCCTGTTTTCGCTGCACAGAGCTGATTGATGAGGCTGCTGGTTCGGTACACGAACGCCTCAGCCGGCGCCGCCCGGGCAAGCCAGTCGCCGGCCTGGATACCTGCCGTTGTTTCTTCCCATCCGATCAGCGCGTGCCCATGGATCTGATCGGTGGCGGACAGAAGGCCGCCCCGCGCGTCGAGATACGCGGGCGCGGCGTAGAGCGCCCACGCAACCCCGGCCAGCTTGCGTCCCCAAAGATCTCCCTGCTTCGGCCGAATCGACCGGAGCGCGATGTCGGCTTCGCGGCGAGAAAGACTAAGCACGCGATTGTCGATCACCAGCTCGACGACAATTCCCGGATACATCTCCCGAAATGCGGCCAAGTGAGCGGTCAGTCTGGCGTAGGCCAGCGTTTCGGAGGACGTGACTCTCAGCCGCCCGCTAAGCCTGAGGTCGCGCCCCGTGACGTCGCGGTCAAGCGTCAGCGCTTCGTCCTCCATGCGCTCGGCGCTGGCGGCCACGCGTGTGCCGGCCGCCGTCGCCTCATAGACTCCACCCGGTAGCCGCTCGAACAAGCGCACGCCCAGCCGCGTCTCCAACGCTTTCAGGCGACGGAACGCCGTCGAATGGTCAACGCCCAGTTCCTGCGCCGTCGCCGTCAGGCTCGCTGAGCGATGCAGTGCCAGCACAAGACGTAATGCGTTCCAGTCCTCCATTGTTGTCCACGTAGCACTTCCGGGGCTTGCAGTCATGCAAGTTTCGCTGGCGAAATTCCAATTCGCCTTGCATCGACGCCTGGCCTAGCGTCGAGCCGTTCGCGCCGCTGAGAGAGATTTCCACGAAGGCCGGTCGCGCCGCTGCATGACAGAACGCGCCTGCCGCCCTGCACGAGAGAGGTCATCCGATGACGGAAAAAGCGCCGAAGCTCGTTCTCGTCAGCCATCATCTCTGCCCCTATGTGCAGAGAGCGGCGATAGCCCTTACCGAGAAGGGCGCACTTTTTGAGCGGAGATATGTGGATCTGGCCGACAGGCCCGACTGGTTCCGCGCTATCTCGCCGCTTGGCAGAGTCCCGTTGCTGCTGGTCCGCCGGAACGAAGATGGTGAGGCCGCAATCTTCGAGAGCGCTGTTATTTGCGAATTTCTGGAGGAGACCGAGCGAGGCGTTCCCTTGCATCCAGCTGATCCGCTCGAGCGGGCGCTGCATCGGAGCTGGATCGAATTTGGATCATCCATCCTTTCCGACCTCTGGGCCTTCGAGACGGCAAAGGATGCCGCGACGTACGAGGTGAAGCGTCAGGCACTTACGGAAAAGTTCGGGCGCATCGAGGCAGAATTGGGCGACGGCCCATACTTCTCAGGCGCCCGCTTCAGCCTCGTAGACGCGGTGTTTGCACCGATCTTCCGCTATTTCGACGTGTTCGACACGATCGCCGACACACGGATGTTCGCGAGCGCGCCGAAAGTCCGCGCTTGGCGGCGAGCGCTCTCAGAACGCCCGAGCGTACAGAGCGCGGTGCAGGCGGACTATGGCGAACGCTTGCACAAGTTTCTTGCCGACCGCGACGCTTATTTGCTCAAGGCAGCCGCGTGAGCGAGACAGTTGTTCGGAACCGGGCCTGTCCGAGAGCCGTTTGAGATGGGCATGAGATCCGCCTCGGCGGCGTCCAAGTGAATTGTCTTGCAGGGAGACGGACCGTGACGATCTTAGCCGTCGGTGCCGCCGGACGGTTCGCCGGCAACGTCGTTCCCGCGCTCGTGAAACGAGGCGCGACGGTGCGTGGTCTCGTCCGCAAACCGGAAGAGTTAGACCATGTGCGAAGGAGCGGCGCGGCGGAGGTCGTCGTCGGCGATCTTCGCAACCGTGCGAGCCTCGATGCCGCGCTTGCGGGCATCGAGGCCGTCTTCTATATCGGCCCCGCCTTTCTTCCGGACGAAGCGGAGGTAGGGAAAGGCACGGTGGAGGCGGCAATTCGTGCCGGCGTGCGGCGCTTTGTGTTCTCCTCAGTGATCCACCCGGTCCTCTCGGTGCTGTCCAATCATGCGGCCAAGGCGCCCGTGGAGGAGGCCATTCTCACCTCGGGCATGGAATATACATTCCTCCATCCAGCCCGCTTCTATCAGAACTTTGCCGCGTTCTGGACGAGGGTCATCGAAGACGGTGTTCTGGCCGAGCCCTGGTCCGCCGAGACGCGCTTCTCTTTGGTCGACTATCGCGACGTCGCGGACGTTGCGGCGATCGCGCTGACGGAAGACCGGCTCCGTTACGGGACATTCGAGCTCTGCGCGCCTGAGTATTGGAATCGCAGGGATATCGCCGCGCTGATGAGCGAGGTGCTGGGGCGGAAGATCGGCGAGCGCCGCTATACCGATGCCGTCGGTGACGCCTCTCCGGCGATGAGGGCCATGTTCGATCATTACGATCGGCATGACCTGGTTGGAAATCCGCTGACGCTGCAGGCCATCCTTGGGCGGGAACCGCGCTCGCTAAAGGCCTATTTCGAGGAATTGGCCCAGGATTCTCGCATCGGGCGTTGAATCGCACGCTGAGTACTGGGCTTCACATTCACGCAGGAGCTCAGGACGAGATGCTATCGCAGGACCAGCAAGACTCCTTCAGCCAATGCGGCCGCGGCAATGCCGGCCATGCTCATCACCGCGATGGCACGCATCATGTCGCCTCGGGTTGCGGCGGGCGGATCAGCAGGGTCACCAACCCAGAGCTCCGTCACAAGCTTGCCTTTCCGCCAAACCGGCCCGACCAGCCGGCGTTGAATGGCACCCGCAGCCGCGGCTTCGCTCCATCCTGAGTTGGGACTCGGGAACAGCGCGTTTTGCCGAAAGCCGATCGTAAACGCCTTGCGCGTGGAACAGCCCGGCACTACGACGGCAACGAGGCCGATCAGCAGCCAGGTCAGCCTGGCCGGCAGAAAATTCATGGCATCGTCGAGGCGCGCACCGCACCAGCCAAAGCGAAGATATTCCGGTGTCTTGAATCCCACCATCGAATCCATCGTGCTCACGACCTTGAACAGGACAAGGCCGGGAATCCCAAGAAGCGCGTACCAGAAGAGTGCGCTGACAAAGCCGTCGGTCAGATTCTCGCTGAGGCTTTCTATCGAAGCCCGCCTGCACGCCGCGGCATCCATGCGGTCGGTGTCGCGATCGACCAGCTGCCCGACAGCAGAGCGCGCGGCAACGAGGTCGTCAGCTGTGAGCGCACGCTCAACGCGCCAGACGTGATGGACAAGGTCGCCCAGTGCGAGCAGGCTGTACAAAAGGAACACGTGCAAGGTCCAGGCAACCCAAGCTGACAGAGCTGAGGATAAGAGCATCAGACCTGCGACCAAGCTAAGCGCGACAGTGGCCAGCACAGCAAACAAGGCAATTCCACCGCCGTAGCCATCGGCACCGATCGATCGAAGAAGACCTTCGATCGACCGCAGCCCGCGCCCGATGAGACGAACCGGATGCCAACGATAGACGGGATCTCCGATCGCCAGGTCGAGGAAAACTGCAATGGCAAGCGCAATTGGATTTGGCAGTAGGAAATGGATCAGGTCGCCCGCCATTTGTCGCTCCAGCCGAGCGCGATTGCGGCGATCACCAATTCGTTGGCGTCGCCTTCCGTTGCTTGCAGCCGTGCGTGGTATTTTGGCCAATTGTCGGGCTTGGCAGCAAGGCTTGCGGCCAACAGAGCCGCTTGCTGGGCCAGGGCATTCTGCACACAGGTCTGGGGCAGAATCCCATACCTTGCTCGATCGAGCACCGCCGCCATTGCGTGTGCGGCCGCGCCGACGTGAGGTTCATAGATGACAGCTTTGCTGTTTTTCTTGATCAGCTCAAAATCGGCTGGATCCAAAATCTTCGCCAGCCCGTCCAGCAGCTTTTGCTCGGTGAGGCCGAACCTCCCAAGGGCATGAAGAAGCCCGCGGGTGTAGCTCGGCTCCAATCCGTTTTGCCAGCGTAGCGCCTCGAGCGTCGCTTCCCGCACAGCTAGACCGATTGTTTCGCCAAACTTCATGTGGCTGCTGGCCGTGGTCAGCGGCTTTCGGCCATCGATTGGAGCCGCGACGCAGTATTGATCGGTGCCCGTGCCAGTTGCGAGGTCGGCGGAATAGCGGCTGGGCACGGCCAGCCTACGGAGTGCAGCCGTCTTCCCCTCGACCATCATCATGGCAACCTGAGCCAGCGCAGAGCTGGTCGCCGGCGTGTTGCTCAGGACCATTGTATTGATCGTGCCGTTTGGCAGCTTCGCAAAGCCGTCTGGCGTCTCATGCCACACAGCAGGATCCCCTGCGCACGTGGCATTGCTCTCCACGCCAGCCGTTACGACCGCGACAACTTCCAGGTCTTCGTGCCGTTTGCTGACGATAGCCGCGTAGTTCATATTGGCTGCCGTTCCCATGACGGCAGTATCGTCGGGCGAGAGGCCCACTTCATTGCATACAGTGTTGTGGTACGCCTCCATGCCTTGCCCGGTGATGATCTCGAAACGGGCATCATGCCCTGTGGCCTCGCACGATTGGTGGTTGAGCAGATGGCGGACCTTATCGCTCTGTCCGCCATTGCGGGTCGAAGTGCTGAGCGTCCGATGCGGCACCATCAAATCAACGACGATGTAACGGCCACGCCGGCGAATGACAGCGCATTGCAAGCGAGCAAGAATTTCCCAATTCGTCGAGGCTTGCTCCGACGACCGGGCCGTATGATCCTGCATCTAGTTTCCCCTGTGCCGCCCGTCCGGTCACGACGCTCGCGCTTACCGGTTCTGCCCCGGAACCCAAAGGACGTCGGAGGCACCATTGTTATTCATTGTGCGACACGCGACGAAGAGAAGGTCCGAGAGACGATTGATGTATTTGAGCGCGGTAGGCGAGATGTCTTCGCCAGATTTGTCCCTGAGCTCGACGATGATGCGCTCGGCACGCCGACATACCGTTCGTGCGAGGTGCAAATATGCCGAAGCCGGGCTTCCGCCCGGTAGGATGAACGACCGCAGCGGGGAAAGCCTCGCGTTGAGCTTGTCGATCTCTCCTTCAAGCCAGTCGACCTGCGCCTCGCTCACCGTCAATCGCGCGCCTCCCGGCCCCTTGCCCCGTGTGCCCGGCATGCACAGATCGGCTCCAACGTCGAACAGATCATTCTGAATCCGCGCCAGAGCCGAGTCGAGCTCGACATTGCTCGCCGTGTGCAGGCGCACAATTCCGATCACCGAGTTCAACTCATCCACGGTGCCATAGGCCGAGATGCGCAAATCATATTTCTTGCGTCGCTCGCCGGTGCCGAGTGCAGTGGTTCCATCATCGCCGGCGCGCGTGTAGATCTTGTTGAGAACGACCATGGTGGCGACCTCCTTGTCCAACATGTCGGGATGCTTATAGGCTATTTCAGTGGCCAGGATTGGACAACCGGTCGGCCGCGTTCAATGCACCTTCAGCAGTGCTTCCCGCTGCGAACCGGACACGTTAGATTGGCGCCTTCGCGCGAGGAGGTGCCGTGTCTCACGATAGCCCATCGTCTCATGCAAAGCCTGCTGGTGCTGTGGTCGTCAGCGTTTGCACCACCTGTCAGCTGTCGACTGACGAGACAACGCGCATCGGCGCAAGGATGCTCGACGCGATGAGGCCCGTGATGCAGGCGCGGGCGCCTGAAGTGCAGGTTCGGGCGGTGCAATGCCTTGGTGTCTGCAAGCGCCCCGCGACCATCGCGGTGTCGGCACCTGACGGCTATACCTTTGTGTTTGGCGATCTGGAACCGCAAAGCGGCGCGGACGCGGTCGCGTCCTTCGTGCTGTCGTATAGGATAGTGGACTATGGTTTTGTTCCTTGGATTGCACGTCCCGAGCTGCTGCGCAGCCGGCTGGTAGCACGTATACCATCGGTCAAATGGTCGCCAGAGGACGGCCATCCACCGGATGCAGGTACGTAAAAGTTAACGCCTGCTGTGTCATCGGCACCACAGTCGCTGACTTTCGATCATTGGTCTATCGCTTGCGTGCTCACGTTGTTGACTCGCTCGGTATGGATTTCTAGCGTTTGCATTGACGGTTCCCGTCAGGGATCAAAAGGGAACGCGGTGGGGGCAATGTTGTCCGAAGCCGCGGCTGCCCCCGCAACTGTAAGCGGCGTAAACTCCGCAGCAAGCCACTGGGACCTTGGGTCCTGGGAAGGCGCGGAGACGAGTAAGCCGCCAGCCAGGAGACCTGCCGTCACTTGGGGTCATGCGCGAGCATGTCAGTCGGGGTGTACTGACAATGGTTGAACCAAACGGGTGTTTTGCCGTGTGGGGAACTGTGTTCGCGATGACGGGCCACAGACGTCTCGCGGTTTCTCACCATGCATACCTCAAAGACAGCGCCGCGTCGGAGTGCAAGCCGGTTTTGCTGGCTGGCCTCGACGGCTCTCACCTTCGTACTGTTACCTTTTTACTCCCTGCCGGTGGTCGCTCAGCAGACGGCAGCGCCGGAATTAGAAACGACCAAGCTTCCCGAAGTGAGAGTGACCGCGCCGCCCCCTAGCGGCAGGAGTTCTGGCAGGCCAAGGCCTAGCCCTGCAGCCACCAGCGCGGGGACGGGCGAGACGACGGTTGTAGTCAGCCCGACTGGAACCCCGACTCCAGCGGAGAATGTCGCAAGTTCGGTGACTGTCATCACTGCGCAGGATATCGAGCGCGAACAGCGGCGTACCGTGCCGGATGCCCTGAGTAACGTGCCCGGGCTCAATATTGTTCAGACCGGCGGGCCTGGTGGCGTTACATCGGTATTCTTGCGCGGCGCCAACCCGAACCAGACCAAGGTGTTCATCGACGGCATCGCGGTCAGCGATCCCAGCAACCCGAACGGCGAATTCGACTTCGGACAGTTGCTGACCAACGACATCGAGCGCATCGAGGTGCTGCGCGGTCCGCAAAGCGGTCTCTACGGCGCTGACGCGATTGGCGGCGTGATCTCGATCATTACTAAAAAGGGAGAGGGGCCGCCCAAGCTCACGACGACAGTGGAGGGCGGCTCATTCGGTACCTTCAATCAGTATGGCAGCCTTAGCGGATCGCAGGACCGTTTCAACTATTCTTTCAACGTTGGGCACTGGCTGTCGACGAGCACACCTGTGACGCCCCTCGACATCCTGCCACCGGGACAACGGCGCATCAACGACTTCTACGATAATCAGACCTATTCAACGAAGCTCGGATACGATTTCAATGAGTATGTCACGGTCAATTACGTGGCGCGCTATACGGACGCGATGCTGAAGTTCACGGGCGACAATCCCTTCACCAGCATCCCTAACCCGACCCAGAGTCATCAATTCGTGCAGCAATTTTATTCGCGCGGGGAAACCGTGGTGTCATTGTTTGACGGCCGCTTCAAGAACTACTTCGGGATCAACTACACGCACACGTCAAATTTGAATACGAGCCCTAATTTCGCACCGACGGAAAACGGCGGCCAACGGGTGCGATATGATTGGGGTGGCGTCATTACGGCCATTCCCGGGCAGACATTCCTGTTGGGACTGCAAAACGAGAAGGAGACACTGAATACCAACTTTCCGACTCCGCTTAGTGCGTCCAGCACAACCAACTCCGCCTACGCAGAAGCGCAGCTCGCCTACAACAAAATGGCGTTCTTCGTTGCGAACGTCCGGTACGACGACAACGACACGTTTGGGGCGCATACGACCTACCGGCTGGCTCCTGCCTTTATCGTCCCGGAGACCGAGACGAAACTGAAGGCGAGTTATGGCACAGGCTTCAAGGCGCCGACCCTTAATCAGAGGTTCGTCAGCTTCCCGGATTTCAACTTCTTCGCCAATCCAAACCTCAAGCCGGAGGAGGCCGTGGGCTGGGACGCCGGATTCGAGCAACCGCTGTTCAAGGATCGCGTACGCTTCGGCGCAACCTACTTCCACAATGACATTACAAATCTGATTCAATTCACGTCGACCGGCACATCGTCCACGCTCATCAACGTGGGCCAAGCAACGACGTCGGGCTGGGAGCTCTTTGCTGGCGCCGTGGTGACCGACCGGATCAAGGTGCGCGCCGACTACACCTTCACCAGGGCGATCGACGACATAACCGGGCTGGAGCTCTTACGTCGGCCGCGGCACAAGGCCAGCTTCACTACGCTGTGGAACCCGATCGATCCTCTCACGCTGTCCGCGACCGTGCTTCATGTGGGGGATTGGAAGGACATTGCTCGTAGCGGCTTCCCATCGAATTTGCCCACGAAGGGGTATACTGTGGTCAATCTGGCCGGGAATTATAAAGTGAACGGGAACGTCACGGCATTCGCTCGTATCGACAACTTGTTCAATGAGCACTATCAGAACCCCCTTGGCTTCGAACGTCCTGGCTTCGGCATCTTCGGCGGCATACGAGTGGAGGGCCAAGGTCCGTCGGCATGGTTTCCGACGTTGCCCAATTGATCTGCGGTTTGCGTCGAGCTCGGAGGCGCGCCTTCACCCGATGCAACTCCTCCTTGCCATTGCTGTGATCGTGGCGGCGCTATCGGCGGCGGGTCTCGCGCCCGCCGCCGATAATGTGTCGAAGCCCCAGCGCATCGTCTCGATGAACTTGTGTACCGACGAGCTCGTCTTGCGGCTGGCCGACCGGCGGAGCATCGCCTCGATCACCTGGCTATCACGGGAACCGAATAGCTCGAACGTCGTGCCTTTGGCGCGAGATATCCCGATCAATCACGGCCTCGCAGAAGAGATCATTCCGCTGAAGCCGGACCTGATCCTTGCCGGCATTTATACAACGCGCGAGCCCGTCGCTTTGCTGAAGCGGGCCGGCATGCGCATCGTGGATGCCGACGTGCCGAAAACCTTCGACGACGTCCGCCAACAATATCGGGACATTGCAGCACTCCTCGGTGAAAAGGAGAGAGGCGAGGACCTCGTCGCTGAGATGGACAGCAACCTTGCCAGGTTGGCGAGGGAGCGGCCATCTGTCCCACCAACGGCCATCGTGCTTAATCCCAATGGATTCACCGTTGGCCGCGGCTCGCTGGTTGATGAAGTCATCACTCGCGCCGGGCTTGAAAACATGGCGGTGCGCCTCGGGGTCGGCGAATATGGACAGTTGCCGCTCGAAATCATAACAATGAATCCGGTCGATGTTTTGATTGTCAGCTCATATCGAGATGGTCCGCCGGCGATGGCCACAGAGCTCCTTCGGCATCCCGTGCTTTCGAGGCTTTCCGATCGAACGCGGATAGTCGTCATGCCGGGCCGGCTCTGGAACTGCGGCGGCCCCGCGCTAATCGAGGCTATTGAAACGCTTATGCAAGTCGCAAAAGAAGTTCGCGGTAAGGTTCCAACGAATGGCGCGAACTGACGCGATCGAAACGATCGAGCGAAAACTCGATTTGCCTTATGGCTCCTTGGTTACGGGTCTTGGCGTTCTGGTCGTCATCCTGTTCGGCGCGTCATTGGCAATCGGTTATCTGCCGGTAGACCTGTGGCAGGGTGCCAGGGATCTGTGGCGCGGAGAGTGGACGGCGCCTGCGCTCGTGCTGGTGGAGTTGCGCGTGCCGCGGGCGCTACTTGGCTGCCTCGTTGGCTTCAGTCTCGGGCTTACCGGGGCGGCCATGCAGGGATTGCTGCGTAATCCCTTGGCGGAGCCGGGCATCATCGGGGTGTCGAGCACGGCGGCGCTCGGAGCGGTCGTCGTCTTCTATTTCGGCCTCAGCGGTGTGTTCGTGCTGGCCTTGCCACTTGGCGGTGTCGTGGGTGCAATGGT
>Ga0081455_10006137_pt1 | contig 12982 bp, 9 predicted proteins | sample TabmetS3T2R1_FD_70207 | JGI IMG/M metagenome (GOLD analysis project Ga0081455, IMG submission 70207) | Tabebuia heterophylla rhizosphere microbial communities from the University of Puerto Rico - S3T2R1 | ecosystem: Host-associated > Plants > Roots > Rhizosphere ... | reverse complement strand
AGCCGATGGCGCAGGCTCCGGGGGCGCAGAAGCCCGCGGCTGCGGCGGCACGCAAGCCCGCGGCTGCGGCGGCACGCAAGCCCGCGACACCGCAGGCCTCACAGGTCGTCGAGGCCAACCCGCGCACTTGATATCAAGCCAGTCAATCGGGACGCGACCGACGCCGGGCGACGTGAGTGTCAGAAAAGCGGAGGCGGAGGCATCATGCCTCCGCTCGTCCTTTATGGATGGCAATGCGAGAACATTATGCTTCGAATTGCCGGCAATTGCAGTTTCGCGGCGCGCGGTTATCTCCGGTTGTTAGGACGAGAATCCGCATAGCTGGCTCACGACACCGCCGAGCTGGGGACCGCGCCGTGATCGGAGCGACGGCTGCTTATTTTCCCCTAGCTGCAGGGGGAATCAATGCTCTTTTCTGCACCTCATGGGTCGGAATCGGGACGCTAGGTCGGCTCGAGTCGAGCGCACGATTCGCGAGCACGCGAAATGGAGGACGTTCAGCGGCATTCAAACCCAATCTCACCACCCTCGTTTGCCGGCACCATGCGTAGGATCCGGCCGTTTTTGCCGAATTTGGCGCAATAGGCCTGCATCACCTTCACCGCAGCCGGTACGTTACCCTCGCCATAGGAAAGCTTCCCACCACGTTCATTTCCGGTCACGGAACTAGTGTCGGTTCCGGTCACGGCACTCATATCCGTGGCGCATCCACCCAGCAATGACATCAGAACGAGACTCCAACCGATCCTCATCAGCGCACCTGTTTGTTTGGACGTGCTCCTAATCGGGAAGTACGTTCGACGCTTTTCCTGTTTGGTCGCGCCGATGCCACCTCGCCGAGCATTCACGCATCACCGGCCCGCACAAGGCCCGTGACGAACACCGGCCGAACGGAACCAGGGTGCCCAATCCAAAGCAGCAAGACAACTTGCCCCGCTGCGGCTTCCAGATCTGCCGAGTCCTGCTCGCTGCAGTAGGCGAATGGGTTCGGCAGGACGAGAAGGTCAACCAACCGATCGAAAAGGCGACTTGCTGCTGGAGATCGACCCGGTACTCCTATCAATTACGCTATCGATCAGGTCGAGGCGCAGGTGAATGCCGCGCGATTATGACGTCCTCGCCGCGCCTCGGCCAGCCGTCCGACCGATAGCGAGCCGGTGGGCATCGTCTAGAAGCGCAAGGCCGCTCGCCTATTGGCTAAAATCCAACAACACGGACGCGCCGGCGTTCAAGCGGGAAGCCGAGGAATATTGGGGCAAATGATCGTGTCCTCCTGCCGCCGCCTGTTGGCCCGCCAGTAGCAGGAGCCTTGAGTTGTGAGCTTAGGCTTTTTTTGGTCGTTGACGCTTTCTCAAGCGTGCCCCGGGCCCACCGCCGTTCTCATCGATGAACTCGACGCCGGCGGCCTCCAAGGAACGCCGAATGGCCAAATCGTTTGCGGCCGTCATGGATGTCTCCTGAAGCTCAGCGCGCTGGATCGTCCGCAAGCTCACGGCCGATTGGCGCGAAAGTTCGCTCGCCGTCCACCCAAGGAGTGCCCGGGCTGCCCTAATTTGAGAGTTCGTAAGTGGCCTTTTTTCACCTTGACGCATAATACGTCATGTGTCATATTTAGCGACAACTTCTCACACCCCGCTTTTGCGGAGCCGAAGGCATGAAATCACGGATTTTCACAAGATCATATGAAAGCCGCAGCACTTTCATAGGGGGCTCAGACGCTCGGATCATCATGGGCAGCGACGAGGCGGCCTTGATCCGCCTGTGGCGCGAAAAACGGGGCGAGGCGGAGCCGGAGGATCTCTCCGGCAACCTCATCGTGCAGCTCGGGAGAGCAACCGAGGAGCTCAATCGCTCCTGGTACGAGCGCAACACCGGCCGGCAGGTCCGCGACGTGCAGCGGCGCGTCAGGCATTCGGCCATTCCTTGGATGTCAGCGACCCTGGACGGCATCGTGGAGGGCACGGAAGCGGTGTTCGAGGCCAAGTTCATGCTGCCCTGGTCATTCTCCGAAGAGGCGGCCGCCGAAAAGTACATGGCGCAAGTCCAGCACAACATGTGGGTCACCCATTTGCGGACCTCAGTCCTCTCCATCATTACCGGCGGCGGCAAATGGGTCGAGGTCGCCATTCCGATGGACCCGCTCTATCTCACCGTTCTGGTGTCGGCGGAAAAGAAGTTCTGGCGCTGCGTGCAGTCCGGCGAAGTCCCGCATCTCATCATGGCAGAGCCGCCTAGGCCGCGTATCGAGGCCGTCCGCATCGTCGACATGGGTTCGTCGAACTCGTGGGCCGAGTTCGCGGCGCTCTTCCGCAATACCCGGGAGGCCTTTCTCGACCACGAGCGGGCCAAGAGCGAGCTCAAGGCGCTGATGCCGGAGGACGTCAAGGAGGCGATTGGGCACGGGGTGCGCGCCAAGCGATCGAAAGCGGGGGCGGTGAGCTTCGACGTCCTAACGACGGAGGCCGCCCATGCACCGGTCCAGTGAATCGGTTGCGGCTCTCGCATCCGCCTTGGCCAAGGCCCAGGCCGAACTGATCAACCCAGAGAAGTCCCTCATCGCCACGATCCGGACCGGACGGGCAGGGGAGGCGGATCGCACCTTCCGCTATGCGCCGCTGTCAAGCGGTCTCGATATTGTGCGCAAGACGCTCGGTCAGCATGAAATTGCGACGGTCCAGACCACGGCGATCGACCAGTCGGCCGGCATCGTCAATTTGACTACCATGCTTGCTCATGCCTCGGGCGAGTGGATCGCGTCAGATTGGCCGGTGTGTCCCATCGCCGAGACAGCCAACCCACAGCGCATGGGCGCCGCTCTGACTTACGCCCGCCGCTATGCCTTGTTCACGCTCGTTGGTATTGCCGGCGACGACGATCTGGATGCGCCAAACCTTTGTGATGGGCCGCTACCGACGTCAGCGCTCGGCGCCCCGGCCGAGCCTCTGCACGACCGACCTGGAGCATCGCGGCGAGCGCCCGGCAACGGACATGCTCGCAGTGGCATGAAGCGCGAGCATCCAATTCTCTTAGGTCCTGATCAATCGGTTGAATTACGTGAAAAGCTGTTAATCGAGATTGCGAACATTCGGTCAGTTGATCTCGCGGCGGCGTGGGCCGGGGAGGCGCTCGCGGCCAAGAACAGCCTCACGGCAAGCGATGCCAAGCTCGTGGAGGATGCCTTTGAATGTAAGCTCTCGGAGCTTGGGCCAACGCATGCCGCTGCACTCTTAGAAGATGATTCCTCCGGAACCCAAGTAGCTGCGCTTCAGGAAACCGTGGCGACCCAAAGCAGAGATGAAGGACCCACGAAGGGCATCGACAAGAGCGTTCTCTCCGTTCCGGCGCCGCGCCGCTACCGCAACCGTGAACACCTGCGCTCCGTCGCCAAGCAGCCATGCCTGATCTGCGGTCGCAAGCCATCCGATCCGCATCATCTGCGCTACCTGCAGCCGCGCGCGCTCGGCCGCAAGGCGAGCGATGAATTCGCCGTGCCGCTCTGCCGTGTTCATCATCGCGCGGTCCATCGCGCCCGCGACGAGCGCGCCTGGTGGCGGACGGCCGGCATCGATCCAATCAAGGTCGCCCGTAAGCTGTGGAAAGACACCCGCATCGATGAGGGGCGGATCGAGCCCGAAGGCACGCCACAAGCTGCCGCCGCAGATCGAAGGCCACAACCCGACGGTGACCTTGAGGAGCCTCAGGCGCCGGCCTGAGGAGCGCCGAGATGCTCACCCAATTTGCGGCGTGTGACGCGCTGTTTCACACCGCCACGGGCACCGCTTTTGCCGACCTCATGGTCGACGGTCACCGGGAAACGTGGCCCATCCGCAGCAAGCGCTTTCGCGGCTGGCTCCGCCGTCGCTATTACGAAGCCACGGGAGGCGCGCCTAGTGGGCACGGAATCTCGTCGGAGCTCGATCTGCTCGAGGCGCGGGCGCAATTTGACGCGCCCGAGCGCTGCGTCCACGTGCGCATCGCCGAGCATGCGGACCACATCTATCTTGATCTCGCCGATGAGCACTGGCGAGCCGTCGAAATCGGACCCGACGGCTGGCGAGTGAACAAATTTCCGCCGGTGCGCTTTCGCCGCCCGCCCGGCATGTTGCCGCTGCCGACTCCTCAGCGCGCGGGATTGATCGAAGACCTCCTGCCATTCCTCAACCTCTCCAGCCGAAACGATTTCGTGTTGGTGGTGGCCTGGCTATTGGCGGCGCTCCGACCCGGTGGCCCCTATCCTTTGCTCGCGATATCGGGCGAGCAAGGCTCGGCAAAGACTGTGCTGTCGAAAATGCTCAAGTCCGTGATCGACCCCAACGTAGCTCCCGTGCGGGCCCTGCCGCGAGAGGAACGCGAGCTGATGATTGCCGCCAACAACGGCTATCTGCTGGCATTTGACAACCTCTCTGGTTTGCCCTCCTGGCTCTCGGATGCGCTTTGTCGGCTCGCGACCGGCGGCAGCTTCGCGGTCCGGCAGCTTTATACCGACGATGAGGAAGTCCTTTTCCAAGCCTCCCGGCCTCTGCTCGTGAATGGCATCGAGGACGTCATCAGCCGAGCCGATTTGGCCGACCGCGGCATTTTTCTGACGTTAGCGCCAATCGGTGAGCGGCAACGCCGCTCCGAGGCCGAGCTTTGGCGCGAGTTCGACCTCGCGCGACCCCGCATCCTCGGCGCGCTCCTTGACGCAGCAGTAAGGGGCCTGCAGGCCTTGCCTGGCGTTCGTCTCAGCAGCTTGCCGCGCATGGCCGACTTCGCCCTGTGGGCCACGGCGTGCGAACCAGCATTGTGGCCCGCGGGCACTTTTGCACGCGGCTTTGACGCAAACCGCAGAGCCGCAGTCGAGGGGATCATCGAGGTGGATCCGGTGGCGGTGTGCGTGCGGGCACTCATGGCCGAACGCGGCAGCTGGGCAGGAACTGCCTCAGAGCTGCTGGGTGCGGCCAGCGCTTTTGCCGGCAAGAATGGCTACAATTGGCCAAAAAATCCCGGCGCCCTCGCCGGCCGCCTGCGTCGCGCGCAGACGTTCCTTCGCATGCTGGGCATTGAAATAGCTTTCAGCCGCGAGGGGCGAGCGGGAACCCGGACGATCAGGATAAGCGCGGCCTCGAAAACCGAGCCACCATCGTCAGCGCTGTCAGCGCCGTCAGCACCGGTGGGAAAACAACCACCAGGATTGGGCATTCGTGAGTGGGTGAGCAATGCTGACGATGCTGACGCATCCCTGGAAATCGGCTGTACGGCCTCCCTGGACAACCCGCTCGCGGGGTAAGGCACGGCGACACGGCCGCGAACTTGGCGTCGATGGGTGCCTCAGGGCCTCGCTCTCATCGGCGCAATGTCGCCGACCTCCGCCTGCGCCTTTTCGCTGCCTCGACCTGAGGCCCATGCCGTCGACGGCGTCTCAGTCCACCGATCAGGCGCCCAAGTGTCCAGCTGTGTCGGTCGGCCGTTTCGAGCGATGGCGTCGCCACACCCAGCGCCGCTGCCGGAGCAGGGCTCGTCTTGGAGCGCCTCGATGCCGACGCGAACAAAGTCGCTGCTCCACAGCCGCACTGTATCCTCGCGAAGGCCAAATGCTTCCGCGATCTGCGGTCCACCCGATAAGGTCAGCAACCCGCCGCCTCACCGCGATCGCGCGAAACCGCTAGCGTCCGCAATTTCCGCTTTCTGCTCCTCACTTGCCGCCACGGGAGACTTAGATACGCGACTCGGTAATTGCGTTTCGCTCAACCTCAACCTCAGGTTGTTTTACCCCTTCTACTTTCATTCTACTTTAGAAGTAAGCCAGAAGTGAGCCCCGCAACCTCAATCCAAGATTGTTTTTGACGCCTTGCACCCACGTTCTCGTGCTCACCGGTGCGGGCGAGGCATTCTGCGCCGGCCAAGACATCAAGCTTTATTTCCGCGCCAATGACGACGCGCCGGCGGAGCGGGCGAAAGCGCGCCATGCGTCCAGTCAGTGGCGCTGGCACCGACTCTCGAACTTCCCGCAGCCGACCATCGCCATGGTCAATGGTTACTGCTTCGGCGGCGGCTTCACCCAGGTCTGCGCTTGTGATTTCGCGCTCGCCGCGGATGAGGCGCTGTTCGGACTTTCCGAAGTCAACTGGGGCATCCTGCCGGGCGGCATCGTGTCATGGAACGTCGCTCAGACCTTGAACTTCCGCGACGGCATGTATTACGCGCTCACCGGCGATACCTTCGACGGCAAGAAGGCGCAGGAGATCGGGTTCGTGAACTTCTCCTATCCGAAGGCCAAGCTGAAGGAGGAGACGATCAAGCTCGCCAAGAAGCTGATGCAAAAGAGCCCCGCCGTCCTGCGTTACACCAAGGAGGCGCTGCGCGCGGTGCGCTTCATGAACGAGCCGCAGGCAGCCGACTACCTCAACGCCAAGAGCGAGGCGTTGAGGTTTGTCGACAAGGAAGACAGCCGCGGTCAAGGCATGAAGCAGTTTCTCGACGAGAAGACCTATCGTCCGGGCTTCGGCGCGTTCCAACGCCAGAAGGCGACGCAGCCGTAGCGCCTCGCGAGACGAGGCGACGCGCCGCGTAACACCTGCAAGGCTATCGCGTCGCAGGCTTGCCTTTGTCTTTGCTCAGCTGCGCCCGGCGCGCCTGCGTGGCCGCCACATCCAGTGCCCATGATCGCTCGGTCGGCCGGAGGATCACGCCATAGTCGCGCTCCGCCGCCTCCCTCGACAGGAGGCCTTCGCGCACATCGGCCAGCACGCGCTCGGGATCACGCGCGAGCGGGTCGCCATATCCGCCGCCTCCCGGGGTATCGAGCCGGAACAGGTCGCCCGCCCGCAACGGATAGTCCGCGTAACGGGACGGCAAGCGTTTGGCCGTCAGGGTGCCCGGGTTGATCCAGATCTCACCGGGACGTCCGTGGCCGCCGCCGGCACAGCCGTTCGGCGGAACCACATGTTTCATGGAGCGGATGGAGAAGCGCGCGTCCGCGAGATTGAGATATTCGCGCCGAATGCCCAGTCCGCCGCGGAACTCGCCCGCCCCGCCAGAGTCGGCGATGAGCTCGAAGCGGATGAGTCGGGTAGGAAATTCGCTCTCGATGATTTCGACCGGCGCGATCTTGGCGTTGCTCTGGTTGACAGTGATGCCGGAGGCGCCGTCCTTGTTCGCGCGCGCGCCGGCGCCCCCAGCGATGATCTCGTATTGCACGTAGCCCTTGCCGGTATAGGTGTTGCGGCCGCCGAGGATGATGGAGCGGCTGCCGCTGCCGTCGGCGCGGACTTTGCCCGGTACCACTTGGCTCATCGCGGCGAAGATCGCGTCCACCAGCGCATGGATGGTGGGATTGTAGGTGTTGACCGGCGCGGGAAAGCGCGGATTGAGGACGCTGCCCTCGCGCACGGTCATGGTGAAACCGCGCGCGAGGCCGCTTGAGACGTACATGTTCGGATCGATGAGCGAGATCAGTGCATAGGCGCACGCCGCCTGCACCAAGGGCGGCCGAATATTGGCCGGGCCCTGGGTTTGCTCCGCCGAGCCGCTGAAATCGAAATGCAGCCTGTCTCCTTCCTTTTCTATGACGACGTGGATGCGCACCGGGCGTTCCAGATCGATGCCGTCATCATCGACGAAACGCTCGGCCTCGAAACGACCGTCCTCCCACTCGGCGATTGCAGCCTTGACCCTTGCTTCCGAGACTTCCAGCAGGCGATCGAAGCAGGCAAGGATCTCGCCCTTGCCGAACTTGCCGACCAGCTCCTCGAGCCGCTTCTCGCCCAACCGGTCGGCCCCCAGCTGACCACGGATGTCGCCGAGCACGAGTTCCGGAGTGCGGCTGTTGGCGCCGATGAGGCGCTCTAAATCGCTATTGGGTCGATAGCCGCGCTGGTAACGCACGGCGGGCAGATGCAGACCCTCGTTGAAAATCTCCCGCGCTTGGCCGGAGCAGCTTCCCGGCACCGGGCCGCCGATGTCGCTCTTGTGCGCGATCGAGCCGCAAAAGCCGAATAACTCCGGGCCGATAAAGACTGGCGTAATAACCGCGATGTCGGGCGCGTGCGGGCTTCCGCCATGGTAGGGGTGATTGATGATGAAGGCATCCCCTTGCGCCATGTTTGCGCCGAACACTTCGATGATGGCGCCGGTGCAGGCGGGAAATGCGCCGATGTGCAGGGGCAACACCACATGCTGCGCAACGACCTCGCCTTGCGCGTTCATCAAGGCGCAGGAGGCATCCTGCGACTCCCGCACGATGGTGGAGAAGCCGGTGCGGAACAGCGAATTTTGCATCTCCTGCACAATGCCGGAGAGGCTGGCCTTAACGATTTCGAGATCGACCGCGTCGGTCGCGCGCATGGCGATCAGTTCTCCTGTGTCACGATCAGGCTCTTCCATTCGTCCACCCGCGCGATTTGTCCGGGCCGGATTAGGGTGGTGCAATCGAGCTGCTCAAGCACGGCCGGTCCGGTAATGCTCGAGCCCACGTCGAGTCGCTCCCGCTCATAGATCGGGCAGTCGAACGGCGCGCCGTCGAAATACGCGCGCCGCGACCCGCGCCATGCCTCCTTAACCGCAGCGCCGGTGCGCTCGAATTTCGGTAGCTCGACCGGCGGCATGAGACCGACGCCACGCACGCGATACGACACGACCTCGACGGGCTCCTCCGGCGCCATATGGCCGAACATGTTCCGGTGCTGCTGGTCGAAGCGGATGCGTAACTCCTTTACGTCGGTCGCTCGCAACGGTTCGACAGGGCAGGTCACGGCGATCTCATAGCCCTGGCCGGCGTAGCGCATGTCGAGTGACCGCTCGATGCGTATGCGCTTGCGGGCGAACCCATCACCGTGCAATTCCGCAATCGCCTGCGCCGCTAGCGGCTCGAAGATGGCATTCATCTCTTCGGGGGTGACTTCGCTCAACGGTGCCATCTTCGAGCGGATGTAATCGTGCTTGACGTCGGACATCAGCAGACCGATCGCTGAAAACACCCCGGGATAGAGCGGCACGATGACGCCGGCCATACCGAGGTCGCGCGCGATGCGGCCCGCATGCAGCGGGCCGGCGCCGCCGAAGGCGAGCAGCATGAAATCACGCAGGTCGTGCCCGCGCATGGTGGAGATCGCCTTGATTGCCTCTTCCATCTTCACGTCGATGATCCGGACGATGCCTTCCGCCGCGCCGACGAGGTCGAGGCCGAGCGGACGTGCGATCGTGGCCTCGATGGCAGCGCGCGCCTTCCCCGCGTCGAGCCGCATGCGCCCGCCGAGGAAGCCATCCTCGCCGAGATATCCCAGCACCAGGTTGCAATCGGTGATGGTCGGCGCCTCGCCGCCGCGGCCGTAACACGCCGGCCCGGGCACCGCACCGGCGCTCTGCGGCCCCACTTGCAGCATTCCGAAGCGGTCGACCGTCGCAACCGTGCCGCCTCCGGCGCTCACCGTATTGATGTCCAACATGGGCACCGCGAGATCGCGTTCGGCAATCTTTCCGCGGCTCGACAACAGCGGTTCGCCGTCCTTGATCAGCGCCACGTCGCACGACGTTCCGCCCATGTCGAAAGTAATGATGTTGCGCAAGCCCTTCATGCGGCCGGCGAGCACGCCCGCGGTCACTCCACCGGCAGGACCCGACAGCACGGTGGTGACCGCGCGGCGGGCAGCGGCGGCAAACGTCTCCATGCCGCCATTCGATTGCATCACGTATTTCTGCCGGGTTGCGATGCCGGCCTCGCAAAGGCGGCGGTCGAGTTGCGCGATGTAGCGCTCGAGGATCGGCTGCAGATAAGCGTTGATGACGGTGGTACTCAGCCGGTAGTACTCGCGGATCTGCGGCAGCACCTCGGACGAGAGCGAGATGCTGCAATCGGGTATTTCCTCGAGCACGATTTCGCGCACGCGCGCTTCGTGCTCAGGATGCAGAAACGAGAACAGCAGACATACCGCAATCGATTCGACGTTCTGTGCGGCCAGCTCGCGAACCGTTCGACGCAGCGCCGCGTCGTCGAGCTTCTGGAGCACATTACCGCGGAAGTCGACGCGCTCTTTCACTTCGCCGGTCAGGCGCTGCGGCACCAGCGGCGGTGGCTTATCGTACATGATGTCGAAGATCGCTGGCCCGTACGGACGCGCCTGCTCGCCAACGGGGTAAATGCCGCGGAATCCTTCCGTCACCAACAAACCGGTCTTGGCACCCTTTCCTTCGAGCAGCGCGTTGGTGCCGACCGTGGTGCCGTGACAGAAATAGCCAATGTCGGTCGGCGCGCCGGCCGTTGCAAACAGCGCCTCGATACCCGAAAAGATCGCGCGCGACGGATCGTCCGGCGTCGAAGGCAGCTTGGCGATCGACAGCTTGCCGGTTTCCTCGTTGAGATACACAAAATCCGAAAATGTTCCCCCGGTATCGACCGTGACGCGGTAGCGAGCCATGCGATGACGGTTCCGCGGGAGCCAGCAGCGGCAGGTATTATAAGGACATGGCCGGCGTCAAAGGACAATATCGATCGCTGATGACACACCGCGGTACGCAAGCGGAGGAAGGGCAATTCGGTTGGCGCAGAACGCCCAAGCGAAGAATGCGGTTGTAATCCGACTTGATCCAGATGACATATTGCCGGCTGCAGGAGCGCATATGTCAGGGCAGGTGGCAACCGACGCCGGTATCGCAAGCTCGAGCGAAGTGCCGCGTGTTGCGGCCGCAGAGCTCGCCACCTTCATCAAGCGTGCCTTCGAGGCCGCCGGGCTTGCCTCCGAAGATGCCAACATCGTCGCCGCGTTGATGGTCGAGGCGGATTTGCGCGGCAGCGATACCCACGGCGTGATCCGCCTGCCGCTTTACCTGCGGCGCTTGAAGGCGGGCGGGATCGCGCCGCGCCCGGATATCCGCATCGTGCAGGAGCGGCCGGGCAGCGCGCTTGTCGACGGCGGCAACGGAATCGGTCACCTCGTCATGCGCTTTGCCGCCATGACCGCGATCGAAAAGGCGAAGCGTGCAGGCGTCGCCTGGGTAGGCGCGCGCATGAGCAACCACGCGGGCCCGGCGGCACTCTACGCCATGATGCCGCTCGCGCACGATATGATCGGGCTCTACTTCGCGGTCGGCAGCAACAACCATCTGCCGCCGTGGGGTTCGAGCGAGAACCTGCTCGGCACCAACCCGATCGCGATCGCCATCCCGTCCGAAGAAGAGGCGCCTATCGTGCTCGACATGGCGCCGACGGTTGCCGCCTTCGGCAAGGTGCGCCTGAAGATGCAGCGCGGCGAGGAGATGCCGGTCGGCTGGATGATCAGCCGCGACGGCAAGCCGCTCACCGATCCCAAGCGCGCCGAGGAGGGTCTGCTCCTGCCGATCGGCGATTACAAAGGCTACGGACTGAGCCTGATCGTGGGCCTATTGGCTGGTACGCTCAATCAGGCCGCGTTCGGGCGTGAGGTCGTCGATTTCGTGAAGGAGCCGGGCAGGGCCACAAATACCGGTCATGCGATCGTGGCGCTGTCGGTCGAAGCCTTTGCGCCGGCTGCGGTGTTCAAACGCCAGGTCGATGCCGCGGTGCGCGCCATGCGAGCGGCCCAACGCTTGCCCGGGGTCGAGCGCATCTGGTTGCCCGGAGAACAGAGCCATCTCAAGCGGCAGGATCGCGCGAAGAACGGCATTCCCATGTCCAAGTCATTGCGCGACAACCTCGATGCGGCCGCGCGCGAGCTTGGCATTGCACCGCTCGGTTGAATTCGTGTCCGATCGGAACCCCGTCGGCGTCATCGGCATCGGCCTCTTGGGTCAGGCATTTGTGCAACGCCTGCGCGGCGCTGGCTTCGAGATCATGGGCTTCGACGTCGATGCCGCCAAGAATGCCAAGCTCGCGGAGCTGGGCGGCTGCGCCACCGCCTCGGTTGCCGATCTCGCGCGGCGCTGCGATCCCATCGTGCTTGCGGTATTCAGCACCGATCAGGTCGAGGACGTCATCGAAAGGGAATTATCGCCGGCCTTGGGCAACGGCTCCGGCAAGGTCGTCCTGTGCGCAAGCACCTGCGATCCCGACCGCCTCGCGGCATTGGGTGAGCGCGTCGCGACGCGGGGGCTGCGCCTCTTGGAAACTCCGGTATCGGGGGCGAGCGGGCAGGTCAGCCGCGGCGAGGGCGTCGGGTTGATCGGCGGCGAGGGCGATGTCGTGCGCGCAGTGGAGCCGATCTTGCGCGCGCTGTTTGCGAGCTATTTCCATATCGGCAAGGTCGGAGACGCTGGGCGCGCCAAACTTGCCGTGAATCTGATTCTCGGGCTCAACCGGCTGGCGCTGGCCGAAGGCCTGGTGTTCGCCGAGAGACTAGGACTGGACCCCGAGGCGTTTCTCAAGGTCGTCCGCCGCTCGGCCGCCTATTCGCAGGTCATGGACATCAAGGGTTGCAAGATGATCCGCGACGAATTCGCGGCCGAGGGCCGCATCACGCAGCATCTCAAGGATGTGCATCTTATGCTCGAGCAAGCCGAGCGAGTGAGGCAGCGGCTTCCGTTGCTCGAAATCCATGCCGACGTGTTGGACGCGTGCGTGCGCCAAGGCGAGGGAGACTTGGACAACAGCGCCGTCATCAAAGAGATCAGGCGGCGAACGCGTCCGTGAGCGCGGCGATCTGCAGTCACAACGGAGTAGCACGATGAGCGAGGGAGAGGTGCGCGTGAGCCGCCAGGGTGAGATCGCCACCGTGATCTTCGAGCGGCCCGCCGCGCGCAACGCCATGACGTGGCGCATGTACGAGCAGCTCGGCGAGGCCTGCGCGCGGATCCGCAACGAAGACGGGCTGCGGGCGGCGGTGTTTCGCGGCGCCGGGGGCAAGGCCTTCATTGCCGGCACCGACATCGCGCAGTTCGAGAGTTTCCGGGACGGCGATGACGGTATCTCCTATGAAGAGAGGATGGAGGGCATTCTCGGCGGCATCGAAGCGTTGCCGGTGCCGACGCTGGCCGTGATCGAAGGATTTGCCATTGGCGGGGGACTTGCGATCGCGGCGGCGTGCGACCTTCA
>Ga0081455_10006136_pt1 | contig 12984 bp, 11 predicted proteins | sample TabmetS3T2R1_FD_70207 | JGI IMG/M metagenome (GOLD analysis project Ga0081455, IMG submission 70207) | Tabebuia heterophylla rhizosphere microbial communities from the University of Puerto Rico - S3T2R1 | ecosystem: Host-associated > Plants > Roots > Rhizosphere ... | reverse complement strand
GACCTGACGCGAGTCGGCCTCGTGCGGGCCGAGGTTGGACGCAGTCCCTGCGGGCCTGTTGTCGCCGATCACGATGTCGATCGTGATCGCGTCGATGCCGATGCCCTCCAGAGGCTTTGGCTCTTGCCAGAACGCGTAGAACGCTCCGCCGTGGATGATCAGCGAGCAAAGGATCAGCACGCCCTGCAGCCACGGCCTGCCGGGCGGCAACGGGGGCGCCGGCCGATCTTGCGGGCTGATGACCACTGGCGGCGCGCTCGAGTCACCGCGCCGCGCTCGCGCAAAGGCAACCACGTTGCCAAGATTGGCCGCCGAGCAAGCCGATTCGCCAAGCAATCCATCAAGCAGCCCATCACGTGGCGCGACCGCGGCAGCGCCTTGGAGCTTGGCGACGTTGCCGCGGTCCGCACGAAGGGCGACGAAGTCGCCGGGCTGCACGCGTTGTTTTCCTGTCATCCGCCCCTGAAGAACGTGTCGCCGAACCGAACCTTGAGCGATCCCTTGAACGTCACTCCGGGGCCGGGCGTAGGCACGGTCGTGCCGCCGAGTGTGCGGACGTCAAGGAAGCGCGTGTAAAATTCGTTGAGCACGTTGTCGACGCCGAACGCGAGGATTGTGTCTTCGTTCGGTCGATAATCGAGGTACAGATTGACGACGTTGAAGCCGTCCGTGGGCAGCGCCGTGGCAGTACCCGATGGAATATCGTCGACGTCCTTCGAGGCGACTGCAAGCCAGCGCACGGCCGCTGTGATCTTGCGATCCCAGAACCGCGCCCCGACCGTGGTGGCGAGCTGCGCGGGATAGATCTTGAGCAGCGGCTGGTGCGCGGTCAGATTCTCGCCCTTCTGCACCGAGCCGGCCAGGGCGAGGAACCACGTTCCGGCGTCGTAGTTGCCTTCGAGCTCGGCGCCTCGGATGCGCGCGGACGCGACGTTTTGAAACTGGATGCAAAAGCCCGCCGGTGAGGTACAAGTCTGGCCGCCGACTCCCGGATTGCCGAAGAGCACCGTGGCCTGTTCTATGAAGTCGGTCACGTCGTTCTGAAACACGTTGGCTTTGATACGCAGTGCGTCATTGGCCACGAGCAGGCCATCCTGCCGGATATTGATGCCAACCTCCTTGGTCTTGCCGATCTCCGGACGCAGGTTGGAATTCGGCAAGAAATCGAAGTTCGAGCCCGGCCCGGCGTTCGGGTGCTGTCCGCTCACGAACACCTCGGTCACCGCCGGCGCCCGGTAACCCTCCGCATAGGTGCCGTAGACTGTGAGCCACGAAATCGGCGTCACACCGACCGTGACCTTCGGGGAGACGCGGTCACCGCTGCTGCCCCCACCGTTAGAGCCTGAGAGCTCGTAGCGGTCGTAGCGCGCGGCGCCGATGACCTCGAGCCAGGTTGCGTACTTGGCTTTGAGCTGCGCGAACGCGCCCGACACCGTGCGCTCGCCGTTCGGCGTGAAGAAGTCGCCGGTGCCGGTCGGATCGGCCACACTGACCTGGTCGCGGAACGCGTCGACGCCAACCGTGAAAGCATTCTGGAACGGGCCTGCCTCGAAACGCGAGGTGTTGTGGGCATCGACCCCAATCGTTTCGATCTGGAACGAGCGCCGCGAGCCGAGGAGGCCGGTGATCGCGTTGTTGGTGCCCTCGGTCTTGACCTGCTCCGCCGAGGTTCTGGTCCAATAGGTGTTGATGTCAAAATTGAACACTTGGTCGTCCGGCCTCGCGTAACGCCAGCGGCCGGACGCGATGTCGTTGGTCACGTTGGTCTTGAATACCGACGCGGTATGCGTCGCGTTCGGAATTCCGCTGTCATATCGCGTGTCAAAATGCAGCCCGCTGAACTTGATCTCGTGGCCATCGGCCGGCCGCAGATTGAACTTCCCGATCTCGCTGGTGGTATTGAAATGGCTGTTGGCAACGATGTTGCCATGGCCATCCTTGTAGTCGGACTGGGAGCGCCCGCTCGCGCCGACCATGGCGTCCGCATAAGGCGTGGGCCGCACCGCGAAGAAGCCTGACCCGAGGCCCGCAACCTGGTTGGAGCCGATCAACCCATGGACTTGGCCGCCAAACTTTTCGCCGGGCTTGAGGATATCATCGACATCGATGGTGCGGAACGAAACCACGCCTCCGATCGCGCCTGAGCCATAGATGTTGGCGACGGGGCCGCGCGCCACGTCGATGCCCGCGACCAATTCCGGGTCGAGATAGACAAGACCATCGGCATTGTGGCCGCTACGCTGGAAGTTTTGCCGTGCGCCGTCGATCACGACCGCGACGCGACCAAAGTCCTGCAGGCCGCGGATGTTGACCGCGATGCCCGGGTCGTCGGGGCGCTGCTGGAAATTGACTCCCGGCACACCAAAGAACAGGTCCTCGGTGCGGCGGGGCTGCAGTTGGTTGATCTGATCACCGCGCACCGCACTGACGCCGGCAAGCGCCTGCGTGACCGTTTCCTCGACCTTCGAGACCACGATCGTGATCGGATCGAGCAGCCGCGGCTGCTGCGCCAATGCCGGCGATGCCACCAGCCCGGTCGCCACCGCGGCGCCCGAGATCGCGATGGTTGAAAAGGCAAACGAGACTTGGAGCGCCTCCGCGCTCCGACCTGAACCTGTCATGACGCCCCCACGCCGTTGCTGTTGAAGGACGGCTGGCGGGCGACCGCGAAGGCGGCGGCTGGCTGGCAACAAGGCTGCGCATCGGAACCAAGGCGCAGCACAAGTGTTGCCTTTGGTAATTATTTGTATTAGGTCCGTCAAGGAAAGAAAACACAGATTAAATTCGCTCTAAACTGATGTCTAGGCAGATTAAAATGCCTCTAAACAATATAGTACAGTAAACTATACTGTACGACATGTTAGGTATCGACAAGATGAGCCCGCCTCCTGATCAAGACAATACCGGGAGTTCCACAGGGGAAAGGCGCGCACCAACTGTGCAAGACCGCACGATCAGAATGGTCGATGGCTGTATCGACAGTCGCGATCTGTTCGTGGAGGTGCGCGAAATCGTCATTGGACACGGCGAGGACCGGTATCGGCTGCGGCTCACCGCCCAGAACAAGCTGATTCTGACGAAATGACCATGCGCCGCGGCACCTCATTCGTCCTGTGCATTACTGCCTTGCTCATGGTGGTAGCACTCATGGCGCCGGCCGCGGCCGGCGCAGCGCAAGGCGGCGCCAACGGACATCTGGCGCGCGACACATCGCGGATCGTCTCCATCGGCGGCGCCGTAACGGAAATCCTCTACGCACTCGGCCTCGAGCAGCGAATCGTCGCGGTCGATGCAACCAGCCACTACCCGCCACAGGCGCTGCGCGAGAAACGAAGCGTCGGTTACTTCCGTGCGCTTTCGCCCGAGGGTGTGCTCGGGCTCAACCCATCGCTCATCCTGGCAATCGAAGGCGCCGGTCCAAAGCAGGCGATGACGGTGATCGAGGCCGCGGGCGCCGGCTTCGTTTCGGTGCCGGACCGCTTCACGGGCGAGGGCATCATCGAGAAGATCCGCGTCATCGCTGCTGCGGCCGGCGTCGAGCAGCGCGGCGAGTGCCTGGCGAAAGCCGTCTCCGCCGACCTCGACACACTGGCGCGGCTGCGCGCGACGATCAGCGAGCCGACGCGAGCGCTGTTCCTGCTGTCCTTCGTGGGCGAGCGCGCCCAGGTCGCCGGCCGCGCCACCGCGGCGGAAGGCATCATGCGGCTCGCTGGCGCGGTCAACGCGATCACAGAATTCGAAGGCTACAAGCCGGTGAGCGACGAGGCGATCATCGCGGCGCAACCGCAGGCCGTGCTGGCGATGCAACGCGAGGCCAATCCGCTCGACGCTCGCACCGTGTTCGCGCACCAGGCCTTCGCGCTGACGCCAGCCGCCAAGCGCCAGGCATTCATGGCCATGAACGGGCTCTATCTCCTTGGCTTCGGGCCGCGCACGGCGCTCGCCGCGCGTGATCTCGCAACAGCGCTTCATCCGACGGTGCCAAAGACCGTGATCCCTTCGGAGCGTACGCCTCCTGAAAGGTGCCTGGGATGACGACCGCCGCCGACGCGCCGGTCGTCGGGCGCCGCGCGGGCGGGTGGGCGAGGATACGCCATCAGCCGGTCCTGGTGATCGCGGTGTTGCTAGCGGTGCTGGTCGTCGTCGCGATCGGGGCCGCCACTGTCGGAGCCGCCGGCATCCCGTTGCACCGACTCCTGGCCGCGGCCGGGCTCGGCGCAGGCGAGCCCGACCTGATCGCGCGCGACCGATTGGTGCTGTGGTCGATCAGGCTGCCGCGCATCGCAGTCGCCGCCATGGTGGGGGCGCTGCTCGCCGCCGCCGGCGCCATCATGCAGGGGCTGTTTCGCAATCCGCTCGCCGATCCGGCGCTGGTCGGTGTGTCGAGCGGCGGCGCGCTCGCGGCGACTACAACGATCGTGATGGGTGACAGGCTGGGTTGGCCGCTGCCGTTCGAGCTTTTGCCTGTCGCTGCCTTCCTCGGCGCGCTCGCCGCCACCACCGCGCTCTATCGGATCGCCACCCGCGAGAGCCGCACCTCGGCCGCGATCTTTCTCCTCGGCGGGCTCGCGATCGCGGCACTCGCCAATGCGGGCATCGGGCTCTTGATCTTCATCGCCGACGACCGCCAGCTGCGCGATGTCACGTTCTGGATGCTGGGCTCGCTCAGCGGCGCAACTTGGCCCAAGGCGATCGCGATCGCGCCGTTCCCCGCCTTGCTCCTGATCGCGATGCCGCTGATTGTGCGCGGGCTCGATCTCCTGGTGCTGGGCGAGTCGGAGGCGTTCCACATGGGGGTCGAGGTCGAGAAGCTCAAGCGGCGCTCGATCATGCTCGTCTCGGCAATGACCGGCGCAGCGGTCGCGGTCGCCGGCGTGATCGGTTTCGTGGGAATCGTGTTGCCGCATCTCCTGCGGCTCATGGTCGGGCCCGGCCATCGCCTGCTGCTGCCGGCCTCGGTCTTTCTCGGCGCCATCCTGATGATCGGAGCCGACACCGGGGCACGCGTCCTTGCCGCACCTGCGGAGGTTCCGATCGGAATTCTCACGGCTGCAATCGGGGCGCCGTTCTTCCTCGCCATCCTGTTGCGCCAGCGCTCGATTGCAAGCCTATGACGCCCGCGATCGAAGCAAGCGGAATCACGGTGCGTATCGGCACCAAGGCGCTCATCGACGACGTGACGCTCGCCATCGCGCCGGGCGAGACGGTGGCGCTGGTCGGCCCCAATGGGGCCGGCAAATCGACCTTGCTGCGGGTGCTGGCGGGCGAGATCGCACCGCGGACCGGAACGGCCACGCTCAGAGGCCGTGCATTACAAAGCTATCCACCACAGGCGCTGGCGCTCCACCGTGCGGTGCTGTCCCAGCACACGACGGTCGCGTTTCCGTTCACGGTCGCCGACGTCGTGCGCATGGGCGCCGGCAGTGCGCGCGGCGGCAAGGCCGACGCACTGGTCGCGGCGGCGCTCGCCGAGGTCGACCTCGCGGCGTTCGACGAGCGCATCATCACCACGCTCTCCGGCGGCGAGCAGCAGCGCGCGCACTTCGCGCGCATCCTGGTGCAGCTTGCCTACGGCGAGGCGGTGCATGGCCCCGGCCTCCTGCTCCTCGATGAGCCGACCGCGAGCCTTGATCTGCGCCACCAGCTTGACCTTCTGGAAGCGACACGGCGCTGCCGCGCCCGCGGCGTCACCATCGTAGCCGTGCTGCACGATCTCAATCTGGCGGCGCTGTTTGCGGACCGCATTGTCGTGCTCGATCGCGGCCGGATTGTCGCCGATGGGTCGCCGCGCGACATCCTCACCGATGCGATGCTGGAGCAGGTGTTCGGGGTCGCGAGCGCGATCGGACGCGTCCCTGCCGACGGGGCGCCATTCGTGCTGCCGCACGCGATGGCACGCACACAGCGGCACGCGGCCGCACGCACCGTGACGGCCTTGAGTTGATCCGGCATTTGGCCGAAGCTTCTGCGCTGCATTGTTGAGGAGCGCGGGATGATGCGATCCTTCTGGCCCCGTATCGGCCTTTGCCTAGCCGTGAGCCTCTGGCTCGAGGGCGCCAGCGCCCAGACGGCTGAGGAGTTCTATCTCGGCAAGCGCGAGCTGACGCTGATCACCAGCTCGGCGGCCGGCGGCGGCTACGACCAGTACAGCCGCATGCTGGCGCGCCACATGGCGAAGCACCTGCCTGGCAATCCGACCATCGTGGTGCAGAACATGATCGGCGGCGGCGGCATCCGGTCCGCCAACTTCCTCTATAACGTCGCGCCTAAGGACGGCACCGTGTTCGGCCTGATCGACCGCGGCATGCCGACGGCACCGCTCCTCTATGGTGACAAATCGCAGGCGCGCTTCGACGCGGTCAGGTTCTCCTGGATCGGCAGCGTCATGCGCGAGACCGGGATGGGCGTGCTGGCGGCGCGCTCGGTGGTCAAGTCGATCGAGGACGCCAAGCGGCACGAGATCTTCTTCGGCTCGACCGGACCCGAGACGGATCCCGCAATGTTCGTACGGCTCGTCAACGAGCTCCTCCGCACCCGAATCAAGGTCATCCATGGCTACAAGGGCCAGCCCGAGGAATTCCAGGCGGTCGAGAAGGGCGAGATCGACGGCCTGTTCATGAGCGGATGGTCGGGACCGGGACGCGCCTATGTGCGCGACAAGATGGGCCGCGGCGAGCTGCGGCTGCTCGTGCAGATGGCGCCGGAGCGCGATCCCCTGCATCAGGAGACGCCCACTATCCTTGAGCTGGTCGGCTCGCCCGACGACCGCCGGATCGTCCAGCTCGTGCTTGACCGCATGACGCTCGGGCGGCCGCTGTTCGCCCCGCCCGGCATCGCCGCGGACCGGCTCTGGTTGCTGCGCCGCGCGTTCCGCCAGGCGATCGAAGACCCCGAGCTCAAGGCCGACGCGGAGAAGCAACGCCTGGCGCTTGATCCGACCTGGGGTGAGGAGGCCGACCGTGTGATCAAGGCGCTCTACGCGACGCCCGCGGGCGTGGTCGAGCGGGCGCGCAAGATCGTGGCTGTCGCCGGAGAATAGGGTGGGCTAATCGATTTCCTCATCGTCCCAGTCGTCGCTGACCGCGTCGGGCCGCTTGTTGGGCATGGCGTTCCTGATGCGCTCGGGCACTGCGTGCCACTTTTGGATGAGCTGCTCCTTCGAGGAGGCAATCTCCGAGAGCAGTCCTCGCAGCTGGTCCCGCGTGGGCCAATCGCTGGGTACCATCGCGGCCGCATCCTGGAGGTCGTCGGAGATCGCTTCCGCCACGGAATTGATCTGGTCGACCACCGCCGACAGCCGCTTGAGCAGCCGTTGAACCTCCTCAAAAGCATCGAGGTACGCCTCAATTTCCGACGCCATCTTTGCAAGCCTCCCAGTCAGGCGGGCATGTTAGCCACGCAAGCATGATTTGCGAAGTGACCGATCGCCGGCGCCCTCCCGGTCCCGGGGCGCCAAGCGTTCCAGGCGGGGCCACGCCTCAGGGTCACGTCTATTGCGGGTTAGGCACGAGCTTTTTCACGGTTTCGATCAGATCTGGCGGGGTACGGTATAGGCTTGCGACCAGCTCCTCCAGCCGCGCCGGCGGTAGATAGGTCATGTCGATCTTGGCCTTCTCGGCTTCGGCAAGCATCAGCGGGTCCTGCGCCAGATCGGCGAACGCCTTGCGCAAGAGCGCCACCCGATCGGCCGGCGTCTCAGGCGGGAGCACGTAAGGGCGGCCGAACTCGGCGCTCGCGAACACAAAGCGCAGGAGCTGGCGCTGCTCCTCGGTCTTGGCGAATGCATAGATCGACGGCACCTGCGGAATGTCCGGGATCGGCATCTCCTCCGCATGCAGGAGGATGCGCAGCTTGCCCTCGCGGACGAGGTGCTGGTAGTCGTTGAACTGCGCATAGGACATGCATACGCCTTCCACCTCGCCGCGCTCGATGGCGAGCGCCGCATCGCGGATGCCTTTGTAGCCCTCAACGATCCGGAATTTGGTGCCGAGCACGTGATTGAGCACGGTCGGAATGATGCTGAGCGAAGACGTGGCACCTCCGCCTGCCGTGATCATCTCGCGTGCGAACAAATCGTCGATCGTCTTCACGGGCGAGGTGTGCCAGTTGACGCAGACACGGCTTGGCAGCGAATAGCCGCCGAGCCAATTGAAGCGGCGCGGATCCGACTCGATGTTGGGCAGGCCCATGCGCGCCTGGCTCGCCAGATTGCGCGAGAACGATCCGATCACGGTGCCGTCGCGCGGCGCCTGATTGTAGATGAAGTTGGCGGCCGCGACGCTCGCGGCCGCCGGCATGTTCTGCACCACGATGACCGGTTGCCCCGGAATATGCCGCGAGAGGTGCTTGGCCAGAAAGCGAGCGCCAATATCGTAGTCGCCGCCAACCGGATGGCCACTGACCAGCCGGATCTGCTTGCCGCGGTAGAAGTCACCCTGGGCGAGCACAGTAGCCGGGGCGCCGAGCGCAAGCGCTGTCGCCAGAACCCAGGATATCGACCGGTCGCAAGCCATGCCAAGCTTTCCGCCTCCCCGTGCCAACAATAGCAAAGGAGCGCAGGCGGAGCCAAAGCGGGCCTGCATACCGGGCGGTCCCTCCGGGTCATGTCGTGAGCGCGTCGCTATGCTACAGTTCGACCGGGAGGAGACGACATGTGGCTGCGTAATTGCTGGCAGGTGATCGCCTTTGGCCAGGAGATTGGCGGCACGCCGCTGGCGCGGACCGTTTGCGGCGAAGAGATCGTGCTGTTCCGGACCGCGACGGGAGAGGCGGTGGCGCTCGCCGACCGCTGCCCGCACCGGCTTGCACCGCTGTCGCTCGGTCGCGTCATTGGCGATCAGATTCAATGCGGCTACCACGGGCTGTGCTTCGACCGCGAGGGCCAATGTGTGCGTGTACCCGGCCAGGATCACGTGCCCCCACGCGCGCGGGTGCGCAAATATCCGTTGATCGAGCGCTACACCTTCGCATGGATCTGGCTTGGCGAGCCCGCGCTCGCCGACCCCGAGCGCATCCCGGACTTCCATTGGATGGACGATCCGGCCTGGGCGGCGGTGCCGGGCTATCACCACTTCGGGGCGAATTACCAGCTCGTAAACGACAACCTGCTCGATCTCTCGCACGAGAGCTATGTGCACGAGGAAACGATCGGCAATGAATCGGTCGCCGAGGCGCCCGCGAGCGTGACGCTCGAGGGCAATACCGTGCGCGTTCATCGCGACATGCTCAACATCGAGGCGCCGCCATTCTACAAAAAAACAACGGGATTTACGGGCCGGATCAACCGCTGGCACACGAACTCTTTCACACCGCCCGGGTTCCATGTGATCGAGAATGGCTCGATGCCGGCCGAGACCCGCGACAAGACGCAGGCCCTGGAGCGCAAGGTGCTCAACCTGATCACGCCTGAGACGACCGCCAGCTCGCACTATTTCTGGGGCGTCGTGCGCCAGTTCCGCACGGATGATCGGGCGCTCGACGAGGTCATCCGCGACGGCATCGTGCGCACCTTCGATCAGGACAAGGCAGTGCTGGAGGCGCAGCAGCGCGCACTCGGGCCCGACCCTGACAGCGTAACGTTCCCGGTCGCGATCCGGGTCGACGCCGGCCCGATCCAGGGCCGCAAGCTCGTCACCGCCATGATCGCGCGCGAGGTAGGCAATGCGTCGATCACGGCGCCCGTTGTCATTCCGGCCGAGTGAGCGCACGCCAACGAGAGCCGGAATCCAGTAGACACCGCATGAGCGATCTTGCACGACAGTGCGGGGACGACCTCGGAGGGGCCTGAGCCAATATTGGGAGTAACGAATGGACGTGGGCGCGAACACGGCAAGCAACTCGGCGGCGAACTATCTGCTCGAGGGGCTGCACGAGGTCGGCATCGACTATTTGTTCTGCAACATGGGCACCGACCACGCCCCGATCATCGAGGCCATGGCCAGCCGCCGCAAGCGCGGGCAGGCGCAGCCGAAAGTGATCGTCTGCCCGCACGAGAACACGGCCGCCCACATGGCCGGCGGGTATGCGCTCGCGACCGGGCGCGGCCAAGGCGTGCTGGTGCATGTCGACGTCGGCACCGCCAACACCACCAACGCGATGCACAACCTTTATCGCAGCCGGCTGCCGGTCTTGCTCATGGCCGGCAAGGCGCCGTTCACCGCCCATGGCGAGCTCGTCGGCACGCGCGACAACTATGTGCACTTCGTGCAGGAGCCCTACGACCAAGGGAGCCTGGTGCGGCCCTACACCAAATGGGAATGGACATTGCCCTCGGGCGTCGTGGTGAAGGAGACGCTGCGCCGCGCCCACACCATGATGCACAGCGAGCCGAAGGCGCCGGTCTATCTGATGCTGCCGCGTGAGATCCTGACTGAGATGTGGTCGGATGAGGACATCCGCTCGTATCCGGCCGAGCGCTTCGGTAACGCCGCCTCGAGTGGCGCCGACCCGAAGCTCGTCGAGCGGCTTGCAGATGCGATCATCGGCGCGAAGTCGCCGATCCTGCTCACGTCCTACGCGGGCCGCACGCCGGGCGCATCAGAAGCGATCCTCAAGCTCGCCGAGCTCGCTGGGATCCGGGTCTACGAAGCCAACATGGTGAGCAACATCTCGCACGAGTCGCCTTGCTTCTGCGGCTTCCAGGCCGGGCCCGCGATCGCGCAGGCCGACGTTGGGCTGCTCGTGGACGTGGACGTGCCGTGGTTCCCGCGCGACACCCGCGCGAGCGAAACAACGTTCTGGGCGCAGATCGATCTCGACGTGGTCAAGGGCGGCTCGCCGATGTGGAGCTTCCCGGCAAGCCTACGGTTACAGGGCAACAGCGGCCGTATCCTCGAGCAGGTGTTCGAAGCCGTGAAAGCGAAAGCAACGCCGGCGTTCCAGCAGGCGGCGGCCGCGCGCGTTGCACAATGCGCCGCCGAGAACGAGAAGCGGCTCGCGCGTGCGGCGGAGCTCGCCGCCAATCCGGGCAAGCCCGGCGCGATCAACGCGCACTATCTCTGCCGCGAGCTCGGCAAGCGGATCGCGCCGCAGGATGTCGTCTTCAGCGAGGCGACCCGCAACTCGCCCGCGGTGCAGCAGCAGATCCCACGCTCGCTTCCAGGCACCGTCGTGCGCGTCGGCGGCGGCGGGCTCGGCTCCTCCGGCGGCATGGCGCTCGGCACCAAGCTCGCGCGTCCCGAGCACCTGGCGATCCAGATCGTGGGCGACGGCAGCTTCTACTTCAACGTATCGGAATCGGTGTTCGCGACAGCAAAGCAATACGGGCTGCCGATTCTCACCGTGGTGCTCGATAACGGCGGCTGGTCGGCGGTGAAGGAATCGACGCTGCGGGTCTACCCCGATGGCGAGGCCAAGGCCGAGGACGAATTCGAGGCCAAGCTCGCGATGGACGTGGATTTCTCCAAGGTGGGCGAGGCGTTCGGCGCCTATGGCGAGAAGGTTGCCGATCCGGCCGAGGTGCCGGCCGCGATCGAGCGCTGCCTCAAGGAAGTGCGCGGCGGCCGCAGCGCGATCCTGCATGCCTGCGTCACGAGGCTGTAAGCTCCTCGGACCGGCCATCGCGGCGCCACATGAGCAGTCATGCTGGGCGTTCGTCAGGGACGGAGAATGCCCATGGCCGGAACAATCATTCCGCAGCGCATGACCGCGGAGATCGACGGCGACTTCGTCGTGTTTCTGATCGGGATGCGCGTCAACAAGCTCTGGAAAATACAGTCCTGGTGGCCGGTGTTCCGCGCCATGCGGCCGATGCTCAAGGAGCTTGATGCCAATCCAAGCCTCGGCTGCCTTGGCTACACGTTCGGCTGGCCGGTCATCGTGCAGTATTGGCGCAGCTTCGATCACCTCGAGAGCTACGCCAAGTCGCGCGATCACCTTCACCTGCCGGCCTGGCAGAAATTCAACAGGATCGTGAGCCAAGCGCGCGACAACGTGGGCATCTGGCACGAGACCTACGGCATCCGCGCTGGCTCGTACGAGACGGTCTATTCGGGCATGCCGCCTTTTGGCCTGGGCAAGGCTGGCCGGCTGGTGCCCGCCGGCGGAGCACGCGAGACGGCGCGCCAGAGGATGACAGGCTACGCTGAGCCGGCTGGTCGGGACAGCGGAGGATAGGCCTTGCACCCGCCCGACCGCCGAAGCACGTCTATTCCGGCTTGGTCGCCGCCTGCACCACCGGCGTCCACTTCTCGACCTCACCGCGCACGAACTCCTTGAGCTCGGCGGGCGTCATCGCCTTGGTCTCGGCCGCATCGACCTCGAAGTGCCGACGGATGTCGTGCCGCTCCCCGATTTTGATCACCTCGCGATTGAGGGCACCGACGATCTCCCGCGGCAGCCCCGCCGGACCTGCCAGCATGTGCCAGGTCGTGGTGACCATGTCCGGATAGCCGAGTTCGCTGAGCGTCGGCAGATCCGGCATCGCCGCTAGGCGCTTCGATGACGACACCGCGAGCGGCACAAGATTGCCGGCGGTGACGTGCTCGCGCGCGGTCGACCAGTTCAAGCTGCCGATCTTCACGCGCCCGGCGAGGAGATCGATGATCGCGGCATTGCCGCTGCGATAGGGGACGTGCACCAGCTTGATGCGCTCCTTGGCCGCGATGTATTCGACCAGGATGTTGCCAACCGTGCCGGTGCCGGACGACACATATTCAATGCCGGTGCTGCGGCGCACCAGCGCAACCAGCTCGCTGAACGATTTGAGCGCGAGCGACGGATGCACCAGGATCACGCTCGGCGCGCCGCCCAGGAAGGCGATATGCGTGAAGTCGCGGACCGGATCGTAGCCCGGGTTCTTGCTCGCGGCCGGCGCCAGCACATGTGAGGACATGCCGGCAGCGATGAGCGTGTAGCCATCAGGATCCGCGCGCGCCGCCGTCTGGGCCCCGACGATGCCGCCCGCGCCGGCGCGGTTCTCGACGACAAACTGCTGGCTGAACACCACGCCCAGGCTTTCCGAGAACAGGCGCGCGATCACGTCAG
>Ga0081455_10006135_pt1 | contig 12986 bp, 13 predicted proteins | sample TabmetS3T2R1_FD_70207 | JGI IMG/M metagenome (GOLD analysis project Ga0081455, IMG submission 70207) | Tabebuia heterophylla rhizosphere microbial communities from the University of Puerto Rico - S3T2R1 | ecosystem: Host-associated > Plants > Roots > Rhizosphere ... | reverse complement strand
ACAACGCGTTGTAAGTTTGTAATCGTCGTTGCGAATACATATTCCTAGTGTTCACTCCGTTACTAACAATTAGTGTTTATTATATTTAATTTTTACTGATACCACCTTCTTAGGTATGAACAAACCTCGAGCTTCTATATACTATTACAATCCTAATTCCAGATTCAAATATTGTCATATTAATATTCGGAATTATTTTTATTGTAATAATAATAATAGCAATCAAATGGGTAGTCTAAATATATTGCATGCTATAGTTAAACCGCTTTATATGCAATGCATTGTTCTCTTGAATATCAAGACCCGTTACTCATGGTATGTGAGTAACACTTAAATTATGATTTGTCATGAAATAGTATTGGTGACGTATTAGATAATGAGTTTCTGGGACATAGAACCTTCCGATTGGTTTAAGAAATACTTCCAGGGCAGATCGGGTTTTGATGATGTATTTAAGAGCTTTGATGAGATGCGAAATCGTATGGAAAGAGAATTTGAAGAAGGATTTAAGCAATTTGAATCAAGCACTCCTAAAGATTTAGTTAGAGAATATGAAACGCCAGAAGGAGCAAAAGTGCGAGAATATGGCCCATTTGTGTATGGGTATTCCATGACCGTTGGCCCAGACGGTAGACCTAAAGTAAGAGAATTCGGAAATGTCAAATCACCATTCCGAGAGGGACGGAGCGGATTAGGAAAAGGAATGTTTGGTGCTAGGCCATTAATATCTTCTGAAAGAGAACCTTTAGTCGACATTTCTACGACAGATAAGGAGATAAAAGTAGTGGTAGAGATGCCCGGAGTAAATAAAGAGAATATCAAGATAAATGCATACGACAGCACATTGGAAGTAACAACCACAGACACTGAAGGTATGCCGCGTAAATATCATGAAACAGTAGAACTACCTGAAGAGGCTGATCTCGCAACAGCAAAATCAAAATACAACAATGGCATTCTTGAAATAACATTTAACAAGAAAGATAAATCGAAACCTAAAGGGAAGGAAATTAAGGTAGAGTGATAATAGTACAGTCGTAAAGACTGCCTATTTTTTTAATTTTTGCTACAAGTCTTGAAGTTAATTGCCTGATCTGAATCATTGCTATCATCGTAACATTGAATCTGACTGTTCAGTTGCAATATTAAGGTAGAAATTAGAAGAACAATTTCTATTCAGGCATTATGTCTACGTGCAATTTGAAATGCTCATTACAGTAATTATTCTTACATTTAGTAGTGAATTTATTATAGCAGTTGAGAATGTCACAATCTGTGACATCTGCATCATTTAACACATTCTTTGTTAAACTGGATTGGTACAATAATATGTGCTGTAAGTGACTCTATGAGTTAGTGTCCTATTATTATTAATGCATATCGAATAGATACCACTTTAAGAACAAGTTATTAGGAAGAAAGTATCTATTACTAATAGAAATCCCAGCGATTTCTAAATTCCTTATTGACATTGTAGGGTGACCCAGACGGATAGCTGACTGGATCACCCTAATTTTCATTTTCAAATAGGTTATGCAATAATCTAATTGCTGCCGTTTGATTCTATGTACTAATGAAATTAAGAATGATATTAATAACTTGGAGCTATTAGACTAACTCCAAGTTGTGTCAAGAATCGGATTAGTGAAGCCCCATTCGTTGACAATCATTTAGGGAAGACATTGTATTTAATCTGCCACCGTTCATATTATCCAATTATAGAAAATATTATCTATGTTACCTAGTTTAGGGACCCTATCTATAATCTTTTTTAGAATGTTAGCTTTGATAGTGGGATTGCCAACAGCAGGTCTTATCTGATATTTTAGATATTTTTAGAAAAAATGCTTGGATTCTAGATCTAAACCAGGAGGTATTCTTCTATGAATGTCGAGGTTCGCCCGGAGCCGTTATCAACTATATGGAAACTGTTGTGATACTCCGGCTAATTCTGCTATTATTGTAGATGTATCACTATTTTCAGGTGCTTCCCACACCACCAATGTTTGTCCGTCCCCTTCTCTGAGATCAGGGAAATTATGAGTACTATCAATTACAAACCCTCTATTTTGCAAGTCTTGTGTATGCTGAGCAAGGTCCTCAGTAGGAACCATTAGAAGACCAACAGTCTGAGCATTACCTCCAGTTACCTCTTGTTGAGATGGAGTATCGCCATCGGCTACACTAATATTCCCTCTCATTATGAATCCGTTTTCATACTCTACAGTATCGGCATAATTAAAATCTCCTATATCATTAAATGTATAATTCCGTGCATCAAATTCAGAAAACTCTCCTGTTTGATAAAGGGGATTAGAACCGCTTCCACTGCCAGAGATGGCTATGTTATGTTCATGTCCAACATCGCCATTGAACCAAACCACATTAGTTCCCGGACTTACTGTGACACTCTCCGGTACAAATGGTTGATTTAGATATCTTGCTTCATCCTCTTCTCCGGGGCCGTGATGTCCCTCATTGGGTATGAGTATATACAAGTTCTGTGCACCATCTGCATTGAATTCATGCGTATCGAAAACTTCCTTAGCAGCGCCAGATGTTCCGTTGCCATTAGGTAGAGATTGTTGTAAGGGCTGGTCTATAGCATCATCATCTTCTTCTTCTGATACTGATCCAATCACTTTATGGTCATGCAACCCTAATAGACTAAAATATGACAACAAGAGAAACAATCCTAAGACGGAGGTAAACAACAATCTATTGCCCATATCTTTGCAACCATACAATTCTATAAATGGATTGAGTTTACTGTGCAATACTTTGTGGTTTTAATGCCCAGCTCTCTGTTGCCAGAGGGCAGTGAAATTAGTTGAATAATCAATATCTAGACTGTCACTAATAGTTATGTAACATAATAAAAGTAAGCATACCGGGATTGGAGGGTATCAACAACCAATCCCGAAGTGAAATTATTCAGTTTTTCTTTTGAAAGAAAACTGACTTATCAGATATGTGCTACATCATTTATTAAGGTATCAGTATTTGAGATTTTGTCTTTGGAATGTGAGAACTCCAGACACAAAGAACGTGTAAAGAATTTTGTAAAGAAGTACTCTCATAGCAAAAGGAAATGTGTCAGGCGCAATCATAATAGTAGACACAAAAAATTTGGTATATCTATTTGCTTGTTGCTAAAAGGGAGTCGTAATGGAGAATATATAAGGAGCTAGTTGGAGACACCTAAATTGAATTATGAAAAAACTGAAAGCAAAACACAAAGACAGGAAGAAAAAAAAGACAAGGCCTTCCCCTGCTAATCTAGGCAAAGTATTTGATAAACATATTAAATTCGAATTTAAAGACAAAGATGTAGGACTAACTATGAAAACGATGGTCAAGGAGCCATATGTTCATCATGTTCCTGTACTGACTGGAGGAGTAGGATACGACGGCGTATATAATTTCTATAAAAACGAATTTGTCGGCATGATGCCTCACGATACTAAGATTACTCGCATCTCTCGTACCGTTGGAAAGAATCAGGTTGTTGATGAATTGATTTTAAGTTTTACCCATGATATAGAGATTAAGTCAATGCTTCCGGGATTACGACCAACTGGAAAGTACGTAGAACTGCCTCATGTAGTCATAATGAAATTTAAAGGTAACAAAATAGCTCATGAACATATCTACTGGGATCAAGCATCACTATTAACTCAAATTGGTTTACTCGATCCAATAGGTATACCAATCAAAGGGATTGAACAATCAGAAAGATTGAAAGAACTTTCAACTATGTAACGGACTCTGGAGAATTTCAAGTCATTATTAACTACTCACTCAAATTATTCTATCAAAAAATTTGCAAATGAGGAGCAAACGAATATTCAAAGATTTTTTTGTATCCTTGATATAATAAAATACATTATGGTTAGTAAATAATCTGCATAATTATTGCATCACCTGATACACAAATTGTAATAAGTATTTTACAATCAAATATTAGGTGACTTGCAATTACTATTAAGAATTTGACAACAATTTGGTTTATACCCTAAGTCAATTTCAGCCTTTGTTTCTATTTACGTTTACTGATTTCCAATTATCAGATCCTGTTCTCTTCGTTATAATTTACCGCTAGTTTTTTCCTTTCATTTGGGCATCAATTGATTAGGTTTTTTTTGACAGCTCTTGCTTTAAAAGTTCCAAATATTCCCTGACGTCGTCTTCCGTAACAGAGCTAGAGATACCAGTACCAGATTCCAATTTTTCCTTATTCGATTTAACGATCTTTAGTATCCTTTTCTGCACCTCTTGTTCCATTTGGGCTGTTCCCATTTCGTCAAATAATTCTAATGCAGATCTACGAATTGTTTTTCTCAGGGAGCTATCTTCTGATATCGATATAGCCGAATAGTATAGCCCTATGCTAAACAAAAATGCTGACAAGAATACGAGGCTGTGTGCGGCGACGCCATAGGTTTGCTGTAGCCCTGATGCCTCATTTGAAATTCCGATCATTACTATTCCGATTGCAGAGATAGTAAGATAATCCTTTATTTCATCTAATGGAATCTTACGCCTTTGTTCGACTTCCCTAACTATAACATAAAATGCGATTCCAAATAAAACACTACTTCCTATAGTGCCCGCTCTAAAGAGAATCCTATAATAGTACCTATTCGGATCATCTGATGGTGGGAGTGAGAATATTATTCCACTTCCAATAATGTACAGTAATAAAGGGACAGATAAGAGCACCCAATATTTGATTGGAAAGCTTGTCCTCCCTCCTTTTCCACTCGATAAGTAAAGCTGGCGTAGTAGCAATAGTGTAGCTGCCCATGTGCATACATATGGGGTATCAGAGACTAAATAAACAAGAAATTTGTGAAGAGCCGTTAACGAGCCGGGTACTACGTAGAGGGTAGTCGTTTCGGGATTTACTACTTTATACTGTACCTGGCCTTCATATTTTTCGAAAGTTTTGTAAATCCAAGATGCTTCTAATGCTGCTCCTTGAGGGGATTTTTCTTCAACAACCTTTTGTAATAATATCTTATCCCCCGCATCTACTGTTATTGACATTATAAGTGCTGCAGCTCCTATACCATAAAGCAAGACAATATAGTTCCTAGTATTGATTCGATACCAAGCAAGAAACTTGTATGCAATTAGTCCCAGCATCACTCCAGCCGACGCAGAAGCAATTGCATTAACTGAAACTGCCAAAGGTCTAGTATTCATGCAATAACTAAAATAATCGTAGCAATTGACACCGTTACCAAAAATAATAATTAGTAGGATCCCTAACAATGTAAATTGGACTATGATTGCGAACTGATGTACTAAGTTGAAAAAGCGAGAACGATTTCTAATCTTGTTGCTTATTCGTTCAGTATATTTAAAGAACAACCATGACCCTACTCCATAACAAACTATTACAGTCAAGATAAACAAGATATCTTCTACCACACTTCCTCGCGGTAATATCTGACGGGTCATTAAAAGGTCGATAGCTACAAGAACGACTATCGCAATCCCGTTCATAACGATGGCCTTTCTAGACGTAACCTTTAACATTATATTGCTACGAGCAGACATAATATTTCGCTCGCCCTAGAATAGGAAAGCCAACAAATGATTTCATGGTATTCTCCTAATATAGCGCTTATAGCGCAATTTTTCCACTAATGAATACATATTTATTGCTACAAATTAAACTTTCCCCCTAAAGTTCTAGAAAAATATACCACCAAGTAATTGGAAGCTCTGAGAAAATTATGGAAAATGTAAGACTTAATATAGAATATGACTCATTATCGACGAGTTTGAGTACTTCATTACAAGTTCTTTGTTGTCATCTTTGTAATTCCCATCATACAGAGCTGATACCCATCTCAACAAATGAATCGTTCAGAATAAATTATAATGTAACTCGGGGTATGGAATTGGAATTCCATAGAAACAATAAGATTATTGACAGACAAGAATCTCCAGAATAACATATACTACCAGTATCGTTTTAAATTATACTCAGCGAGTATATAATTTAGTAATTATTCTGGCATGTAGTTCTTGCAGGAATCGCGGAGGATTTTTTATTCGACGTGCGGCTATTGGCGTGATTTGTTAGTAACAACTTAGTCATAGTCTTTGATAACAATAAGATGTTAACTATTTATGAGTACTATACAATCCTCCTCAAATATAATATGACAACAACAACAATCATGTGGCAGAATAAAGATGAAGCTAATTATAGTATTGAGTACTTTAACCTAACATCTGAAAACGGTATAAACACAATGAAAGGTACGGTGATACTTCTACTAGACCAAATTCCAACACTGGTATATTATGAAATTGTTAGCGATAAGTATTGGAAAACTAGATCAGTGAAAATCAGTCAACAAATGCCAGATAATAAGAATATGAGTATCGATCTTAGAGTTAGTCAAGAACAAAATTGGAGAGAATACGATACATATACATCATCTCCTCGTTCAACTATTATCGATTTTGTACCTGGATTATATGATGGATTATATGATGTTGATCTTCAAGTTACGCCATCAACCAATAGCTTACCTATAAACCGATTAAGGCTAAAGGAAGGAGAATCACGGAAAATTGACGTAGTATGGATCGGCTTCCCGGGTTTGACTCTAGACCGACAAGAGCAAAAATATAGTAGAATCAATAACAGGTATTACAAGTTCGAAATCCCATCGACTGGTTTCAGAGCACAACTTGAGGTGGACAAATTGGGATTCGTAATTAATTATGATACTTTATGGCAGCGTCTAAATTAATTAATAAACCTATCAGATGACACATATTTCTTGTGCTAGTTATCATTGTAGATCTCAAGAAAGACTGAACATGTAACACTTTATTAGTTAATCCTCTTCTATTGCATACCTTTTCTTTTTCGTCTATTGTTGCTGTCTCTTATGTCAGTTTCTCCTCTTAAATTTCATTTTCATCTTCTTCATCTGCCTTGTTCGGTATAGGATGATTGGAGGGGGCTTTTTGTATATGAATTAAGAAAGTATATATCATTTTCATTCCATGATCTTTTTTTGTTTATCGATTGATAGTACAATTATGCAATTCTACAAGAAATTAAGAGAAGAATATGGATCATACCCGTATTAATATCGAGTGTAGGAAAGCTAAAATTTCGCTAGTACACAAGAATCTCTAATGAATTTACGTTGCGGTCATCTGACTGACAGATCATTTGCTAAAGGCCATAATGGATTATGTAGAAAATGTCATTCTAATTTTAGCTTTCTACTTGATATAGAAGAGAAATTCGGTGAAGATGTTGTGGTAGAGTACTGGTATGGAATGATCTTGATACGACTATCTGATGACAAGCAGGCAACACAATGCTTTATTGAACATCTAACCGACTTTTATTCTAAAAAATTATCTGAGGTCTCTTCCAATAAACGGTCATATATACAAAAAATGCTCTATATGTTAAACTCACTAAAAGAGCCATTCGATATCAAATCTTTTGTATAGTATTTTTCTATTAATATTGTTAATCTCTTAATTTTAATAATGAGACATATTTACCGCCTAGAATCGTATTATGGAATAATCTTTGCGCAAAGCATCTGTCCCTAGCTTAGCTTTCTCGTTCGTCCACAACAGAATTAGTATTGGGGTATATAAAAGTGAGAATGAAAGCGTAATTTATCTACCTCAAAATTAGAGATAAACTGAAACCATAATTTTATCGCTTGAACTGGACATGATTTAGAATATTATGCTCGCTTCAAAGTTTGGTGGGATAAGACATTCTATGGTTTGGTTTCATAGACTAAATCCTCTAACATGGACATTACTCCTTCTGGTTGATTGGCATACCTATTCGATATCTAAATAATTAGTTTATAATCAACCCAACTAGCTAAACTGTAATATTATTATGGTAAGAAATATGATTACTTTCATGACTGAGACCGACTTGCCTGACTTGCCTAAAGATCAAACGGTTCAATATTGGTCTAGTCAAATAATGTTAGGCATAGTAGAGAGACATACCGCAGAATGCATAATGAAAGTTGCTAGAGATAGGGGAGACAGGGTATATGATAACGGTCATTATTTCGTAGTGGAGGAATAGGAGCTACTCGGGATTCTGTCAGTCTTGGACCAGTAACAAACAGGTTTTTCTTAATTAGCTTCGGGAGTAGAGTGATGAATAAGTCATTGCGCCCTATCCCACCCAAGTTGTTTCATCTCATCATACCATACTTTCTTGTTAGTGGTTGGTAAAACACTAGGCCAATTATTAGTCCTGGTGTGGAAGTTTCATTTCATTTCATGGAGGAAAACCTTCCCCTGTTGGATCTGTATTAAATTACTTTTACTCATTGTTAAAAATTGTAAATCTATTTTTTCCTGCACTCCTTGTTCGTTTGGTCTTTACACCTGTAGTCGTGCATCCAACTTCCATTCATAAAGACTTGGAGATGGTTGGAACCATCTGCTGGATCAATTACAACTCGTTGGGTTCCATTCTTTGGATTATGTAAGGGGTCCCTTGATCCTGATTTAGCAGCCATACATCTATGTACTTACTCATCATTGCTTAAGAATGATTGAACTTGGTCAACGAAATCAATGAAGGGACTTATAGAAAGAAACGAAGAAAGTTGATATTTGGATATCTAATAAATAGGTTTAATAGGATATAATATACAATGGGCAGATGGATCTTCAAAAGAACATTACACTCTCTGCAGATGCGGTGCATCTAACAACAAACCATTTTGTGACGATATGCACAAGTCAATAAATTTTGTGGATGATGCTAAGTAAAAAAATAACTAACTGGCATTTTAGACCTATTTCTAATTACATTGCAAATTTGATGTCATAGATTAGATAAATCAGTTAGTCTTAGTCTTAGTCTTTTACTGGCCATTGACCTTTGGTAATAATTTCAACTAAATTACATACTGGATCTCGGAAGTACATGGACTTACCCCGACTGCCCCAACTCACTTCTTTCTCAATCACAATTTTATTCTGAATTAAACAACTCTTTGCAGCTTCATACTCTGCTTGCTGTATTTCTAGAGCAAAATGGATGGATGATGGAGGAGTTACAGCGCCATGAGCTGGAAAGATGTTGTTTGTAGAATTCCTTGTATTCTCAGGATTGAATATTAATAGCATACTCTTTCCAGCTTTCAAGAATACATGTCTTCCCTTTTCCTCCGAGACCAAATCAAGTCCTAAACGATTGACGTAAAAATCCTTCATAATATTCAAATCGGGAGAGTAGATGCATGTTTCAATTATCTTTTCAAACTTCAATCCATAGAATTCTTAGCTTTACTAATATATAGATAGAAAGTCAATACGATAACCCCTTACTCTTCTTTTATAACTGACAAAATGTTGGTATTATCATTAATGATTCATTCCTGGCTTTATGTTACTAATGCGCGCGCCATTATTAACCAAAGAACTCAATATTCAATACTAAAATCCGACTAAAGAAATTACTTACTACTGGCTTCAAAGGGCCGACTGCCAAGAACCAGATACAGGAGATTAGAGATTATGTACCAGACCAGCCACAGATTCAATAGAATAAATGAATAACCAGTTGGTTGGATAGTACTGGCCTTCATTTCTATCTTGCTATCTCTTTACGATAGATATCTTTATGTTTTATCGTCGTGTTTATACATTGATGATGTAAAGAGAATGTCTCATACGATTCTTTCTCAAAATGAAATAGAATATCTTAGTACACAGCATATTGCAAGAATTGCCACAGTATCAACATCAGAAGATGGTAACAAACTCATGCAACCAGATGTTGTGCCAGTTGGCTTTGATTTCGATGGTGAGTATTTTTATGTAAGCGGAATGAATATTCTCAAATCTACAAAATACAAAAACATTCTAAAAAATAAAAAGGTAGCAGTTGTGATTGATGATTTGAGGACTGTTGATCCATGGGATCCACGAGGGATAAGGATCTATGGTGATGCTGATCTTGTTAACCGACGAGGTGGATATATGGACTCAACCGGTCATTCAGAGCATACATACATTAGAATTCGCCCTATAAAGAAATGGAGTTGGGGAATTGACGAACCAGTTTTTACAGGCGGGAAATTCAGTGTCAAAAGAGCCGAAGTAGAGGCGGGATAAGGACAAATTTGTATCCGAATACAATAGGTCTCTCACACGATATCACATTATATGCTTGAATTGGTTACTATTGAATTGGTAAGTTTCCACTTACTAGATACGGTATAACATACCAACTAAGTTAGTAATCACTACTGCAATTAAATAATCGTTTTACCAAGTGTATATATTATGCAAGTCGGAATTGATAGTTTTGCAGCATGGGATGACGATGGCCTCCAAGTCAGCCCATCTGAGCGTTTACGAAGACTAGTCGATCAGATTGAATATGCTGATCGAATTGGGTTAGACGTGTTTGGTGTCGGCGAACATCACCGAAGAGAATTCCTGGATTCAGCTCCTGCTGTCGTCTTAGCTGCTGCAGCCACACGAACTAAACAAATACGTCTTACCAGTGCTGTAACTGTATTAAGTGCTGCCGACCCAGTAAGGGTGTTTCAAGAATTCGCAACCTTGGATCTTCTTTCACAGGGTCGGGCTGAAATGGTTGTTGGTCGCGGCTCGTCAATCGAAGCGTTTCCCTTATTCGGATTCAAGTTGGAAGACTATGATTCGCTTTTTGCAGAGAAGCTCGATTTACTGCTAAAGGTTCGTGAAAATGAGCATGTGCATTGGTCTGGCAAATATCGTCCTAGACTAAGTGGTCAGGGAGTCTATCCAAGGCCCTTGCAAAACCCTTTTCCGATATGGTTAGGCGTTGGCGGAACTCCGGAATCATTCGTCCGTGCTGGTTTGCTCGGACTCCCATTGATGGTCGCAATAATAGGTGGCGAAACACACAGGTTCCGGCCGCTTATTGATCTATACCGAGAGGCTGGAAGACAAGCCGGCCATTCAGCCGATCAATTGAAGGTAGGTGTACATTCTTTGGGCTATGTTGCAGAGAGTACGCAGGAGGCAGTCGATGACTTCTTTCCGGGCTATGCACATACTATGACTGAGATTGGAAAGGAGCGTGGATGGCCTAAAATGACGCGTGCGAGCTTTGATGCCCAGCGTGGTCCACAAGGTGCACTTCTCATTGGCGACCCAGACGAGGTAGTCAAGAAGACCATTAGGCACAGCCAAGCTCTAGGCGGCATATCTAGGATCACTTTTATGATGAACCCAGCCTCATTGCCTCACGCAAAACTCATGCGAGCTACCGAATTAATAGGTAAGCGCGTCGCTCCTGCACTTCGTGAAGTGAATGAAAACTATATGGCGGTAGTTTAATCATCGCGTTGTATCTTGTATTGCCTTTAAATTTGGTCAGTGCTATTTAAATACTTAGTCATAATATTAAACCACAGTGGAACGGAAAGCAGTGGAAGAAGAAGAAGAGCAAAAATGCAAAGCAATTAACAACATGTGGGAAGTATTGGGAAGAAGATGGGCATTGCTAATATTAAAGAACCTTCACACAAAGGAAGCCATACGCTTTAATGAGCTTAAAAGAACATTAACTGGAATTAGTAGCACGGTACTAGCAGCTAGACTATTGGAGATGGAACGTGAAGGGCTAATTTCAAAGAAAATCTATCCAGAAATACCGCCTAAAGTAGAATACCGGTTGACTGCTAGGGCAAGGGAACTGGGAGTAATACTTAAAGACTTAGGGGAATGGGCTCAGCGTTGGAAATATTCTAGAATAGCATCTACTGAGGTACAATAAGGCCAAACCATCGGAGTTCCTTGATGGTTAGAAAGTTTTCTGTTGTATCCTTCACTAAAACACTTCACATTGAGTGCTCCAACCGGACCGAGAATATGTAGTACGGTCTGTAGCCGATAGAGTCCTCAGATAAAAGTACTCAATACTATAATCAGCTTCATCTTTATTCTGCCACATGGTTGTTGTTGTTGTCACGCATGAAATTGAGGATGCAGTCGAATTAAATCAACCAAAATTGGCACGGCACGTGAGATTTGATGATAGATATAACTGGAAATGCAATGGTCGTCAATACATTTTGGGAATGTAATAAACATCTCAAGGATGAAATACCCCTAGAATAGGCCAAAAGGAGATGGTGAGACACGTATAGAGGGTCAAAAAGGGAGTCTTGAGATACCTGAAAAGTGGAAAAAATCAAAGAAATAAAAAGCGTGTAGTCTTCTCAAACCAAAATTAATTTTCAGTCGTACTATCTGCAACTTTTGTAGGGGCCGCGAGAAGTACGTCTCCATAGTCCACTGGGCCGGCAATCTAGTGGCCTTCCACTACCATATAAATATCATACAAGACGTTTTAAGTAAAAAATATTATATATTAGTTTCCCAGAACGACAGGAAGACAAAATTGTAACTTTAGCACTAATATTTAAGAACAAACCAAGTTTGCGACGATCTTGCATTTATTCTGCAGTAGATAGTTATCTCTTTATCCTGTGTGTGTCATTTAATATCAACGCAATATCATTATTAACTCCTCTTCTTTGGAACAATTTTACATATTCATGGGGAGTTAGTATGTTCCTTGCAAGAGGATCGTTAATATAATTTTTCTATGCTGTTAAGGATCAAATTATAGGAATAGACATCAGAATAAAAAAGTTAGAGGTATTTTATACTGTTGCATCGTTCGCAGTTCTATTTTTATTTTATACTATGCTACATCTGTCAATCCCTGACTTTGGCCGGTAGTGTTACCAGGAGATAATGGCTGTGCTCCTCCAGCATCTCCTATTGTAGGCAGTCCTTTTTCACTTAGCACCTGATCAATCAGCGTAAGGTCATATATTCCAGTTAGGTCAGGTCGTTCCTCTCCTTTTGCTAGAAACCCCAAATCATATGCATCATTGGCGGATTGGAACAGCGATAATTTGATTGGATCGTCAGTAAATTCAAGTCTT
>Ga0081455_10006134_pt1 | contig 12986 bp, 6 predicted proteins | sample TabmetS3T2R1_FD_70207 | JGI IMG/M metagenome (GOLD analysis project Ga0081455, IMG submission 70207) | Tabebuia heterophylla rhizosphere microbial communities from the University of Puerto Rico - S3T2R1 | ecosystem: Host-associated > Plants > Roots > Rhizosphere ... | reverse complement strand
CCCACGTGCACAGCGTCGCCGACCGGCTGGTGATCCTCGAGGCGGGCCGGCGATTCCAGGCTGCGACTGATTTCGCCAACACCGAGGCCAACGCCGCGAAGATTCTCTGGATGGAACCACGCGTTTACACCGGAGCGCACCGCGTGGTTCCCAAAACGGGCATCGGCGTGGGTGGCGGCACCTTGGTCTGGCTGGGCATCATGCCGCGATTCCATCCGCGGGATTTTCGGACTTGTTCCACCGAAGGGGTGGGCGAAGATTGGCCCATTTCCTACGACGACCTCAAACCGTATTACGACAATGTAGACCGCCTGATCGGGATAATGGGAACGCAAGAGGGTTTAGCTCAATTGCCCGACGGCATTTTTCAGAGGCCGGCGCCGATGTTGTGCGGCGAACGGATTTTGCAGCAGGGTGTTGAGAAGACCGGACGACGCTTGATTCCAACGCGCGCGGGAGTGATCAGTGAAAAGCTGCCGCATAACAAATATCGTGCCGCGTGTCATTACTGCGGGACCTGCGGGAGAGGCTGCGATGTCGGTGCGATGTTCAATTCTCCTACCGGGTTGCTGGCCCCGGCCAATGACACAGGAAATCTGACTCTTCGTTCAGACGCCGTGGTTCGGGAAGTCGTGGTTGATCCAAAGACCGGCAAGGCGATCGGCGTCAGTTTCATTGATCGCAGGACGAAACGCGATTACGAAGCGTACGGCAAGGTGGTCATCCTCGGCGCATCCACGCTGGAATCCACGCGCATTATGCTCAATTCAAAATCGCGCCTTTATCCAAATGGGCTGGCCAATTCGAGCGGCGTGCTGGGGCATTACCTGCATGATCATACCTGGGGGGTGAGTTTCACCGGACTGGCGAAAAAATTGAAAGGCCGCGAAATCGTCAACGAAGACGGGCGTCCGCAGGGAACTTACATCCCGGCTTTTCGGAATCTGGACAAGTCGTCGAGCCGGCAAAAATATATCCGCCGATACGGATATCAGGCGGGCAGCGGCGCGGCCATCTTTCCTGGTCATGCGAAATTGCTTCCGGGATTTGGCTCCGAATTCAAAACCGAGGTGCGTGCATGGCATCCCGCTATCGTGCGGATGAGCGCATTCGGCGAGGTCCTCGCGCGCAGAGAAAATCATGTCTCGATCGATCCGAGCCTGAAAGACGCCTGGGGCATCCCGGCGCTCAAAATAGACATCGCTTACGGAGACAACGAGCGTGATTTGACGAAGGACGCGATCGAATGCGCGCACGAAATGTTTGATGCGGCGGGAATTGAGCTCTTTTTCGAGAACCGCGAGATGTTTCCGCCCGGCCACAGCATTCACGAGGTCGGAACCGCGCGCATGGGCGATGATCGCAAAACTTCCGTCTTGAATAAATTCAACCAGGCGCACGACATCAAAAACCTGTTTGTCGTGGATGGAAGCTGTTTCGTTTCGAGCGGCTGCGTGAACCCGACGCTGACGATTCTGGCGCTGGCCATGCGGGCGAGCGACTATCTGATCGAGCAATACAAACGGAGTGAACTTTAGCAGCAAAGCGGCGCCATTTTGATGAAGAAAATCATGCGAGAAAACATCAGAGGATTGCTGTTCTTATTGCTCATCGCCGCATTTTTGACGATGGCTGAGTCGCCGGCCGCGTCGCGCCGGCAAAAGGCGCAGCGTCCGAACATCCTTTTCGCGATCGCCGATGATTGGAGCTATGGTCATGCAGGTGCATATGGCAACAAGTTCGTCAGGACTCCTGCGTTCGACCGCGTTGCACGCGAGGGTGTGCTCTACACACGGGCGTTCACACCAAACGCGAAATGCTCGCCTTCGCGCGCCATCATTCTGACGGGGCGCAATTCGTGGCAGCTGGAAGCAGCCGCCAACCACGTTCCGTTCTTTCCGGCAAAGTTCAAAACGTGGGTCGAGGCGCTGGGTGAGCACGGCTATTTCACCGGCTATACTGCTAAAGGCTGGGCGCCGGGCGTGGCCGATGACGCCAACGGGAAGCCGCGCCAGATGACGGGCAAAGCATTCAATCAGCGGAAACTCGAACCGCCTGCGACTGGTATTGGAAACAATGATTACGCCGAGAACTTTGAAGATTTTCTGAATGCCGCGCCCAGGGATCAGCCGTGGAGTTTCTGGTACGGTGGGTTGGAACCGCATCGTGCTTACGAATACGGCTCAGGAACGGTAAAGGGTGGAAAAAAACTGAGCGATGTGAACCGCGTGCCTGGCTTCTGGCCGGACAATGAAGTCGTGCGCAACGACATGCTCGATTATGCCTTCGAAGTGGAGCATTTCGATCGGCATCTGGAACGCATGCTCGCATCGCTCGCGCGCCGCGGTCTGTTGGAAAATACGATAGTGATTGTTACATCGGATCACGGCATGCCGTTCCCGCGCGCCAAAGGTCAGGCTTACGATGTCTCGAATCATGTGCCGCTGGCCGTTATGTGGATCAAGGGGATCAAGACCATCGGGCGCACAGTCGATGATTATGTGAGCTTCGCCGATTTCGCTCCGACGCTGATCGAACTGGCAGGGCTGGAATGGAGCCAAACGGGTATGCAATCAACCGTTGGCCGGAGCCTGACCGACAGCTTCTTCTCAAGCAAAGCGGGCCGCATCAATCAGGCGCGCGATCATGTACTGGTCGGCAAAGAGCGCCACGACGTCGGGCGTCCGAATGACGCCGGCTACCCTATTCGCGGGATCAATAAGAACGACATACTTTATCTGCGTAATTACGAGATTGACCGTTGGCCCGCGGGAGATCCGCAAACCGGATATCTAAATTGTGATGGAGGCGCGACGAAAACCGCAATTTTGCAGGCGCGCCGTGCAGGTAATGAAACCCGCCACTGGCAAATGGCGTTTGGGAAACGTCTCACCGAAGAGCTGTACGACATAAACAAAGACCCCGATTGCCTGACCAATCTGGCGAACGATCCCGACTACCGGACGATCAGGCAAAAGCTGCGACGGCAAATGGAGAGCGAACTCAAAGCCCAGGCCGATCCGCGCATGTTCGGTAGAGGGTACATTTTCGATCGCTATCAGTATGCCAACGCGGAACAGCGAAATTTTTACGAACGCTTTATGCGTGGCGAAAAGCTGAAAGCGGGTTGGGTGAACGAGTCAGATTTTGAAAAAGAACCGATCAGGTGATTGGTGCGATAGTGATCCGAGCACCTATTTTTGTCGAGAACCATATGGTTGGGAGCGATGACACCCAAACAGAACAGGAGACACCATGAAAAAACTTACCCCTTTAGTCGCAATTGTCCTGTGTGTCTGTGTGACGGGCATCGCACTTGCCCAGGAATCACGCGCTGTAATTCTCGGCCGTGTAACCGATACCTCGGGCGCGGGCGTACCAGGTGCGAAGGTCATTGCGCTGAGTCTGGATACCGGCGTCGCGATCTCTTCGGTTTGCAATGAAGAAGGAGGTTTCCAGATCAACTACCTGCAACCGGGACCATACAAAATCTCAGTCGAAGCAGCAGGCTTCAAGAAAGCTTCACGGGATTCGGTGGACGTGCGCGTCGGCGACCGTTTGCCGCTTGATTTCACCCTCGAAGTCGGTGCGGTTTCGGAGACGGTCAACATTACATCAGAAGCGCCGTTGCTCGAGATCACGTCAGCTACGTCGGGGATGGTGATTGACGGCAAGCGAACGGCTGAATTACCTGTGGTCGGCGGCAATTCTTTTTATCTTTCGCGGCTCTCTCCCGGCGTGATGACTGCCGGCGGGCGCAGCGGCGCCAATTCCTTCGATTATGGCTCCGGGACCAATCTGATAGTCAACGGCACACGGTCGGGTTCGAGCGAGGTGACGCTGGACGGTTCGCCCAATATGTTCGAACGCAGCACCAGCTTTTCGCCTCCGCAGGATCTGGTGGCGGAGTTCAGAATTCAAACTATCTCATACGACGCATCCATCGGCCACGCCAGCGGCGCGCTGACCAACGTCAGCGTAAAATCCGGCACCAGGGATTTGCACGGCACGGCCTATATGAACGACTCGCGGTTGCGCGCGATACCCTGGCATACTAATCGCTTTCTAGGTCAATTGCTGGCCGTGCCCGGTGCGAACGAAGATGAGATTCGCGCGCGCAATGTGCCGACCTGGCTGCATCAACGTTGGGGCACGACGGCGACCGGGCCGGTCATCATTCCCAAACTATACAATGGGCGGCAGAAGACATTCTGGAGTTTCGGATATGAGGGATTGAATATTGCGCGCAACCTCTCATTCACCGGGACTGTGCCGACCGAGGCGCAACGCAATGGCGATTTCTCCGCGCTGTTGGGGGCGAATCTTTGCACAAATCCGGCGGGATCCATCGGCAATTGCGGCGGCGCCTTCGCCACGCCGTTAATGGTAACTGACAATACAGGGCGCATTCTGCAGGCCCGCGCCGGGATGATTTACGATCCGTTCACGATTCGGCCCGCGGGAGGCGGGCGCTTCAGCCGCCGGCAGATCGCGGGCAACGTCATTCCAGCCGATCACATCGATCCGGTGGCGAAGAAGATTCTGGCGTTCTTCCCCATGCCAAATCAGCCGGGCACAGCGGATGGACGCAATAATTACTTCACGACACAGAAGATTGACCGCAGCAATCGCATCTTCCTGGCACGCGTGGATCACAACTTTAACGAAAGACATCGCCTGTTCGTTCGTTACACGCAGAACTATCAGTACGACACCACTGTCCAGTTCGAGAGCGAGGCGACCGGCACAACCGTCGAACAGCCGGGGCAGGGCATTGCGGTGGATGATGTTTACACGCTCAGCCCGACGCTCGTGCTCAATCTGCGTTATAGCATGTCGCATCAGACGCCGATTCAAGGCCGGTTGACCCACGGATTCGATCTCCTTTCATTGGGTTTCCCGCAGAGTCTGCTCGATGAGATCGAGGCAAAGAACAATCCGGATGTGATCACCTTCCCGGCGACCAACATCAACGGCTACACCGCGCTTGGGCAGGATGGCGGAGGATCACGCTCGATCTATTACCACACATTCGGCGGTACGGCGACGAAGGTCATCGGCAGTCACAGTTTGAAATTCGGCGGCGAATACCGCTTGCAGCGGGAGAACGGATTCAACTATGGCAACGTGGCGCCGTCGTTCACTTTCGGCGAAGCATTCACGCGCGGGCCGCTCGACAATTCACCGATCGCACCGATTGGACAGGGGCTGGCCAGTTTCCTGCTCGGCGTGCCGACGGGCGGTTCGGTGAGCATCAATGCTTCACGTGCGCAGCAATCCGATTATTACGGCGTCTTCATTCACAACGATTGGCGAGTGAATCAGAAGCTGACTTTCAACCTCGGCGTGCGTTACGAATACGAAGGCGCTCCGACTGAACGCTTCAACCGTTCGATTCGCGGTTTCGATCCGGCAGTGGAAAGTCCGATTGCCGCGCAGGCGCTCGCCAATTACAGCGCCAATCCGATTCCCGAACTGCCGGTCAGCAGCTTCAAAACTTTGGGTGGTTTGAATTTTGCCGGGATAAATGGCAATCCGCGCGGGTTGTGGGAGCCGGATAGTAACAACATCATGCCACGCATCGGGCTGGCCTGGGCGCTGAATCAGAAGACAGTGATGCGTGCCGGCTTCGGCATTTATTTCGACACGATTGGTGTGGATCGCGAAGACGTGAATCAGGGAGGGTTTAATCAATCCACCAACTTGATTGCGACACTGGATAATGGGCAGACTTATATCGCTTCGCTGGGCAATCCGTTCCCAAACGGTTTCCAAACTCCATCCGGCGCATTACTGGGGTTGCGAACATTTCTGGGACGAAACATCAGCTACTTTCATGGGCAGCCACTCAATCCATATCTGTCACGCTGGTCGTTGGCGGTGCAGCGCGAACTGCCCGGCAAAATTGTGGCGGAGGTCACATATGTCGGCAGCCGCGGCAATAAACTCGGTGTCGATCGCAATATCAATCCCGTGCCGCGCCAGTATCTTTCGATCAGCCCGGAACGTGACGATACGAGAATCAACTTCCTGAGCGCACTGGTGCGCAACCCGTTTTTCGGCATTGCCGATTTCGCCGGCACACCGCTGGGGAATCAGAATATCGCGCGGTCGCAACTCCTGCGCCCATTCCCACACTTTCAGGATATCAACGTGACCGAACCGATAGGCTACACCTGGTATCACTCCATGCAGGTTGGTGTCGAGAAGCGGTTGAACAAAGGATTGACGTTCCAGGCTTCGTATACATGGTCTAAGCTCATGCAAGCGATCGAGTATCTTAATGATGTTGACGCGCGGCCGTCAGAGGTTATCTCAAATCAGGATTACCCGCACCGGTTTGCGTTGAACGGGATTTTTGAACTGCCGTTCGGTAAGGGACGCAAATGGTTCGGCGGTGCAAGCCGCTGGGTGGATATGTTCATCGGCGGCTGGCAGTTCCAGGGTTGGTATGAAGGACAGAGCGGCGAAGCCCTGGGTTTCGGAAATGCGATCGTACGTGGCAATCTGCGCAATCTAGTATTGCCAGTCAGCGAACGCACGTCCGAGAGCTGGTTTGATCTGGATGCGGCCAATCTCATATTCGAGCGCGACCCGGCAAAACTGTTCACCACCAACAGCAACAGCAGCAGTGAAACGAATACAACCAACATCCGCACGCTCCCGCAGCGCTTCGGTTACATTCGGGCCGACGGGACGAATAATTTCGATCTTTCGCTGTTCAAGAACATTCGCCTGACCGAAACGGTCAGGCTGCAATTCCGTGCCGAGAGTTTCAATGCGATCAATCATGTCCAGTTCGCCAACCCGAACACCGGCGTGACGAACACAGCCTTCGGTTCGATAACTGGCGAGAAGGGACACGGGCAGCGGCAATGGACCTTCGGTTTGAAGGTTTTGTTCTAACCATTAACCCATCGCGATATGAAGAGGGATTACGAAATAAACGAAAATAACAAAATAAACGAAAACCCTATAATTTTCGTTTATTTCGTTATTTTCGTTTATTTCGTAATCCCTCTTCATCCACACCCGCAGAGCAGTAAGAAGGCAACCGCGAGGCCGAACATCCTGATTCTTTACGCCGACGACTGGCGGCACGACACGCTCGGCATCGCAGGCAATCCCATCGTTAAAACGCCGAATCTGGACCGGTTGGCACGTGAGGGCTTCCGTTTCACGAACGCGCGAGTCACAACATCGATCTGCGGGGTCAGCCGTGCAACGCTCTTTACCGGGCAGTGGATGTCGCGGCACGGCAATCCGGCATTCGATGCATTCCGCACGCCCTGGGTCCAGACCTACCCTGGACTTCTGCGCGCAAACGGTTACTACGTGGGCCATATTGGCAAATGGCACAATGGAAAATTTCCCGCAGAGCAGTTTGATTTCGCCCGCTCCTACAGCGGTCGCCATTTCATTAAAGAGCCGGATGGTTCGATGATTCACGTCACACGGAAGAATGAAAACGACGCGCTCGAGTTCTTGCGCGCCGCGCCACGCGATAAACCTTTCTGCCTGACACTGGCCTTCTTTGCCACGCACGCCGAAGACCAGAACCCGAAACAGTATCTTTACCAGCCCGAGAGCGAATCGCTCTATCAAGATGTGACGATACCGATGCCCAGGACAGCGACGGATGAGCATTTCAGGCGGCTGCCGCCGTTCGTCGCCAACGAGAATAATGAAGGCCGAAATCGCTGGCACTGGCGCTTCGATACGCCGGAGAAGTACCAACAGTATATGAAGGCTTATTACCGGATGGCGACCGAAGTGGACTCGACTGCCGGCCGGATCCTGGCGGAATTGAAGGCGCGCGGTCTGCTGGAAAATACCCTGGTTATCTTCACGACAGACAATGGCTACTTTCACGGCGAACACGGACTGGCAGACAAATGGTATCCGTATGAAGAATCGATTCGCGTGCCGCTCATCGTGCGCGACCCGCGGATGCCGAAGTCCAGACGCGGCAAAATAAATCATGATTTCGTGCTCAATGTTGATCTTGCGCCAACGATCCTTTCTTTTGCCGGTGTCGCTATACCCACCGGAATGCAGGGGCGCGATTTCGCGCCGCTTTATCTGGCCGCGAATAAGCCTGCCTGGCGCCAGGAGTTTTTTTACGAACATGCGACCATCCGCAATACCGGCTTCATCCCATCGTCTGAAGCACTGGTGCGCAAGGACCTGAAATATATTTACTGGCCTGATTTCAAGCACGAAGAATTGTTCGATCTGAAACGTGACCCGCTCGAGGAGCACAATCTGGCGCAAGATGCAGCGTATGGAACAACGCTCAAGCAGTTGCGCGCGCGTTTTGCGGAACTGAAGGCGAAAGCAAAATGAATCAGCCGCGCGTAATGGAGTTAATATGGCAAAGACATTTACTCGAACTTTATTGAGCATAATGTTGGTTGCCGCCTGCGTGACAGGTCATGGCACTGAGCCGGGCGCGGAGATAATGCTCGGCGCAGCTTCTCCCCCGAATGTCGTCATTATTATTTCGGATGATCACGGCTGGACGGATTACGGTTTTATGGGGCATCCGCACATCAAGACTCCGCGCCTGGATAAGCTGGCCTCACAGTCGCTGACCTTTACGCGCGGTTACGTGCCGACCGCGCTCTGCTCACCCAGTCTTGCTTCGATCATCACCGGTCGTTATCCACAGGAGCATCTCATTACCTATAACGATCCGCCCGCGCCGCCTGGCGGCAAGCAGGGCGATTGGCGAAACAGGCCGGAGTATATTGCGGCCTGGGACGAGATGCGTTCATTCATAACACGAGTTCCAACTCTTCCGCGGTTATTGCAACAGAAAGGTTATCTTAGCCTGCAGACCGGCAAGTGGTGGATGGGCAATTATACAAACGGCGGCTTCACTGACGGGATGAGCCACGGTGACAGACGACGCGGCGGGCGTCACGGCGATGAAGGCCTGGAGATCGGCCGCAAAACGATGCAGCCGATCTTCGATTTTATCGGCAAGGCCCACCGGGAGCAGAAGCCTTTTTTCGTCTGGTACGCGCCGATGCTGCCGCACAGCCCGCATACAGCCCCCCAGCATCTGATCGAGAAATACAGAGATAAAGCCCCCAGCCTGCAGCACGCCAGGTACTGGGCGAGCGTTGAATGGTTCGACGAAACCTGCGGGCAGTTGCTCGATCACCTCGAGCGAGAAGGCCTGGCGGAGCACACTATCGTGATATACGTGACCGACAACGGATGGACACAAGCTCCTGATGCCGATGCGCAAAGCATGCGCTCCAAACGGACTCCGTATGATGCGGGTGTGCGCACTCCGATTCTGATACGCTGGCCGGGCAAGGTGAAGCCGAGCAGGTCCGACAGACTGGCTACTTCACTCGATATTCTTCCGACGGTGCTCGCAGCCGCCGGGGTTAAACAGCCGGCCAAACTACCCGGCATCAATCTGCTCGATGCGAGGTCCGTCGATTCGCGCAGCACCGTTCACGGCGCATGCTTCACGCATGACGCGGTGGAACTACGTAACCCTTCGGCGAACGTTTTGTCGCGCTGGGTGATTGACGGCGACTGGAAACTGATCGCACCTGTTGCGGGCAGGGAAGGCGAGGACGTTCCCCCGGATCGTCCTCAGCTTTACCACGTGACAATCGATCCGATGGAGACCGATAATCTGGCCGATAAAGAGACATCGCGTGTCGAAGCTTTGCGGCGGAAGCTGGATGCATGGTGGAAGCCATGACCTCCAATCCCGCTTACAGAACCAATCTTCTCCCGGAATGAAAACCATGAAAATTCAACGCGTCTTTTTCAGCCTGTTTTTCCTGATTCTCGCCTGGCAATCCTCCGCGAACCCCACACAACGCGACGCCGCACGGCCCAACATCCTCTTCTGTTTTGCCGATGATTGGGGCCGTTATGCCAGCATTTATGCGACGCTGGAGAAACATCCCTCACTGAATCAGGTAGTCAAAACACCCAATATTGACCGCATTGCGCGCGAGGGAGTGCTCTTCCGGCGCGCGTTCGTCAATGCTCCGTCATGCACGCCAAGTCGCAGTTCATTACTTTCGGGACGTTACTTCTTCAACACCGGGCGCGGCGCGATTTTGCAGACAGCGGAATGGGATTCCACGATTCCAAGTTACCCGCATTTGTTGCGCGACGCCGGCTATCACATCGGGGAAACCTACAAAGTCTGGAGTCCCGGGACGCCTGTGGATGCGCCGTTTGGCGCGGGCAAATATGCTTATGAAAAAGCGGGCGCACTGCCGAATAATTTCTCGGAGAATATGACGAAGATGATGGGCGAAGGGCTATCGCTCGAAGCGGCGCGAGAAAAAATTTTCGCTCAGGTGCGCGGCAACTTCGATGCGTTTCTGGCGGATCGCAAACCAGGACAACCGTGGCACTACTGGTTCGGTGCGACGACGACGCATCGCCGCTGGATCAAAGGATCGGGCAAAAAGCTGTGGGGGATCGAGCCGGAAGTATTAAAAGGTAAGCTCCCACCGTTTCTGCCAAATGTGCCCGAAGTCTGGGAAGATGTGGCCGATTATCTTGGCGAAGTGCAGGCCTGGGACGCCTACATCGGATTGTTATTAAAAAAACTGGAGTCAACGGGCGAGCTTGATAACACATTGATTGTGATCAGCGGTGATCACGGAATGCCGGGCGTGACAAACGGAAAATGCAATCTCTATGACTTCGGTACGGGCGTGACGTTGGCAATCCGAGTGCCGAAGGGATTGGGTAGTAGGAGCGGGCGCGTGGTGGATGATCTGATCAGCTTGCCCGATCTTGCTCCTACTTTTTTAGAAGCAGCCGGCGTTGCGCTTCCTGCGGGGATGAACGCGCGCAGCTTTCTCAACATTCTGCGCTCGGACAAAAGTGGCCAGGTCGATGCAAGCCGCAACTGGGTTATCAGCGGACGCGAACGCCACGTCGCATTCGCCAATGAAAACAATCTCCCTTATCCGCAGCGCGCATTGCGCACTCAGGAATTTCTCTACATTCGCAATTTCGCGCCGGAACGCTGGCCGCTCGGAATTCCGGTTGCGGTCACCAGCACTACCGCGCCATCGCAGGACGAATTGGAGAGCCAGACATACGCGGCCTTTGCCGACATGGATGCCAGCCCGACCAAAGCCTGGCTGGTGCTGCATCGCAATGAAACTAGATGGAAAAGTTTTTACGAGATCGCCTTTGCCAGACGCCCCGGTGAAGAGCTGTACGACATAATTAAAGACCCATATCAGACTAAGAATCTTGCCGCCGATCCGGCCTATGAAAAAGACCGTGCGAGACTGGCGGCACAGCTCATGAAGATTCTAACTGATGCGGGAGACCCGCGTGTGACGGGCGACAGCAAGACGTTCGAGCGTCCGCCATTTACTAATCCGAGTCCTCAACAACCGCAACGCAGAGCGAATTAAGCAGGATGCCTGGGAGGAGTGATGAGAAAAATGATACTTCTGGCAATCGGTTGTTTACTGCTATCACAGACAACCGGTTTCTCCGCTGCCGTCTCGCAATCAACCCGGCGCCCTAACATCGTCCTGATCTTAGCCGACGACCTGGGCTGGAAAGATGTCGGCTATCAGGGCACGGACTTTTACGAAACGCCTAACATTGATCTACTGGCGAAGGCGGGGATGGTCTTCACGCAGGCCTATGCCGGTGCGGGCAACTGTGCGCCCAGCCGCGCTGTGTTGCTCTCAGGCCAATACGGACCGCGCCACGGCGTCTATGCCGTAGAATCAACAGAACGCGGGCCGAAGAACCTGATGCGGATGATTCCTATCCCGAACAAAAGCGGACTTGCACCGGCAAACGTGACGATGGCCGAAGCTTTAAAGTCCGCCGGGTATGCAACGGGTATCTTCGGCAAATGGCACCTCGGCGGCAGAGACGGCGCAACGCCGGAAGCCCAGGGCTTTGATGTTAACTTCGATTCACGCAAACCCAATCCAAACGCGAGACGCGATGAGCCAGAAGACCCGAAGGGCGTCTATTCACTGACTCGCGCCGCTCTTTCTTTCATAGAGAAGAATAAAGACCGGCCCTTCTTTGCGTATCTGGCGCATCACGCAATTCACACCGACCTGGAAGCCCGGCCTTCTTCGCTCGAAAAGTTCAAGGCAAAGAAACCCGGCGCACAGCATAACCAGGCACTTTACGCGGCCTGTCTTTATGATCTGGATGATGGCGTGGGCATGCTGTTGAACAAGCTGAAGGAGCTCGGCCTGGACAAAAACACCCTGGTTATCTTCACTTCGGACAACGGCGGCACGCAGCAATCGTCGCAGGAGCCGTTGCGCGGCAGTAAGGGCGGATATTACGAGGGCGGCATTCGCGAACCATTTATCGCGTATTGGCCTGGAGTCATCCAACCCGGCACGCGCAATTCAACACCTATCCATAACGTAGATTTTTATCCGACTTTTCTGGCTCTGGCAGGAGCTGCAGCGCCGAAAGACCAGACGCTCGACGGCGAAAGCCTGCTGCCGTTATTTACCGGCAAGGGCAAGCTGAAACGTCAGTCAATTTACTGGCACTTCCCCGGGTATCTTAACGATCCCGTGATTCGCGGGCGCGATCCGGTTTTTCGTACGCGCCCGGTGAGCGTCATTCGCAAAGGCGATTGGAAATTGCATCTATATCACGAGGAATGGCAGCTCGACGGCGGACGCGGAAAGATTGCGACGAACAATGCAGTCGAGTTGTACAACATTGCGGCGGACATTGGAGAACGAAAGAATCTGGCTAATGAAAACAGGGTGAAACGTGATGAACTGCTCAACGAGCTGCTGGCATGGATGAAATCGGTCATGGCGCCGCTGCCATCGGAGAAGCAATAAACCCCTTGTACCATTCACCGCAGAGGCTCAGAGAAAACAGAGGATTGCAGAGAAAAGATGAACTTTCTCTCTGCGAATCCTCTGTTTTCTCTGAGCCTCTGCGGTGAATGATTAGTGCCGATCAATACCGGCTAAAATTTC
>Ga0081455_10006133_pt1 | contig 12987 bp, 9 predicted proteins | sample TabmetS3T2R1_FD_70207 | JGI IMG/M metagenome (GOLD analysis project Ga0081455, IMG submission 70207) | Tabebuia heterophylla rhizosphere microbial communities from the University of Puerto Rico - S3T2R1 | ecosystem: Host-associated > Plants > Roots > Rhizosphere ... | reverse complement strand
AGCGCCGTCGCGGGGTACCACGGGATCCGCCGTAGCGTGTTGATGTCCGGGCACATGAGCAGGTCGCCGTAGCCGCGTTCCCACGACGACATCGCGAAACCGTCCAAAGTGTTCATCTCGACATCGACGGCCATCAGGTAATTGCAGCCCTCGGTACCATGTTGGGCGACCTCGTCGAGGAAGAACCGGGCGGTGCAGCGCTTGCCCTGCAACCGGCCCTGCATGTCCGTGATGGCCACCAGGACGGTGTCGATCTCGCCCGCCTCAACCATCGAGCGAAGCTGGTCGAGCGTCAGCATGCCAGAAGGTGTGTTCATGGTCTCCTCAACGGTAATTGGACTGTTTGCAGCCCATTGGCGCCTATGCAACACCAGCGACCCAGGTAGTGTCAACGGTCTACTTGGTCACGTAGCTTGGGGCAAGAATTCCCCCTGCGTTAAAACGTAGGCGCGCAAAGGTAAAACCCCGATCCAATTGGTCCCTGGCAGAGCATGGCTGAAATCCGGCGGTTGAACGTGTCGATGAAGATCGCTACGTAGACGAAGACCCAGTCCAGGTCGGTTTTGGAGATCAGCGATTGGGCGTCAGCAGCGCCTTAGACATTCGAGTAGCAACGCCCGCGGCCGCACGGGATCACCGGTTCCAATCGGTGCTGCCGAGCCGTTCCGCCAGGGTCGCAAGCATGGCCATGGCCGCTTCTGGCCGCTCCTCCAATATGGCGTGTAGCTCGGCTCCCCGCAGAATCAGCCCGCGGACGCCCTCGGGGCCGGCGGTGACATTGGCGGAGCGCGGTTGGCCGCGTAGCAGCGAGAGCTCCCCGACGTAATCGCCCGACCGGACGGTTCGGATAAATCCTCCAGAGCCCTGTAGCGGGCGGCTCGCCGTCACCTCGCCCTCGACAATGATCAACATCTCGTCGCCCTCTGCGCCCCAAGCGAAGATGAGTTCGCCGGCCTCATAGCGACGTTCGGTGAAGAGAGTGGCGATCCGCTCGAGATCTTCGGGGTCGATCCCGGCGAACATCGGCACCCGCTGAAGTGCGACTACCCGGTCCACCGTGTCGAGTGTCTCGGTGTCCTGCACCCCGATGACCTCCCATCGTGCGATCGCCGATTGGACCAGGCCCGACTGATCGGCATCCGCCAGCCCCCGGAGATGCCCGAGGTCGTCGATGAGCTCCTCGCTGATGCAGCGTACCGCCAGAGCACGGATCCATTCATCCTGGTCCTTCGACATCTCGCGGAGCGCCGTCCGAGAATCCGGCAGAGCGCCGAGGCCCGTGTCCTCGAGAAGTGGAATGAGGCTACGGGTGACTGCATGCACTCCCACAGATTCCAGCGCCTCCACCGCTTGTGCCCTGGTCTCTTGATCCGCCGAGCGCAACCCCCTTCCGACCACCGTCATCGTGTCCGCCGTATTCGGTGTGGTCGTAGCCAGCAGCGCCCAACGTAACAACCGCTCCTGGCGCGAGGCCAGGAGACTCGCGAGGAACGTGCGCGTGGGAGAGAGGTCGTTGGTGGCCAACGCTAGACGGTGCCGGCGCAGGAGGGCGGCACGGGCGACTTCCTGGGACGCCCATTCCGTCAGGCCTTCACCGGTTTGCCCGGTGTCGGCCAGCGACTGCAGGGCGGCCTCTGTGGCGCGAACCGATCCGTTTGCCAGCACGTCCATGAAAATGGCCAGCCCATCGGCGCGCTGGGCGAGAGCGGTGGCCGATGCCCGGCGCACGATGACCGATCCGTCATCGAGCAGGCTACGTACCACCGGGCCCGAGCCGGGTAGCGGCGCCAGCGCCGCGGCAGCAGCCGCGCGAACTCGTCGGTCCGGATGCCCGGCGAATCGGACCAGATCCCGGTCGGTGAGATCGGGGTGACTCGCCAACGCTCGGAGCGCTGCTTCTTGATCCGCTGGGCTGTCGGACTCGAGCATCCGTTCCAGCGTCTTCTGGGCCCTGATCCCACCCACACCGGTGGCTGCGATAGCTCTGACACCGGGATCGGGATCCTCCAGGATAGCGGCGAGAGATTCGGCGTAGTCGGTGCCAAGCCGTGAGATGGACCGGGCTGCCAGAGAACGGACCTGTGGCGCCGAGTCTCCAAGCATCGCGATCGCGGCGCCGATCGCCTCCGGGTGTCCCTGGTCGATCAGCGCTTGGAGCGCGGCGAGCCTGACCCTCCAGTCGGCGTCGTGCAATGCCCCGGCGATGAGATCTGTCTGGACTCCGTCCCCAAGGCGACCGAGCAGCGAGACGGCTACCGCCCGTGCCCCGGGCTCCGCAGCGTTCAGTTCACCGGCGAGTGCGCGCTGGGTGTCGGCGTCGAGCAGCGGCTTTTGCAGCCCAGCTTGCGGGTGGGTGAAGACCTCGAGATTGCCGTCTCGAACCGCGTCGACCAGCGCCGCAGAGTACGCGGAGCGCATCCTCAGTACGAGCAGCAGCAGCCCTCCGGCCAGCACCAAGCCGATGGCGCTGATCTGGGAGGCCGTCAGCTCCGACCCGGCGATGAGCAGCGCGCCGGCCGCCGTCGTCCCCAACTGGGTGGGTACCGCTGACATGAAAGCCATGACCTCGCCGCGTCGCCGACCGGGGACGACATTGAACAGAGCGCTCCAAGCGGTCGAGCCAATGGCGTTGACCGCGATCCACTGTGAGCCCCGCACCGGGACGGCGGTGGCCAGCCCGAACGCTGCCAGCCAAGTGGCGAAGCCGACCAAATAGACCCCGGGCAGGATTAGGAGTGTCAAGACCACTCCGAGCCCGGCGAACAGGCGGTTGACTCCCAGAAGCGACACAAGAAACGTGGCGGCGGTCGCCAATGCAGAGAAGAGTCCGAGAAAGCTTGCCATCTCCACCTCGGTGGCGAAGGACAGGGTCACGATCTCTGCGAATGGGAACACCATCAGGAAGAAGAGGGCTGATATCAACACGGCAGCCCAGGTCATGAGACGGAGGAGTGGCGTTCGGCGAGTCAGGTCGAGACCGGCTCGGAGGTCGGATATGACCGACCGTTCTGGCTCATGAGTATGGTCGCGGAAGAAGCGGTGCCCCACGGTCAACGCGGTGAAACCGCCGGCCACCAGCAACGTGGCTTGGACGACCAGGAGATTCTCGGTTCCGAGAAGGAAGGCGAGTGGTCCGGTGAGCACATTGCCCACCACCCCGCCGACTATCCCGGCAGAGGCAAATAACGGGTACAGACGTTTGGCTTGCCGAGTGGTGCAGGCCTCGGCGGCAGCGTTCCACATCAAGGTGAAGCTCACGAGGATGACCACCTGCCCACCCAGCCACACCACCGGGTAGATCCCAGGGAGATCCACCGAGATCAGCAGCCTTTCGATGGCCAGCAGCCCGGCGAACCCGAACAGAACCCATGACAGCCAGCGACGCGCACCGACCCGAGCGAGACCTCCGGTATAGAGGAGACTCGCGACCATCACGACGGGCCCCGACAGCAGGATCATCAGTGGTAGCGACTCCACCCCGAACCGGAGGAAGAAGAGGGTGTCGGCCGCATTCGCGCCCAGCCCCTGGCTCGCCTGGGTGACGGCGAAGAGGACCACCATCCAGACGGCAAGGCGTTCCTCCCCCGGGCGACCGCCAAGGAACGCGAACACCCGCTCCTGGGGCAAGGCTTCAGCCACGGCGACAAGTTTTGCAGTTCGCGGTGGGGCATCGGCCGGAAGGGCGGACGCCGGCCTCAAACCACTCTCACGTCTTGAGGTTCTTCATGGTTTGGTGGGAAACGACCCGCGTGATGTGGGGCACCGTGCTCAGCTTGGTTGTGACGAACGCTTCGTAGGCGTGGTGATCGCGTACGGTCACCCTGAGCAGGTAGTCGGGAGTCCCGAACATGCGGCGAGCTTCGAGGATCTCGTCGAACTCGACGACGGCTGACTCGAATTCCTCGATGGCTGCCTGGGTCATCTGGCCGATCTCGGCAAAGACCATGACCTCCATGCCACGGCCCTCAGCCTCGGGGTCGATGTCAGCCCGGTAGCCGCGGATGACCCCGCATTCTTCAAGACGCCGGACTCGGCGCAAGCAGGGAGCAGGTGTGAGGCCTATCCTGCGGCCAAGTTCGATGTTGCTGATACGAGCATCCAGGCGAAGCTCAGCAATAATTGCTCGATCAAGCTCATCAAGCCGCTGTTCGTTGCGCACGCTACTTATTCTGCACTCTTTTCGGCAACCATATGGCGCTGTGATTTATCTATCGTTGCGGCCATGGCTGACACCTCATTTTCAATGGTGCCTACCGCCGAGCCTGCACTGCCATCCCGGCCACTCACCCACCTCGGAGTCGAGGCGGGGGGAGCGTTCCGCGGCTGCTGCGGGGTCGGCGCGGCGTTCGTTCCCCTCGGGTTGGCGTTCGGGGTGCTGGTGTCACACTCTGGTCTCCCCTGGTGGTGGGCGACGGTGTTCGCCTCGGTGATCTACGCCGGCTCGCTGGAGTTCCTGCTGTTGGGCATGGTGCTCGCCGTGATGCCCCTGGCATCGGTCGCCGTGACGGCGTTCCTGGTGAACTTCCGGCACATCTTTTACGCTCTGTCGTTCCCGCTTAGCCGGGTCAGCGGGCTGCCGGCTAAGGCCTACAGCACCTTTGCGCTGAGCGACGAGGCGTACGCGCTGACGATCAACCCGGCCGCTCGGGATTGGGGCCGGGCGCGAATCTTGTTCGTGCAGCTGTTCCTTCAGCTGTTCTGGGTCGTTTCGGTCACAGCTGGCGCGCGTGGCGGCATCCTGATCCCCGACAGCGTGGTCGGATTGGAATTCGCGATGACCGCGCTATTCCTGGTGCTGGGCATCGAGGCGTACAAGGCCGGTCGGGACATGCCCACACCGCTGGCCGGAGTCGGGTGCGTTGTCGTCGCCCGTCTGGTCACGCCGGGCCAGATGCTGGTGGTCAGCCTTGGCCTGTTCACCCTCGTGCTGATAGCGCGCTACCTCTGGACGGGCCGCGCCAGTCGGCACACAGAGTCGCGGGATGCCCACCTGAATGGTCGAGTCCACCATGCCTGACTCGCACTACGTTCTGGCCGTGGTAATGGTCGCCGCCGCAATCACCTGGGCCTTGCGGGCGGTGCCGTTCGCGGTGCTGGCGCCGTTACGTCACAGCGAGCTGGTCCGCTTTCTCGGTGATCACAGCCCAGCAGGCGTGATGATCGCGTTGGTCGGCTATACCGTCCGCAATGTCGCCTGGCTCGACCCGGCGATCGCCTTGCCGATCTTGGTCAGTGGGGCCATCACCGCGGGCCTCCAGCTCTGGCGGTCCAATCTGGTGCTCAGCCTGGCGGGCGGCACAGCCGTGCACGTCGCTCTTGCCACTACTATTGCGGGCGGCCTCGGAGGCTAGATGTCAGCTGGGATCGAGCGGGCCGCCTCATAGTCCAGGGATGGCGAGTAGCACGCGATCTCTTGTTCCTGCATCAACCCGGTCGTGTGCGTGGGCGATTTTGTCCAGAGGCAGGGGTGTGGCGATCGCAATGGACAGCGCGCCATCGCGCGCCGCGGCTGTCAGGTCCGCTGCTGCGTGTTGCTTCGACGAGGCTGGGAAATCATCGCTTCCGAGCAGGCGGATCACGATGTTGTCGAAGAGCATCGGCCAGAACGGGAAGTCGGGCCGATCCTGTCGGGTGCCGTACGTGGCGATGATTCCGTTGTTCTTCAGCACTGCCGCGTCGAGGTCGACATTGTCGGAGAAGCTGACCTCGATGACTCGATCAACCCCGTCGACCGCAAGCGCACGAATAACCCCGGCCGGGTCCGCATGGTCGAGAGCCACGGCGTGTGTCATATCCGGACTCACCTGCTCCAGATCGGCCTTTCTTCTCACCGTGCCGATGACTTTCGCGCCGCCCCACTGGGCAAGCTGCACCGCAAGTCCGGCAACGCCACCCAGCGCGCCATGCACGAGGACGGTCAAGCCTTCGACAGGACCATCGGCAAATACTGCCCGGTGTGCGGTGATTCCTGGAATGCCCAGGCAAGCGCCAACCTCATCAGAAACCCCATCGGGCAGGTCGATGGCTTGCTGAGCCGGCACAACGGTCAGTTCGGCAGCTGTACCGAAAGCCCGGTAGGACTGCGCACCGAAAATCCACACCCGACGTCCGACCCTGGCAGGATCAACGCCCTCGCCGACGGAATCTATGATCCCGGCGCCGTCGCTGTGTGGAATGACCCGGGGATACGGCATGGTCGATCCCAGCCATCCCCGGCGTTTCTTGGTGTCACCAGGATTCACGCCCGAATAGCTGACACGCACCCGGACCTCACCCGGACCTGGCTGTGGATCCGCTTGCTCGCCGATCCGTAGGACCTCACCGGCGGGGCCTTGCCGCTCGTACCATGCCGCGAGCATCAAACCTCCATGTGCTTACCGGGTGACGTCGGGACTGGAGCTAGAAGCTCGCGATGCCCTTTCCGATCACCGAAACGCCGATAACGAGAAGCAAGACAGCCATGATCGTGGCGTTGTTCGCAACCAGCCATTCCCGCAGTCTGTCCAAGGGCCCGGCCATCCGAGCTGAGGCGATGAGGTAACCGACAACCGGAATGAGCACGCTGCAGCCGGCGATCAAGACGTAGGCGACGATAACCAGCACGGCATCACCATCGCTCAGGTTCGCGGCGCCGATGATCACCCCGGCCGAAATCCCCAGCAACAGGTTCTTCGGATTGACCGCAGAAAGCAGGAAGCCAAGCCCGAGACCCTTGATCGCAGTCATGGAGTCGATGGCGGACATCCACTTCGGCATCTCGGCTTGTTCACCCTGGGCGGGCCGTGCTCGCCACTGCTTTGCCGCTAGGAAGAGCAGCAGGGCGCCCAAGATGATCTTGACCACTCCGGAGACCGGAGACGATCCGGAGGAATCCTGCTGCGGAAGTACCGACGACAACAACGTGAACAGCACCACTGCTACGAGGATGCCGGCCAGCCAGCCGAGCAGGAAACCCACACTGGTCGCCTTAGCTTTTGGCGACAGCAGCATCAAGATCGCCGCGATGATCGGTATTGGGCTGATCGCGATCCCGATCGCCAATGGCAAGGCATCACCGATGACTGAGCCCACGTGCCCAAGCCTCTCATCAGCTAGCAGCCATCTTCTCCCAGATGGACTCGCCGAGGACGGGTTCTGTCAGTGCGCTCAGTTAGGATGAACGTATGTTCGATTCGGTCGACGATCTGCCGGCGGTGAGGACCGCTCAGCTCGCGGGCCTGATCGAGCAGAATCATGCCGAGCTGGTGTCTGCGGAATGCCGGATGCTGCAGCTGGCCTGCGCCTGGGCCGACGCACACTATCTCGACTCAGGGAGCGAGGAATACCAGCCATTGATCCAAAGGGCGTGTGCGTGGGGTGGTGAGGGGACGCCTGAGGTTTCGGAGTACTGCGCCGCAGAGCTGGGCGCGCTGCAGGGAACAGGCATGTTGGCGGCTCGAGCGTTGATCGCGGACGCGTTGGATCTGCGGCACCGGCTGCCGCGGTTGTGGGGTCGTGTGTCAACCGGTGGGGTGCGGGCATGGCAGGCGCGCAAGATCGCTGAGCAGACGCAGGCGCTGTCGTGGGAAGCCTGTGCTGATGTTGATCATGCTCTGAGTGACTTCGTGGGGATGATGCCGTGGCCGCGGTTTGCCAAGATCTTGACCGCGGCAGTGTCCGAGGCTGACACCGCGCATGCCGCCGAGCGCCTCGAGCGGGCCCGCGCAACGCAGGATGTCTTCAGTTTCGACTCTGAGGACGGCTTGAAGACCGTGGTAGCCAAGGCGGCGGCAGGCGATGCCATCTGGTTCCTGGCAGCGGTGAAGAGGATCGCTGAGATCTTGGCCGCCCAGGGCGACACCGATCCAGTCGGGATGCGACGGGCCCGCGCAATCGGGATCCTGGCCCAGCCTGCCGAGGCGCTGCGACTTTTGATCGAGCACCAGCACGACAGCATTGATCAGCCGAACGAATCCACCGAGCGGGCTGCGCCCGACTCTGCTGCGCAACCCGAACCCATAGATGATCATCGATCACTGTCGATCGCGGCGCCGCCGATGTTTGACACGACCGCGGCGCGGCCACGGGTCGTACTCCACTTCCACCTTTCCGAGGGCGGTCTGCGTACCGGTCACGCTGGTCCGACCCGAAGACGGCGACCTGCAAACCCTCGACCAGCTGGAGGAGTTCCTAGGCCGTACGGGCTGTCAGGTTCAAATACAACCTGTGCTGGATCCGACCGAGGTAGCGCCGATCGACGGTTACCGATGGACTATGGCGGACCGCCGGGTGAGACCCGGCTGGGCAACCTTGGTCCAATGGCCCGCCCCAGTCATCGAGCAGTCACCCACGGTGGATGGGCGAAGCACCAGCCCGAGCCCGGTTACTTCGTGCACCGCTCACCCAACGGATATGGCTACCTGGTCACCAATCAAGGCACGCTTGCCCTCAGTCGCAACGACTTCAGTGCTGCGGTCTGGGAGATCTCCGCGCCTAAGCCGGCGGCGATCCCCGCTGATAGCTGAAGTCGCTTACAGCCCAGCCGCCATCTCCCCCCAGATGTCCTCAAGGTAGCGGTCGGCGTCCCGCAGCCCTTGCAGCCACTCCTCTGGCGAGGGATGCGACCCGTTCGTCTTGGCTCGATAGATGTCCATCAAGGCCGCACGTACGCCAGGCGCCATGGTGTTGGCGTTGCCGCAGACGTAGATCACCGCGCCGGTCTCGATCAACTCCCATACCTTGTCGCGTTCGCGCTCGATCACCTGCTGAACGAACGTTCGCGGTTCTCCGGGTTCCCGCGAGAACGCCATTTGCACCTCGGTAACCCCAGCCGCCTCGAAATCCTTCAGTTCATCGGCGTAGAGGACGTCGCCCAGCGAGTTTCGGCAGCCGTAGAAGAGGATGGATTTTCCAATCGGTGCCCCCTGCTGTGCCAGGGCGGCGCGATCTTGGAGAAAACCGCGGAAGGGCGCCACCCCAGTGCCAGCCCCGACCATGATCATCGGAGTGTGTGGATTGGCTGGCGGCCGGAACGGGATGGTCGGCTTGCGGACAAAGGTGAATTGCGTGCTGTTCTCCATGCTGCTCGCCAAGTGGTTGGATGCCACGCCGTTGAAGTACCCGTCGCCGCTGCGGGCGGGGCCATGGAGTACGCCGACGGTGAGATGGCAGGTGCTGGTGACTGCAGGGGAGGAGGAGATGGAGTAGTAGCGAGGCCGCATGGGTGGTAGCAGCTCCAAGTAGACATTGAACGGCAAGTCGCAACTTGGGAAGTCGTCCAGCAGCTCGAGCACCGACCGGCGACGGGCTGCCACCCGCTCTCGGTAGGCCTCCCGGCCTGCCTCGTCGAGTGAGGACATTGTCTCCAGCTGGGCCGCTTCATCGGGGTCGGTGGCGTATCGGGCCAGCACAGCAAGATCACTGCGACTGGCGACGTCCTGCAACTCGACGCAGGCCCCGAGGATGCCGAGCAGCGGCGCGGGTTCTCCCAGCGGGAGATGCGTGTAGGTGCCGCCGCCGCTGGGGTTGATGGTCACGTACGTGCCAGCGTCGAGACCGAACCGAGCCATAACCCGCCGGATGATGTTGATGTTGTTACGGGGGAGCACGCCAAGATGATCACCGGTCTGGTACTCCATTCCGGCTGGCAACTCCAACTCGATATGGCGGGCCGACCGCGAGTCGGTAGCTGACTGACCGTTCCGGAGCAGCTCCCGATTGACTATCAGGGTGGACGGATGAGCCCGATAGGACATAACTACAGGGTTCGTCGTCTGCTTGTTTTCCATGGTGAGGCGCAGCCTCGGCTCGGTCACAGTCACGGTGGTGGACTCGGTAGACAGGGCCAGGCTCTCGCCCAGCGAAGACCACAGGCCGTCGTACCACTCCGAGAACTGACCGTCGAAGTCCGAGCGCGCGTCGCCTTCGCCGCGGTCGTGCACCCGGCGCGCACCGTGAGCCTCAAGCTGCGCATCGATCAGGGTCGGTACGGCCTGGTATGTCGATGCCCAGTCCATGTTGCCGCAGCCGAAGACGGAGAAGGCCAGACCGGAGCCGGCGTCGGTGGGAGTAGCCGGGTCGGTAATCCAGCGGCAGAAACGCTCGGCGTTGTCGGGCGGCTTGCCGTTGTACGACGCGCACACGACGACAAGCGCTCCTTCGTGCGGCAATTCCCCAGTGTGATCATCCAGGGCGCCCAAGGTGACCGCATAACCGCGGTCTGATCCGTCCTGGGCAATGCGCGTGGCAATGCCCTCCGCGGTTCCGAGGTTGGAACCGAACAGCACCATCAGCGGTGTGTTGTGGCCGTCTACGTTGACCGCCGGGCGTGGCGCCGGTTCTGGGGTCGAGACAGCGGACGCAGATGCCGACGCTGCCCGAGGAGCAGCCCCGGCGGTCCTGCCCGGACGCATCCGGAGACCGATCAACAAACCGTCCGGCTTGATCGTCAAGCTCTCTTTGATCTTGAGCTGATAGTTCAGTTGATCAATGAACTCGAAGCGCTGCAACAGCATGCCGAGCACCAACACCGCCTCCTGCATCGCGAACTGCCGCCCAATGCAGGCCCGCTGCCCCGAACCGAAAGGCTTGAACGCGTTGGCCGGCAAGCTGGCGCGCGTCTCGGGTCGGAAGTGATCAGGATTGAACTCCTCGGCGTCCTTTCCCCAGGTCTTGGGATCACGGTGCAGCATGATCGTTAGCGCGGTGATCGAGGAACCCTTGGGCATGAGGTATCCGCCGACCAGCGCATCTTCGTATGGATATCGAGTGAACGCCGCTGCCGTGGGCCAGAGCCGCAAAGTCTCGCTGAGGATCTGGTTGACGTAGGTCAGGCCCTGGATCTGCTGGAACGTCGGGAGCACCGAGGTATCCGTGCCGAGTACTCGATCGACCTCCTCCTGGGCGCGGGCGACCACCTCAGGATGCTTGATCAGATAGCTGATCGCAAAGGACAACAGGCCACTGGTGGTCTCATGCCCTGCCACCAAAAAGGTGATGCACTGCGCGACGATGTTGTCATCGCTCAACCTCTCACCGGTGCGCTTATCCACGCCCGTGAGCATGTAGTGGAGCAGGTCTTTATGATCTTCGGTGGTGCCGCGGCGGCGCTCGTCGATGATCTTGTGTACCTCGTCCTCCATGTACCGGTAGCTCTCTTGAAGCCGACGGGTGGCCCTGCGTCGCAGCCGAGTCTGTACAGGCAGTTGACGGGCCCGAATTTGGCTCTCCTGCAGCATGAACATCATGGCGCTGACGAACGGATGCTGGGTATCGCGGTAAAAGGAGTTGAACCGATAGCCGAAGCCACACAACGCAATCGTGTCCAGGGTCAGCCGCGTCGTGTCGGCGGTCACATCGACCAGCTCTCCGGGATTCAACCGTTCCCATTTCTGCATCAGCTGGGAGGCAATGTCGTTCATCATCGGCACGTAGTCGCGCATCGCCTGCATGCTGAAGTTGGGCAGCAAGATGTTATGCGCCTTGCTCCAGTTGGGATCGTCGGTGTCGGATGTGAACAGTCCGTTGCTGCGCCCAAAGCTTCGAACGGCCTTTTGGCCATCGCCGACCAGCTTGTCGAATCGTTCGTCGTCGCAGAGATCATCGATCATCGCCAGGCCGGACGCTATGAACCGGTCGCCGACCGGGGTGCGCAGCCGAACCATTGGACCGTATTCGCGGACAATCTCCATCATCGTCTGAAGCGTGCGCTTTGCCGGAACGTCGAACATGTTGCCGACGATTGGCATTCCCTTCGGGCCAGGAATGTCATCAACAGTCAGCGGTGTGGTCGTAAGGTTCTCAGTCGTCTGCGGTGTCGTCATGGGATTGCCTTTCGGATGTGGCCGGGGCAGCAACCCGACCGGCGCGGATAAAGACCACCAGGCCGACGATCACGACCCAAGTGGGAAGAAGGAGTACGACCACCGGATGCAGCGTCGTGCTTACCAGCAAGAAGATCGCCAGCAGATAACTCACGACCCCCAACCAGGTCGGCATGATCCCCGTTTGCCGGAGCAAGGTTGTCGTGGTCAGCGCGTACATACCCGCACCGCGGATTGCGTAGACGAAGACCATTCCGTAGCCAACCGCGAGCACACCCCGGATGAAGTCAGCCGACGGCAGCGGCGCATTCGTCAGATCCTTCAACAGTGCGACCGAACCAGCGGACGCCATCCCTGCGAAGAGCAGGACGACGAAGAGGACGCCAGAGACCAGCTGCAGACCATAGGGGATGGCGGATGGCGCCGGTGTACGGGACTTGATCAGCAGCCGGGTAGCGTGCGCATGCCAGAGGAAGATGATGCCGGCGAACGGGATGAGATACAGACCCACGGTGACGAGCAGGGTGCTACTACCGGTGTAGAACGCGGTGATCTCCGCATCCGATGCCGAGAGTCTGGGCGTCGTATAGATGAGGATCACCGACACCACAAATAGGGCAGAGAAGAGGATGCCCGACAGAGCCGTCAGCCGGGCAAGCCGCACCGTGTCGGATGCTGCAACGCGACGCCGGCTTATGCGGCCGCCTTCTCCCGTTCGATTTGGATACGACGCGTCTGGAGGTGGCGCCTGAGGCTGCGTGATCGGAGGCTCAGCCATGATCAGCCTCCCCAAATGTCTTCGAGGAAGCGGCCTTCTGCTCGCAAGCCGGCGAGCCAGTTGTTGCCGTCCGTCGAGCCGCCAGAATTCATCCGGAAAACCTGGATGAGTGCGGTACGGACGCCGGGCGCCATGGTGTTGGCGTTGCCGCACACATAGATGTTGGCGCGCTTGTTGGCGATCAGATCCCAGACCTCATCGGACCGCTGGATGATCGCATCCTGGACGTAGCGTCGCTGTGGATCCCCCTCCCGGGAGAAAACGGCGTCCACCTTGACAACGCCGTCGGCTTCGTAGCGACTCAGCTCATCTTCGTAGAGGTAGTCATCCCCGGAGGTTCGGCAACCGAAGAAAAGCAATGAGGTGGCTACGGGTACGCCGTTGGCTCGCTGTGCGGCCCGCTCCTGG
>Ga0081455_10006132_pt1 | contig 12987 bp, 15 predicted proteins | sample TabmetS3T2R1_FD_70207 | JGI IMG/M metagenome (GOLD analysis project Ga0081455, IMG submission 70207) | Tabebuia heterophylla rhizosphere microbial communities from the University of Puerto Rico - S3T2R1 | ecosystem: Host-associated > Plants > Roots > Rhizosphere ... | reverse complement strand
AGAGGCTGGCTATCTAGGGGATATTTTGCCGCAAAGGCACCGGGGTCTTGAAGCGACAGCAGGAATTGTAAGGAAAAAGTTTCAATCCATTCGGAGAGGAGTCTGGTTGCGATGGCTTGGCTATATCTACTTGTCGCGGGAGTATTTGAAACCGGATGGGCGATCGGGCTGAAATACAGCGCGGGCTTCACTAAATTCGGCCCGAGTGTCTTTACGGTTGTTGCCATGGGCGTAAGCCTGTATCTTTTGGCTCTGGCTTTACGAACCATCCCCGTTGGCACCGGTTATGCCGTGTGGACCGGCATCGGCACCGTCGGCGCGGCCATCCTTGGAATTTTACTTTTCAATGAGTCTCGCGAGATCAGCCGAATTCTGTGTATCCTTCTCATCGTTGCCGGCATCATCGGCTTAAAACTTACCTCTGCGGATTGAACGACTGGAGTTCAAAACGTTCAAGCGGTTCAAGCCGTTCAAAACGTTCAGTCGCTTCTTGATCGAGGGGTAAGCCTGGAGGAGTGAAGGCACAGAGATGAACAGTTTGAATGTCGTCTTTGGTGCTTGGCTTCCCGCTCGCATTTTTCCCAGGCGTTCGCTGCACGAACTCAGTTTGCGGCGTGCTTGATGTCACAGGCCCATTGCCTTCACTCCGTAGGGCTCGCCCATCGATCGACATAGTGTCGTAGCTTTTGCTGACCACAAGTAATCCGGATCAGCTGTCGGTCTCGATGCCATTGCTGTCTGTCACCAAGCACACCGGCATCCTGAGCGTGTTGCGCGCGTAGCCAATCCTCCCCTGGCGGTCGATGACAATCAACCCCCCGGTGCTGCCGGTTTTTTTGGCGAGCAAAACCATAGCTTGGTTTGCTGCGGCTCGCGGATCCGCTCCTCCTTTCAGAAGTTCAAGAGTCGATTTCGCCATCACGATGCGCATAATCGCTTCGCCGTGGCCAGTGCACGAAACGCCGCCCAGCTCATCAGCGTAGGTTCCACAGCCAAGCAATGGCGAGTCCCCTACTCGCCCCGGAAGTTTCTTGAAGATTCCCCCGGTGGAAGTCGCGACTGCGATCTTCCCCGCTCCGTCCAAAGCAACACAGCCGACGGTGCCGTGCTTTTCTTCCCAGCGTTTTCGTTCGGTTTCGACGATCAGTAGCTCTGGAGCGCATTCGGGAAAACCAATTTGGCGTGCAAACGACTGGGCGCCCTCGCACGCCAACAAAACATGCCGCCCGTCTCCCATCACGCGGCGCGCCAGTTTGATCGGGTTCTTGATCCGTTGCACGGCTGCCACCGCACCGGCTGAGAGCGTACTCCCTTCCATGATCGCCGCGTCCATCTCCACTTTGCCGAGACTATTGAGGGTGGAGCCAGTGCCGGCATTAAAGAGCGGGTTGTCTTCGAGAACGACCACAGCGGCTTCGGCGGCATCGAGCGCCGAACCGCCCTGCTTGAGTATTTTCCAGCCGGCGAGCGCAGCGTCCTTACAACCTTCCAATCGCTGTGGCAACTCTTCGTCGAGAATTCGTCCGGCGCCCCCGTGGACAATGATGGCGGGCCTATTGGGAGTCGTCATTTTCACCAGTTTGTACGACGAAATGAATCCGTGAAATGAGGCGGCAGGTCAGGGAGACTGGTTTTTCGACTCCAGTGGAGAATCAACTGCCCCACTTGGAGCCACCCAGTTGATCCCGCGGTTTGTCCTCTGGACCCGGGAAGATTTGCTTGCTGCTGTCCTCATCCTGCAAAATAATCGCAAGCTTCGGACAGGCCTTTGCTGCTTTCAAAATATCCTCATCGCTGTCGCCCTTCGGATCCAGGACAAAGGCTTTGAATTTTTCGTCCACCTCGAAGACATTGGGCGCAATTGAAATACAGTTATTGTGTCCTTTGCATTTGTCTTTGTCGATGATGATTTTCATTTCTCCTCCTTCGCTCAACCCGGAACCGGACTGCTCAATTCTCGCAGAACCGCTCGGCACGGTGCGCCATCGGAGCCGGCGAGTTTCACCGGCGGGCAAATCAGCTCATATCGGCCGGGTGGCACGTCGGAAAGATCCACGCCTTCGAGCAAGACGATGCCATGATCTAAAAACGCCCGGTGCACCGGAACCTGCTCGTCCGCCCGCGCAACGGAGAGATAATCAAGCCCGACGAGTTGCACACCCAGATCGACCAGTGCCTTCGCTCCGTCCACGGAAAAGGCGACAAAAGTTGGGTCATAATCCGGCTTGTGAAGCAAAGTGGAATTGCGCGTCTTGAACAAAACGCGCTCCTCGCCATCCAGATTCAATCCGGCAATATCGCTAGCCGTAATCTGGCCCGTCGTCTCGACAGAGCAGACCCGCGCCGGCCCGATAAACAATTCCAGAGGCAACGACTCCATCGTGCGCCCCTCCGGCACGAAGTGAAACGGCGCATCGACGTGGGTGCCAGCGTGCGCGCTGGTGTGAATCGATGATGAGTTGTTGCTATCGCCTCGACTCATGCGTTTGCGCTCGATCAACTCGAAGGGCTGGGCCGTCACCCAGCGAACAGTATCCGCGGAGAGACTGAGAGAGATATCGTATATTTTCATATGGATCACCCAATCCAATCTTATTCGACGCGAGTCAGACTGACAAGCGGCACTCATCTCCCGAGATGGATCGCGGCCGTGCCGGCCACGACGCTAACGATCCCAACGGTGGCCCTAAGGCCGATGCGTTCGACATCTCTTAGAAATAGCTTGGCGCCGATCAGCGACCATACCGGATAGGTGGAAGCGATCGGAGCGATCACCACCACGGGCCCGATGCTCAAAGCCGTGATAATGAGAAAAATCGAGAACGTTTCAAAAATTCCCGTGCACGCAAACGGCCACAGTGCCCTTCTATCCCAGACGAGACGCGGTTCGTGCCGGGAAATAGTCATGTAGCCGCCGAAGGCCAATAAGGTTACGAATCCCATGAAAGCCGAAAAAAAGAGCGGTTCGTTCGACAGGCTAAGCGCGTAACGCCGCATCGGATGATTCACGCCGGAGAGTATCGCTGCGCCCACCGGAAGTAACAGGTGCCACCAACAAAAACTTAGGAGTTCCTGCTCCGCTTTCCAGGAGACGAGAATAACCCCGGTCACGACGAGTAGAGTTCCAACAATGGTAAGCGGCGTCGCTGATTCCTCGAGAACTACAATGGCAATGGTCGCGCTGATCAGGGGATTGATCGATTGGAGCGCGCTGCTGCGCGACGCGCCGATTTTCAAGACCCCGGTATAGGCGAGCAGACGAACCCCAAGCTGAGAGACTCCGACGATGCCAAAGAGACCGACGGAGATCCAAGACACGGGTGGAATCCCCGTTAGGAGGAACGTCGCGGGCCAAAGCACAATATTCTGGACAAGAATTGAAACCAGTGTAACCGTCGTCGGAGTTGAGTATCTGAGACCTCGGCGGGAGCAAATCAAAGCCGCGGCGTAACTGATGGAAGTCACCAAGGCAAGCGCTTGCGGGGACATAAATATGGATTGAAAAGTTACTCAAGAGGCGTGGCTTGGTATGGAGACTGTATTGCAATCCCGTTTATGGTTCGAGAGCCTTACCGAACAGAATTGCTTGGTCGTAAATCAATAATTGATCCGTTCGCTCTGAGCTTGTCGAAGGGGTTCCGACGGAAATTGCGACAGGCTTCTCGATGAAGAGGAAGTAACAAATTCCGCTGTGAAAGAGGACTAAAGAATGTCCTCGCGTTGGCCTGATTTCGTTTCTCAAATCACAGAATCAAGGTCAGCCTTTTTTGAGAGCTTCACGAAACTTGTTGCGATATTCGATGCTGTAGAGCCGTCGAAAATCCTCAGGGTACGCTTCACCCGGTTCCACCTTGAGGTCGACGAAGATCGGCCCGTCTTCTTTCAAAATGTTGTCGAGCTCATAGTCCCAATCCCACAGGTTAGAGAATTCGTAAGTTTTGGGATAGCCCGCCGCTTTGGCCATGTCGACGAAGCGGATCTGCCCGGCCCGGGGAATTGGTACCGAACCGTTGGTCTCGTAGGTGCCGTTTTCACAGAGGCAATGAACGTAGTTCTTGGGCGCCGCATTGGCGATGGTGACGAGACTGCCCAGGTTCATCAGCAAGCTCCCGTCGCCATCGAACAAAACCACGCGTTTGTCGGGGCATCCGAGCGCCAGTCCCAGAGCGTGGGAAGAGCCCTGTCCCATGGCGCCGGTGAAAGTATAATTCAGATCGTTCGGCATGATGTGAGTCATTTCGTGCGCGGCCATGTAGACCGCCACCACGATCTCATCCTTGCGGTGGCGCTGGAACGTCTTCAAGCACTCGTCTCTTTGCATCATGGCTATTTTGGCTCCTTTCCGATGAGCACCGCCATCGGACGCGTGCTCGCATAGGCTTTTTCGATGGCCGGCACGATCTTCTCTGTATCGCCCGCCGCTTCGACCCAGTGATGCTCGATGCCCATGGCATCCAGGATCGGTTCAATGATCTTAACGCCGTATTTCTTTGATTGCGTCGGTGCAACGCCCGGCTCCTTTCCCAAAAGTCCTACCAACATACAGACCGGGTTCTGGCCTTCTACGGCCACGCCCCTGAGCGAATTTACGGAGTCCAAAAGACCCGTGTATTGCATCATCATCAGCGAGCGGTGTCCCGCCGCGAAGAGACCGCTGCAGATCGAGACCCCTTCGTCTTCTTTGCATACTTGCACCACTTTGAAGTCCGGATCACGCATGATGGTCTTGAGCAAATGGTGGCTCGTGACGCGATCCGGCAAGGCGACGACAAAATGAATACCCGCTTTCTTGATCTGCTTGATGATATCTTCCGCCTTGAGCTCAGAGTCTGCCATCTTTCCTCCGAAAATCGGTTCGACGTTTAAGGTTCAAATTTCAACGTCCCTGCCCCTCGGATCTCCGACCGAAACGTTGAACCTTGAACTTTGAACGTCTCTACGCCACCTCTTTCACGAAATTCGACAGCCGCTCGCCGATCATGATCGATGTCAAATTCGTATTCGCATGACTGACCACTGGCATGATCGACGCGTCCCCCACCCACAAGTTTGACATGCCATGCACGCGCAATTTTTCATCCACCACGGCCCTGTCGTCGGAAGCCGGTCCCATTTTACAGGTCCCGACACCATGGTGATAACTGTCGTAAGTCGAGCGAGCAAACTTTCCCCAATCGTCGCCGGGTCCCGGTTGAATGAGCGGTCCATAAAACTCTCTCGCCGGCCCTTTGTGCACCAGCTCATCGATAAACTGCATCGCCTCAACCATCGCCTTTAGATCGCCGGGATCTTCCAGCATGCCCGAATCGACTCCCGGCAGCTCATGGGGATCCTTACTCTGGAGGAAAACCCGCCCTCGGTTTCGCTGCTCGAGCAAGTGGGCCGATATCGGCATCATGCGCTTGATGCCCGCCACTTCCGTCGGCGGTCGCATGTTGATGTGAAAATTCGGGCAGTCGTAGAGCGGGTTCTTCTTGATGATGAGCCGAAAACGCGGAATAACCCAGTCCTCTTTTGATTCTTTCGGCCCCTCGAAGGTCATGAAGACCACCGGGTGGTCATGGTAGTTTTCGCCGATGCCTTTCAACTCGTGAACCACCGGTATTCCGTGTTTCTTGAGCTCCGACTCCGGCCCGATGCCTGAAAGCATGAGAATCTGCGGCGAGTGATAGACCCCAGAAGTGAGAAGAATCTGCCCGCCCATGGCCGTCTGGATCTGCCCATCCTTTTCGTAGCGAACACCCTCGGCACGTTTGCCGGAAAGAACCAGCGAAACCACCGGCGCATCGGCGATGATCGTCAAGTTCGGCCGGTTGCGCGCGCTGTTGAGATAAGCCACGACCGTCGATTGTCGTTTACCGTCTTTGATATTGTAGGGCGACGCGCACACCCCGTAGGGTTCGGGAACATTCAGATCCGGACATTTCGGTAGCCCCATCAAAAAAGCGCTGTCGATGAACGCGCGCGCTGGCGCCGAAACTTCCATGTCGAGGGTGAAATGGCGTTTGACATAAAGCGGGCCGCTGTTGCCGTGAATCGGACTGTCGGGAAAATCTTGATCCGACTCGATTCGCTTCATCACCGGCAAACACTTCTCGTAGGACCAATCCGGGTTCCCGAGCTTTACCCAGATATCCAGGTCGGCTTTCAACGGCCGCAGCACGGACATCACGTTGACGGACGACCCGCCGCCCATGATTTTTCCAGAGAGCGCGTAATAAGTGCTGCCGTCAAGATGCCTTTCGCTCGGATACATCCTCAAAAAGTCAGACTCCAACAACAGCCGAGTCTGCTTCGACGCATCGGCGACAAGCTCGGGCAACGGCCACGGATCCGGCCCGGCTTCGAGCAACAGCACCTTGCGTTTGGGATCTTCCGACAAACGCGTCGCTGCCACACTGCCCGCCGAGCCCCCGCCGACAATGATCACGTTATACTTGTCTGCCATCCAGGCCACCTCTATTTCCCCATACTAAACTTCCGCTCGGTCGCCAAGCCCTTTATGCAACCGCCGGGCAAATTCTTGCAGGATCAAGGTCGCGGTAGCGCGTAAAACCATGTCGCCGAGAATCGCCAGCCGGCCTTTGATCTTGACGTCCGCTCTATAATCCATTTGGGTTTTGTCGTCTGCTAGCTTTCGTAGATCCACCGTCATGTCGGTGTTGACGGTACTTTTCGTGACCGAATCGGTGCCTTCGGTGCGCACCACCATCTGATCCGGTGGCTGGCTCTCTACGATCGTCGCTCGAAATGTGAACTTTCCGGAGATCGGTCCCACGGCAGCGACCAGTGCGCCCTCGAACGTCTTGTCATCGATCTGTTTCACCTCTTCGATACCAGGTAAACAAGCGGAAAATTTATTGATGTCGATCAAAAAGTCCCAGACTTGTTCCACTGGCACATCGAGATCGATCTTCCCGTCAAAAATCATCGCCGTGCGCTCTCCTCAAAAGTTACGTCGGATCTTATGTGAGAAAGATTGGCCTGACAAGATCGTCCGTCTTCGATGATCAAGATGCGGCCCCCTCTAACTGCTCGCCCCATAACGTCTTCGTCTTCTTCCCGTGGGGACACTTCAGCGATTGCTAAGACATCGTGATCTGCAGAACGAAGAGCCCGTACGACCGAGAAATCGCAGCTCTCGTCGGCCAGAGAGCGCATCGATTATCGGTGAATTCGGGTTTTTCGCGGCGTCACGACCAGAATTTCCTCGTGAGCCAAGGTATCGGCTGCGTAGCCTATGGCTGCTTGAATATCCTGACGTGGGAGACGAGGGTAGGCGTCGAGCAGATCATCCTCAGTCGCACCTTCGCTGAGCTTCCTGAGGATTAGTTCGTTCCGCGGATGACTGGTTTCCCTGACATCACCCTTGGATTGACTTCTAGGCGATCCGTAACCGTCATGACACGTTCCCCAAATGGCTCTCGTATTGTGGCACCGGCAACGGCACTAGGTCACGCAGCTAGCCGACGATCCATGGGTTCAGAAGATTAGGGTCTATCGCGTTCAATCCCGCTGGCAACGCGTTATGCCGCCAATTCTTGATCTTTTCTGATGGAGGGGAGCGATTGGAACAACTGGAACTTCGGAACGTCTGGAACCCGCACGAGCCTGGAACGGCTTGAACGGAGCGGGCAGTTGCACGGCTTGAACGACTTGAACGGGCTTCAGCATTGCGTGGAGCGAAGCGGTGGAACGTCTGAAACGTCTGGAACGGACTCATTCGGGTGGCTTCGTGTTGGCGGGAATTAACCTGGGCTTTTACTGTTGAACAGAGCAATACTAAGAATGTAACTGTAGGAAACCTCACGCTGAGATCTGGCGTTTGAGGCGTTTGACTGTCAACAAAAGATTTGACTTAGATCAGGTTTCCTAAAGGATGCTTTTGGGCTAAGACCGGCTTTCTAAGCGCTCAATCGATGCCTTTTACGCTATCTTACGTTGCCAAATCAAGAACTTACCTTGGCGACCCGCAGTGGAAACATCCTGTCATTTCTCCGGAAGGCGGGAGTGGCATTCCGGCAGGTGTATTGGATATAATTAACGATATGGAGGACTCCATGGAAGTTTATCCCGGCATTACAATGGACCCAGCCATTCGCTTCGGAAAGCCGTGCATCACGGGTACAAGAATTGATGTCGCAACCGTGCTCGGGAGATTCGCCGCCGGTGATAAAATCGAAGAGATCCAAGAAGATTATCAGCTCACGCGGAATCAGGTTATGGCAGCTCTTGCCTATGCGACACATGTAGCCGAGCACCTTCCTCCGGCCGTCAAATCGGCATGATTATCCTGCTCGATGAGAACTTTCCGCTACGATTCTACAACCGGCTTCAAAAAGAAGGCTTCCCAGCTGAACATATTCTACTCACCCACCGCGGAATTCACGATCAAGACATCTTCATTCGGCTTAGGCAGGAAGAACTGCTGTTCTAACCCAAGACGAAGACTTCGTGCACGCTGCGCCAGACTGCAAGGCGAGCATCATCTGGTCGCGTGTGTCGCAATCTATAGCGATTGATCGACGAGTTGAAATCTGGCTAATGCCGTGAACCAATACCTTTCCAAGAAGTGGGCTGAAAAGTTCTTCGAGCTGTACGACGATGGGGCGCTTCATCCCGTGGAAGTTATAAAGAGATAGATCCTTTCGGGGTATTCTTGTCCGTCCTGAGCAAAAGCAAAACCTCCGTTAAATGCAGCACTCGCTGCTCGAGTGTTAGGGACAACATCGGTGGCGGGTGTTGTCATTGAATGTTGAACCCTTGAACCGCCGTAAGGCGTTGAACGGAGCGAAGCGATTGGAACTACTCGAACGATTGGAACAACTGGAACTTTGGAACATCTGGAACCCGCACGATGGAACGGCTTGAACGGAGCGTAGCGGTTGAACGACTTGAACAATTTGAACTGGGTTCAGCCTATGTGAGCGAAGCGATTGGACTGGAACGATTGGAACTGGCTCTGTTTAGATGAGTGATGTGCCAAACGTAACCAGGCAGGAAGTAACGGTTAGCGCGCGGCATCGATTTTTACGGTTTGAACGGAGTGGAGTGTCCTTAGCGAACGAAGCGCGTCGAAGGACAGCGGTTGAACGACTTGAACGTTTGGAACTGGCTACTGCATAGCCACCCGCTAAGCTCTTAAACGACGCCTTTTAATGCCTACTTACATTGATAAATCAAGCGGTTGTCTGGGCCCGACCTCGAACACGCCCGAGGCGGCTCAGGACGCATTTACCGGCGGCAGACCGTGCGCATCGTCGTCGACGGGTCCGCCGGCGGCGGCTACGACACCTACTCCAGCACCCATCGTCCGGACACCTTGCAGGGTTAGCACTTTGCGGGTCACAAGAAGTCAATACTTCAGGCCTTCCGCTAAATCCTTTCCACAAATCGACGCGTGAACCATTCGTGAACCATTATAGAGTAGTTCTTCAACGCTCTGAGACGTCCACGTAGTTTCCCTCCGGATCGGCCACGTGATACTGACCGTAGCGGCAAGACTGCAGCAGCGCCGAGACGATCTTCTGCTCCGGAATATTGCTAGCCGGCCGGGGCGCCAGATTTGCACCGTCCACGCTGATCATGGTTTCCAGATCTTTTCTAAAAGTCTCCACGTTGTCGACCTTGAAACCGATGTGATCGAATCCCGGACCTCGATGTTCGGCCTCCGGATAGTCTTCGATTTTCCAAGGGGTGAGAACCAAAGTCACTTTGCCGTCGGTGAGATAAAAGTTTGGATCCTCCAGCGCCTTTTCTTCCTGCTTGAATTCGAACACTTCCACATAAAACCGCGCCATGGCTTCAGGATCGATGGCACGAATGGTGATATGTTTAATGTAGCGATCCTGGTCTCGCTGGGTCTCGCTCCAAACGCCCCTGATGTTTTGCGAATCGGGCTGCGCCAAGTCAAACAAATGACCTTCCGGGTCGTGCGAACTATAAGCCGCAAACGGCCGATTGGCTGGTCGCTTTACTGCACCCACTTTGGGATAGCGCTCTTTCATGCGCGCAAAAACCTTGTCGAGGTCATCGACCTCGATGCCAAAATGATCGATACCTGCCGGATAGCCCGGGGCTCTTCGCAGAAAGGCGCAACCGATGTTTCCATCGCTCACGATAATCGTTCTCTCGTACGGCCGCACCACTCGTTTCGATCCTAAGACGGGTGCCCCGAACATCTTTGCGTGAAGCTCGTCCGAAGTTTGCGCCTTCGCCGTGAGCGCAAATAGCAGCTCGTAAAACCGGGCGACTCGAGGCGCATCCTGACACATCACCGCCACATGTCTGATTCTCGCTTGCATGTTTGAACCTCCTTTTTTCTACTGCGCACGCTTAGACCTGGACACCTGCTGATTTCCCTATCTTCGCGCATACTGCGACTCCAATCTTTTGAAAAAGCCTTCCTTCTCGAGCTCATCCAGGACGCTTTCGTCGAGAAACCGGTTGAGTTCAAACTCCGCCCTGGATCGCCCGGTTTCTTCCTGGATCATGTCGATGACGGCCGCCATCCCCTTTCGGCCGACGCGCGGCGGAAATGAAAAGGCATTTTCATAGAGCTGGTAGAACTCCCTGGCCGCGGCTGCATTGACCCTGAGATGTTTTCCGGCGATGACGATCAATTCTTCCCGTCGTCGACCGTGGGCGGTTTTAATCTGGTAAATTGCTTCGCTGAGCGCCTGGAGAAACCGCTTGACGTGATTTCGTTCCTTTGTCAAGAAAGACCGGCGCGTAATAATCGTTCGATCGGGGAATTCCGGCACGGGCTTGGATAGATCGGCCAAGACCGTCATGCCTTTTCGTACGGCTTCGGTCGTCACCCCGTACGTCAGTATCGCCGCATCGATGGTGCCCGATTCGAGACCGGCCAATTGAGTCGGGCTACCGCCGACTACGATCAAATTCACGGCCTCGAGCGGAATGTTCCATTCTTTGAGCACCAAGCGAGCAGCAACCGCGTTGGTTCCCGCCAGGCTGGCGACGCCAATCTTTTTTCCGCGCAAGTCCTCGGGCCTACGGATCTCTTTCCGTGTGACGAGGTTAAACATTTGTCGGTTAAGGTGTCCGCCGACGATGACAATGTCGCTGCCCGCCAAAACGGTTCTGATTGGAGTCATCGCTGCAATGTTGGCGGAATGGGTGCTGCCGCTAAGAAGGGCCTGCATTCCAAGCGGTCCGCCGGGAATCACCAGCAGGTCGACATCCAACCCGTAATTTTCAAAAATCCCGGCGCTTTTCGCGACATAGAGAGGCAACCCTGAACCGCCAAGCCCCGCGCTGCTGTGGATGTGACGCTCCGCGGCGGACACGATCGCAAGCGAAGTGAAAACCGAAACGACCCACAGCAGTAGGAGCGTTTGTAGCATATCCGCTTCACTTTCGGCGACCCTACTGCGGCAAAAGAGCGCTTGTCAAGCGCGCCTGATCGGCGCACACGGATTCAGCAGCTCTTGTTGACAGATGTGAGCGGTGATCGGCCTGCCATGCTGGGGTTAGACGGCTTGAACGAGAACTGAGCGTACGGTTAAACCGGCAGCAGTTGTCGAATGATTGGCGCGCGGCCTTTTTATCTCCTTAAAACGCTCCGCATACTCGACCCTCGGCTTTCCGCGCCATGCGCGCTCTGTAGCCGGTTCACGCCATTAGGTCAATACGCAAGCCTGACATCACTAAGATTGCAGGAACGTCTGTGCCTCTGACTGCCTGTTAATGGGTGATCCACTCAAGCCGCGGAGTTTGTGGTATAGACCGTGATGGAGAGAGCCCTAAGTAGAACAGATGCGAGATAAGTGCGAAAGCCGTCCACTCGCGATCCCGGCAGACACAAATTCTAACCGCTGGCAACGAAATTCTTTCCTTAGGCCGCCTGGGTGCTTCTTGAGAACGTCCAATCCTAAGCCGACCAATAGTCTCATATCCTAAATACTACGCTACATCTTGCGTCTCGGTCTCTGGCATAACGCTTGCCACCAGTTGCGCTCATGAATCACAGAGCAGGCATGGATCCACTGAACATCATAAAAGGTAGGATTGCCGAGGCGTTGGTTGAGAAACTTTTGAGAGCTTGCGGGAACAAGTCTACCGTTTGGGCTACGAATCGCTTTTACAGAACCTGATACAGTCTGATGCAAACTTTGATCGCGGAACCAAGAATGGACAACAGGTGCGATCCATTCCCGATTTTGTGGTGGTTAATTCTTATGGAAAGCCAACGTTCGTCGAGGTGAAATTCCGCTCTGATCCCGATTGGCTAAAAGCACAACTGCTTCGACGAATCGAAGAATTCTGGCATGCGAAAGTAGTATTGGTCACGATAACCAAACCCTATTTCCGAGGTGCACGGCTCGACCCCTCTTCGGACTGTTGCTCATTTGAGCCTTTGGAAGCTGATCGGGATTTGAATATCACTCACGCCGTCCTTAAACAGTTCGAACCGCTAGTGAGGCGGTTCTTAATAAACGGCTCAGGAAAACCGCATCAAACGTCGAAAGCCTATTCGCCTGACTCCGCTCAACAACAGTTTGATCTCGGGTGAAGGGGCCACCTCACCACTGTTATCGAGCAGGTGTCAAACGTTTGGAACGAACGTAGCGGTCTACCAATTGAAACGATTGGAACTGGCTTCGTTTGCGCAAGAGCGGTCTTTTCACAGCAAAAGAACGGCTCTAAGCCTCTCATCCGCCCCTATATTGCAAACTTCTAATGATGAATCAGTATCTTGCGCCGGTCCGATAATCATCTAGCAGGCTCCTTCGAGAGGCCGTAACGTGCGGGGAAGCCAACCCACACCCACTCAAAGGAGGAACCGGAATGAAATTGTACGGAGCCATTGATTTGCATTCCACCAACAACGTGACGGTGGTGATCAACGAGCACGATCAAGTGGTATATGAGAAGCGCTTGCCCAACGATCTGTCCCTGATCGCGCAGCAACTCTCGATCTACCGCAGATCGCTGGAGGGGGATCGTGGTGGAATCTACCTATAA
>Ga0081455_10006131_pt1 | contig 12987 bp, 13 predicted proteins | sample TabmetS3T2R1_FD_70207 | JGI IMG/M metagenome (GOLD analysis project Ga0081455, IMG submission 70207) | Tabebuia heterophylla rhizosphere microbial communities from the University of Puerto Rico - S3T2R1 | ecosystem: Host-associated > Plants > Roots > Rhizosphere ... | reverse complement strand
CACCCCGCAATCCCCTGGGGTGATGATTCGTGTGATCGATGCCTGCGAGCAACCTGCACGCTCAGGTGCCCACGGCTTCCGGTCTCACCGCTCTCGCTCACTACTCACTTTGCGTAAGTTTTGTCGGATTAGGGTTAGATCCTCTGAGTTTTGAACGGAGCGAAGCAATTGAACGGCTTGAACCGACCCTCGCAACTGCGTCGCTTGTTTTCTTAGAGCGGCTATTTTACCGCACAAAACCTGTGGCTAAGCCTTTGACGACGCCTATTTTGCAAAAGAAGGGAAAAGGGGGCGGAGACGCAATGACTACTACCCCAGCACTGGCAAGTGCCAGAAAAGCGGAGGACTGCGTGTCGGACCAGGCAACCCGTTAATTGGGCCCCTTCAGTTGATCAAAAGTCCACTTTCGAGTAACCTTTGTACGTTGTCTGGCTATTCACATGCTTTGCCTAGCTCTCTCGAAGGGCTATGAGTATTCGATTGCATCCGCACGCTAGAGAGCGGCTGAATGAAAGAGGCGCTACCGAAGATGAGATGATCGTTACCATTGAGACAGGCGAAACCTTTCCCGCAAAGTTTGGACGGACAGGCTTTAGAAGAAATTTCGCCTTTGGTGAGCGGTGGAAAGGTAAGTTTTATGCTACCAAGCAAGTCGAAGTGTACGCTGTTCAAGAGGGTGAAGACTGGCTTGCCATTACGTTCGTAACCCGATTTTTCTAGAGGAGACCGCGATGAGATTGACCTATGACCCAAGACATAACATCGCTTATTTACGTCTGCAAGAAAAGACAACCCAGGTTGAGACAGTCCGCGTGAGCGAATCGCTTAACGTTGATCTCGCTCCGGATGGGACGGTCTATGGTATTGAGTTGCTGAACGCCAATGAACAATTGCGCGGTCGGGAAGCCGGTAAGTTGATCGTCGAGAACGTGGCTACCGGAACTAGCGCAGAGGTCGACCTGCTGAAGAATTAGAGAATCTCCTCCTTTTCATTCATGGAAAAACTCGAAACCTGAAACCCGAAACTCGAAACGGCGAAAGCTCAGCCACAGTCCGAACAGCGCCAGTTGATTCCCCGGGATTCGTTCTTCCCCTTCTTGCCCCGGCTTTCTGGAAAAACTATCTTCTCCGAATCACATTCGGGGCAACGGTCGATTCTCGCAGTACGAAGGTTGTATCCACGGATTCTCAAGAACTGGCAACTTAGCCGGGTTGAGTTGGCTGGGATCAAATCTTTCTGAGCCCATTATGTAAACACTTCCATTTTTTCCAAGGTAATCGAAATGAGTCTACATCCGGATACAAGAGCCTGCTCGATATCATCCCACTCCGAGGCTAGCACACTGAAAAGCCGAGCATTGCTACAGTTACCCACGGCGACGTGAACGACTGGGGCGGAGCACCGTACAGCATGGCACAGCCCTCGCTTGTCCCTTCGAATTTTGTGCTGTGAATGAAAGGAAAATAGTCCTTCTCACAGCCTTTGTCCTGACATTTTGCGACATTCGATTGACAGCTTGGACTATCGTCTCGGATCCTCGCTGCCGGGAAGCAGCTTGCTTTCACTACGGTTAGCGTATTCAGGCAGTGTCCACTATTTGTAGACACTGCGTCGCCGTTTCTTACGGAACTTCCATGTTTCGAGAATTCTCGAAACATCGAAATGACATCGCGTGCTGCTTTTACTCGTTATACCTCGACACGTAGTATCCTGCCGGGCCGGCTCTTGGAAATTGCGGCCAGCAACCCGGGTACAAAGCGGAAGCAGATCCTCTAGGGTGTTGCTTGGAGCGACGAGCAGGATGACCCTCAACCGCGTTTGTGAAAGATTTTGCTGGAACTCCAGATTGCGATCAGCAGTCAGGAAAACTTCAAAACCGGCATCTGCCGCACGTCGAAGTAGCTCGCCGTTCTTCAGCCCAGCCCAACCCTTCTGCTGAACAGTACTAACCTCGTGCCCGCGCAATTCCCGGGCAAGATGGCGCGGGAGTTGTTCATCGAGCAGGACGCGCACCGGCCGTCAGAACCTCATGCGCCGCCTCAAGGGCCGCGATCGCTTGCTCTCGGGAAACCGATGGAAACGCGTCAAGAAACTCATCGAGACTATGCCCTCGTTCGAGATAGTCAAAGAGGTTTCGTAGCGGTACACGTGTGCCAACGAATACGGGAGTTCCGCCCAATATTTCTGGATCGCTATGAACGACCGGAGTCTTGTTGCTCATGAAAGCCTCCCATGCCGGAGACGCTGGCTCCAGTGTTGATAGCACTATATCTTAAGCAACCCATCCGTCCAAACGCATTGGTTTTTCCTGCGGTTCGTTCGCAAACGTCTTAGCTCTGGCCTCCGAAGTGAGAGCTGCTCCCTTGTAGATTCACAAAACGGAACGAGATTATGAGAACCCGCGTCGACTCGCGCGTTAAGACAAGGATGAATGATAAAAGTTGAAAGCGAAAAAATGAAAGGAACCGTGTCCGGTCTCGTGCAGTAAAACCACCGTGATCGTGCCCGTGATTCGTGGTCACCCGTCTACAATAACTCCCACCTATAATAAAATTAACCCCGGTATTTTCACGATCTGGCCCGTCTCTGACAAGCAAAATATAAAGAGCCGTGTTCGTGGCCCGTGAACGTGCCTGAAGAAAAGACGTGTTCGTGGACGCTCCCCGGCCAAAACCTGTTCGTCCTCGTTCCTGGCGGAACTTCCATGTTTTGATAATTCTCAAAACGTGGAAATGAGTCTTCGGTCAGGGTTCCCGCTCAAGCTGCTGCAGGAGGGCTGCGATCTTAACCTTTAAATCCGGCAGGTCACGCTCGACGACATCCCACACGATATCGGTGTCCACGGCAAAGTAGTCGTGAACAAGGATGTGTCGCATACCCATGATTTTAGACCATGGTACGGATTTTTCCCGGTCACGAAGTTCTTGCAGCAGCCCGCGTGCCGCTTCGCCGATAATCTGGAGGTGCCGCACGAACCAGTGTTGAATGAGCTCGTCAGACTCAAAGGCTTGCGGTCCGCGCACGCATAGCGTTCTATATTAGCAATCCCGTCAAGGATATCTCGGAGGCGCTCCTTAGGGTCTCTCACAAAGGCGATGCCTCTTTGATTATGCGATCCCGGATCCGTGCCTTGAGTCCGCGCTCGGTCACAACATCAACCTCACGACCCAATATTTCTCGCAGCTCCATCACCAACCCACCCATGTCGAGCAGGGTCCGGCCGGGGTCCATATCGACCAGGAAGTCCACGTCGCTGTCCGGGCGTGCCTCACCGCGAACAACCGAGCCGAAAATCCGGACGCTGTGGGCGCCATGGCGAGCGGCGATTCGCAGGACATCCTCTCGCCGTTCCTTTATGAGTTCTTCAATAGTCACGACTTCAAAGATTCTACGCGATTCGGCACCAACTTCCAATAATCGTTTTCACCTCCTACAGTTCAAGCCCGATTGATTAACTGACTTCTCGGTATCGATAACTAACCAACACCAAAATTAGTTGAGGCGCCTCTTTTCAAACTTTGATGTTTTGATAATCTCAAAACGTCAAAATGAGGAATGGGCTGTTAGGGGTCACGAACCTGGCAGAGGACGACTCAACCCTCGGGGATGGCGGCAGCGCGGTAAGACAAAGTGAGTTGGATGCGAAAAGAAGGCAAAGCGCCGTGCCCGGATCCTGTTCGTAAAAAGGATAAGGGCAAAAAGGATAAGGGATAAACAGGGAGCCTCGTTTTCCTGATCCGCTTCGCCTCCCTACGAAAACTCCCGACAATAAAATTTGCGTGGTATTCTAGCGAGCCTCATCGCTCCTTCCATGAGATTCATGCCAACCGAGGCGGCAGCCCGACTCATCTGATCCACCAGACTAAAGGTCTCTTCCCTTGGAAAAACCTTAGTCGTCGAGTAGGTTTTGAGCGCTAACTCATGCGCCAGCTTGAATACATCCAGCTCCTCTACGCTTTTCATTTCCATTTCCTCCCAAAGAACGAGCACGAGTCACGAGCACGGTTCTTACCACGCTCCTTGGAATTCGCGAAATGTCAAAGCGACATTTCCACGTTTTCGGAATTCCGAAAACGTGGAAATGATGCCCTTATCATCTTCCGTGAGCACCGTCAGGGTTTGCCTCCCAAAAAACCTATACAGTCTTGCGGTGGTCGGCGCTGCAAACTCCAGACTATCGAGCTGTCTTCGAAGTTTGGCGGGCATTCGTCGGTGGAGCTTGCGACGAGCCCGGCGCTTACTTTCCAAGCTAAACCAAAGCTCTTCGTCCGCATTAAACTGAGCCCCACAAGTTGCTGAATACGTCTTTGCTTTGTCGGAATCTTGTACTTAAAGTTCACGACCGAATGCCGGTATGAAACATTCCTACTCAGGCCTCTTTCAGTTGTCCTTCCGCATCGAAGCGGCGGCGATGATTGGACAAAGATCCTGCATCGACCCTTCCTTTCGCAAAGCCATTCATTTTCCATCGCTTGCAGAGAAGTTAGCAGTGTGGTTTTCTCTCTGAAGCGATCGTATCGACGACAAAAGACAAACGGCCCTTAGACGTTCGCTCGCGTGGCGGAAACAGTCCTCCCCCATCAAGAACTTGCCCCAAATGATAGAAAGCCCTTCGACATAATTGCCGAAGGGCTTTCTCCTCTAAACTGGCTCCCCGGGAGGGACTCGAACCCCCGACCAATTGGTTACAAGTGCCCTGACATTTCTGCCAGGCTTGGACTATCTCATCATCCGCCAAGGGCGGATGTCGGGCGCTGTGGAGGTTTATTGGGCGGGGTCCTCAACCTCTAGTCTCTGCACGTTCCTGCCTACTGATTCCCCTTCGGCAGGCTTCGCTCAGGATTACCATCTAGGAAAATGGGATTTCCTCCTTAGGCTTTCCTGAATTCACCCGATTTTTCATTCCGTCTCGCGGCGGAAAGCTGCAACTTTTACAGCCAACTGCTCTACCGACTGAGCTACCGGGGAAGCAATGAAAAACTCCTACTACCTAGCACATGAGACCGTTCAATTCTAGCCAAACATATTTGAAATTTCCATCGGTTTTTGAATGCCGAATCGCGAAAACATGACTCGCGCAAAGACGCAAAGCACGCCAAGTTCGGAGAATAAGAAGTTTTTCTTTGCGACTTGGCGTCTTGGCGCGATCAATTTTGATGAACTGGTTTTGTTCAGGATTTGAAACATTAAAAGCTTGGTTCCTCGAGAGTCAATTGTTTCAATTCCTCCAGCATCCTCTCATGGTGAGTCGCTGGCCAGTAAATGCGGTGGCACTTTGGACACCACGAGTAATTTTCCTGCGTCGTAAAGACATAGGGCGGAACAATCTTCTCTACAGATGCCTTGGACCGGGGCTGGAGGATGAGGTTACATTCCAAACAGCGCTTAAACGCATTGTCGAAAGGCCTCAGACCGCAGGCCTTGATCACCTGGCGCAGTTGCTCGCGGTAGTGGTCGCTCTCGATGAAAAGAAAATCCGGCGGCTGTTTTTTCTTGAGCCCGCGATCTCGGGTCAAGATCAATCGATGTTCCGCGCGCGCGGCGCGGATCAAGCCATAGCCTGACAAATGCTGACCATAAATTACATCTTGTCCCATGACACGCAACCATTTTGCCAATTTGCCAAGCATCCTGTCCGCGGCGAATTTTTGCTCCTTGACGGATGTTTCCACGAGCGAATTCATTATTGACATTGAATTGGTTGCTCTTTGCATTTAGCATAGTGTTTCACGGCATGCTTGTGAAGCGCTCCATTGGCGTTGCCATTGTGCTTTTCTGGTGCTTGATGAATATTTTACTTCTCAAGCGCCAGCTTTGGGCCCCGCCTCCACCCATCGCGCTTCGCGGCGTACAAAACATAACAGAGCAAATACAGGAGTCATGGGGCGTTTTCTACCGCGGCGAAAAGATCGGTCACGCCAATCAGACCATCACACCTAAAAGCAACGGATATCAGATCCAGGACCGTTCGTTGTTGCGACTGCAGCTCTCGGGCACCACCCAGAACGCGACAACGCACCTCGATATGGAAGTGGATCGGGAGTGGACGCTTGAGAAATTCAACTTCGTGCTGCGAGCGAATGACGTAAAATTCCACGCCCGTGGCCGTGTTGAGCCGGGAAAACTGATCCTGACAGTGGAATCCGGCAGCCACATTACTATGCGTGAAATCAAGCTCACCCAGCCCCCCTACCTTCCGGCCGCCCTTAAACCCTATGTTGCCACGCAGCAACTGGAACCTGGAAAAGAGCATTATTTCTCCACATTCGATCCGGCCACGCTTTCCCAGCAAATAACGACGATCGTGATCGAAGGCCGGGAACAAGTTCGCATCGGCGAACGAAACGAACCCGCGATGCGGATTCGACAACGTTCAAACGGCATCTCTGTAATCTCGTGGCTCGACGGCGCAGGGAGAACCCTAAAGGAAGAAACTCCGGCAGGATTTTCTTTGGTGCGACAAAGTCCGCTGGAAGCTCGGAAGCCTTCCATCACCAGCTCCGTGCCCCTTGACCTTATCACTCAGACATCCATCACGCCGGACAGGCCAATCCCGACTCCCGAACGAAAGCATCGGGTCAAACTAAAACTGAGCGGCATCAACCTCTCAAACTTTCCACTTATGAACGCTGGACGCCAAAGGCTGAACCTAGATCAACTCGAGATCACCCGTGAAGAAGTAACGCAGCTAGGACTCGTGGAACTGCCGGTGCGACAAAGGCTGCTCGACCCCTTCATCCAGCCGACGGTGTTCTTGCAAAGCGACCATCCAAAGATTAGCCGTCTCGCGGCGAAGATTGTGCAGGGGGAAAAAGATGTTCGCAAAGCGGTCCCAAAAATCAAAAATTGGGTTTACAAAGAAATCGCCAAGGAGCCCACCGTAAGCATTCCCAACGCACTGGAAGTTCTGCAAACGAAGAAGGGCGACTGTAATGAGCACACCGTGCTGTTCAACGCTATAGCCAGAGCGGCAGGGATTCCCGCAAAGACTGTCGTCGGCGTGGTCTATTTGCGTGACGCCTTTTACTATCACGCCTGGTCCGAAGTCTGGATCGGCGAGTGGATATCTATCGATTCGGTACTGAATCAGTTCCCCGCGGACGCCACGCACATCAAGTTTCTCGAAGGAGAGATCGATCGCCAGATGGATATCCTGCAGCTGATCGGCAATCTGAAAATCCAAATCATCGAGGCTTCCTAACATGCATTATTTACGGCAGAGTGACCAAGGAGCGAGCCTCTCCGCTCCCACGCAGGCTACAGTCTCAAGTCCCGAGTCCAAAGTCCCGGGTTCCGGCTCGAGACACGAGACTCGAGACCCGAAACGCTGGAGTCAATAATCGAGCCTAACATGATCAAACTGGTGAACCTGGCCAAACACTACGACGGGCTCGCCGCCGTGGATTCACTGAACCTGGAGGTTCAGCCAGGGGAGATTTTTGGCTTTCTCGGACCTAATGGCGCGGGTAAGACGACCACCATCCGTGTCATGATGGGAATCCTCAAACCCACGTCGGGCCAGGTTTTTCTCGGCGGCTACGACGTGGAGCGGCAACCGGAAGAAGCCAAAGCCATCTCCGGTTTCATCCCAGACCGTCCTTTCATCTATGAGAAGCTCAGCGGGCTGGAATTCTTGCAATTTGTCGGAAAGCTGCATCGTGTCGAATCTGTCCGTCTCGCGCGGCGCATTCTTGAACTGCTGGAGCGCTTCGAGTTGGTACGGTGGAAAGACGAGCTGGTGGAGAGTTACTCGCACGGCATGAAGCAGCGACTCGTCGTCTGCGCGTCGCTGATACACGAACCGCGGATTCTCATCGTCGATGAGCCCATGGTGGGTATGGATCCCAAGGGGGCACGCAAGCTGAAAGATCTGTTTCGTTCGCTTTCCGACGTGGGCACGACCGTATTTCTCTCGACCCACAGCATCGGCGTCGCCGAGGAAGTTTGCCACAGAATCGGCATCATCCAACGGGGCCGGCTGATCGCCTGCGGCACCATGGCGGATCTATACGCCCAAGCCCAAACCAAGCAGGGAAATTTGGAGAGTGTCTTTCTCGAATTGACTCAAGATAACTCCGACGATGGAGGTCAGCCGGGATAGCCGATCATGAGCTCGATTGTCATTCTGCTCTCCCCCTTCTGGCTTTCTTGGAAGAACGACTTTCTGCGCGGCAGCCAGCGATGGCGCCGCCGCTGGCTGCTTCTCGCGTTGGCGATAGCCTTTTGGTCCGGCATCTATTATGTCGTCCGTCGTGTCTTGCTTTATTTTCAATCAGTCTACGATCTGGGACCAAGCTTGGCTTACCAACTTTTGTTGATCATTTTACTGACTTTTCTGTCCATGCTGCTTTTCAGCAACCTCATTACGGCGCTGTCAAACTTCTTTCTCGCGCGCGATTTGAATCTTCTATTATCTACCCCTGTTTCAACCGGTTCTTTCTACTACTCGCGCGTGATCACCACGATTTTGAACTCGTCCTGGATGGTGCTTTTTTTTAGCCTGCCGATCTTTGCAGCCTACGGCACGGTCTTCGGCAGCGGAATTTCATTCTATCTTTGGGTGGCCATCGTCCTGCCTCTCTTTTTGATCATTCCCGCGTCTGTGGGCGTGTTGGTCACACATCTGCTGGTATATTGCCTGCCGGCCAAGCGGATACGCGACATCCTCTTCTTCATCGGGCTGTTTTCGTTTATGGTCATCTATTTTCTTTTCCGCTTCGCCCAACCGGAGCGATTGGTTCAACCCGAAAGCTTCGGCCACTTCCTGCAGTTTCTTGCCGCCATGGAGGCGCCGGCGTCGCCGCTTCTGCCCAGCAGCTGGTCCGCCGAAGTTCTCGCGGCTCCCCTATTTAAAAGACCCACGGATCAAGGCTTCTTTTACGCTCTTTTGGCTAGCTATGCCCTGTTTTTGCCGCTGGTTACCTCTTGGATCTCCGGCGCTATCTATTTGACCGGCTGGTCCAAGGCCCAGGAATCGAAACACGGCCGCCGCAAGGTCGAGATCGTCGAAAGCGCTCTGGATTGGCTTACGTGTCCCTTTCCGCCCGTGCTCAGAGCGCTGATAGTAAAGGACATCAAAACCTTTCTTCGGGACAGCACCCAATGGTCACAGCTTTTCTTGCTCATCGCCTTGATCATCGTCTATCTCTACAATTTCAAGGTCCTGCCACTCGATCGCTCTTCGATGCCGACCGCAAGCTTGAAAACCGTAGTGTCCTTTGCGAACTTGGCTTTGGCCGGTTTCGTATTGAGCGCCGTTGCCGTGCGCTTCGCCTTTCCTGCCGTTAGTCTGGAAGGAAAGGCTTTCTGGATTCTGCAAACCGCGCCTATTTCCCTGCGTACATTGCTGTGGAGCAAGCTCTGGCTCAATCTCATTCCGTTGCTGATCCTCGGAGAACTGCTCGTCTTTCTAAGCAACCTGCTGCTGCAGGTTCCCTCGTGGATGATGATGCTTTCTCTGGCGACGGTTTTGCTGATGACGTTTGGGATCACCGCCATCTGTGTCGGCGTGGGCGCCCTTTATCCAAAATTCACTTTCGATCATGCGGCGGAAATCCCCACGAGTTTCGGCGGAGCAGTCTGCATGATCGTGAGCGTCGCTTTTATCGGCGCTGCTGTCTTGATCGAAGCTTGGCCGATCTACTTTCTTGCGATGCGTGCGTTGAATCGCGGCCGATCGACGGTGCCGGAGTTATGGGTCCTTGCTCCATCTCTGCTTGGCGTGCTAGCCCTGACCTTGGCCGCTGTCATTACGCCCGTCAGACTCGGCCTGAAAAGCCTGGAACAGCTGAAGAACTAACCAAACATAGTTGTATTTGTCAGGTGAAGTGTGGATTAAAACAGGCAAAGAGATGACTCCCGCAAAGGCGCAAAGTGCGCCAAGTTCGGAGAAAAAGGAAAACATTTTTTTCTTTGCGCCCTTGGCGTCTTGGCGGGAAAGAAAATTCTTATTTGAAGGAGATCATGGTGGATTTAATCCATACCATCTATGAGCCCAAAGGCGTCGGGCCACACCCGGCGATCTTGACCTTGCATGGCCGCGGCGCCAATGCCCTCGATTTGTTGGGACTCGCTCCGTATCTTTGTAATGGCAAGTTCCTGATGATCTGCCCCCAGGGACCGCTGGAAACTCCAATCGGACCAGACGCGTTCGGTTATGCGTGGTATCCCATGAGCATGGGGGGCCCACCGGATATCGCCGCGATCCTGTCATCTAGACAGATGCTGCAACAATTTCTTGATTCGTGCCTGCAACGCTATCCCATCGATGCCAAGAAGCTTGTGATCCTCGGTTTCAGTCAGGGCGGGGTGATGGCTTACAGTCTCGCGCTCTCAAGCCCAGAGCGTTTTGCTGGCCTGGCAGTGCTGAGCTCGTGGCTCCCCAAAGAGCTCATTCCCGAACTTTTTATCAAAGAAGGAGTCCAATCCCTGCCGACACTAGTGCAGCACGGATCCCAGGATTCGCTGATCGAAGTTCAGCGGGCGCGGGACTCGGTAGAACAGCTTCGCACGCTACGTGTGCCGCTGACTTACCGCGAGTACGACATGGGACATGAAATCACGCCGAGAGGTCTGAGCGACCTCTCGGCGTGGCTCGAAGAGAAAGTACTATCGCCGATTATAGTGGGTTAGTTGTCCTACGATGCGCGGGCATAGCTCATTTTCCCGGCCATGGCTTCTAGGCGCGCGATCCGTTCCTCCATGGGCGGGTGTGTGCTGAACAGCGACGCGAGTCCGTGGCCGGTGAGCGGGTTGACAATGAACATATGGGCGGTCGCATTGGCCGTGGCGTTATTTGTCTGGAGCGGAATGTTTTGGGCTCCCATGTGCAGCTTCCGTAGCGCGCTCGCCAGCGCCAAGGGGTCGCCCGTCACCTTTGCGCCGCCTTCGTCGGCGCCATATTCTCTAGAGCGAGACACAGCCATTTGAATGAGCATCGCCGCAAGCGGCGCGACGATCATCATTACGATAAGGCCAAAGATGTTGCCGCCGCCACCTTCTTCATCGCGGTCGCGGCCGCCGCCGAAGATCATCGCCCATTGCGCCATTTGCGCTAGATAGCCGATCGCCCCGGCTAGGGTCGCCGCGATCGTGCTCACAAGAATATCCCGGTTCTTCACGTGCGATAATTCGTGACCCAAGACACCCGCAAGTTCTCTTTTAGTGAGAATTCGCCGGATTCCATCTGTAACCGCCACAGCCGCATGCTCCGGATTTCGCCCGGTCGCGAAGGCGTTGGGTGTATCCTGAGGGAGAACGTAGACTTTGGGCATCGGCAGTCCCGCCCTCTGCGCCAAATCCTGAACTAATCCATAGAGCTCCGGATCGTCGCCCGCGGTTACCTCTTGACCGCCGTACATCTTGATAACGATTTTGTCGCTGAACCAATAACTGAAGAAATTCATGCCCCCTGCCAGAAGCAACGCTATGATGGCGCCCTGACGGCCGCCGAGCATGTCGCCGATCCAGATCAGCAGAGCGGTGAGCACGGCTAACAGGATCGTGGTACGAAGAGTATTCATACACTACCCCCCTTTAGTCGTATCCTACGGTTTAAAAGGACGAAGTCAAGTTTCATCCGAGAATACGCCTGTATAATTTGCGTACACTCTTTACAAAAATCAAGGGGCAGGTTAGAGAGAAAAATCTATGTTTTTCAATGAAATTAGCAAAGGAGATCCTTATGCGGATTGGCGTGGTTTTTCCCCAGACCGAGATCGGCGCCGACCCCTTGGCGATCAGGGACTTTGCTCAAGCTGCTGAGGCATTGGGTTACCAACATATTCTGGTTTACGACCACGTGATCGGTGCGAACCCAGCCAGTCGCCCCGGCTGGCGGCCGCCATATACTCATCGAGACTCGTTCCACGAACCCTTCGTTCTCTTCGGATACCTGGCCGGTCTTACTAAAAACATCGAGCTGGTCACCGGTATTATCATTCTCCCCCAAAGGCAAACGGTGCTGGTAGCCAAACAGGCAGCGGCTTTGGATGTTTTAAGCGGCGGTCGTCTTCGCTTGGGAATCGGCATCGGCTGGAATCCCGTGGAATATGAAGCCCTCGGAGAAAACTTCAAGAATCGGGGGCGCCGCTGCGAAGAGCAAGTGGAAGTCATGCGCAAGCTCTGGACTCAAGAGTTAGTGAGCTTTGAGGGCAAGTGGCACAAGATCACCGACGCGGGGTTGAATCCGCTACCGATTCAGCAGCCCATTCCAATCTGGTTCGGAGGCACTGACGATCGTGCATTGCGCCGTCTGGCTCGGCTCGGCGACGGCTGGTTTCCGCAGCTGAGGCCTGATGAAACGTGCCAGGCAGCGATCGCAAAGGTTCACTCGTACGCGCGGGAAGCCGGACGTGATCCCATGACCATCGGTGTTGAAGGACGACTTCCCATTAGCCAAGGATCGGCCGAGACGTGGGTCAAGGAGATCGCCCAATGGAAAAAACTAGGGGGGACTCATTTGACCGTCAACACGATGAAAGCAGGCCTCACGACTCCCGCTGCCCACATCGATGCCATCCGGCGTTTCAAAGAAGCGACGGAATGAAATGGAGCGTCGGGAGCGTTGAAGTGGTGGCGTAGTAGACATGGTTTTTCCCAGACGGCGCTAGGGAAAGGAGGTTCACCTGTTGACGAACGGCTGACAAATTCAACCGGTAATCACGGCCCCGCATCCCGTCATGCCGGCATGGACAGCTGGCATCCAGGCCAGCAGGGATGCCTCCGGACACATCCATGTGAACCTGGGTTCCGGCACTCCATGCCGGAACGACGACACCGAGGCGAACACCCACCACCGAGAAACCGTTGCGTGGTCTTGCGCTACGACAAACACTTATTAAGGAGTTCATTGGTTAGTAGACATACCAGACTTAAGGGCGAGTCGTGGAGAGTGCGGGCATCCGATCCTATCGGGAGCGTTCAGGCCCGGACCGTTGGCATAACCGCCCCTGGAGTGGATAGGGTGGTGGCCGACAAGGCACAGA
>Ga0081455_10006130_pt1 | contig 12989 bp, 11 predicted proteins | sample TabmetS3T2R1_FD_70207 | JGI IMG/M metagenome (GOLD analysis project Ga0081455, IMG submission 70207) | Tabebuia heterophylla rhizosphere microbial communities from the University of Puerto Rico - S3T2R1 | ecosystem: Host-associated > Plants > Roots > Rhizosphere ... | reverse complement strand
GCCTTGTCCTTGTGGGGCGCGTTCTTGACGAGGCCAACGACGTAGGGGAACACCACCCATCCCTCGCAAGGGATTACGAATTCAAAACTGCCCTTCTCTGAATACTTCGCGCGGTAGGCGTTGAAATCATAATCGAGCAGGATCGGCATCTCGCCGGAGACGACGCGGGCGTAGGAGGTCTGCTTGGGAACGATCGGGTCGTTCTTCCGCAGATCCTTGAAGAAATTGATTGCGGGATCGAAGTTCGATTCGGAGCCGCCGAGCGCGAGGTTGATGGCGACCGCGCCGACATAGCCGACGGCCGCCGAAGACGGATCGAGATAGCCGACCATGCCCTTATAATCGGGCTTCAGGAGATCCTTCCAGCAGGCCGGCACCGGCTTGCCGCCAAGGGCGTCCTTGTTCACGAACAGCCCCAGCGTGCCCGAATGAATCGTGGTCCAATAGCCGTCGGCATCCTTCAAGCCGGCGGGGACCTGATCCGAATTTACGGGCTTGTAGGGTTCGAGTGCTTCCTGCGCCTTGGCCTTCATGCCAAAGGTAACGCCGAAATAGCCGATATCGCCGACCGGATTGTTCTTCTCGGCAAGGATCTGCGCCAGCGCCTGGCCGGAATTCTTGTTGTCGTGCGGAATGTCGAAGTTGAGATCGGCCTTGATGGCCTTGAGCATGGAAGCCCAGTCCGCCCACTCCGGTGGGCAATTGTAGCAGATCACGTCAGCCGCTTTGGCGGATTGCCAGGGCGCAATCAAGGATAACGCCAGCAGGGCAAGAACAAAGCGGACGGTCTTCATGGGTCACTCCGGGTCAGCGTCGCAATCTCGTGGATTTCAGCATCAGCCGGCGTGCAAGTATAGGTCGCGTATGAAGGTTTTGCGACAAAGCGTGTTGCTATGCAGCAAACCCACGTTGTTCGCGGCCCGCCAATTTCGCTGGCCTGCGATTTCCGCTAGCATCTCGGGCGAGAGGAGAAGCCCATGTATCAACCTCCAGGCGTGACGACGTCGGCTGAGCTTCCCATTCCTGACAGGATGAGAGCCTGGGTGCTGGGCGATCCGGATCAGCTCCTACTGCAGGAGAAGCTGGTACCCGTTCCTTCACGCGCTGAAGTTCTGATCCAGATCGATGCGGTTGCGATCTGCGCCACCGATCTCGAAATCATTCATTCCGGCTCACCGGCTAGCATTCAAGGCGGCCTGCCCTTCAACAAGAATTTCACGCCTGGTCACGAATACATGGGCACGGTCGCGGCGCTCGGCCCCGACGTCGATGAATTCAAGATCGGCGAACGGATCAGCGTGGAAATCCATGCCGGCTGCGGCCAGTGCAAACGCTGCCGTCAGGGCATGTACACGTCATGCCTGAACTATGGGAAGCCGGAGAAGGGCCATCGCGCAAACGGCTTCACAACCGACGGCGGATTTGCCGAATATGCGGTCAATCACATCAACACGCTGGCGCGGGTGCCCGACACGATGAGCGATGCCGAAGCAACGCTGGTCGTTACCGCGGGGACCTCGATGTATGGACTTACGGAGTTGGGGGGATTGGTTGCCGGCGAGAGCGTCGTTGTGATCGGTCCGGGACCGATCGGACTACTCGCAGTGGCCGTCGCAAAAGCGCTGGGCGCGAGCCCGGTCATCCTGACCGGAACGCGCAGCAGACGGCTCGCGATCGGCCGAGAACTCGGCGCCGATCGCATCATCAACATCAACGACGAAGACCCGGTTGCGGTTGTCAAACAACTCACCGGCGGCATCGGCGCAGACTATGTGGTCGAATGCGCCGGCAACGAGGCGACAATCAACCAGGCCATTCACATGACCAATCGCGGCGGGAAGATATGTCTCGCCGCATTTCCACACGATCCGGTCGTGATGGATCTCGCACATCTCGTGAAGAACAATATCTATGCCTACGGAATCCGTGGCGAAGGCCGCAGCGCGACCCGTCGGGCCATGGCGCTGATGGCGGAGAAGCGCTTCGACGCGACGAAGATCCACACCCACACATTTCCGCTGGCCGACCTGCCGACTGCGCTGCGATATGCCCGCGAGCGCGTCGAAGATGCGATCAAGGTGGTCGTCACCAACCGGAAGGCGGACGCGATCACGAGGACGGCGGCCGAATAGCACGGGGCGGCAGCACTCACCGCCCTTCGAACTTCGGTTCTCGCTTTTCCATGAACGCCTTGATGCCTTCCTGCATGTCCTGCGTCTTGAACAGCGGCAGAAGTTGCAGATAGACATGGTGCACATGATCGGGGAACGTTTCGTTGAGCCCCATTCGCATCATCCGCTTGGCGGCCTGAACCGCCAGCGGCGCGTTGGCCGCGATCTCGCGTGCTATCTCGCGCGCCCGTCCCATCAGCTCAACGTCCGGCACGACCTCGTTGGCAAGGCCCCATTCGAGCGATTCCCGTGCCGAGAGGGTGCGGCCGGTGAAGATCAGTTCCGACGCCTTGGCCCAGCCGATCATCCGCGGCAGAAACCAGGTGCCTCCTGATTCCGGCACCACGCCGCGTTTGACGAATGCCGCAGCCAGCTTCGCCGATTCGGCCATGATGCGAATGTCGCAGCCGAGTGCCGTGTCCATGCCATAGCCCGCGGCGCCGCCGTTGACGGCGCAAATCGTCGGCTTGTCCATCGCCTGCAGAACGGTCGGCGGCGTGTTGCGCAAATCCAGCGAAGTCGCGGAGGAAGCCGCGCTGAGGCCATCACCGCTGCGCTCCTTCCGTAAATCCAGACCGGCGCAAAAGGCCCGCCCATTCCCGGTGAGAACGACACAGCGGACGTCGCGGTCCTCATTTGCCCTGACGAGCAACCGCGTCAGATCATTCAGCATGGGACCCGAAATCGTGTTCATACGCTCCGGAGCATTGAGCGTGATGACGGCGATATGATCGGCTAGCTCATAGAGGACTTCGTTGGATTCAGTTTGCGTGGTGCGTTGGGTTTGATCCATGCGGCTTCTCGTTCCGTTTGATCGATCTTATTGCCGTCTTATTGTATTCGTCCCAGGGCAGTCAGGATAACTTGAGGCGTCAGCGGGATTTCCGTGATGATCGTTCCAAACGGCTTGAGCGCATCGTTGACCGCATTGGTTACTGCGGCGGCCGCACCTGCCGTACCGGCCTCGCCTGCGCCCTTTGCACCCAACTCCGATTCCAAGGTCGGCGAAACCACATGCCCGACATCGATATCCGGCATCTCACCGGACATTGGAACGAGATAGTCGGCCATATTGGCGTTGGTGAGCTGGCCGCGTTCGTCATAGACGCACTTTTCGAACAGCGCCGCGCCAAGCCCCTGCACAACGCCGCCCCTGATCTGCTCATCGACCAGTTGTGGATTGATGATGGTGCCGCAATCCTCGACCACCCAGTGCTTCAGCAGCTTCACAAAACCTGTTTCGATATCGACCTCGAGCCACGAGGCCTGAACGCCATTGGTGAAGGCGAAGGGATATTCGCGCGGCACAAAGTGCCTCGTCGCCATCAGCTCGGGCTGAATGCCCGGTGGCAGCGTGTCCGGGCGGAAATAGACGATGCGGGCAAGCTCGCTCAACTCGATCCGCGGCGCGCCATCGGCCACCGTCACCACGACGTTGTTGACGATGTCGAGTTCACCCGCCGTCGACTGGAGGATGGCGGCTGCAACGTCGAGTATGTTCTTGCGCAGCACTTTAGCGGCCTGCAGTGCGGCCTCGCCGCCGATGCCGGCACCACGCGAGGCCCAGGTACCCCCGCCATACGGCGTGTTGTCGGTGTCGCCCAAAATCACCCGAACGCGATCCATCGAGACGCCAAGCACACTGCCGACAATCTGCGCCGTGAGCGATTCAGATCCTTGCCCCTGCTCGGTGATGCTCGTTTGGCAGATCACCGAGCCCTGCGCATCGAGCCGCACCGCGACGCCATCCTGCGAGGATATTTTTGCACCTCCGACACCATAGAACGCCGCGCTGGGATTGGTGACCTCGATGAAGCTGGCGATGCCGATACCCCGATGGATGTTTCTTGCCCGCAGAGCCGACTGCTCGGCGCGTAACGCGTCATAGTCCATCATCTGGACAAGCTTGGCGAGAGCCGCATGGTGCGACAATTGCTCGAAGCGCAGGCCCGACGGCGAGGAGCAGGGGTATGCATCATCCGCGATCAGATTGCGGCGGCGGATCTCGACCGGGTCCATGCCGATCTTCATCGCCGCCAGATCCACCAAGCCTTCCGTCACCGAGCAGGCGATCGGATGGCCAACGGCGCGGTACTGGCACATCACGTTCTTGTTCTGGAACACGACGCGGGCACGGGCACGGTAGTTCCTGGTCACATAAGGCCCACCGACAAGATTGACGACCTGATTGGCTTCGATCGCGCTGGTGCGGGGATACATCGAATAGGGGCCGATGCCCGTAAGGTCGTCGATCTCGAATGCCGCGATGGTGCCGTCGCGCTTGACGCCAATCTTTCCCTTGCAGCGATGATCGCGGGCATGAATGTCGGTGTTGAAGCTCTCGACCCGGTCAGCCACGAACTTGACCGGACGCCGCAACATCTTGGACAGCGCGTAAGTCGCCATCTCATCGGCATAGATATGGACCTTGATGCCGAAGGAGCCGCCGACGTCCTTGCAGACGACGCGCACCTGCGATTCCTTCAGGCCGAGATGGAGCGCCGCGATATTTTGCACCATGTGCGGCGCCTGCGTGCCCTGATAGATGGTCAGCCTGGCTTCCGCGGCGTTCCAGTCTGCCACCACCGCACGGGGCTCCAGTGTCACGCCGGTGTGCCGCCCGAAAATGAACTCCGCCTCGATCACCTCGTCGGATTCGGCAAAGGCCTGGTCAACTGCTCCCGCATCATGATTGCGCTCGAAAGCCAGATTGTCGCCAAGCGAAGCATGGATCACGGCTGTTGCCGGATCGAGCGCGGCGCGCATGTCCGTGACGGCATCGAGCTCCTGATATTCGACCGAGACACGTTCCGCTGCGTCCTCGGCCTGGGCACGGCTATTCGCCACGACCGCCGCAACCGCTTCGCCCTGCCAGCACACCCGATCAATCGCGATCGCGTTTTGCGGAGCGGATTTCAGGCCTTTCAAATGCGATAGCACGCCAACCCACGGCGTGATGACGGTCGAGAGCTCCCTGCCTGAGACGACGGCGATCACTCCCGGCATCTGCCTGGCCGCCGAAACGTCGATACCATTGATTGTTGCATGCGCGTGCGGCGAGCGTACGAACACGACATGCGCCATGCGCGGCAGCTCGATATCGCTGACATAGAGTCCACGCCCCTGCATCAGCCGGTCGAGATTCGGCCGCGGCACCGTCTTGCCAATATAGGAATTCGGACGGTCCAGCGCCGAAAGCGTTTCCGGATTTGGCTGTGCCGATGTCATGGCAGACGTCCGGCGCGTACCCGCGCTGTGGTCTCGACGGCATCGACGATCGCCTGGTAGCCTGTGCAGCGGCAATAATTACCGGAAAGATGCGCGCGGATCTGCTCTCGATCCGGGGTTGGCGATTGCTGCAGCAGATCCTGCGCCGCCATCAGCATTCCCGGCGTGCAGAAACCGCATTGCAGTGCATTACGCTCCCGGAATGCGGACTGCAAGTCGGCGATCTCACCGCTGTCGGACAACCCCTCGATCGTCTCGACCTTTACATTGTGCGTCTGCACCGCAAGCATCAGGCAGGAACGGACGATGTCGCCATTGACGCGGACGGTGCAGGCGCCGCACACGCCGTGCTCGCATCCGACATGCGTGCCGGTCAGCTTCAGATGCTCACGGAGAAAATCCGCCAGGTTCAGACGCGGCAGCACACTCGCTTCAACCCGCTCGCCATTGACACTCAGCGAAATCGCAACGGCAGCCGTCACACCGATACTCCCGCGCAGAGATCAGGGCGGGAAAGCAGCGAGGATACGCAACGCGTCAGCAGGACCCTCGCCAGATGGCGGCGCATCGCGGGCGTCGCCTGTTGATCCTCGAGCGGACTAAGCTCCTCATCCAGCGCGGAGGACACCTCGGACAAGACTGCAGGCGTGACGGCCACGTCAATCAGTTCGCCGGCAGACCTGGCCAATAGCGGGCGAACGCCCACTGCAAAGAAACCGAGGCGAAGATCCGCGAACCGCCCATCCCTGACCAAAGCCTGGGCGGCCAGGCCGACGATCGCGTAGTCGCCATGCCGGCGGGCGAACTCGTGAAAGTAATGCGTCGAGTCTTTTTGCTGCACCGGCAATTCAACTGCGACCAGCAGCTCCTGCGGCGCAAGCGCGGTTTCGTAGATCCCGGCGAAGAACTCATCAGCCGCAATTCTCCGCTCACCGCGCGGCCCCCGCGCAATGATGGTGGCATCAAGCGCCAGCATACAGGCCGGCAGCTCCGACGCCGGATCGGCCTGGGCAAGGCTTCCCCCAATCGTGCCGCGGTTGCGGATCGCGGGATGGGCGACATGCGCGACCGCGTCCATCAACAAGGGAGCATGGACTGCTATTTCCGGAGATTTCTGGAGATCGGCATGACGCGTCAGCGCGCCTATGGTGAGGACGCCACCCCTCGCCGCCACTCCACGCAACTCATCCAGCTCGCCAATGTCTATAATGAGTTCCGGTGCGATCAGGCGCAGGTTCATCGCCGGCAACAAACTCTGGCCACCCGCCAACACCCTGGCCCTTTCGCCATGCGCGGTAAGCAATTCCAGCGCATTTGCGACGCTGGTCGCGCGAGCGTAATCGAAAGCCGAGGCTTTCATTTTTAGCGTGACCTCCCCGGCCAACTATCGGCATTTTCACGGGATTAGACGGCTCGGACCAGCAAAGGTCAAGTTATCGGGCGATTATTTTCGAGTTTGCGCTTGTTTTCGAGCGGCGAACGACGCACGTTCTGTGCAAACAAAAGCCTGCCTTTGGGGAAGAGCAGATCATGAAGCTTGGCTTCTTTACGATGCCCATCCATCCCGTCGACAAGGATTGGCGGCTTTCGCTCAAGGAGGATCGTGAGGCCTTCCTGTTGGCCGATGAACTCGGATACACCGAGGGTTATGTCGGCGAGCACACCACCGATAGAGCCGAGAACATCACGTCCTGCATCGCGTTCATCGCATGGCTTGCGGCGGCAACCAGGCAGATCAAGCTCGGGACCGGCACCGTCAACATGCCGAATGCCCATCCTGCGGCGATTGCAGCCGAGATCGCCATGCTCGATCATATGCTCGACGGACGCCTGATCTTCGGCATCAGCCCCGGCGGCCTGCTATCGGACGCGGAAGTATTCGGCAACCTCGAAGCGGACAGGAATGCCATGTTCCTGGAGGCGATCAATCAGGTGCTTCAGATCTGGGCCAGTGAGCCGCCTTACAATCTTCGAGGCAAATACTGGAACATATCGATTCAGAAGACTCTGATCGAGGATATCGGCCAGGGCTTCATCCCGCGTCCCCTGCAACGGCCGCACCCGCCGATCGTGGTGACCGCAGTGGCGCCGTTCTCAAAAGGCGTGACGGAAGCCGCCGCTCGCGGCTGGGATCCGATCTCGGCAAACTTCCTGATGCCGGCCTGGGTGAAAAGCCATTGGCCGAAATATGTCGAGGGCTGCGAACGTGCCGGACGTCCAGCGGATCCGGCGAATTGGCGCGTTGCCAAGAGTGTGTTCGTCGCCAAGGACGCAGCTACGGCAAAAGCCTATGCCACCGATCCGGACGGCCCCTATGTCTACTATTATCGCTCGCTGTTCACCAAGCTGAAGCGCGGTGGTCGCATCGAACTGTTCAAGACGCGTCGCGATCAGCCCGACGACGAAGTGACGCTGGAATCGATCTGCGACAAGCTGATCATTCATGGCACGCCGGAGAGCGTGGCGGATCAGTTGCTGGCTTTTCAGGAAGAGACCGGGCCCTTCGGCACATTGCTCTATGCCGGCAAGGACTGGAAAGATCGCGAACTGGGACGTCAGTCGATGATCCTGATGGCCGAGAAGGTCATGCCGATGATCAATGTCGGCGCGTCCAGCGGCTCCAAAGCTGCCGAATGATCCCCGAAGGATTCTTGCCGTGGCACTGAGCGATCGCATTCCCTATCAGGCACAGATCGACCGGCCGAAGCTGACGCTGCCCGGCGGCAAGAAGCTCGCGGTATGGGTCATCCTCAATGTCGAGGAATGGCGGATCGAGAACGCGATGCCTCGCACGGTGCTGAGCCCACCGATGGGCCAGCCGCTGTTGCCCGACGTGCCGAACTGGTCCTGGCATGAATACGGGATGCGCGCCGGCTTCTGGCGACAGTTCAAGGCACTGACCGACCGCAGAATGCCCGTGACATTGGCGCTCAACGCCAACGTCTGCAACACCTACCCGCGCGTTGCCTCCGCTGCGCTCGAAGCTGGATTTGAATTCATGGGCCACGGCTTCGTTCAGGGGCCGATGCACAAGGTCGAAAACCAGGCGGATGCCATCAAGCGATCGGTCGAGATAATTTCCAGGTTTGCCGGGAAGCCGCCCCGCTCATGGGAAAGCCCTGGCCTCACGGAGACCGAGGAAACGCTCGATCTGCTGCGCCTCAACGGCATCGAGTATGTCGCGGACTGGGTGATTGACGATCTGCCGCAGGACATCGCCACGCCCCACGGCACCATCACGACGATCCCCTACTCGGTCGAAACCAACGACATCGTCATCCATGCGCTGCAGCATCTGCCTTCGGAGCAATTCCTGAAACGCTGCACCGATCAGTTCGACCGGCTTTATCTCGAAGGCGCATCGAATGCGCGGATCATGGCGATTTCGATTCATCCCTATATTACGGGCGTGCCGCACCGCATCAGGTATCTGGAGGCACTGCTCGACTATGTCCTTGGTCACGACGGCGTGGCGCTGATGACCGCAAGTGAGATTGGCGACTGGTACCACGCAGAGATGACGAAGACCTAGAGTTACGCCCGAGCGCGCGGCCGAGATAGCTCCAACGAGAGGCCGGCTTCCGCTTAAGAGGATTTTTTGCCATCTCCGGCAAGAAACCGGCCGAAGCCGCCGCGCGCAAATAGTAGAGGCTCCTGCCGATTATAGGCGTAGGATTCGACTGCTCCGAGGAAGATGATGTGATCGCCGCCATAATACCGGTTGGCCGCGCGGCATTGGAAATTCGCGACGCTGTCGGTCAACACCGGCGCGTTGCCAAGCCCCGGTGTCCAGCTCACACCGGCGAACTTGTCCTCCGACGATTTTGCAAACTGCGACGCCAGCGCCTGCTGCGAAGCTCCGAGAACATTGACCGTGAAATGACTGGCGTTCTGGAAGATCGTAAGCCCTTGCGAAAACATCCCCAGGCTCCACAACACCAGCGGCGGATTGAGCGAGACCGAAGCAAAGGAGTTGCAGGTCACGCCATAGGGCCTTCCATCCGCGGCCATCGCGGTGACGATGGTAACGCCCGTGGCGAAGGTGCCAAGCGCATTGCGAAAATCGCGCGGGTCGATCGCCGAGTTGTCGCTGGCAAGCTCGTTGGCGGGATCGGCCGGATGTTTGGGTGAGTCAGACATCCACCAGGCCTCAGAGCGTCAGATTTTCGGACGGCAGGCCAAGCGCCACGCGTCCATAATTGGTTCCCGCCGCATCGAAATTGAATGCGAGGTGAGAATTCACCGCGTGCGCGTCGCGGAACTGCCGCTGCAGCGCGCCAGACGTGAACAGGCTGCGCGCGCCGCTTGCCGCAAACAGCAGCGAAACCGCTTCGGTGCAGAGGTTCACCGCGAACGCGCCATCCCGCCGCAGCGTCGTCTTGCCCGCCAGATCGGGGATATAGCCCCGCCTCGCGTCAGCCATCGCATCGATGCAGTTCGTGCGCATGACGAGACGGGCCGCGTCGATCTTGGCGGATGCCTCCGCGATCTTGATTTGGGTCGTCTGCAAATCGCTGAGCTTGGCTCGATTGTAAGTCGACGCCCGATGTCGTGCGAGTTCGACATAGTCATTCAGACAGGCCTGGGCATTGCCCAAACCGACACCCGACAACACATAAGGAAAGAGAGAGAAGACCGGCAGCGCATACAGCGCGTTTGGATTGACCGCACTTCCCGGCGTCGGCCCGCCAGTCAGATCGCTGATTGCGACCGTCATGTTCTCTGCAACGAAGGCATCCTCGACCCATACGTCGTTCGACCCGGTGCCGCACAGGCCCGTCGCATTCCAGGTATCGTTGATCCTGTACTGGTTCCTGTTGAGCAGGAATAGCCGATATTCGATGCCGTCGGCCTCATCGTCCGATGCAACAACGCCGGCAAGCATGTTCCAGTCGCAGGACTCGACACCCGACGAGAACGGCCAATGACCGCGCAGAACGTATCCTCCCTCGGCCTTCCTCGCCCGACCGGCCGGAAAGATGAATGACGACGCGATCAATGCATCGGCATTCCTGTCCCAGACCGCGTCCTGCGCCTGCTTGTCAAACATGCCGAGCATCCAGTGATGGCTGGCAAGATTGGCGAAATTCCACGATACGGAAGCATCCGCCTGCCCCAGTGCATCGGCGCAATCGACCAGAGCAACATAGTCAAGCTCCGCGCCCCCGACGCGTTTTGGCTGCACGATCCGGAACAAGCCGGCATCATGCAGATCGCGTTCAGTCTCCGGCGGCAAGCGCCGGAGCTCTTCCGTTCTTGAAGCACGATCGCGCAGCTCTGGAATCAGGGCCTTGGCTCGCGCGACCATGGCGGCATAGCCGGCCGTACCCGGTGCTCCGGGCGAACCTGCATCCGGCCTGACGCTGTGTTCCGCCATATCTCTCCTCGCCCGCTCTAAGCCGTCCGAGCTCTGCTAGTCTACCGGCTGATCGCCAATGTTCAAGGCGCGGCGAGCATGGGTATTTCGCCATAAAGCACTACCCCCAAACGCAAAAAGGCCCGGTGGCTGACAAGCCACCTCGGTAGCCGAGCGGGAGGTTCAGTTGATAGAAGGCTTGCGCGATATTTGTTAGCAACCGCCTCCGCAAGCGACAAATCGGCGCGCGAACACGTGTCGTTGATCGTCGGTTTCTGAGCCTGTAGGCTACAGCTGGCTGACAAATCTGCCGGGACACCATGGCGCTTCTCGACTTCCTGATCGAGGTGATTGGCTACACAATGGCGCGGCTGACTCTGCCGCTGCTCTCGCTTGGCCGGATCCATGTCGAGCCTCTCGGCGGCCCCTGGAAAGAGTTCAACGTGTTCGGTTATCGCTACGATGATGATGGTCGAATAGAAATAGAAGCGAGATCTGCGGGTTTGGTTGGAATTGTCATGTGCCTCGTTGCATTTGGGATAGGCTTGCTGTTTGGAGTTGCGGCCTGAAAAGTCCCCCGTCGCGAGACCACGATGCTCGTACCAATTCATATTGAGATGTCAGCGCGTCTATAGATATGTTTCCATTTTTTGCTGATCGTGCGGATCATTTTCAGCGTCATATGCCGGCAGCGATTCAAAATTTCAGTGTCCTTGGTCAATGCGATCGTGTTCTGCCGCATATGCAACGGACAAAAGCGCAGAAGGCGCCTCCGAGCCACGCAACTTGTTCGCATTTCGACTGAGTTCAGCAGCATTCGACTGGGCTGCTGCCTTCGCGACATGCACTCCACAATGCAACCTTACGATCGTCCGAACCTAGCCGGGCTCCTGCTGGTCCTTAGGTTGAACAAAGCGAATAAAGCTATACTGGACCATGTGCTCTTAGCCGCTTCGGAAAGAACCAGGCCGTACGTGAGGCTTTCCGACGCAGCTTTGAGCGGTCAAACGCAGTGCGCTTCGATACCCGGGACAGCGAGATCAAGGCGAGATTGATAGCGGCCAGCCATGCCGCGCCAGCCAAGCCAACGCTCCAGAACAAGCGAGGGAAATCAAGCCAGCCCAAAACCACGAACGGCCGCGTGCGGCACTGACGGAACGTAGATAGAGGTACGCGCCGATTAGCTTCCCGTAATTTTTTCTGAACTCGCCGTTGAGCTTCGATATCTCGACAAGCTCCGAAGATTGGTCGAACATTACACGCCTCCTGGATTGCGAAAACGGGACGATGACCGGTGCGGAAATTGCGTAGCCGATACAGCCGAAGGTTGCATCACGCATGAGCTCTGGAGTACAGTACGTCCAAACCTGATCCACCGAGTGAAAATTGGCGTCGTCTTGAACCGGCGCCGATCATGCGAGGCTTCCGTGAACGACAGACGAACGCTTGGCCGCCCTGTTGCATCGCTAGCTTTTGCGCTTGCTTTGATCTGCGGCGCGGCCACGTCAGTCACGGCGCAAGAAATTGCAAAGACGATGCCCGATCCAGCGGAGGGATGGCATCCCAAGGACGGCGTTTATGCAACTCCCGGTCCCGATTTCGACGATCGATGCTCGAACTTTGACGGACTTGTGCTCGGATTGAAAGTTGACGGACTTGTCCTCGAATTGTCGATCGGGTCCGTTTCCATCGGAGAGAACAAGTGCAAAATTCTCACTCGTTCGGATTGGCGACCAGATAAGATTTATTTGAAGATGATTTGCATGGGAAAGCCCGGCGTGGAAATCATGAACCTCCGAAAGATCGACGATAGGACGATTATGATCGGTGGTCGACACGAGCTCATGGGAGCGAGCAGCCCCGTTGTATACTGCAGCGAAGACGCGCAACGCGCATATAACGCGCAACGGGCCCGAGAGTAATGCCGGCAACGAATTGATGCGGTGCGGCCAAGATGTGCTCACATCAGTACGGCGCCAACCGAGTGGCAAATGTCTGAATTTTTGGGCATGGTCACGCCTTGCGAATGAAGTGCAGCTGCGAACCGAAGTGTTCGCTGACAATTGAAGCGGTTGCTCGGTCGCGCATGCCGGCCAATTGTGTGGTGGTGGGAGGCACGGACGGGGGCGCGCTCGCGACGCCCTGGCGGGGGGCGTTGGGAGTTGCGGCGTCGATGTGCGGCCGCCGTCCGATTCGAGAATTCAAAAGCAAAAAGCCCGCGGCGGATTTCTCCG
>Ga0081455_10006129_pt1 | contig 12989 bp, 9 predicted proteins | sample TabmetS3T2R1_FD_70207 | JGI IMG/M metagenome (GOLD analysis project Ga0081455, IMG submission 70207) | Tabebuia heterophylla rhizosphere microbial communities from the University of Puerto Rico - S3T2R1 | ecosystem: Host-associated > Plants > Roots > Rhizosphere ... | reverse complement strand
AAGACCGGCTGCGACCACCACCATGTCTTTGAGAACGCTGCCCTGTTCGCCGATGAAGCCAATCAGTGGTGGGCCGGCCAGGAAGGCGCAGTAGCCGATCGAGGCAATGACGCTCACTCGAGCTGCCGCCATTGCCGACTCGTCGGCACCGGCACTCATGCCGACCGGGAATCCAAGTGAGATGCCGAGGCCCCATAGCGCCGCGCCCACGAAAGCAAGTGGAAGGTGCTGTCCAAAGATGAAGAGGGCAAGGCCGACCAGACTGGCGCCGGTGAGGACCCGGTTGACCGCCACCCGACCGTACCGGTCGAGCCACGCCGGCCCGAACCAGCGGCCGGCAGTCATGGCGGAGAGGAAGACGGCGAAGCCGAGGGTTCCGATAGCGGCAGTCGCGCCGTAGCCGTCGATGAGGGCAATGGCGATCCAGTCGTTTCCGGTACCTTCCGCGAATGCGAAAGCGAGTACGAAGATGCCGACCAGGATGGTGCGCCGCTCCCGCCAAGCCGACAGCGCACTTTTCGGCGCCTCGGGAGTCGTCGATGGGGCGGGCGAGTCGACTGCCTCCTGCTGCGCCGAAGTGTCGGGCACAAATGACCGTACGCCGAGAGGTACGGCGACGCCCAGGGCCACAGCAACCACCAAAAGGTGAACAGTCACGGGTACGCCGAGCGCGACCATAGCCGTACCGACCAGCGCCCCAGCGACAGTGCCAACGCTGAATCCAGCGTGGAAGCGCGACATGATGGCGCGGCCCAGAAGCCTTTCCACGGTGGCGCCCTGAACGTTCATGGCGACGTCCCAGGATCCATAGCCAAATCCGAGGAAGAACAACGCGATGACGACGGACAATCGACCCTGGTGGTAACCGACGGCGACCCCCGCCAGCGACAAGGCAGTCAAGATCGACATGACCGTGAGGGTGCGTTGCGACCCAATCCGTGTGATCACAGGCCCGGAGAGGGGTAGCGAGATCACCGATCCCACGGCACTCGCCAGCAGTACCAGGCCGAGACTGGCTGGGGTCAGTGATAACGCGTCGCGAACCTGGGGAATTCGGGACGCCCAACTGGCGAAGGCCAGCCCCGCCGCGATAAATGCCAGGTAGGTGGCGTAAGTCGCCGAGCGCACCTGGGCTGGGCTCGGCGGCGAGGTAGTTGCTGTCACGACTCGGCGGCGGACGTGGTCGCCGCCGCCGTCGCTCTCGATCGGTTCAGTGGCCCATCATTGGCCGGTCGGTACCGCCCTCACCCGGCTCGGGAGGCTTCGTCGGACTGAGCCTCGCCCAGACCAGGAAGAAGATACCGACGAGCAACATGAAGATCCCGAGCCACAAATTGATGTTGATTCCCGCCGCTTTCTCCCGCTCGGCATCTGAAGTGAAGAATCCGGCAATAGTGAGCATGATTCCGTAGACAGTGAAGAGGCCACCGATCAAATACCGCAGATCAAACAGCTTGCTGGCAGCAGAGTGGGTGGCCTCCCACTCGTCGGTCTCCTTGGCGCCCTCAGGACGCGTATCTACAGGATGAAAGTCCTCCGGCAGCTTGGGTCCACGCTGCCGACGGGGGGGAGTCGAGTCTGAGTCAGCCATGGTTCATCTCCTTTCCGTTAGATGAAGATGATCGACAGGACAGCGACGAGGCCGAGGGCGGTGAAGCCGAGCAACTTCGGCGACTCCCACCAGCGGCGTACGTAGCCTTCGTGCGGGTCACCAGCAGCCGGATCCGGGACACCCCAGACTAGTCCGGCGAGCTGCTCCACCGGCTTTGGTTTAGTGACCAGAGTGACGAGCACCGTAACCACGGCGTCAACCACAAAGGCGACGATCGCTCCGTAGAAGTTGAGCATCTGCGCGTTGATCTCGGCAGAGGTGTCGCCACCTGGATAGAAGTACGCGATATTCGGCCCGATGACGTACTGGAACAACACAGCCCCGAGGAACCCCGCGACGAGCCCGGAGAAGCCGGCCCAAGGGGTGGTGCGCCGCCAGAACATTGCGATGATGAACGTCGCGAACACCGGCGCATTGAAGAAGGAGAACAGCGTCTGGATGTAGTTCATGATGTTGCTGAATCCAGCCGCTATGAACGCTGTACCAATGCCGACCAGGACGCCGACCACGGTGACGATACGACCTACGTTCAGGTAGTAGCCATCGGGCCGGTGTTTGCGAACGTAGTCCTGCCAGATGTCGTAGGTGAACACCGTGTTGAAGGAACTGACGTTGGCCGCCATGCCAGCCATGAACGCCGCCAGCAGGCCGGCCAGGGCGATACCCAGCGCCCCGTTCGGGAGGTACTCGTTCATGAGAATAGGGATCGCATAGTTGTATTTCACATCACCCTGGCCGATGTTCGGGACAAGCGCGACGGCGATAAGTCCGGGAACGATGGTGAGGAAGGGGATGAAGATCTTTGGAAACGCCCCGATCAGCGGCGTCCGCTCCGCGGCCGACAGGTTCTTCGCTGACAACGCGCGCTGCACTTCGGCGAAGTTTGTGGTCCAGTAACCGAAGGAGAGCACGAAGCCCAGGCCCATCACGATGCCGATCCAGTCGCCGAGGGGATTGGTCCAGTTGCCCACTGCCGTGCCTGACCAGGTTTCGAAGTGGTTCTCCTTCCCAGGCTGGCTCGTCACCTTCTCCATCAAGCCGCTCCAGCCGCCCATTGCAGTCAGGCCGATGATCACGATGGGGATCAAGCCCGCGATGATCACGAAGAATTGCAGGACTTCGTTGTAGATGGCACCCGACAGCCCGCCCAGGAAGATGTAGATGAGCACGAAACCCGCAGAAACGACCACAGATACCCAAGTCGGCCAGCCGAGCAGAACCTCGATGATGAGCGCCATTGCGTACAGGTTGACGCCGGCACTGAGGACCGAAGCGACGGCGAACGTGAGGGCGTTCCACAGGTGTGTGGCCGGATTGAACCGGCGAAGCAGATACTCTGGCACGCTTCGGACTCTGGAACCGTAGTAGAACGGCATCATGACCAGGCCAAGGAAGACCATGGCCGGTACCGCGCCTATCCAGTAAAAGTGGACGGTCGAGAGGCCGTATTGGGCGCCATTTGCCGCCATGCCGAGAATCTCGATCGCGCCCAGATTTGCCGAGATGAATGCCAGGCCCGTGATCCAGGCGGTCAGGGAACGCCCGGAAAGCAAGAAATCCTCGCTGGTAGCGATGGCTCTCCTGGCAAGGATTCCGATAGCGACGACTAAGGCGAAATAAATGATGAGGATCGTGTAGTCGAAGAAGTTCGTGTCTAGCTGAGTCATACGCCGTCTCCTCGCTATTCGCGGACCAACGTGCCCTGCCGGGATTATCTGCCCGCGGACTTGATACCCACAAGACCACTGTTCAAGCCGCTGAGAGAAGATCGGGCAATGGCGGAAGATCGGACGACAGCGGCAGCAGGCAGCACCGACAAGACTCGCGAGGACTATCGCAACCCGCAGTTGAGCGTGGATCAGAGAGTTGATGATCTTCTTGGTCGGATGACCCTCGCCGAGAAAGCCGGGATGCTGTTCCAGACCATGATCGCGGTCGGCTCAGGTGATCTTGCTGAGCCAAACGCCGCAATCGGCGTCAGGAGCGCCGAGTACATGATCAACAATCAGCGGCTCAGCCACTTCAACATCGTCCGGGCTGCAGACGACGCCAGAGCACTTGCTGGCTGGCACAACCGGCTGCAACGGCTGGCTGCACGCACCAGGCTCGGCATCCCGATCACGTTGTCGACGGACCCACGTAACCACTTCACCGAGAACGTCGGTACCGCTGCGCGGGCTGGCACATTCTCGCAATGGCCGGAAACACTCGGCTTCGCGGCGCTTGGTTCCTTAGAGCTTGTGCAGAGCTTCGCCGACATCGCTCGGCAGGAGTACCTGGCGGTGGGCATCCGGCTGGCGCTGCATCCTCAGATTGATCTTGCCACTGAGCCGCGCTGGTCCCGCATCAGCGGTGGTTTCGGCGAGGATTCAGATCTGACCAGCAGGCTGGTGCAGGCCTACATCCGCGGATTCCAAGGCGAGCACCTAGGACCGGAATCCGTGTCGACTATGACGAAGCATTTTCCTGGTGGCGGGCCGCAGCAGGATGGCGAAGATCCGCATTTCGCGTACGGCCGAGAGCAGGTTTATCCGGGCAATAATTTCGAGTACCACCTAAAACCATTTCGAGCTGCTATCGCTGCAGGAGCGGCTCAAATAATGCCCTACTACGGGATGCCGGTGGGCACTGAGTACGACGAGGTTGCCTTCGCGTTCAACAAAGGAATCATCACCGACTTGCTGCGCGGAAAGCTGGGGTTTGACGGCATCATTTGCACCGACTGGGGTCTGGTGACAGATGCCACGATCCTCGGACAGCCGATGCCGGCACGGGCCTGGGGCGTCGAGCACTTGGATGAGCTCTCGCGGGTAGAGATGATCTTGAATGCTGGCTGTGACCAGCTCGGCGGTGAGGCCCGTCCCGAGCTTGTCGTGCAACTTGTGGAACAAGGCCGGATTGCTGAGCGGCGTCTTGACGTCTCGGTACGCCGGCTCTTGCGGGAGAAGTTCATCCTCGGGCTTTTCGACGAACCGTACCTCGATCTTGATCATGCCGCAGCCACCGTTGGCAAGGCCGAGTTCCTCGCCGCTGGTGCCGATGCCCAGCGTCGGGCGTACACATTGCTAACCAACCATGATCAAATACTTCCTCTCGAGAGGGGGCGCCGGATCTATCTCGAGGGCGTTTCGTCCGATGTCGGCTCTCGATACGGCGACGTTGTCGGCGACCCAGCAGATGCCGACGTCGCCCTACTGCGCCTCAAGGCGCCGTACGAGCCGCGACCAGGCGGATTCGAGGCCATGTTCCACGCGGGATCGTTAGAGTTTCCTGCCGAGCAACGTGATGATCACGCCGCGCTCTGCTCGGCGGTACCCACCATCGTCGATGTCTACCTTGATCGGCCCGCCGTGCTCACCGACTTGGCTGGTCAGGCCTCCGCGCTGCTGGGCAGTTACGGCAGCAGCGACGAGGCCTTCCTCGACGTCGTCTTCGGAGTCGCCCAACCGGAAGGTTCACTTCCCTTCGACCTGCCCCGATCCATGGCCGCCGTGGAAGCCAGCCGCTCCGATGTCCCGTTCGACACAGCTGACCCGATCTTCAGGTTCGGTCACGGACTGCGCTATGGCTAACTTGCACCGAGTTGTACGTCGACTGAACGCTCTTCGGATCCACGGAGAATGATCAACTGAATGGCACTCTCTGCCGTTGCGAGGGCCTCGAACAGATCATCGGCGCCCTCGACCGGTCGGCCACCCGCCACGACGATCAAGTCGCCCTGAGCCAGCCCAGCTCGGGACGCAGGGCTGTCGTCCTCAACGAGGCGTACCAGTAACCCATCGACGTCCGGCAGGCCGACCGCGCGGCGCAGTCGTCTGGCGACATGCGACGGCACGACACCGATGCCAAGCCGAGCTCGCCTTTGCGACTCGCCACGGGCCAGCGCGTCTACCCGTGTTCTGAGCGCCTCGTCCGCGGGGATCGCCAGATAGAAACCTTCGCCCAGACGGTGCGTGTTCAACCCCAACAGTCGTCCCTCACGGCTGACTACCGGGCCACCGGATGAGCCCGGCAGCAGCGGCGCGTCGTGTTCGAGGCTTCCGGTGATGCGCCGGCCACGAGGCCCTCGGAAACTGCGCTCGACTCCTGTTATGAAACCCAGGGTTACGCGCAGCCCTCGTCCACCTGGATTCGACAAAGCGAAGACCGGGGCACCAATTCCCGGCGCACTGTCGGTTGCCCACCCAAGTGCTTCCAGATCCCCGGTCTCGACTCCGATGACGGCGATGTCTCCATCGACGTCGTGTCCCAGAACCCGACCGGACGCAGTGTGCCCGTCGGGGAACGTGACGGTGACCTCGTCGCCGCGTACGTTATGCGCGTTTGTCAGTATCTGATCCTTGCCCAGCACGACGCCGGACCCGACCCCCCAGCGCTGCCCTATGCCGACCACTGCGTTGCCGACCCGCTCCGCCACTCCCTGAATCTCTTCCTGGATTCCGTCGAGTGCACCCATTGCAACCTCCATGGTTAGTAGTAACTTGCAAGTTACTACTAACTACGGATGTGTCAATCCTCTCGATTACGGTTTGTCTATGAGCGAACAGGAATCTGTCACCCGGGAGCGTGCCGCTTCCCCACTCGCCGACGCTCTAGCTCGGGTCGGAGATCGGTGGACCCTGCTCGTCGTGCAGGCCCTGCTCGCTGGGCCCCGACGCTTCAACGAGTTGCTGGAGGAGATCCCGGGAATCGCTCCGAACATCCTGTCGCAGCGCCTCAAGCGTCTCGAACGGGACGCGATTCTGGTTTCGCGGCCCTACACCGAGCGACCGCCTCGCGCAGCCTACGAACTGACCGCGGAAGGCATGGAACTCGCCGGGGCGCTTCGCTTGCTGGCGCACTGGGCCTCCCGACGCGCAGTTCCTGCTGACGCGCCTCGACACCAGACGTGCGGCACGCCCGTCGAGGCTCGGTGGTATTGCCCGACGTGTGACCAGCTCCTGGACGATGAGCCTGAGACGGAGGTGCACTACCTCTAGGCGCGGCGCCGCGCTGATGACTTTCGCTCGGCCGCTTGATACCATCCGTACAGATGGTAGGTGGATGGTATACGGATGGTGGTCGGGCAGAGAGGCGGAACCGTGGCCCAGGTCGAGAAGAGCGAGAAGATCACGATCAACATTGGCCTGATAGATCTCGGCCAGATCGACTTGCTGGTCAACGAGGGCTTCTACGCGAACCGTACCGACTTCATCCGCACCGCGATTCGCCGCCAACTCGAGACGAGATCGGGCGCGGTGGATCAAACCGTGGCACGACGAACGATCACGCTCGGCACCCAGCAGTACAGCCGACGCGACCTAGAGGAGCTTCGAGCCGCGGGCCGTACCGTCGAACTCCGCGTGTTGGGGCTCGCGACCATCGACGAAGACGTCACACCCGAGCTCGCGTTGGCGACGATCAAATCGGTGGAAGTCCTCGGGGCGTTTCGCGCGTCGGCGGTGGTCAAGGCGGCCCTGGCATCCAGAACTGCATAGGCGACGGAGTGCTGCAATTGCGCAGTCAACACGACAAGGAGAGATCTGATCATGAAAGACGACCGGAATGCCACCATGGCGGAGGCACTAAGACTCACCCGCGACGGGCGGCTGATGGAGGCGACTGCGCTGCTCCAAAAAGGGCTTGGAGGGGCCGGCCTGCCAATGCCGGCAGGGCCGGTGCCCGCCACGTTGCAGGCGCAACTTCCCCTCGAACTGCCCCTAGGACGACCCGTCGGACTGGCCGGCAACTCCCCCTTGGTCCGGCCTAGCTTGAACAGGTCAGGCAGCTCGCCGGACGCCGCGGCCGCGGCAAGCGCGCCCGGCGGCGAGATCCGTCACCTGATCCACAGCGAAACGGCTGGGTCACGGACGTACCACTTCTACATTCCTACTGGTTACGTCGGCGCGCCAGTGCCGCTCGTCATCATGCTGCACGGTGGCACCCAGGACGCCACGGACTTCGCGGCTGGCACCCGGATGAATGACCTGGCCGAACTGCACACGTTCCTTGTCGCCTATCCCGAGCAATCGACTGCGGCGAACAATGGCCGCTACTGGAACTGGTTCCGTACCGGCGACCAGCAGCGTGACGAAGGTGAGCCGGCGATTCTCGCCGGCATCACGCGCCGGGTCATCAGCGACTACGCCGTCGATGAAACGCGGGTCTACATCGTTGGTTTCTCCTCGGGCGGCGCCATGGCCACGGTCATGGCCGCGGCGTACCCGGACCTGTACGCCGCTGCTGGTATTCACAGCGGGCTTGCACCGGGCGCTGCACACGACCTCCCGTCGGCATTCGCCGCGATGCAGAACGGGGGAACTGCCGGATTCACGATCGACATGCCGCTCATCGTCTTCCACGGCGACCGAGACAACATCGTTGCGCCCATCAACGCCGACCGAGTCATCGCGTCCCGCATCAGGGCGGCCTCCGGCTTCGACGGCCAGCGGCCGCCGACCACGACTGATGGCGGAGACCAGCCCGGCCACAGCGTCAGCCGCAAGATCTACCGGGACGGGCACGACAAGGTCGTCGCCGAGCAATGGATCGTTGACGGCGGGTCACATGCCTGGTTCGGCGGCAATCCCGTGGGTTCCTACACCGACGCCCAGGGTCCTGATGCCTCCGCTGAAATGCTGCGGTTCTTCCTCGAGCACCGGTCAAGGGTCACCGCGCACTAATCGACCCACTCGAACTCTTGTTCGATTTTTGTCGGTGGCTGTCCGTAGAGTCCTTGCTATGTCAGCCTTCGGGGAGGCTTCTGAAACCGAGCCGCCATCGGCGGACCCGGTGACCGCGCGCCTGGATGAGATCTTGGACGAGCTGGAAGCAGTCGTCGCCGATAACACACCGGTTCGGGACACTGTCCGGATAGATCGGATAGCACGGCTGGAGAAGCTGCGGGCTGCAACCGCGGCACTTCAGGTCGCCGAATCGGTGCGGTTCGCCAAATCCCAGGTCGCCGGGCAGCTCGCGGCGGATGTGCACCCGGACAAGATCGGATGGGGTATCGCTGAACAGATCGGGCTGGCCTGCCGCACCTCACCGGTCATCGCGGCACGCCGGCTCAACACGGCACGGGCACTCTGGTTTGAGCTGCCGGATACCTACCGCCAACTCGTCGCCGGGGAGTTGAGCGAACGCCTCGCCGAGGCGGTGGTGAGCGAAACCCGGCACCTCGACCCGGTGCTCCGCCGCCAGGTCGATGAGCAACTCAAGACTGCCGGCATCGCCCGAATGGGATTCAAGGCCGCTGCCGCGTGCGCCCGGAAGGCCGCCTACCAGGCCGATCCACACGGCTACCTCGAACGCGGTCGTACCGAACGCCACCACCGCCGGGTCGGTGTCCGACCCGCACCCGACACGATGTCAGTGCTGACCGGCTACCTGCCCGTCGAACAAGGCATCGCCTGCTATGCGGCGCTCCGGCACCACGCCGACACGGCCGTCGCCACCGGCGATAGCCGCACCCGCGATCAGATCATGGCCGACACCCTCGTCGAACGAGTCACCGGCCAGGCCCGAGCCACAGATGTCAATGTTGAGCTGCAGCTGATGATGCCGCTCGACGCCCTAATCAATCCCGATGATCACCGCGCCGCAGTGATCCCCGGTTACGGTCCACTGCCCGGCGAGCTCGCCCGACAGATCGTCGCCAGCAGCAAGGGACGTAGATGGTGGCGGCGTCTGTTTACCGCGCCCAAAGAATCAGCCGGAAACTCCGGGCCGATCATCGGTGGCGACCCGACCCGGCGATACTTCGACGGCTGGCTCGCCAAGCTCATCAAACTCCGTGACCAAACCTGCCGAGACCCGTTCTGTGACGCACCCATCCGGCACCTCGACCACATCAAACGCCACACCGACGGCGGACTCACCAGCTACATCAACGGACGCGGCGCCTGCGAACGCGGCAACCAGATTCGCGAAATGCCCGGATGGCACATCACCCTCATCGACTGCGGCTTCCACGGCGGGCCGCATACCATCCACATCACCACGCCGACCGGACACCACTACCTCAGCCGCGCCCCCGATCCGCCATGACGAGCAAGATGACTGATCTTGTTCCAGACGCCCGCTCAACGGTGCCGGGATGCGCCGTTTGCACCGCCTCCGCGGAACCGTCGGATGTTGAATTCTTTGAGCATCGGGTGAGGGGTACCGGTGGTGATCTCGTACGCCAAAAGTTCACCAGCGATCAAGCCGAGCGTTGCACCGCTGTGAGTGAATGCCAGGCAGAGACCGTCTACGTCGTCGACGCGGCCGAAAACGGATTCCCCATCACCGGGAACCGGCTTCGGGCCGATTCCACACCAGGCCGCTTCGAGCTTTGGCGTGCCTTGCAAGACCCGCGAAGCCTCCGCGAGCAGGGCATCGATGATCGACGGCGACACCGCATAGCTGCCGTCCGCAGCGCGCGTGATGTGGGCGTTGGCCCAATCGGAGTCCACCCCCAACGCGCCATCGGGGGTGGGCCGGAGCGAGACTCGCGGCGTGTTGAGGACCGCCCTCAACGGATGGTGTACGGGTCGGCTCGTGACGAGAAAGGAGACTGACGTCGCATCCGGGATAGTGATGCCAAGATCAGCAACCATGCCTGGTACCGCGGCACCGGTAGCCAAGACAACAACATCTGCCCCAACGAGCTGCCCATTCTTGGTCGCCACGCCGGTTATTGAGCCGGCCTTGCTTCGGACGGTGCACTTCCCGGCCTTGGTGACGAGCTTCCCGCCGCGTTCCACGAAGTCCTTGATCATGAACTGCACGAGGCTTAGCAGATCGACCCATCCCTCGCCCGGATTCCAGATCGCACCAGTCTCCGGAATAGCTGCTGTGTTGACACCCGGAGTGTGAGCGTCAACCCGATCACGACCAAGTAGATAGCTGTCGTAGCCATGAGCCACCTCATGATCATGACGCTGGCGCAACTCCGCAGCCTTGTCTTCGGGGTACCAAACCAGCCCACCCGCAAAGCGCAACCAACGGACGTCCGGATGTTGAGCTGACAGAGTTCGGTAGCGATCGATGCCGACCATTCGCAGCCGATGGTAGGGCTCCCTCCACATGCCAGCCGAGTTCAACCACGACAGGGAACGCCCTGACGCGCCGCTGGTCAGTGCGCCCTCGGTAAGCAAGATCACGTCCGCTCCAGCCCGAGCCAGCTGCTGGGCAGTGGATGCGCCGATTACGCCGCCGCCGACGACGGCGACTTTGATCCTGGAGAAGCTCATCATGAATCACCATCCATCCTCCGGGAGTCGAGCGCCACCTCAGGGCCAAGAGTCGCAGCTGACCTGCCGATGATGTGATTGAGGCGTCCGGTTCCATGTCTCTTCGAGGAGTGCGTCGTGTCCGAAGCCGAAAACGACTCAATCAATCGAATCTCAGAGCTCACGCTGGAGGAGAAGGCATCGCTTTGCCTTGGCTCAGATTTCTGGCACACGGCGCCGGTGGAACGCCTCGGCATCCCGCGAATCATGGTCTCTGATGGCCCCCACGGTCTGCGCGCCCAACTGGAGGCAGCCGACCATGTTGGAATCGGGGGCAGTGCGCCTGCGACGTGCTTCCCGACGGCCTCGGCACTGGGCTCCTCATGGAATCCGGAGCTCTTTCGAACGGTGGGTGAGGCTTTGGGCCGCGAGGCGAAGAGGTTGGGCGTATCGGTCGTACTGGGGCCGGGGATCAACATGAAACGGTCACCATTGTGCGGGCGGAATTTCGAGTACGTCTCCGAGGATCCTTGGCTCGCCGCAGAACTCGCAACCGCCATGGTCCAAGGCACCCAGAGCCAGGGCATTGGTACGTCGCTGAAGCACTGTGCCGCGAACAATCAAGAGGATGATCGACTTCGGGTGAGCGCTGAGGTCGACGAGCGGACCTTGCGCGAGATTTATCTACCAGCATTCGAGCGAGTGGTGAAGCTTTCCCAGCCGTGGACCGTGATGTGCGCCTACAACAAGGTCAACGGCATCTACTGCTCAGAGCACCACTGGTTGTTGACTGAGGTGCTGCGCGAAGAGTGGGGTTTCGAGGGCCTTGTGGTGTCCGACTGGGGTGCGGTGCATGATCGCGTTGCGGCACTGAAGGGTGGTCTTGATCTTGAGATGCCGCCCAACCTCGGAGTCAGCGATGCGGCGATCGTCGCCGCCGTACGCGACGGGTCACTGGCCGAGGCCGTTCTGGACGAATCGGTGAGCCGGGTGCTGCATCTGGTTGACCGGTCGCAGCCGGCACGCAATGAGGTCGCCTCGTTCGACTTTGATGATCATCATTCGCTAGCTCGCCGCGCTGCGCATGAGTCCGCTGTGCTATTGAAGAACGATGGCAATGTGCTGCCGCTTGGGCCAGAGCCAGGAAGCACGGTCGCAGTGATCGGCGAGTTTGCCCGTACCCCACGATTCCAGGGTGCTGGCAGCTCGCAGGTCAATCCCACCCGGGTCGCCGTGGCCCTGGATGAGTTGCAATCGGCATTTGCTGGCCGTGCAGAGGTGAGCTTTGCGGCTGGTTTCGGCATTGGCACGACCGACAACGACGAGGAGCTGCTGCAAGAGGCGGTCGAGCTAGCAAGTGGAGCTGATCATGTGCTGGTGTTCCTTGGACTGCCGGGCGAGGACGAGTCAGAGGGATTCGATCGAACTCATATCGATCTGCCTTCCAACCAACTGGTACTGCTGCACGCTCTGGCTGAGGTACATGATCGGCTGATCGTGATCCTGGCGAATGGCGGCGTGGTACGGGTCTCAACCTGGGAGGACAGGGTTGCCGCGATCTTGGAGTGCTGGCTATCCGGCCAGGCGGCGGGCGGAGCCGCCGTCGATCTACTGCTGGGCGTCGTCAATCCCTCCGGCAAACTGGCCGAAACCATTCCCCTACGGCTCCAGGACAACTCGTCGTATCTGAACTTTCCTGGAGAGGAGGGCGTCGTCGGGTACGGCGAAGGAGTCTTCATCGGCTACCGGGCCTACGACACGCTCATTCAGCACGTCAGCTACCCGTTCGGGTTTGGACTTTCCTACACCAGCTTCCGGATCGACGACGTGGACGTCTCGATCGCCGGCTCGGTCGCAGGCGGCGATCTTGCCGTGACGGTGACGGCATCTGTGAGCAATACTGGCCGACGAGCGGGCGCCGAAGTCGTCCAGATCTACGTCGGAGACATCGAGGCGTCCGTGGCGCGGCCGCTTCGGGAGCTGAAGGGGTTCGTCAAAGTGCATCTGGAGCCGGGCGAGACCCAGCAGGTGAGTTGCCAGCTCGATGAGCGAGCGTTCGCGTTCTGGTCCAGACGCTTCCGGCAGTGGGTAGTCGAATCCGGTGAGTTCATGATCGCGGTTGGCAGCTCGTCACGCCACCTGGTCGCCACCGAAACGATCACTCTCGATGCGCCCCGTCTCTC
>Ga0081455_10006128_pt1 | contig 12990 bp, 12 predicted proteins | sample TabmetS3T2R1_FD_70207 | JGI IMG/M metagenome (GOLD analysis project Ga0081455, IMG submission 70207) | Tabebuia heterophylla rhizosphere microbial communities from the University of Puerto Rico - S3T2R1 | ecosystem: Host-associated > Plants > Roots > Rhizosphere ... | reverse complement strand
CGAGCATTTACTGGGCCCACCATTACGGCCAGACCACCGAGCATTATAGATCTGCGCTTTGGCGAGGTCGTTTCCGGTGCGAAGCCGGCGCGGTCCCCGGCAATGGAAGATTTCGCCCGACGAGGAGGCTGCTCGCGCTCTCAATCGCTTTGTTGAACGTTCAGTAAAGTGGTTTGCTAAACATGCTGCCTATGACCAACCTTCCGGCGCTCCTGTTATCCAGATAGGCCGAACTATCTCCGTCGGACCAGATCGGCAATCGTGTTCTTAACAATCTTCGGGCATTTTGCTGCGCTGCGAACATCCGGCTGCGCGCGCGAACGTCGCAAATCTTTTCGCCAGGCTCGCGAGAAACCGGCTTGACGGCCTCCAAAATTTAGTAATACGTTTAGTATTATAAAAAACTAAACATCACGCATCGAGTGCATGTGTGGGAGGAGCCCAAGCCTTCCGGACCCGTTTCCGGAAATGGTCCGTCTCGTCCTTCACTCATCGCTCCTCAAACTCGGTTTCAGGGTCTTGGCGTCGTTCCGACAGGGAGCGCCGAGCGGGTTAGATGCTTCAACGAGAGAGGAAACGAATATGCGGACATTCAATTGTTTAAGAAGCTCGGCGGCCGCCACGGTCCTCGGGGCGGCGCTGCTGGGGATGTTTGGCGGAGGCGAAGCCGCAGCACAGAGCAAGCAGCTCACGCTGTGCTGGGCGGCATGGGATCCCGCCAACGCGCTGGTCGAGCTCGGCAAGGACTTCACCAAGCAATCCGGCATCGAGATGAAATACGAGTTCGTCCCCTGGACGAGTTATGCCGATCGCTTCCTCAATGAGCTCAACTCCCACGGCAAGCTCTGCGACCTGATCATCGGCGACAGCCAGTGGATCGGCGGGGCGGCCGAGAACAAGTGGTACGTCAAGCTCAACGATTTCTTCGACAAGGAGAAGATATCGATGGACGACTTTGTTCCGGCGACGGTCGTGGGCTATTCGCAGTGGCCGAAGAACTCGCCGAACTATTGGGCGCTGCCGGCCATGGCCGATGCGGTGGGCTGGACCTATCGCAAGGACTGGTTCTCGCGGCCCGAAATTCAATCTGCGTTCAAGGCCAAACACGGCCGCGACCTGGCGCCGCCGAAAACCTATGACGAGCTGAAGCAGATCGCGGAGTTCTTCCAGGGCCGCGAGATCGACGGCAAGAAGGTCTATGGCGCCTACATCTTCACCGAGCGCGGCTCGGAAGGCATCACCATGGGCGTGACCAACGTGCTCTACAATTACGGCTTCAGCTACGACAATCCGAAGAAGGCGTACCAGATGCAGGGCGTGGTCAATTCATCCGACGCGGCCAAGGGGCTGGAGTTCTACAAGGAACTCTACAAGTGCTGCACGGCGCCCGGCATGACCAACGCCTACATGCAGGAGGGGCTCGATGCCTTCAAGTCCGGGCAGGTGGCGATGCAGATGAACTGGTTCGCCTTCTTCCCGGGCCTCTACAAGGATCCGAATGTCGGCGGCGACAAGATCGGCTTCTTCGTCAATCCGGCCGGTCCGAACGGACACTTCACCCAGCTCGGCGGTCAGGGCATCTCGGTCGTCGCGACCTCCGACCGCAAGAACGATGCGCTCGCCTACATCAAGTGGTTTGCGCAGCCCGCCGTGCAGCAGAAGTGGTGGCAGCTCGGCGGCTACTCGGCCCTGAAGGCGGTCGTCGATGCACCCGACTTCCCGAAGAGCGCGGCGTTCGCACCGCAATTCCTGGAGTCGATGGGCATCGTCAAGGACTTCTGGGCCGAGCCATCCTATGCGCAACTGCTGCTCGACATGCAGAAGCGCGTGCATGACTACGTCGTCGCCGACAAGGGCACGGCGCAGCAGGCGCTCGATCTCCTGGTCAAGGACTGGACCAAGGTCTTCAAGGAGCAGGGCAAGCAGGTCGCGTCGCAATAGAGCATGATCCGGAAAAGTGTGCAGCGGTTTTCCGAAAAGATGATGCTCACACAATAAAGCTAAAGCGCGTTCATCGCGCTTTAGACACGGCAATCGCATCAACGGAACTGGTTTCCCCGGGGGCGTGCCTCGGGGAAGCCGAACCAGCCAGCCGATGGACCAGATGACGACGATCCTTCAACCCGATGATGCTACGATTGCAGGTATGAGCGAGCCCGCCAGATCTCGTGCCACGCGGCGCGTCCGCGGCCTGTCGGACCGGACCATCGCCTGGCTGTTCGTTGCGCCGACGATCGCGCTGTTGCTGGCGATCAACATCTTTCCGCTGGTGTGGATGATCCGGCTGTCCTTCACCAGCCTCAACCTCAGCATGTCCTATCTGCCGCTGCGGTCCGTCGGGCTCGATAATTTCCGCGACATCCTCACCGACGAGGACGTCTGGTTCCGGCTTCAGACCACGGCGCAATTCGTGATCTGGTCGGTGGCACTGCAGGTAGTCATCGGGTATGGCCTGGCGTTGTTGATCAACCGCCAGTTTCGCGGTCACAGCTTCTGGACCACGATCATCCTGCTGCCGATGATGCTGTCGCCGGCGGTGGTCGGCAATTTCTGGACGCTGCTGTTGCAGCCCCAGATCGGTCCGTTCAACTACGTGATCAGCCTGTTCACGGGGGTGCCGCCGAGCTCGTTCAGCATGACCGGACAGGTCGCGCTCGCACCGTGGACCATCGTGCTCGTCGACACCTGGATGTGGACGCCTTACGTGATGCTGATCTGCCTCGCCGGGCTTCGCTCCATTCCCGATTACATCTACGAGGCGGCCGAAGTCGATCGCGCCTCGGCCTGGCGGCAGTTCTGGTCGATCACACTGCCGATGACCGTGCCGTTCCTGATGCTCGCCGTCCTGTTCCGCGCGATCGAGAACTTCAAGATGTTCGACATGGTGAACCTCCTGACGTCGGGAGGACCGGGGTCGACCACCGAACTGGTGTCGATCACGCTCAAGCGCGCGGCGTTCGAGAAGTGGCGCACCGGCTATTCCTCCGCGCTCGCCATCATCCTGTTCGTGACTGTGTTCGGTGCCGCCAACATCTACGTCAAAGCGCTCAACAAGGTGAAGCAACGATGACCGCTGCCGTCGCCAAATCCGTCCTGGCCAAATCCGTCCTGGCCAAGTCCACCGCACACTCCATCGTCGAAGCCTCGCCGCGTTCAAAGGCCGTGGCCAGTTTCCTCGTCATTCTCTATGCCGTGATCACGATCCTGCCGCTGCTCTGGATCGTCGCCACCGCGTTCAAGTCGCAGAGCGACGCCATCGCCTATCCGCCCAAGGTGATCTTCGAGCCGACCCTTGAGGGCTACGTGAACCTGTTCACCGTGCGCACCCGCCAGACGCCGGACTTCATCGCCAAGCTGCCGCCGCCGGAGACCTGGTACGACAAGCTCGTGCGCCAGCGCGACATGGTCATCGCCGGGCCGTCGAAGGTCGTGCCGCGTTTCGTCAACTCGCTGATCATCGGATTCGGCTCGACGTTCCTGGCCGTCTTTCTCGGTACGCTTGCGGCCTACGCTTTCTCGCGCTTCCGCATTCCACTGGCCGATGATCTCCTGTTCTTCATCCTTTCGACGCGAATGATGCCGCCGGTCGCGGTTGCGATCCCGATCTATCTGATGTACCGGCAGCTCAACCTGACCGACACCAGGCTCGGAATGATCCTGCTCTATACCGCGGTCAACGTCTCGCTCGCGGTCTGGCTGCTTAAGGGATTCATCGACGAGATCCCGCGCGAATATGAGGAGGCCGCCCTCGTCGACGGCTACACGCGGCTCCAGGCCCTGCGCAAGGTGGTATTGCCGCAGGCCGTCACCGGAATTGCGGCCACCGCGATCTTCTGCCTGATCTTTTCGTGGAACGAATATGCCTTCGCGGTTCTCCTGACGAGCGGCGAGGCGCAGACCATGCCGCCCTTCATCCCCTTCATCATCGGCGAGGGCGGACAGGATTGGCCGGCCGTGGCCGCCGCGACCACGCTGTTCGTCGTCCCGATCGTCCTGTTCACCGTGCTGTTGCGCAAGCACCTGCTGCGCGGCATCACCTTCGGAGCTGTGCGCAAATGAGCGGCGCTGTTGTTACCAGGGGTGGAGTGTCTCGCTGGTTCCGTCGTGGGCCCTGGGAGGCCGGCGCGATGACCTTGATCGGAGGCGGCATCGTCATGCTGGTGCAGCCTTGGTCGATCGATCTGTACAGCTATTCCTTCGTGACGATCCTCGCCGGTACGGTCGGATACGTCATCGTAAGCCATTTTCCGGAATAGGGCGGCAGACATGGCACAGATCCGCATCGAGAACCTGCGCAAATCGTTCGATCAGTTCACAGCCGTGCAGGGCTCAAACTTCACGATCGACGACGGCACCTTCTTTGCGATGCTGGGGCCGTCCGGCTGCGGCAAGACGACGACGCTGCGCATGATTGCGGGCCTTGAGCTGCCGACCGAAGGCAAGATCCTGCTCGACGGCGAGGACGTGACCTTCCGCCGTGCCGCGGCCCGCGATATCGCTTTCGTTTTCCAGCTCTTCGCGCTCTATCCGCACATGAATGTCGCTGACAATATCGGCTTCCCCCTGAAGTGCCAGGGCATGCGCCGGCGCGAGGTTCGCGAGCAGGTGCAGGAGACGGCGCGGCTCCTGCGGATCGAGCATCTCTTGTCGAGCAAGACCTCGAAACTTTCGGGTGGCGACCGGCAGCGGGTCGCACTGGGGCGCGCCATGGTGAGGCGGCCGAAGGCCTTTCTGATGGACGAGCCGCTGGGCGCGCTCGACGCCGAGTTTCGTCATCTGATGTGCGGCGAGCTTCGCGATCTGCACGATCGCATCGGCGCGACCACCGTCTACGTGACGCACGACCAGCTCGAGGCGATGTCGATGGCGGATCAGATCGCCGTGATGAACAAGGGACGCGTCGAGCAGATCGGTTCACCACAGGAGATCTATGACCGGCCCGCGAGCATGTTTGTGGCCGACTTCATCGGCTCGCCGCCCATGAACTTTTTGCGCTTTGAGGGCGGCCTGAGATCCGGCGATCGGGCCATTGCCTTCCATGACGCCAGGATCGCGATCCCGGAGATCCGTGAGGATCGCGCGAGCGCCCCGCTGGCGCTCGGGATACGTCCGGAGCACATTCGTTTCACCGACGCGGCACCCGTCCGCGGTGCGGTGTTCGGCGCCGAATATCTCGGCACCACGCAGATCGTCACCGTCGACACGGCGCATGGACGTGTCGCCGCGCGGCTGCCCTCCAGCGCGCCGGTGCGGATCGGCGAGACGGTGGGTCTTGAATTCCACTCCGAACGGCTGGCGCTGTTCGATGTCGGCAGCGGTTTGGCTATTCGGACCGCCAATGAGGGAGGCGCGCGCCATGGCTGACGTCATCCTGCGCAACATCAGCAAGCGTTTCGGCACGGTCGAGGCGGTGCGCGAGCTCTCGCTGGCGGTGAATGACGGAGAATTCATGGTCCTGCTCGGGCCGAGCGGCGCCGGAAAGACCACGACGCTGCGGCTGATCACGGGACTCGAGAGCCCCGACGCCGGCTCGGTGATGATCAACGGCCGCGACGTGACGCATGATCCACCGGGATCGCGCGATATCGCCTTTGTGTTCCAGCAATATTCGCTGTATCCGCACCTCACGGTCTACGACAATCTGGCATTCCCGCTACGCTCGCCCGCGCGGCGCGTGCCGGAGCCCATCATCCGCAGGCGTGTCGAACAGACGGCGGAGCTGTTGCATATCGCAAGCAAGCTGAACAACCGTGCCACCCGTCTGTCCGGCGGCGAGATGCAGCGCGTGGCTATCGGCCGCGCACTGGTTCGCGATCCCTCGATCTACTTGATGGACGAGCCGCTTTCGTCGCTGGATGCGAAGCTTCGCACAGAGCTTCGTCTCGAGCTCAAGCGGATTCAGCTCGAGCTCGGTGCGACCATCCTCTACGTGACTCACGATCAGGTCGAGGCCATGACCATGGCTTCCCGGATCGGCGTGATCAAGGACGGCCAGCTTCTTCAGCTCGGCACGCCGCGGGAGATTTACGAAAGCCCGTCCAGCAGCTATGTCGCTTCGCGGCTCGGGACGCCCCAGATCAACTTCCTTCCGGCCCGTCTCTTGTCCGACGTGCTGGTGCCGCCGGGAACAGAGACGGTCGGCATCCGCACCGAGCATCTGAAGGTTGCTGCGTGCAATGGCGGGCGGATGGTCGGTCGCGTGCACCGCGTCGAGCATCTTGGCGAGCAGAATCACGTTCACCTGGACTATAAGGGTGAGATGCTGGTGACGCTGGCGGATCCCCATCAGCAGCCGTTGAAGGCCGGTCAGGAGGTCGAATTGCGCCTGGTTCATCCGCTCTGTTTCGATCGCGCGGGGCAACGTATCCCGGCGATGATGCACTAAAGGATCAACTCGATGTCGCTGCAACCCGAGACGTTCAAGTCGTTGGTCAAGGTGGCCGCAGAGCAGGTCATCGCCAGCGCGCCGGAGCTTACAAGCCTGGATCAGGCGATTGGCGACGGCGACCACGGAATAAACATGAAGCGCGGGTTCGAAGCCGTGCTCGGCAAGCTCGACGCCATCTCCACGCAACCGCTCGACGAGGCGCTGAAGATGATCGGCAAGACTCTGGTGATGACGGTCGGCGGCGCGTCGGGGCCGCTTTACGGCAGTTTCTTTCTCGCCGCCGGCGAAGCGCTCTCGCATGACAGACATTTGCCGGACGATCTCGCTGACGTCTTCGGCAGCGGCGTGAACGCGGTCAGTGCGCGCGGCCGCTCGCAGGCCGGTGAGAAGACGATGCTCGACGTGCTTGTTCCCGTCCTGGAGACGCTGAGAGCGTCGGCCGGCCAGCCGGACCTGATCGGGCGGGTCCGAGCCACTGCCGCCGAAGCGGTCGAGCGGACCGCGCCGATGCAGGCCACCAAGGGGCGGGCGTCGTTCCTCGGGCCACGCAGCGTCGGGCATATCGATCCCGGCGCACGCTCGAGCTGCGTTCTCGTGCACGCGGTGTGCGCGAGCCTGGAGGGACAGCAATGACGGAGACTGTGGGTATCGTGATCGTCTCGCATTCGAAGGACATCGCCAAGGGCACCGCCGACATGGTGCGGCAGATGGTCGGCAGCGAGGTCAAGGTGGCGTTCTGCGGCGGCAATCCCGACGGCGGACTGGGCACCAGCGTCCCCCTGATCATCGATGCCATCAATGATGCCTGGTCCGCCAAGGGCGTCGCGATCCTCGTCGACCTCGGCGGTGCCGAAACCAACAGCGAAATGGCGGTCGAGATGCTGGAGCCCGCGCGGCGCGATCGCGTTGTCGTATGCAACGCGCCGATTGTCGAGGGGGCCGTGATGGCGGCGACCGAGGCGGCAGGCGGCAGCTCATTGGCCGAGGTGAAGGCCGTGGCCGAGGAACTCTCTGCCGACTGAGAGATCGGCGAAGCGAAGATGGAATATGGGTATGCTGGACAAAGCGGACGGACAGATTTTCACCGGCAATGTGCGGCTGGTGCACGCCGTGGGCATGCACGCGCGCCCGGCGGTCAAGCTGACCAAGCTTGCCAAGAAGTTCCAGGCCCAGATTTCCGTGCGGGTCGCAGGCGCGGCCGAGTGGATCAACGCCAAGAGCGTTGCCAAGATCATGGCGATGCGCGCGGCGCACGGCAGCACGATCGAGATCAAGGCGTCCGGCACTGACGCGGAAGCCGCGGTTGCGGCGCTGGTCGATCTGATTGCAACCGATTTTCCGGACGGGGCCTAGCAGCATGCAGGGTGGCGCGACAGGACTGGCCTACCGCGGCAGAACCGCCTCGATCGGCTTTGCCCATGGTCCGTTCGTCCGGGTCGACGCCGATACGAACGGCGAGCGTGTCGCGGGTAACCTCGCTGAAGAAGCGCTTGCCCTTCGTGCTGCGATTGACACGGCAAGCGGGCAGATCGCGGATTTGGCCGGGATCGCCGGCGGCGAGGCCGCGCAAATTCTCGAATTCCAGGTCGCGCTTCTGGAGGACGAGGATTTCATCGAGGATATCTTCGCGTCGATCGGAGAGGGGGATGCGGCTGACGTCGCATGGCGTTCGGCGCTCGATGCGCAGATCGCGGATTACAATTCGGCGGCGGACGAATATTTGAAGGCGCGCTCCTCGGACCTTGCGGACCTCCGCGACCGCGTGATCAACATTCTGCGGGGAGGCGAGGGCCAGGCGCTGGAGATTCCGAGCGGCGCCGTCGTGTGTGCCGACGATCTGCCGCCTTCGCGCTTCCTGGAGATCGACTGGTCCGGCGGTGGCGGTCTGGCGCTTTTGCGTGGCAGTCCCACCAGCCACGTCGCGATGCTGGCGCGCGCGCGGGGCATCCCCATGGTCGTGCAACTCGGCGCGGTTCCGGACATCGGAGCCACCGCGTTGCTCGACGGCGAAGGCGCGACGCTCGAACTTGATCCCGGCGCCGAGCAGGTCCGCCTGTTCGAGAAGCGGCGCGAAAGCCATCGCAAGAGCAGGGCGTCTGCGCGCGCGATCCTGCGGCGGCCCACGGCATCGTGGCGCGGCGAGCGGATCAAGCTGTTCATCAATATCCAGCGCGTCGACGATCTCGAGCACGCCGATGCGCAATATGCCGATGGCATCGGCCTGATGCGCACCGAGTTTCTGCTGACGGAGCGGGGCGGCCTGCCCGACGAGGAGACGCAGTTTCAGGCTTACGATGCGGTGTTGCGTTGGGCCGACCGGCGCCCGGTCACCATTCGCACGTTTGACGCAGGCGGCGACAAGCCTGTCGCCGGCTTCACGCTGGATGGCGAAGCCAATCCGTTCCTCGGGGTTCGGGGCTTGCGGCTTTGCCTGGCCCGGCCCGAGATCTTTGCCATTCAGCTCCGCGCGCTGGCCCGTGCCGCGGTGCGTGGAAACCTCAAGGTGATGTTTCCGATGGTCACATCGGCGGACGAGCTCGAGGCGGGGCGGAAGCTGTTCGCCGAAATCGTGCAGCGCTTGCAGGCGGACGGCATTGCCGCAATGCTCCCCGAGCTGGGAATCATGGTCGAAGTCCCGGCGGCGGCCCTGGCGATTGCGAGCTTCAAGGCCTCCTTCTTCTCGATCGGCTCGAACGATCTCGCGCAATATGTGCTTGCCTGCGATCGTTCCAATGGAGCACTCGCCCCTTTGATGGACCCGCTGCATCCGGCAGTGCTCGAACTGATCGCGCGGACCGCCGAGCACGGGCGGCGCGCCGGGATCAGCGTGAGCCTGTGCGGCGACATGGCGGGCGATCCGCGCTGTCTCCCCGCATTGCTGAACTGCGGCTTGCGCGAGCTTTCCGTGAATGCGTCGGCGCTAGCGCAGATCAAGCAGACGATCGACCGACTGAGCGGCGGAGGTGGCGTTGGCTGACACGGCGATCGATGAACCGGCGGAAGCCGGTGCTGTTGCGGTTTACAAGCGCATCTTCAAGGAGGTGCTGGACAGCCGCCCGTCGGGCATGCGGCTGCGTCTGGCGCATGCCATGGGGAAGAACCGCAGCTTCGTGAGCCAGATCAGCAATCCCGCCTATCCGGTGCCGATACCCGTGCAGCATCTCAACACGATTTTCGATGTCTGCCACTTCCCACCGCAGACGAAAGCGGCCTTTCTCCGCGCCTATGCCCGCGCGCATCCGCGCCGAATCGGCCGACTGACCGAAGGATCGCACGAGCGGACCTTGACGCTGCATTTGCCGGATCTCGGCAGTGCGAAACGGAACGCCGAGCTCGATGCGCTGCTCCAGGAATTTGCGCGGCGCTTGATTGCCATCATGCGGGAAAAATAAGGCGTGAAGCCAGGGCGAGGAAGCGGGGAGGAGACAATGAAGAAGTTCATCAACTCGGTCGACAGTGTGCTTGCGGAGAGCCTCGACGGGCTTGCAGCCGCGCATGCCGATCTCGTCGCGCTTGGGCCGGAGCGAAAATTCGTGCGGCGCCGTGAGCTGAACCCGAAGAAGGTCGCACTCGTTTCGGGCGGCGGCAGCGGACATGAGCCGCTGCATGCGGGCTTCGTCGGCTATGGCATGCTCGACGCCGCCTGTCCGGGACAGGTCTTCACGTCACCGACGCCGGACCAGATCGTTGAGGCCGCGCAGGCTGTTTCCGGTGAGGCCGGCGTGCTGTTCATCGTGAAGAATTATGCGGGTGACCGCATGAACTTCGAGATGGCAGCCGAGATCGCCGAGGGCCGCACGGCGACCATCGTGACCGACGATGACGTCGCGGTCGAGAACTCGACCCACAGCATCGGGCGCCGCGGCGTCGCCGGTACGCTCATCGTCGAGAAGATTGTCGGCGCGGCCGCCGAGAAGGGCGCTGATCTGGCGGGCTGCGTTGCGCTCGGCGAGCGCGTTAACGCACGCACGCGCTCGATGGGCGTGGCGCTGACGAGCTGCACGGTCCCGGCCGCGGGCACGCCGACCTTCTCGCTCGGCGAGGACGAGATGGAGATGGGGGTTGGCATTCACGGCGAGCCGGGACGTCGCCGCGTCAAGCTGGAGCGAGCCGACGCGATTGCGGACGAGATGACGACGGCCATCGCGCAGGATCTCGACGCGCGAGAAGGGGCCGAGGCCCTCCTGCTCGTCAACGGATTTGGAGGCACGCCCGCGATCGAGCTCTATCTGATGTACAATGCGGCGCGCCGGATGCTCGAGAAACGGGGCTTGCGCATCGCCCGCTCGCTGGTCGGCAGCTTCGTCACCTCGCTGGATATGGCCGGCTGCTCGCTCACCGTGAGCCTGCTCGACACTGAGACGACCGCGCTCTGGGACCATCCCGTGCGCACGGCCGCATTGAAATGGTGATCGCTGCGGCGAGCGGTCGCTGATTTTCAGATTGCGCCTTGGCCGACGATCGGCCGGGGTCTCACGCATGCACCGGGATTTTTCCGGTTTACCCTCCCTGAAACTTGCCGTGTCCTTCGGGCACGGCATCTTTTTTGCGCCGAATGGACAGCGATCTCCAGCGATCGATGATCGCGAATGCCTCACCACCAAGGGGTCATGCAGACCAGCTTCTGGCGGGCCGGTCTCTCCGGCACGGCTCGTTGCCTCGGCATCGAAGTTGACGATGCGCTTTCGATCTCGGCGCAAATGGGCCGTTTGATCGTCGAAGCGCATCAGGCTGTTGGGCCTTATCTTCCGATAAAGCCGCCGAATCTGCGATCGAGTGGAGAAACCGTATCCAGATCGGATGTGGAGCGGACTTGGTGGCCGTTGAAGCAGAGCAATGAGCGATGGTGGAATCGTGCCGCTGATTTGCCCGACGTGTCAAAATGTTTTTGACGCAATCGCTCAAAGTATCGACCATGTTGGCGAGCAGGCGACGCGGTTCCGCTCGCGGATGAGGGGCAGAAATAATCTACTCGAATCGAGACCTTCCGGTGTGACCTGAACCGACACGGCGGCGGATTACCCAGCGTCGACTGATGCTCCGAAGCCGGTGTGCGCACCGGCCTGTCTATGACACGGCTGAGGTGGCCGGGCCGAAATCAATTTTGGTTGTGCTTCAGGAGCCGCGCGGCGATTTGATCGATGCGTGATCCATAGTCGCGTATGTCCCTGAACGCGCTGCGTCGTTCGGTGCCCGGAGGAAGGCGAATCGTTGCCTCGACAAGGGCAAAGAACTGCTCGAACAGGCTGTCTAGTTCGCCAAAGCTCACCTTCTATCCTTCTGAAGCTGCGGGGAACGGAGAGAGGTGCGGACAATCTCCGCACCTCATACGTTTCGCGGATCTATAAGAACCCGATTGAAATCCATGGCACTGCAGCCACTACAAGTGTGCCGAGGAGCAAGGCCACTATGTACGCGACGATCGGACCCATGCCTTCGTCGGGATGAATCCGACTGATGGCGCACGCCGCGTAGTAGCCGACCCCAAATGGCGGCGCGAAAAGCCCAATTCCCATCGCTAGAACGACGACCATCGCGTAGTGGACCTCGTGCACGCCGACTTGACGCGCAATGGGGAAAAGCAGCGGGCCAAAAAGCACGATGGCAGGAATACCTTCGAGTACGCTCCCCAGGATGACGAACGCAATGATAGTGACGATCAGAAATACTGGCACACCACCCGGCAAGGAGGTCATGAACTTCGCAAGCGATGCCGAGAAACCCGACTGGGTTAAAGCCCAGGCCATTCCTGTCGCTGCACCGATGATGAATAGGATCGCGCCGGAGAGAGCCGCAGTTTCAACCAACATCGGGTAGAGGCGACGCCAGTCAAACTGGCGATAGATGAGAAGCCCGGCCAATACGGAATAGACGATGCCTATCGTCGAGACCTCGGTGGCAGTCGCGACGCCCTCGACCACCGCGGCACGGATTACAAAGGGAAGGGCGATAGCGGGAATCGCAATCAAGAACGCACGACCAATTTCTCGGCCCGTCGCTCGCTGAACGTGCGATAAGTCCTCGCGACGGTATCGCCACCACACGACCGCGCACAGCCCGATTGCCAGCACGATGGCTGGTAGCAACCCGCCGGTGAACAGAGCCGCGATCGACACGCCTGTCACTGATCCGATCGTGATCAGCACCAGAGACGGTGGGATTGTCTCGGTCTGAGCGCCGGTAGCCGCCAAGAGTGCGACGAGGTCACCGCGCTTTGCGCCGCGCTTGGTCATTTCGGGGAAAAGCACGGGCGCTACTGCCGCCATGTCTGCCGCCTTGGATCCCGAAATACCTGAGACCAAGTACATCGCACCGACCAGCACATATTGGAGGCCACCCCGAACGTGGCCGAGCAGGCTGGCAAGGAAGCCGACCATGGCGCGGGCCATGCCGGTCATTTCGATCAACAAGCCGAGGAACACGAACAGCGGCACTGCCAGCAGGATGAGATGGCTCATGCCTTCGTCCATGCGGCCGATGACAACCACGTCTGGTGTGCTGGTCGTCAGCGTTATGTAGCCAATGGTCGCCAGGCCGAACGCGAAGGCGATCGGCACCGCTGCGAAGACCATGGCGCCAACGATGAACACGAAGAAGATCAG
>Ga0081455_10006127_pt1 | contig 12994 bp, 13 predicted proteins | sample TabmetS3T2R1_FD_70207 | JGI IMG/M metagenome (GOLD analysis project Ga0081455, IMG submission 70207) | Tabebuia heterophylla rhizosphere microbial communities from the University of Puerto Rico - S3T2R1 | ecosystem: Host-associated > Plants > Roots > Rhizosphere ... | reverse complement strand
CTATTTCTTTGAATCTTTTAGGAAATTTCAATCTCAGTTAATTGAGTTATGGCATAATATATGACTTGTTGGCTTCTTAAAAGTTGACATTCTCACTCTTTAAGCTAAAGTAACAGGCTGCAATTTTATTTCATTAATAACAGCATGGAATTCATTTCAGACGTGTTGATTTTCTTGAGGATATAGGATGGATTATACGGGGATCAGAATGGATCATATCAAGCAACTAAAAAAGGACATACAAACGCAATCAAACATGAACTCCCTACAATTAACTTTAGAATTCCTGAAAAGAACATGAAAAAGGATTCTCCTGAGTTATCAATATCGAAGCCGAAAAAGATCGATAAATTAAACGCTAAGATCATGACTTTAATGTTATTAATATATACTGACAAGAAGATATTAGAAACATTAAAGATCCCGCTCAAACAATTGAACCTTCTTTTCTAATACAGCCTTCATTACTTCGTATGCTCAGTGTATATTCTCCTGCTCCGGATCTAGTTTATTCTTTTCCTTTCTTTGTATATTCATCGGAGTATGCCATATAAGGTGAATGTAAATAAGATCTTTTCCGCTACATCATGGGCAATTTTCCTTAATTCTTATGTTACACATAAATTGTGAATTCGTGTGGATCGAATGTGCAAGAAAGTGAGTTTGTAAAAGTTATTCAAGGTGATGAGAGTGTTATTGAAACAATTTTGAGTTTTATTTCTAGAGCTGACACCGGTATCGATGCCTTTGTGGACCAGTCTCGGCCAGCAGCTAATTTGAATAACGAGCAAATTACAGCATCAATTACCGCGGCTCATTCCCGGGGTGTTAAATTAAAATGCATAACTGAGATCACTTCAAGCAATATTGAATCCTGCAAACAGCTTTTAGAAATAGTCGATGAACTTCGTCATCTGGACGGCATTGCAGGAAGCTTTTATGTGAGCAATAAAGAATGTTTAGTTCCCGTACTCGTTCATGAAAGAGGGAAACCAGCATCACAAATTATTTTTTGGAATGTGAAAAGGGCAGTGAAACAACAGCAATATGTATTTGAAACTCTATGGAATAAAGCTATTTCTGCTCAGCAAAAAATAAACGGAATTGAAAAGGGTGAGTTGCCAGAGATAATTGAAATTATTCGTAATCCGTCAGCAGGGCAAGAGTTAGCATTCAAACTTATAAGATCTGCAAAAAAGGAAATCCTTGTAATATTATCGTCTGTCAATACATTTATGAGACAATCAAGGGCCGGTAGTGGTCAGCTTATTGTTGAAGTTGCAAACTCGCGCAATGTATCTGTGATTGTATTGACACCTATGGATGAAGTAGTGAGGAAAATAGCCAAGGATCTAGAGAAACAAAGTACCAACATAAAGATTCGAAGCATAGAGCCGTCTTCCCGTTCTACTATTACTGTACTTATTGTAGATAGAAAGAGCTCTTTAGTTTTGGAGCTCAAGGATGATTCAAGATTAGTACCAGCAGAAGCTACAGGGAATATTACGTATTCAACCAGCCAAGCAACGGTACAATCATATGTTTCAATGTTCGAAAGCTTCATGAAACTTACCAAATTGTATGAGGATTCACAGTTAAAACTAAATAATAAAACCGATGAACTGGAAGCAATGAAAAGATACTTACACGAAGTTCTTAAAGAGGTAGACAAATTCAAGCAAACAAGACAATAAGGCGACTTTTGATAACTTCATATGTTACTAACTATGAAGGGTCCAAAGCTAGCATTTGATATCTAGACAGCCAGGCATGCAGGCAGTTGCGCTTATAAAACCAATAATATGACTGTGTATTTTTTGTATTTTTTATTTCTGTATGTTAAATAATAGTGATTTGAATTCGTATACTTAAAGATGTATGAGGAAGAGCCTCGTTAACTTGCACAACTGATAAGTCTACGTGACCTTTTAGTAGAAAGTTTGAATTTGACATATTTAAAAAGTATAGTTAAAGTCATTGCTCCAACATTACCTTCAATGACGTGACCAACTATGAACAAATCTATCGCGGTAAACCACATTACAAGACTAGATACAAGATATAAGTCACGATCGCCTGTAACATGCGAGATTAATATGTAAAACCCATATGCGTATAACAGAAGCCCAACAACGTGAAACATCCTGTTTATAGGATGTCGATGCGTGCTCTTCACAATTTTGACAAGATCAAATGACAACTAAGACTACTTTCGGGTTCATTCAATTTGAATCTTGGTCTAAGTTGTGTTCTCCAAATCATTTGAAAAATTTTGGCTCTAGCTAGAATTATGGAATACAAGGTTTGATCAGAGGTCATCTGCCCATCTCTAAAAGCATATACACAAACAAGAAATAATCAGGTGAAATAATAGATACTGAAAGAATGACGAAAATCCTAGAGTATTCTATGGCTAATAGGTCTCTCACACTGCGAAATATCGACAAATCTGGTTTTAGTATAATCGCAAAGGAGGAAATCCATATAGACGAGGGAGACATCAAGAAGATAGGGAATCTCTTCGAAAGTGTAGGTATTCCTTTTCGTAGTGTAAATGATATGAATGGTACTCTGCGGCCAGATATAATAACTCTTGAATTATTCAAAGACGAAGCAGAGAGGATCATTAGTCTATTGGCCAAGGAAAGGCTGAATATAGTGGATGAACTAGAACACCAAGATAAGGAGCGGATATACAAAATAATCATGGCCCTTGACAACATACAAAAGAAAATAGAACGAGGAATAGCAAAGAGTCAAAAATAATGGCATTAGAAATGGCCAGTATATGCTGAGACTGATCCTTTAATGTCGCTTCTCTTAAGAAGGGTGTACGATTCCGTCCTCATCAGCAGATTCAGTGTCTCAAATGCAATATGAATATTGTAAGGCATTAATTACCAGAATAATACATGCTTATAAAGAAAGAACTTGTCAACTTCATGAAATCAAATGGGTGCGGGCATTAAATTCAGTAGTCAAAATCATTCACTCTTTTGCATACAAATTGAGTCTCTTGTATCAGGTTCAAGACTAGATTGTAGAAAACTAGAAAGCCATTACAGTTGATAGTTAGATGCCACTAGAGGGTCTGTTGGCCGATTTTCAATTTGGGGAACACAATGCATTATTATACTCAAGCATAACGACGCTTCATCAATTGTTAATTGAATATTGCAGGATCTCGTTAAAGGCTTCAAACGAAATACTGCTTATTCTCACATCTTATGACTCCATCGAAAACCTTTTGAAAGCCTTAAGGGTTATCGATAGTAATTTAGATAGTCGACAAAAAAGTGGTTCCCTTGTCATTAGAGACTCCGCTAAAGTGTATTTCAATTTAGCAGATGAACTGGTTGATATCATGATTATGATAAGAATGCTCTTACAACGCAAAAGGAAATTAGGTAAAGACGGTCTGACTGTTATATGCGACATGGGAATATTTTTTCATAAAGACAGAATTGTCGATCTTGTTTCATGTGAAACAAGATTATCATTGGGATCTAGTGATTTCAAAGAGGTAAGGATGATTTGTTGTTATGACAAACCAAGCCTTTCCCTTCTTACTCAGCAACAATCACAACAGATTCTCCGTGCACATACCAAAATTCTAGAATTTTGAAAGCCTAAAAAGAATCATGCACCGACAATAAATGGGAACAAGAAGGAAAATGAGTACTTGCTTCCACGTCAAGAGTGGAACTTTTGCGGCAATGTTTCTGTTCTATGTAAACGTTATTATATAGAGCATCTAAACATTGTGTCAAAAGACTGATTGTCTCTAATTGAAAATAACTCATAGAACGAGTTGATAATTATTATTACATTTTACAAAAATCAAATCGGAGGAATGAATTTAATTTCGATTTGTCATCAGAATAATTTAGGTATTGTCTACCAAGTTTATTCATGCCAACTCTCTTACTGATTGATTAGTACTATGAAGCTCTTGTAAAATGCAAACGTCTTGAATTCGAGCCACAGTTTCTGGTATCACATGTCTCTTCCCATCTATCACTCGGTATTCTTGAAATAACGTAATGGAATATTATGAGAGGAACGAATACAATCGCACTCAATACAGAAAGAGTATAATCGTGCATGAATAATAGGTACAGCGAAATTCCTATCCCAGTCATTATTTCAATGTATGTGCATGTACAAAGCTGCAATCCAATGTTTTTAAAATCAAGCTTGATCACGTTTTAATTCATCACAATACTATTTCCAGGAAGTCACATAAATCCATTATTCCAGATTATATCCAAATTCACTCCAGATAAAGAAATAGATTATGATATTCATAGCAAATAATCAAAACTACAGAAGTCTTCCGATCCTGTGGAAAATGTTAGAGTTGCAATTAGGACTCCTGTTCCCGATGTCATAATTGTAATTAAACGTTCTTAGATAAATTGACAAATATGGAGACTAAACAGCTTATACGAAGTGGACTTCTTATCCGACCAAGATAACGATCATATATACTAACTTTGTGCCATCATTGAATCCAGTATTGATTCATTCTTTTCACCCATTTTCCCAGATAAAATCGCTGAACAATGGTAGCTGGTTTTGATTGTTTCGTAAACGGCAGTTTTCGGAATTCGCGAACTGAAGTCCATGTGGTTTACACATATGTTTACAGAATTGTTAACCGTTAACAAACAATCACTACCGTTCATTATGTTTCACGCTCAAAGCAATTGAACACTGCTATTGAACGCATATTTGTTCAAGATGTCAGATTAATTTGCCTTATGCGCTTTTTCCATGATTTGTTCAAAACGTTCAATTAGACAGTTCAATACTAACAGAACCTCATGTAAACATCGACTTCCTTGTATGCGAGTTAACCAAAAATTAAAAATTGTAATGAAGTAATCGATTTTATTTGCAAGCCAACACAGTGAAGAGATCCTGGTAAGGCAAACGGTGTTAAATGACCAGCCATGCAGCCCCCGACAGATGATTGGTGGTATTTGTTAAAGCAAAGGTATTGTAAGAGCATTAGAATGAATGGAAATCAGCCGAATAAACTATGTTTATTCCGGGTTTTCCGCTAAATAATTCGACGTTTGAAGCCTATTCTTGATGAAAAATAGATACTATTTGATTATAGATAGCACCGTCGAATGCTTAATAAAATATCTGGAATTAGAAAATTACGAGCAACTGGAAGATTTCCTCCAGCATTGTCATATTCCATCATTCAATTAAATCCATAAATTCGAATTCGAAGGTTTCAATTCTAATTTTGTCTATGGTTATACTAATATCAGAATTTTTTCACGATTCGTTTCTATCTTCACAAGTGCTTGCTACCTGTACAGGTTTTAGATACGGTTTGCGTTTTTCACGCTACGTAGGATTTGGTGAATGAAAGTTATCATTAAACCAATCCAATCCACAGCCTGATATTCATAACTCATAGTAATTCAGATTTCCAATATGTAAATCATTAGCGGCCAAAAATAGATCGATGTTGTACAAAGAACTATATAATCATAAAATACAACAAGATATGTAAGGTCATGACCATTAAAGGATTAATCAGATATGAAATACAATAAACTTACCAAAGATCAAGAACGAGTAATCATCAATAAAGCAACAGAACCCCCATTCACCGGAGAGTATGATGATTTCCATGAAGATGGCACGTTTGTTTGTAGAAGATGCAACGCACCTCTCTTTTCGTCTGAAAGTAAATTCAATTCGGGATGTGGATGGCCAAGCTTTGATGAAATGTTACCTAATGCAATAAGGCACGTCCCTGATCCTGATGGGGTGAGAACAGAAATAGAATGTAAGAATTGTGGTGGACATTTAGGGCACGAGTTTCTAGGCGAAGGTCTGACTGATAAGAATACTCGTGAGTGTGTCAACTCATTATCTATCTATTTTGTCCCAAAGAGCAAGGAGTTGCCAAAGGTCATAAATGAGTGAAAACAATACTAATTACGAAACTGCAACATTTGCAAACGGATGCTTTTGGTGTACCGAGGCAGTCTTCAAAAGGCTAAAAGGCATAAAATCAGTTCTTCCTGGATATTCTGGAGGACAAGTGAATAATCCTTCTTATGAACAAGTATGCAGTGGGAGAACAGGTCACGCAGAATCAATACAGATCGAATTTGACCCGAAAGTTATAAGTTTTGAAAAAATACTTGACATATTCTGGCTTACGCATGATCCAACTACCCTTAACCGGCAGGGTAACGATGTCGGGACACAATACCGTTCTGCAATTTTTTATCATGATCTGAAACAAAAAGAAATTGCTGAGAAGTCTAAAAGAGCGCTTGAAAACGAAGGAATCTACAAAGATCCAATAGTAACAGAAATAACTCCATTTAGTGGCTTTTTTGTTGCAGAAGATTATCACAAGAATTATTATGATGAGCATCGAGAGGCTCCTTATTGTAGTTATGTAATTGATCCTAAGGTGCATAAGCTACTTGTAAATTATGAAAATGATGTTAAAGCTGATTACAAATAGCTGCGTCTTCAGAGGATTCGATAAATTTATGCAGTAGTATTCATGCTAATAATAAAACGTGTATAGATTTTGAAAAGTTGCATCGGCAATTGGGTGTGTCTTTCCGGAGAATGATGTAAAGAGCATAATACCAATGTTCAAAAAAAAACACTTACTTGGTTACTGGGTATATTATTCGTAATATGCCATCTTGCCCAGAGCTTACTAATCAATCGTTACAAATCAACACAATCTTACCTCTGACAGAGCAACTCGCCAGTAATTCATGAGCCTGAGCAGCCTCATTCAGAGGCATTTTTGCTGCTATGATAGGTTTGATCTTTTCTTGCTTTAGTAAATTTAATAATAAAATTAGATCTTCATGGAACCAATCTGGCTTCAGTCTTTTTAGGGTTTGTATACTATACAACATAAATTCTTTCTTGTCGGGAACCAGATTCAAGGTAAACATCATCAGCCAATATTCGAGGTCTGTAGTCGGTGTGCCTCCATAAGCGACTAATCTACCTCCACTTCGAAGAATTTCATATGAGGACTTTAGAGATTTTCCCCCAATACCATCGAGTACGACATCTACACCTTGCTTACCATGATCATCATGAATAGTAAGATTGATGATCTCTTGAACTAAATCGACTGACTTGTAATCTATAGGGATACCACCTAAATTGGATACAATGTCATTTTTTTCATAAGACACTGTTCCATACATTTTTTTCAGACTAGCAAGTTTTCCTAATTGGAGTAGTGCTGTGCCCACACCGCCTGCAGCACCACCATTAATTAATATGCTTTCGCTAGGCTTTATGTGGGCACAACGGTGGAGCATCTGATAAGCAGTGATGTAATTCAATACTAAACTTACAGCCTCTGCATGATCAAGTCCAGAAGGAACTGGAACCAGCTCATTTGATGGGAGGAAAATAAATTCTGCATACCCTCCGACTATTGGTAACGCAGCCACCATCTGACCTATTTGTAATGTTGATACTTTCTCTCCTAATTTGTCAACAATACCAATAACATCCCATCCTGGAGTAAATGGTGTTCTTCCAAGATTCCAAGACTCCGGATGAACCCCCTTCCGCATAAAAATATCTGCAAAGGATACTCCTGCGGCAAGCACCTTTATACGCACTTCATTAGCTCGTGGTTCAAGAAGTTCATCTTCAGTTAGTAAGAGATTTTCTGGTCCACCGAACTTTTGTATCACAATATGCTTATACTTCATTCTAATGCAACGTAGAATATGTGAGCTTATGACTCCCTTAAAGCGATTGTGTCCTCACTGTACTGCTGTGCACCCTAACGCAATGTCCAGCGGATAATGAATTTCTGCTAGTTGGATTTCCAAGCTAACGTATACCTCGAGGAATTCCACTGATTTCTGTTTCAGATACCTTTTCCTAAAGCAGTCTATTCCTGCACGTTAATCAATCCTTTAGCTGATGGATTTGTGGCGGAATAATAGGGATAAGAACCTGGATTAAGATTTGCGGTTACAAACTCTGCATATCCCTTTGAATTTATTACCCCTGTACCGAATAATTTACCTGAGAGTGGATCCTCTGGTCCGGTACCACTTGTAATACTCTGAGGGGAGCTGCTGTTATTGCCAATAAATATTTCTTCTCCTCGTGTTATATTTGTTGTTTCTGGTCTGAATACCGTATTTTGTTTCGCGTCTTCGGTGATTGTTATAATCGCGGCAATAAGTGAAGAATCGCCAGCAGAGGCAGATGATGCAGAAGCGGAGAGTGCTAGGGGAAAAATGGATCCCATTGTACTTGCACCAAAGCTAAATGCAACCAGCGAAATGCTAGCAATAGCAACCAATGATGTTCGACAATATGCGATTAGCGCTGGATAATTCATCTTCATCTTCATCTTCATCTTATGCCCGGATTGGTACCTCTTGGAAAATTATCATCATTAAGGAATCTCTCATACAGAAAACGATATCCAAACTGCATTTGATCAGTTAGCGGACTTTCACCTGTAGATAGGGGTACGGGAACGGTTTTCACAAGTGCTCTGAGAATATCTTTATCAGTGATAATTCCAACCATGTTGTTATTCTCATTCTTATTTTCAATCACAGGAAGTCTGCGTATATTTCTTAGTTGCATTGTCTCAATTGCGTCTTTCAAGGAGCTGACCGCATTAATAGTAACTAAAGGTGTACTCATGACCTCAGAAATTTGTGTTCGAAGTGATAGTGCCTTATCAGACCCAAGATACGATACGATATCCCTTTCTGTGACTATACCTATTGGCTTGTGTTCTCCATGGAGCTCAGCCGTAAAATCCCCTATAGTAGAAAGATCATCCTTACCTTGCAAAATAACTATGCTGCCGATTCCATGATGATACATACCCTTACATACCTCTCTAATTGTTTGGTTTGAATAGGCAGTCTTGACATCCTTATTCATTATACTTTTAATAGAAAGATCTTCAAAAGTCATTCTTAGCTATCATAGAGCCTTCGTGATTAGAGTATTTGTATATTAGGTATTCACAGCATTGCAATGCATTACACACAATATCCAGAAACCGAAGATATGATCTTCTCTATGAAACTAGATCTTAAGTCTGTATCACACAATGAATAACGGTTAATTAGTGAGTATTTCTAATTTTTGAAATTAGTCAGATGACTGTAATCAACATAAATACTTGATAAATTTAGCATCCATTTGGTTCTCGCAAAGCACTAGCAAAGGACAAGAGTTGCGTTACCGATACATCCTAAATGATCAAGTTAGCCGCTTGTATCACAAATGAATAGTTCCTCGTTCTTATCGATATAAGGCAACTACTCGGTTTCTATATCATCTATTACATCAGCAATTCATGTGAAGTGATGAGCGATCCTGCTAAATTTCGAACGCATTGCTCTTGTCCTTAGTTTTTCTCTTAGTCCATGTGACATTTTCCATAAATTTATAATAATACACATTGTTGAGTGCAAAACAATACGGTAGTCAAATAGCATGATACTATAACAGATGTATATGTGTGTATATGTGTTGTTAAAGAATAGTCTGAGTTAATGAATATGACAGGCCAGTAAGTAGGTTTGGACAAGCAATTATCCTGCGACATTTACAATGACGTTCAATCTTCCATTCATGCTTTTGCTAATTGAATAGAAATTCGGATCTAATTCTTGCAATAAAAAGGAATGGTCTAAGGAAGAAGTTTTTCTAAAGTGTCACTTTTGCCATAATTGTATTTGTAGTGATGTCAACGTCTGGTCTTGTATTAGCAAGATTCTGAAATATCAAGTTCAAAAGCACCTTAGTAAATAATGACCAATTTTCACCTAGTTCGTGCTGTATTATGAATACATGAGTATTACCTGCCTCTATTCTATGATCTGATTTCATATCAGACACCTTCATATATTCCTGGAGTATTTCTAACACAGTCCATAGATTGTATGTTCTCTTCATAAGAAGTGCAGAATCTCTTATCAAGCTAAATGATATTTCTGCCGCACTCTCTATTATCTCATCTCGGTGCGATTCTATTTCCCCTTTATTCATTCCGACTTCGTTTGCCGCCAAGATGGCTTTGTTAAAACAAGTAGAAAGTATTATCTTTGGAACTGGCATCATACCTATCTTAGGTTCAAAAGTGTCCCATTTAACGTATCTTCGAAGAACCTGATTTACCAATACGTTTAAGGATATCTCCTTCTGGTCTGCCTCTCTTTGAAGGTTGTCCACTGTATTAGAATCTAATCGGAAAGTAATGCTTCTTGTTTTTATACTTGCATGAGGCACATTATTTTAGTCTTAGAACATCTATTTATCAATATGCTATCGGGTATTGGCATTAATTTTTGGAAAATGTGAAAAATAGGTAATATCGAGAGAGATTAGATTAGCATGAGTGTGCCATTGTCAAATTGCACTTAGACTCGGTAAGGATGCTTATTAGTAAGCCTAACAGCTCCGAATTTTTTGGATTTTTCATGTCCTAGATATATCTGATATGGTGACCACGGACAAAGCTGTCAAGGTTACAGTGAATATGCCAGGCGTGTCTAAAGACAAGATCAAAATTGACGCATTTGATAGTACTGTGGAGGTTACGTGATGCTCAGCGCAATTGTCATAAGATAATAGATTTACCTTCGGGAACTGACCTATAGACAGCGAAGTCAAAATACAATAACGGAGTATTCGAAATAACTTTTGCAAGAAGGAAGAAACTAAACCTAAGGGAAAACAAATAAAGATCACTAAAAAACTAAACACAGGAAGCCTAATTCTTGAGTAAACAAAACCTTTTCCATTTCTTTATCTTTCGATAGGGAGTTGCTAGTGTATTTAGCCCGAGAAGTAGTTTAAATTTATGATACTATATCAACGTTATAACCGTAAAGTTGGAGACCTTGAGTCTTTTATTTTCATCTGCATCGTAGCTCTAGATACTGTATGATGGTTCGAATAATCACAGACGAAAAGTTCGCGTTCTAATGATCAATGTTACATGAAACAACATAGAATTGTCACCCTACCCTTAGGCTGGTGGATGATCCCATAATTTATAATTATAATGGCAATCAATATTTCACTGCATTACGATGCAACCTATTATTCTTAATAATCATTCTAATGAAGGGAAAATATTGCATTGAGGAATACACTAATTCCAAATCGCCGGAATAGAATGATATACAACGAGGAGGTGTAGCAGTACTTGTATTCTCACTACAATGATGATATTCATCGAATTGTCTCAGATTACTTTCACTTCATAAATGAGAAAGATATGCAAAGACTTCTGAATCTGTTTACTGATGATTGTATAATATTTGAGCCCTTTAGTAAAAAGCCACTTCCACACCCATCTATTGGAAGAGAACATATAACTTATCTCCAAGGCAAGTCCGAAATTGAATCCTTTTTCAATACTGTTATGATGGCTAGCGATGGACTTCAATACCATATTGAATTTGAACTTCTGGACAGTGCAGTCGATGCAAGTGTTAATGTACCAAATGATAGATTTTATTCTCTATCGTCATCAGTAGTTTCAGTGCTAGCTACATTTTACGGAAAAAGAGAAGAACACGAGTTAAAGGAGAAGCTTAAATTTCAAGTAGTTCCTAGGAAAAATTACTTTAGTGTTAACATAAATGAGAACTACTGTCAGAATAGCACGGTGATCAAAACACTTTGGATCCAATTCTGCACGCCAGAATCTACCAACTAAAGTATACTGCTATTAATTCTGTCGAGCAATCCTTTAAAACCTCCTTTTGCAAATTTAGAGTTTCTGACACTGTAAGCTGGTTCAAAATAGATACAAAGGAAAGTTTTCCTCATTATATTCAGAGGTGTAATAGCCAATTTAACATCACCGTTACTGCAACCCGATATCTCAAAATACGATGATACTTCATTGATATTCATGGGTTTACTTGGGCCATATCTAACCTCTTGATTATCTAGGTGGGCTATGCAATTCCTAATTACCCATTTAAGATAATCAGAATAAAAAAGGTACGTATATGTGTACTTGTAGTGTATTTCTACTAGGTCATCGATTTTTGAATTGACAATATGAGAGGAGGTTCTAGTAATGTCTGTATGTCTGCAATTTAGATAAGTTAATGGAATATCTTTGCTTCGCCCCACAAGCAATTTTCCATTCCGATCTACCATGCCAACGAACTTTATGCGCCAATCCATCCCTAGTATCACGGAAAGTTCTTTATTCAATACTTTGCGTTCTTTTGTCCCCATCACATGCTGATCCTGGAACAAGAAGGTTATTCTATATGTGAACTCCGTTTACGTTGCAATGCACTGCAATCCGAAGAACTAAATCAATCATTTAGAGAAAAGGATAAATTAAACTATGATGTCATCGCACATCTTTAGGAACAATTGATTGCTCTGACAGCGAGAATGTCAATGGCAGTCAATCAATCAATCAATCGTCAGGACAAGTCATCTCTCTGATGGCATTATACCGTTCATCGAGGTCTTCACCGAATTTGACTATTTGATCTAAAGTAAATATAGTCTTACTAAAATACCATCTAATTCCTACCCTATGTCCTGTGCCTCCCCCGTCATAAATGATCCCGCTATCACATTCAGCACCATACTTACTGTCAAAATATCTTTCCTTCACTTCAAGACCACTTTTGGTCTTATCCTCCATAAGGAGATGGTCAGGTGTCTCATAGATAGAATAAAAACGACCGGTCCTTATGAGATTTGTAGTAGTGAAGTACGAAATATTCACCTGCTCCTTTCAATCCATATTGGAAATATATTACTGTTTCTCGAATTTCTACTAGAATAACTATCCATAATTTTAGTTTCAGATATTAAGTCAAATTAGTTTTTTTGCAAATATCTAAAAAAGCCAAGCATCATCATTGTTATAACCATTTCTTGAATTATGAGAGCTAAAGCAATGGCAATAGTGGCACAATCTTTATTAAACGAATCAAGCAAGCTT
>Ga0081455_10006126_pt1 | contig 12995 bp, 10 predicted proteins | sample TabmetS3T2R1_FD_70207 | JGI IMG/M metagenome (GOLD analysis project Ga0081455, IMG submission 70207) | Tabebuia heterophylla rhizosphere microbial communities from the University of Puerto Rico - S3T2R1 | ecosystem: Host-associated > Plants > Roots > Rhizosphere ... | reverse complement strand
GAAGAGGACGACCCTCACGCTGCGGCGGGTGCGAGGGCGGGGCTCACCCGCTCGACTGCGCTGATAAAGCGCTCCTCGCTCGGGCCGATACCCGCTGCGGAAAGCCGATCGGGCGCGAGCAGGACCCCGGCCAGCTCGGCCAGGCTCTCCGGCTCGACCGCGTCGATCTCCGCGATGATCCGGTCGAGCGACAGGATCTCGGTGTCGGTGATGAGCGACTTCCCGAGCCGGCTCATCCGGTTCGAGGTCGATTCCATCGAGAGCAGCAAGCGGCCCTTGAGGTTCTCCTTCGCCCGCTCGAGCTCATCCGGCTTCAGATTCCCCGCCGCGACGTCTTCGATCTGCTCGACCGCGATTGCGAGGCAGTCGTCGAGGTTCTCCTCGCGCGTGCCGACGTAGAGCCCGATCTGGCCCGTGTCGGTGTATTGCGAGGCGAAGCTGTAGACCGCGTAGGCCATGCCCCGCTTCTCGCGGATCTCCTGGAAAAGCCGCGACGACGCGGATCCGCCAAGGATCGCATCCAGCAACGAGGCGGCAAAGCGACGCCGGTCGGAGCGGGCGATCCCGGGCGCGCCGAGGCAGACGTGGTACTGCTCGGTGTCCTTCCGGATGAACCGGACGCTGGGCGGAGACGGCTTGACGAGCGGCGGCCGAACCCGGCCACCCCGCGCCGGCGGCCCGTGCACCTTCCGCTCGGCCTGCTCCAGGAGCCGCACCAGTTCGTTGTGGTCGAGATTCCCGGCGGCCGCGACGACAACGTTCCCGGGCATGTACATGGTGCGGTGGTACGCCGAGATCGCGCGGCGCGAGACGGTCGAGATCACCTCGGCCGTCCCGACCACGGGCCGGCCGAGTGGATGTGACCCGAAGACGGCCTCGGCGATGAGGTCGTGGACGTAGTCCTGCGGCTGGTCCTCGTACATCGCGATCTCCTCGAGCACGACCTCGCGCTCGGCGTCGACGTCCGCCAGCGACGGCGCAAAGACCATGTCGCTCATCACGTCGATGGCCGTCTCGAGATGGTGGTCGGCCACTCGCGCATAGACGACCGTGTGCTCCCGCGACGTGGCCGCGTTCAGCTCCCCGCCGAGCCCATCGAAGATCTCGGCGATCTCCTGTGCGGTGTAGCGCTCGGTGCCCTTGAAGAGAAGATGCTCGATGAAGTGGGAGACGCCGGCACGCTCCGCGCGCTCGTCGCGCGAGCCCGCGTTGATCCAGTAGCCGAGGGCCACCGAACGGACGTGGGTCAGTCGCTCGGTGATGACCCGCTCGCCCGAGTCGAGCTCGGAGAGGACGTACTTCTGCACGCGCGGATGGTACTCGCGCTCCCAGCTGCACCGACAACCCACCTCTCGTGATCCGAACCGGGTTGAACGAGGGGCCCCGGCTGTGCCGGGGCCCCTCGACTTACAGCTGAACCTCCTTGTTTCTAAGGAATCGTGATCGTCCCGTCATTGCCAACGTAGGTCACTGCCGTGCTCTCTTCACAAGCACTCGAGCTGCCGGGCTGCGAGCCCTTGGTGGAGGAGTACCTCACGTTCCAGTAGACCGTCGTGTTCGTCGTAATCCTGACGGTCGTGTTGTTCGTCGTCGCGAACTGAGGAGAGGCACCGGCGATGGGATGCAGCGCGTCCGCCTCCTCGTACAGCAGGCCCGTCGCGGGCGTGCCGCCGTCCGCGGTGCAGTTGGCGAGGGTGTCGTACAGCCTAAACCGGAGGCTGCCGGCAAGGTCGCCCCCGCCACCAACCGTCACCTTGGCCTTGTCCTGCGGGTAGACGAACTGCCTGGTCGTGGTCGTCGTCGGGAACTGCTGTACGACGACGTCCTCGTCCGTATCAGTACACGCGGCATTGTGCGTGCTTCCCAGGTTATTGGGATCGTCCGTTGCAGGAACGTATTCCGCCACCCAGTGATAGGTGCCGGTCGCTCCCGGGGTGTAGCTGACGGGCCCGTAAGTGCCGTTTCCGCTGACGGTCACGTCCTGCGGGTTCGTTCCGGTTCCATTGTTCGTGACCGTTGTGCAGTTGTCCGGCCCGTAGAGCGTGAATGTGATGTGCCCGCCGGCCGGGGCACCGTTGGTCGCGTTGATAGACGGGTAAGTCGCATTGGTCCCGTTCGTGCCGGGCTGAGTCGCCGTGCTCGTGCCAGGAGGCCCGAGCGTAGCGTTGTCCTGGACAGGCTGACCGAGGTTGACCGGAGACGTGACCGCTTGGGTGTCGAGGCCCGGCGTCACCGGGTTGACGGTGAAGCACTCTCCGGCGGAGTTGTCGGTCTGGTCGTCAACACCCTCCGTAGCGGAGGTGAATACACCGGCCCAGCAGTACCGTCCCGCCGATGTGAGCGTAGCTGCGTCGGACAAAGCCGGGGGGTTGTCTTGGTCGACGTTCTGCGTCGCGCCGATCTGGAGACCGACGTCGGGGTCGCAGGTGTCGGACGACACCGGCCCGCAGATGAAGTACTTGAACGTTCCACTCCAGGTGTTGCTACCGGTGACCTCCAGGTCGGCCGAGTCCTTTGCCGTCACCGAGCCTGTCCCGATCGAAAGGCCCCCACTCGGGATGTCATTGCCGTCTCCATCCTTGGGTGTCGTCTTCAACTCCGACTTACAGACCTCGAAGCTGCCGAGGAGGAAGTCCTTCAGCGTCGATCCGACCTCCGGGGAGGATCGGGTCTCGGCGAGGAAGTTCGAGAAGCATCCTTCGAGGCCGAGTTGCGTCAGGTCGACTCCACCCTCCATCAGGCCGCCGGCATACAGCGTGTTCGCCGGAGACCCGGAGATCTTGCTCTGGTATGTCCACGGCGATTGGACAGTGCTGTTGCTCACCGTGGCGCAGCCGCCGTTGGTCTGAGCAGGAGTGCCACCGACGCAATCGGCGAACTGGCCGCCGGACTGCAGGGTGTTGTTCGTGTCCCCGCCTGTGCCTACCCAGCTGAAGACGCGGACGCTCGTCGCCGCGCCGCCGTTGGTGAACGTCGTGAGAAGCAAAACGTCACCGACGCTATGTACGCCGCTGAAGGTGCCGTCCGTGTTCAGGCTCACCGGACTCTTGAACAACCAGAAGCCCAGGTCCTTCGAGCCGTTCACGGCGGTCCGGTCGGCGCCGAAGAACAGGTACTGATGGTCGTCCGTGCCTGTGTACTTAGCCACGAACGCGTCGGTGATGTCGTCGGCATCGGGCACCGAACCGTCGCTGTGTTCCCAGGTATCGATGTCGAGGTCGTCCTTCGAGCCTGTGGAGAAGATGGTCTGATTCTCGGGATCGTGTTCCCAATCGCACGCCGTAATGGCGGATCCCCCGGTCCAAGCTGCCCCGGAGCAGGGGTTCGGCTCGTCCGGCGTCGGATGACCATTCGCCTGGACTGCGTTGAAGACCTGATCCCAGTCGTCTCCGGCAACCGATCCCGTCACGATCCGGGTGACGTAGCCCGACACGCCCGACGCCCCGTGCGATGCGGCCGCGGTGTTGTTGACGCCGCGGGTGACCGACGAATACGTCCTCTTGAACGCACCGGAACAACCGCCACCACTCGCGCTCGCGATCGCGCCGACCGTCATCTGCTCGGCGTCGACCTGGATGGTGATCGGGAGGGGGGACGGGTTAGTCGACGACGCCTGACAGACCGTGAAAGAGGTCACCGACGTGTTGTTGATGTTCCCACCCAACGAGCCCAGGAATGTCGTGCTCACGTTGTTCTGCGCGTTCTTGTCGAGCTCGAAGAGACCCGAGTTCTGCGGTGGGTTGGCCTGCGCGCCGGCGATCATGAAGAGTGCGGCGACGGCCACCAAAAGCATGGGCGCGAGCAGGAACCGGCGTCGTCGCCGGCTATCCGTCGGCCCGAGGATACGTTCCGTCATGCGTCGTACCTCCTTCGGAATCGGATGACGGTCGTGGGCCGCAGCACTCACAGAGCGATAGGTCCGTGAGGCGATCCCAACCAGCCCTCGCCTGGAATTGCGGAATCGCGCTTTTCCACAGGACGAACACGTCGTCCACAGCCGACGACGTTAGGACGCCGTGCGACAGGCGAACAGAGGCGATTTAGAGCGTCTTGTGCCCGCTACGATCGCCGGTGCTATCAGGGCGATCGGCGTAGGGAGGTTGCCCCGTAGGGGACTTGCCCGAAGTGCGGAAGCGCGCTAGAACGTAAGGAAATCCATACAAATCTCCAACCTGCGGCGGAGGATAAGTACGAGCCGCCTGATCCTTGTCGTCGATCGGAATGCCGGCAGTCGCAGCCGAGTCGCGACCCTACTCGAGCGCATGGGCTATGAGACGCGGCAGGCGCAGAACGGTCGCGAGGCCCTGGAAGCGGCGCGCCAGGCACAACCTGCGCTCGTCCTGCTCGACGTCAACCTCGCCGAGGTGAGCGGGTATGAGGTCTGCCGCCAGCTACGCGAGCGGTTCGGCGACGACATCGGGATCATCTTCCTCTCTGGTGATCGGACGGAACCCTACGATCGCGCCGCCGGACTTCTTCTCGGCGCCGACGACTACATCGTGAAACCGTTCGACGAAGGCGAGCTTCTGGCGCGGGTTCGCAGCGCGCTTCGCCATTCTGTGCTCCCGCCGAACAATGCATCGGAAGGAGATCTCGGCGACGTGGCGCTCACCACTCGCGAGCGAGAGGTGTTGAAACTGCTTGCCCGCGGCGTGACTCAAGCCCAGATCGCCGAGCAGCTCTTTATCAGCTCAAAGACGGTCGGCGGCCACATTCAGCGGATCCTCGAGAAGCTCGGTGTTCACAGCCGCGCACAGGCCGTCGCGCTTGCACACGAGCGCGGCCTTGTAGACGTCGAGGGCCACGCGCAGAGACTGCTCGAAGCAAGCTGAGGCGAAGAGGGCGGCTCGCGCCGCCCTCAGCATCCCCTAATCCCGATCCCGTCCGCCGCGGCCGCGACCTCCGCGGCCGCCGCGGCGATCGCCGCCGTCACGGCGCGGAGGACGCTCCTCGCGCGGGCGCTCCGGCGCGTTCTTGGCACGCTCGATCAGCTCCTCGGGCTGGACGAGCGAGCCGTTCTCGTGCTTCGCGACGAGCTTGAGCCCGATCCGACCTCGCTCTTTGTCGACCTCCTGGACGACGACGTCGAGGACGTCGCCGCGGTTGATCACGTCCTCGATGTGGCCGACTCGCCCCGGGCCGACATTCGAGACGTGGAGCAGGCCGTCAGTGCCCTTCTTGAGCTCCACGAAGGCACCGAACTGCGTCGTCTTCACGACCTTGCCGGTGTAGGTGTCCCCCACCTCGGGCTCCTTCGTGAGGTCGTTGATCGCGTTCATCGCCGCATCGGCCTTGTCGCCTTCGGTCGCGTAGATGAGGATGGTGCCGTCCTCCTCGATGTCGATCTGGACGTCGTGGTCGGCCTCGAGCGCGCGGATCGTCTCGCCGCCCTTGCCGATGACCATCCCGATGAACTCGGGGTTGATCTTGATCGTCGAGATGCGCGGCGCATGGCCTCGAAGCTCCGTCCGCGGCTCCGGCAGCGCCTCCGCCATCTTGTCGAGGATGAACTCCCGGGCCTGCCTCGCCTGCTCGAGCGCCGAGCGCATGATCTCCTGGGTGACGCCGGTGATCTTGATGTCCATCTGGAGCGCGGTGAGGCCCTCCCGGGTGCCGGCGACCTTGAAGTCCATGTCGCCGAGGTGGTCTTCCGCGCCCTGGATGTCGGTCAGGATCACGTAGTCGTCGCCTTCCTTCACGAGGCCCATGGCGATGCCGCCCACCGGCGCCTTGATCGGGACGCCCGCGTCCATCAGGGCCAGCGTCGAGCCGCACACCGAGCCCATGGAGGACGACCCGTTCGACTCGAGCGTTTCGGAGACGATGCGAATCGTGTACGGGAAGCTTTCGGGCCCGGGGATGACCGGCTCCAGGGCCCGCTGCGCAAGCGCACCGTGGCCGATGTCACGACGCTTTGGCCCCCGCATGAACCCGGTCTCCCCGACCGAGTAGGGCGGGAAGTTGTAGTGGTGCATGTACCGGCGCTCCTGCTCCAGTGAGAGGTCGTCGATGCGCTGGCCCTCCTTGGCGGTGCCGAGTGTGAGCAGCGAGAGGATCTGCGTCTGGCCGCGCGTGAACAGCGCCGACCCGTGCGTTCTGGGAGAGATTCCGACCTCGCACTCGATCGGGCGGATCTCCTCGGCAGTGCGCCCATCCGGCCGCACCTTGTCGACGGCGATCTTGCGCCGGACGAGCTCCTTGTAGATCGCCTCTGCGGCGCGCTTGACGAACTGGCGCGTGAGAGCGTCCTTGACGACCGGCGGCTCGCCGTCGACCGTCGCCGGCCCGACAGGGAACGGAAGCTCGACCGTCTCGACGATCCGGTCGAAGAGGAGGTGGCGCTTCGCCGAACGTAGCTCCTTCGAGTCCTGCTCGGCGTCGGTCAGCTCCCGCAAAGCGTCTTCGAACTGATCGCGCACCGGGCCCTCGACAGTAGCCATCCGCTCGCGGTCGAGGATCATTTCCAGGCTCGACTTGTACTGAACCTGCTTGACGATGTCGTCCTCGGTCGAGGTCATGTCGATGGACGGTGTCTCCTCGCCGAGGATCTCGTCCACCGTCGCCGCCGATTCACGCAGGCCGTCGGCCGTGATCCGCTCCCGGATCCGGCCGCCGTAGCGCTGCTGAAGCTCCTCCGTCAGCTCCGCGTCCAGCCACTTCGACTTGCCCGCCTGCTCGCGGAGCTGCTCCTGGACCTCGCAGATCTTGATGATCTCGGCGTGCGCCCGGTCGAGCGCCTCGAGCATGACGTCCTCGGGGATCTCGTCGCCGCCGGCCTCGACCATCGTCAGGCCGTCCTTCGTCCCGACCACGATGAGGTCGAGGATGCTCTGCTCCTCGCTCTCCTCCAACGTCGGGTTGACGACCAGCTGTCCGTCGATCTGGCCGATGCGGACGGCGCCCACCGGGCCCATGAAGGGCAGCGGCGAGATCATCAGCGCCGCCGACGCGCCGTTGATGCACAGGATGTCGTGCGGGGTGACCATGTCCGCCGAGAGAACGGTGCAGATCAGCTGCACCTCGTTCTTGAAGCCCTTCGGCCAGAGCGGCCGGATCGGGCGGTCGATCATCCGTGCGGTCAGGATCGCCCGTTCCGTCGGCCGGCCTTCGCGCTTGAAGAAACCGCCGGGGATCTTCCCGGCGGCGTACATGCGCTCCTCGACGTCGACGGTGAGCGGGAAGAAGTCCGCACCCTCGCGGGCTTCCATCCGTCCCTGCGCCGTCGAGAGCACCATCGTCTCGCCCGAGCGGGCGACGACGGCTCCGTCGGCCTGCTTGGCGAGCTTGCCGGTCTCGAAAGTGATCTCTTGCCCACCGATCTCGACGGAGACCGAAGTGGGGCCTGCTACTGCGATGCTCATTGTTCCTCCACTCTTCGTGGAGAGTGGAGGTTTGGGTCAGAGTCGCTCCCGACCCTCGCCCAAACTTCCACCCTCCTGCTTCGACCCCGGACTACCGCCTGAGGCCCAGCTCCTTGATCAATGCTCTGTAACCCTCGAGATCCTTACGCTGCAGATAGTTCAGGAGCCGACGGCGACGGCCGACGAGCTTGAGCAGCCCGCGCCGGGAGTAATGGTCCTTCGCGTGCGTCCGAAGGTGCTCGGTCAGCTCGTTGATGCGAGCCGTGAGCAGCGCGATCTGTACCTGCGCAGAGCCGGTGTCGGCGTCTCCGCGGCCATGTTTGCCGATGATCTCCTGTTTCGCTTCCTTGCTGAGGGTCATTGAGCCTCCTTCACACAACGAATCCGCAGTTCCCGCCGTTCACGCGGAAGCGGCATGAACAGCCGGATCTGCGGGCCGCGATAGGGTAGCAGCCGCGTGATCGGGCCGGTTTCGAGCGACGAGCTGGCTGAATGGGCCGGCGAAGCGCGCGAACGGTGGCACATCCCGGCGATCGCGGTCGGGCTGCTGAGGGACGGCGCCGCGGCGACGGCGGGCGCCGGCGCAGCGCCGGACGATGTCTTCCGGATTGCGTCGATCACGAAGCCGTTCGTGGCGACGCTCGCGCATGAGGTGCTCGACCTGGACTCACCGCCGGCGGGGACGAAGGTCGCTGCGACCGTGCGACAGCTGCTCAGCCACCAGGGCGGGCTCGCCTGTGAGTGGCCCGGTTCGCTGGAGGAGTTCGGCGACGACGACGAGGCCCTGATGCGCGTCGCAGCCGGCGAGCCTCGCCTACTGCCGTTCGGCCCCGGCGAGCTGTTCTCGTACTCGAACGTCGGCTTCTGGCTCGTGGGTGCGGCAATCGCACGGGCGTGCGGCACCACGTTCGAGGAGGCGATGCAGACGCGGGTGCTCGACCCGCTCGTCCTGGGATCCATGGGGTTCGCGGCCGAGAGCGCGGTGCCGGGCTTCGTCCAGGTCATGCCCGGTGCTGACGAGCACTGGCCGTTCGACGGCGACTATCCGCGCATGCGGCGACCCTCAGGCGGGCTCCTGGCTTCCGTCGGCGACCTGTTGCGCTTCGCAGAGACGCAGTTCGAGCGGCGCGACCTCCAGCGGCCGCTCGTCTCGGGCCCCGGGTTCGAGCACGGCCTCGGCTGGTTCCTGCGGAAGCGCGCCGGACGCCGTTCCGTCGAGCACCCGGGCTCGGCGGCGGGGTACCAGTCGCTGCTCCTTCTCATTCCGGAGGAACGCGTCGCCTTCGCCGCGCTGACCAATTCGTCGCGCGGCCTCGCGGCGATCACCGACCTGCTGGACCGGCTCGGGCTCGCCATCGATACCCCCGAGGAGGTTTCGCTGAGCCGCGCCCACCTCGAAGAGCTCGCGGGTCGCTATGAGGCGTCGGGCGTGCGGCTCGAGCTGTCACCGGATGGCAACGGGCTGCGGCTCGACTACAGCGAAAAGGATCCCTTCCGGCGCCGGTGGGATGCCTACCCGCCGTTTCGGCTGCGGCCGGTGGGCGAGCGGGACTTCGAGATCGTCGACGGCGAGTGGCGCGGACAGTGGCTCGGCTTCGTTCGTGAGGGCGTCGTCTCCTTCGGAATCGTCGCGCAGCGAGTCTGGTGAGAGCGGCTGTCGCAGCCGGACATCCGGCGACCGTCGACGCCGGGATCGAGATCCTCGAGGACGGCGGGACCGCCGCCGACGCAGCTGTCGCTGCATCGCTGGCCTCCTGCGTGGCCGAAACCGTCATGACCGGCCTGCTCGGCGGCGGCCACGCGGCGGTCTTCTGGGACGGCGAGGTTCGGATGCTCGATTTCTTCTGCGCCATGCCGGGGCTCGGGGAGGAGCCGCGCGACGTCGAGCTCGTCCACCTCCAGGTGCCGTTCGGCACCGAGCTCATCCACTACGCGGTCGGGGTCGGATCCTGCGCTGTTCCGGGAGTCCTTCCTGGATTGGGCGAGCTCTGGCGCGTTCGCGGGAGTCTGCCGTGGCCGCGTCTCGTCGAGCCGGCACTGCGGCTCGCACAGGAAGGCGTGGAGATGCTCCCGGCGCATGCCGCCTGCCTGGCGATGCTCGCGCCGGTCATGACGATGCGCGAGGGCGAGCGCATCTACTCGCCCGGAGGCCGTCTGCTCGAGACAGGCGATCGGCTCGAGCAGCCGGGCCTCGTTCCAGCGCTCGAGCTGGTCGCCGACGAGGGCGCTGCGAGTCCCACATTGGAGGCCTCGTTGTTGGAGTTGATTCGCGAGCGCGGCGGGCTCGTCACCCGCGAGGACCTCTCGTCGTACCGGGCCGAGTGGCGCGAGCCCGTGACGATCGAGCGTCGTGGGACGCGGCTCAGCTCACGGGCTGCGCTGCTGAGCCCGCTCCCGGTGCTCGTCGGCCTGGATGGGGCCGATCCCGTGGCGCTCGCGCAGGCCCTTAGTGCGGACGATCGCCGTGGAGACACGACCAATCTGACCGTCGTGGACGCTGACCGCAACGCGGTTGTCCTGACGACGAGCCTGGGCCTGGGATCGGGCGACTGGCTCCCCGGGCTCGACCTGCACCTGAACAGCATGCTCGGCGAGGCCGACCTGCTCGTCGGCGAAGTGGCTCCGGGCGAGCGGATGGCAAGCATGATGTCCCCGACGTTCGGAGTGGACAGCGAAGGTCTGTCGTTGGCGATCGGCGCTGCCGGAGGGACGAGGCTGCGAAGCGCCCTCGTCCAGGTTCTGGTCGGAGTCCTCGACGAAGGCCTGAGCCCGGCCGACGCAGTCGATCGGCCTCGTCTCCATCCCACGGAGACCGTCGTCCAGCTGGAGCCGGGCTTTTCGGACGACGTCCCGGAGGCACTCGAGGCTGCTTGTTTCACGGTTCGCGAGTGGCCTGCGCGCCACCACTATTTCGGCGGCGTGAGCCTCGTGAACCGCACGGGCGCCGCCGGCGACCCGCGCCGCAGCGGCGCGGCAGCTCACCCCGGCTGAGCGTCGGGGTTTGATCGATCGGCTGCGCGGAAAAAGAGACGCGTCCGTCAGCGGGGTCAACCAAGAGGAGGGGTTACATGAAAGCTGTCATTGCGGCCGTCGTTGCTGCAGCTCTTATCGCGGCGACAGGCGCAACAGCGGCGTTGGTCGTGACCAGCGCGAACATCAAGAACGGCACGATCCAGCTCGTCGACATCAGCAAGTCGGCGAGAAAGGCGCTCAAGGGTCAACGTGGCCGCCGAGGGCCGGCCGGCCGCCGGGGCGCGCAAGGCCCTGCCGGTCCAAGAGGGCTCCAGGGCATCGCGGGCCCGAAGGGCGACAAGGGAGACAAGGGAGACAAGGGAGATAAGGGCGAGACTGGTCCGGGAGTGTTCGGCCCTGTCCATCTCGTAAATCGCGAAGACACCGGTTGTGGAGGCACCGAGGTCTGGGCCCACGACACGGAAGACCGCTTCTACACGGTCGTGGCAGCACAGGATGGGACGGGTTACTTCGTCACGCGCTACGACGTCAAGGGGACGTATACGACTGTCGTAGGCGCCCAGCATCCTGGGCAGTGCAACGGCACAACATTCGACTCGGCCGACACCGGAACGTTCAACGGCGTCTGGACGCGCAAGGTGACGGGCAACTTCGACTACAACCCCGACGCGAAGATGCCGGACTCGGGGAGCTGGGATGACTTCCTCGCCGCGTTCTTTGGTTCCTCGGCGACAGTCGCGGACACGTCATACGAGTTCGATTACTACAACGCCTGCGGTGACCACTGGCGCGATGCCGCATATCCGTACCCCAACATCGTCGGTACGGGCATGATCGGAGACTGTCCTCGATAGCCCGCAGCTGGGCGGCCGGTCGTCTAGACCGGCCGCTCGGCGGCCTTCGCCGCCTCCACGTCACGGGCGATCTGGTCGATGAGCTCCTGCTCCGAGGCGAACGCACGCTCGTCCCGTAGCCGCTGCCAGAGCTCGATCACGAGCCGCCGGCCGTAGAGATCGCCCTCGAAGTCGAGGAGGAACGCCTCCACGCGTCGCTCCTCACCGCCGTAGTGCGGGTTGACGCCGATCGAGATCGCCGCCCGATTGGGGCCCGCTTGCCCTGCGTAGATGCCGTAGGTCGGCACGAGCAGATCGCCCGCGACTGCCAGGTTCGCCGTCGGATACCCCAGCGTGCCGCCGCGCGCGTCGCCCGCGACGACGGTGCCCTCGACCTCCGGCGGCCGGCCGAGCAGCTGCGCCGCCCTCACGATCTCACCCGCCGTGAGGAACTGTCGGATCCGGCTGGACGAGACCCCCTCGACGATCGGTACCGCGCGAACGTCGAACCCGAGCTCGGACAGGCTCTCCAGGTCCCCCGAACGGCCACGCCCGAAGCGGAAGTTCTCGCCCGCGGCGATCACCGTCGTGCCGAGCGGCCGGAGCACCGACTCCGCGAACTCGTCGGGCGTCTGCAGTGCGAGGTCGGAGGTGAACGGAACGACGACGGTGTCGTCAACACCCAGCTCCCGCAGCAGCTCGAGTCGCCGCGCCAGCGTCGTGAGCAGTTCGACGCGGTTCCCGAGCGCAATCCGAGGATGCGGATCAAACGTGACGACGGTCGTCGGCAGCCCGGCAGCCTTCGCGGCCTCGATCACTCGACGGTGTCCGCGGTGGACGCCGTCGAACGTGCCCACGGCGACAGCTCGCGCGTCAGCCAAGGGCCGAAAGAGCTTCGTCAGGCGGAATGACCCGCGCCATGTCCGCGTCGTCGACGCGGAACGGCCCCACCTCGGTGCGGCGCAGGGTAAGGCAGTGTCCTCCCAGCTCGTCCGCGATCGACCGGACGTAGGTGCCCGAGCCGACGAGAAGGTCCAGAACGGCGCAACGTCCGTCGTAGGAGACGAGCTCGAGAGAGTGGACCCTCGAGCGTCGCAGCGGCATGTCCACTTCCTCCCCGCGGCGGTGCAAGCGATAGGCGCGCTCCCCGCCGACCCTCACGGCCGACGCCGCCGGGACACGCAGTTCGACCTCGCCGCGCAGGGCGGCAAGGCCGCCTTCGAGCTCCTCTGCCGGGGGCGGCTCGCGCTCCTCGCGTACCTCTCCTTCGGGATCGCCGGTCGTCGTCCGCGCCGACAGGTCGATCTCGGTTACGTAGCGCTTGTCGAGGCCGACGAAGCGCTGCGCCAGCTTCGTCGAGCGCCCGAGGAGGACCAGGAGGAGGCCTGTCGCGAAGGGATCCAAGGTGCCGGCATGGCCGGCCCGTGCACCGGTCCGCTCCCGAAGGTCTCGGACGACGGCGAACGAGGACGGGCCTGCCGGCTTGTCCACGAGGACAAGCCCCGAAGGATCAAGCCCGCGCGGAGGCACGCGCGTCCAGGTACTCCCGCCGCAGGAACTCGACGATCTGTGGAATCTCGAGCGCCGAGGAAAAGCCGGCCGCTTGCCGGTGGCCGCCCCCGTCGCCTGAGGCGCGGGCGATCGCCGAGACGTCCAGCTCGTCGGAGCTCGAGCGCAGGCTCACGCGGCGCGCGGGGCGGCCCGGCGCGGGCGGTTCCCGGATCAGTGCCGCCATGTCGGCGCCCTCGACCGCGCGCAGGAAGTCGATGATTCCCTCGGAGTACGGTTCCGCCGCGCCGACCTCGGCGAAATCGGTCTTCAGCAGGTA
>Ga0081455_10006125_pt1 | contig 12999 bp, 11 predicted proteins | sample TabmetS3T2R1_FD_70207 | JGI IMG/M metagenome (GOLD analysis project Ga0081455, IMG submission 70207) | Tabebuia heterophylla rhizosphere microbial communities from the University of Puerto Rico - S3T2R1 | ecosystem: Host-associated > Plants > Roots > Rhizosphere ... | reverse complement strand
GATGGCTTCATCGATACCGGCTATGCCTGCCCGAGCGGCCAGGAGGGACCGGCGCCGCTGGTGAGTGGGTCGCCGCCAGGCATCGTGAGCGTGGGCGGCTACCGGTTCGTGGCGGCAAACCTGCAGAATACGGTGCTTGACCTCGACGCCGACGCAACGCTTGCCGCACTGCCCGATGCACTCTGCGGACATCGCCTCGCCGGCGCCGCGGGCGACCTTGGCAAGATGCGCAAGGAGCTCACCGGCTTGGGGCTCAATCCACTCGTCATGAGCGCCTTTCGCCCAACGCCCGCAACATCGCCGAGCGCCCGCTAAGCCGACTTGCTAACCGGACGTTAACAGCAAGCACATAACTTGCGCTTACTTGCCCTCTGCAGGTCGCGCGTCATCATGGCAGCTCTGGGTCCGGTGGTGGTCGTCTGCGAGAAGCCATCGGCCGAGCTGGTCGAGGCACTTGGCAAGGCCGGCGCCTTTCCGATCATCGAGACGACCTTCGCGGATGCTGCTAGCGCTATTGCGGAGATCCAGCCAGGGGCGCTGATCCTGGCGGATGCCGAACCGTGGCCTATGGGTCAGGCCGGTGCTGCCTTGATCAAGGCGATCGAGACCGGAGGCGGCCCGTTCATGCCGGTGCTGGCACGCGTGAGCGTGGACAGCGAGGTCTCCCCTCCGCATGCGTTGCCGGCAGGTGTCGACGAGCCGCCGGCGCAGCTCGTGGCACGTCTGCGCTCAGCACTGCGGGTGCGGGCGCTGCACGCGACCGTGCTCCGCCGCACCGGCGCAAACGAGCATGGCAAGACCCGGACGCTTCCCTCTGGTCTTCTCGATCAGGCAACGATCCTGTGCATGGGGCGCGGCCGCTCCTATCCGGCCCTCACGACTGCGATCGGCGAGCGCGTCGGTCTCGTTGGCGCGCTCAGCGTCGAGATGGCGGCGCGCAGCCTCAATGCTCGCGACATCGACGGCATCGTGATCGGCGATGGCTTCAGCCCGCAGATCGTCGAAGCGCTGCTGACGGTGCTCGCCGAGGACGGGCGCTTTCGCGATCTGCCGGTCGGCATGTTCGGCAGCGCCGCCTTCGACGAAACGCGGCTGCCCAATCTCATTCGGCTGCGCGGCAGCCCGGATTGGCTGATCGAACGCTTCTTGCCTTTGGTGCAGCTGCAAGCCTTCGAAAGCCACCTCAAGCGGATGCTCAAGTCGGTCGACAGCGACGGCGCGCTCGATCCGGAGACCGGCCTCCTCTCCGGTTCCGCGTTCTGGCGCGACCTCGACCGCGCGGTACAGCAGGCCGAGGATGCCGGCGGCGCGCTCTCGGTGGCGCGCTTCTCCTTCGAGGGCATCGACCGGCGCGCCAGCATCGATGCCGCGCGCCTGTTCAGCCGGCTCGTGCGCAACATCGACTTCGCCTGCCGCGAGCAGGACGGCGCGATCATCGCGGCCTTCACAGAGACCGACCTGCGCAGCGCGCACGTCGTGGTGCGACGGCTCGCGAGCGTGCTCAAGCACACGGTGCTCTCGAGCGAGCAGACGCTGAAGCCGACCGTCACGCTCGCGACCCTCAAGCCGAGCGACAATCTCTCCACCCTGGTGGCCCGCGTAGGCACCTATCCGAAGGTTGCGGCGCGCTGAGGTAAGGCCTACCTTCCTCGTTTAGAACGAGGGCCTGTCATGAACACCGCAACCCCGCTGCCGATCGATGTCGTGTCCGACGTCGTGTGCCCCTGGTGCTATATCGGCAAGCGCTTCCTGGAGAAGGCGATCGCGCTCAAGCCGGAGATTCCGGTTGCGGTGCGGTTCCATCCCTACTTCCTCAATCCATGGGTACCGCGCGAAGGCATCAGCCGCGAGCAGTATCTCATCACCAAGTTCGGCTCGGTCGAGCGCTACAATGCCAACAGCCAGCGCGTGATCGACGCTGCCACCCATGCCGGCCTGACCTACGCGCGCGACAAGATCGAGCGCCAGCCCAACACGCTCGACTGTCACCGCCTGATCCGCTGGGCCGGCGCCAATGCGGCGGCGATGAAGCAGCGGCTGATGGAGCTCTATTTCAGCGAAGGCCGCGATCTCTCCAGCCGCGATGTGCTGGTGCAGGCGGCCGTGGACTGCGGCCTGGACGGCGACGAGGTGCGGCGCAGGCTTGGCACCGACGAGGACGTTGCCGAGGTCGAGGCCGAGGCGAACTCGGCCAAGGAAGCCGGCATCGACGGCGTGCCATGCTTCATCTTCGGCGGGCTCCTCGCGGTGAGCGGCGCTCATCCGCCCGAATACCTGGCGCAGGCGATCGAGCGCGCCGCGCAGGAGACGGCCAAGCGCGTGGCCGCAGAGTAGGCGGTCGTTCACCGGACGGCCGCGATTCCCGTAGGGCGCAATCGCTTTATTGCGCCGCTTCGGACCAGCCCGAAGCCGAGGTGGATTTTGGAAGGTCAGTCGGCGCAATAAAGTGATTGCGCCCTACGGCCCCTGACACACCGCAGTCGTAAAAAGGCTTGTCGTGCTTTGCCGACGAAACCAGGCAAGAACAGACATTGCCGGAACCGGCTTCATCTCCTCAGAGAGGACGTTTGTGTCGACGACGATCATCGCCGCCTAATCGAACTTCGGTGGCTCACGGATTTGCTTACGCGGTGGAATGTCGAGTTCTATTCCGCCGATCGGCTCGACAATAGCTCGAATTGAGTCCCCAAGATTCGTCGCTGCCGGCGCGTCGCCCTTGCTACCTCCCAGCGCTAAACGCAGGATGTCTCGCGCCTCCGCCTCAACGGAGCGGCCATGCTCGGCAGCACGTACCTTGAGCCGCTGCTCAAGGTCTTCGTCAACATCGGAAATCACAATGCTGCTCATAGCGGCGGGAGCCTCCTTTATGGCGTGTCTACAAGATAGTCACGGCTTCGCGCTCAAGCAACCCGAAGGCATAAACCTGGTAACCTTGCGGACCAGCTCACCTTAGCTGAACCGCTAGCACCAGGATCGCGCTTGCGGCGATCCACGATCCGATAATCCGCGTGCCGAGGCGCTGCCAGTCCGCGTTGGCATAACTCGCAACAGTGGCCACCACGACCAGCATCGCGCATGCACCAATCGCCGTACCGGCAATCGTTGTGTAAGCGGCCGCGATCGTCACCGCCTGCGGCGGTGAATCGAGCGCCAGCGCCGCGCCTGCTGTGGCGGCGAGAAGCCAAACGAGCGGCTTCGGCGCCCACACCACCGCAACCATCACACCGAGCGCGGCTGCGTCAGCCAGCAACACCATGCGTGCCGGCGTCGTCTCGATCGCAAGCACGATGGCGAGAAAGCCAACAGCAAGCGCGAGCGCAAAGACGAGCAGCGCTGCGCCGCGTCCCTTTTGCTGGCCGACGTACAACGCCAGAGCGAGCAGCGTCAGCACATGGGCGGGTGTCAGCAACGGATTGAGGAAACCCTCCACGAGGGCTTGCAGCAAACCGCTCATACGGCCTTGCTCAGGAAGGCGGCGCCGACGAGCGCGATGGCAAGCCCGGCAGCGCGCACGCCGATGCGGCCAATAGGCCAGCGCGTCAGCAGGCCAAACGCAATGCCGGTGAGGTGAAGCATTCCGGTCGCCATCACAAAGCCGACCGAGAACGCGACCGCATCGCTGCCGGGCGGCAGCTCCGCGCCGTGCGCGTGACCATGAAAGATTGCGAACGCCGCCACGATCAGAGCGGCACCGATGAGTGGAGGCCGTGCCGCCAGCGCGATCATGCCGCCCAGCACGATCGCGGAGAGCGCAATCCCGACCTCGACGCCCGGCACCGGCACGCCAAGGATCGCGATCGCGCCGCCGAACGCCATCACCAGCGGAAACGCAATCGGGAGGACCCATATCGCCGGCTGGCCCAGAAAGGCGCCCCACAGCCCGACCGCGATCATCGCCACGACGTGGTCGAGCCCGAACAGCGGATGCGCGAAGCCGCCGAGAAAGCCGCCGGCAGCGCTTCCGTCCACGATGTGGGCAAGAGCGGGACGGCCCACGAGCACCGTCATGGCAACCAAGAGCCCGCCAATCAGATGCACGATCTTGCTATGCTCGGGCTCTCGCATGCCACCCATTCAGGAGATAACCATGACGAAGATGACGACCTCGGCCCTCTTGCTCGCTCTTGCCGGCCTTGTTGCGGCGCCATCAGTGCCCGCGCTGGCGCAGAACCAGCACATGGAGATCATCCATCACCCGAACTACAACCGCAACGTCTTCATGCCGTTCGTACCCGGCATCAAGATCAAGAGCGGAAAGATCCTATGGCTTGCCGGCACCACAGCGTTGCCGGTCTATCATGACCACCCGCACAAGCGCGAGCAGATCCTGCAGCACATGCCGAACGACCTCGAAGCGCAGACGCGCGCCGCCATGGATGGCATCAAGCTGACGCTCGATGCGGCCGGCGCCTCGTTCAAGGACGTGGTGCACTATTTCGTCTTCCGTGCGCGGCCGCGCATGGGCGACATCGGCAAGGCGAGCGCGGTGATCAACTCGTATTTCGCGCCGTTCAACCACAAGCCGACGTCGACCAACATGGCGGTGCTCGAGCTCGGCGAGCCGGAACAGCTGATCGAGATCCAGATGTTTGCGGTGGTGGATTAGCAGAGTGTGCTTGTCGTCCTCAGCCGAGAAACGGCTGCGCGCGCAGACAACTATACGCTCTTATGCGGAAGCTTGACTGCGCTGCGCGGTCCGATGACAGGCTCCGATGCAAGCGAGTGCCAAGGTTATCGACGAAAGACCGATGAAGGCTATCGAACCGCCGAAGGCTGACGCCGCTGCGCCCGGTAGACGAAGTCCCCGACCACTCCGGTCCCTTCGCTCGTGACAACAACAGCAGGTGGAGGAGGTTTTAGCCTTCGAGATTGAATGCGACATATAGATATAAGTAGAAGAGCAATGTCGGCATCAACATATGCCATATGTCCCAATCAATGTTCATGCTGCATCGTTCAAGAAAAGGCCCTGGTAGCGCAGGGGAGCGTTGATACCAGGGCCCGGGGACCATCTCGCAGCAACTTGGAGGTTCAAGCCGCATTGCTGCGTCAATCAAGATACCGTTCTTTCCCCAATACTCGTTGCAGTTGAATACCAATCCACAGATTGTATTTTGGTCAAAGAAGAAGCCCCGGGGGCTGAGTACCGGGGCTGGAGGTAGGTTCATGAAGAAGCATGCGGCTGTTCTTAGCTCAGGGCGGTTCGTTGGTGGATCGTGGCCTGAGCAGGGACCAGCCGCATAACGAAAGCATATACCACATTAACCATTGTTGGGGGTAACATCGTATTGCGGTTGGCTACATTTCGTTACAAGTCGTCCGATTCACTCCAATTTCCTTTGCAACCGCATACGCTCCAATTTGCGCAGCCCTATCCGCGGTCCATTCGCCGAAGCCCAGCGCTGGTGTCGGTCTTCCAATTCTCTTTCCTTTCACCCCTGCCCATGCCGTTCCTGCCTTGGTTCGTTTGCCTGATCCTGACCACTTCTTGCTTTGCCAACGAAGCGGCCGTCAGGGGGTTTCTTGTGGGGAAAAGTCGAAAGGGAGGCTCCAACAGAAGATGGCTTAAGGTGTACTGTCGGGTCCTTCAAGCAAGCGTTGCATTGAGGGGTGTGTGATGGATGAGCTGTTCAGGCTTGGCTTTGTCTCTCTCGGCACCTTCACGATCCTTGCCTACCTCGTGTACGTCGCCCGGACTGACGACAACTTCCCTCGGAAGAGGTGACCGGGCTTTTGCCCGGGAGTTATTGGCGGGGCAGGACCCGTCCGATGATCGGCGCGGTGGATGGATCTCGCGCTGTGTTCAGCTAAACGCCGCGAAGAACCGGTTTTCGGCTACCACAACGCCGTTTGGAGCCTGCTCTGCAGGCGCTCGTCTGCTTTGTTGAACAAATAGGGAACAATAATAATTTGAAGTTGTTCACGATCATTCATGCACGGTTAACTAGATTGGAGCATTAACAAGGGGCTGCCGTCCGCTGGGCAGTTGGGCAGGATTTGGGGCAATGGCCCTTCGATATCCGTGCGACGACTGTGGGTCGATGGACGATGTCGCACACCTGAAAATCTATGCTGAGGTTAGCTCTTCTTACTTCAATGCGCAGGGAGAGCGCCATCTCGTTTCCCTGCCCGAGGATGAGGACGATCCTCCGTTACTGCCTGAGTATGAGGGTGATTTGTGCCACTCGTGCCTCAGTCGAAGAATTGTAGATTTATCTAATCTCCTTCGGGGGTTTAGAAAGCCGGCTACCAAATGAGTAGCCGCTGGCGACAGTGCAAAGTCGGGTGGACGATAAGTGTCCGCGCCAATAGACTTATCTGCGGCTTTGAGGCCTAGGGTCTCACCATGAAGTTGAAACGTCGTGTTACTTTGTTTGTTACCTTGCTTGCTGTTGCCTTCGCGGCGAGCGCAGTTTCGGACGCAGATGCTCGGAATCGTAACAAGAACCCGAATATGGTGACCGTGCACAAGCCCAAGCAGGGCGAGAAGAGATGCGAGGTCAACGGCGTCGGCCAGACGGTCTGCCGCAAGCAGCGCAAATAGAATTCGGCACGATCTTGTCGGTCAGGGACAGTTGACGAAGTCCGGCGGAAGGCTGAAGAGCTTCGGTTGATAAAGGAAAAGCCGCCCTAAGGCGGCCCAAGTCAAGGGAGAAACCCACAGTAACAAACCCAAACATACGCTCGTCCAGCACCAAGTGAATTGGCCATTAGTTGAACAGCAAGTTTTTGCCGAAGGTATCTCGGCCACATCTATGTCCTGACGGCGAGGCACAGGCGATTGATTTCTATTCGATCGAGCCGAGCCAGCAATTCCGGGTCGTGGCGGTCAGGATCGAGGAAGCCAAAAAGCCAGCGCGAGCCAAGGTAGGCGCGAAGTCCTCGCTTGCCCCTGTGCACAAAAGTTGACTGGCTGCCGGAACGGCCTCCTCCACGCCGTTGTCTGTCAGGACCAGACACTGCGTGGGGTAACCAATGCCTGCAAAGTTTCATTGGAATATGGAGGTACTGCAAGGAAAGACGTATGCCGAGCGAGCAAAGGAATGTCTGCGGGTGGCTAACGTCTGCCCTCAATATTTGAAGGAAAGCTATCTCGAAATGGCGCTCGAATATGAGCAGCTTGCGAAGAAAACGGATGAGTAGGTTGCTTCTCCCGGCAAGCCAGCAATTCCGGATCGTGGCGGCGAAGGTGATCGAGGCCAAGAACGCCGAGGCAAAGCAGTGACCTCCTAACGCTTAAGCCAATTCTCTAAGCGTTTCCACCAGAAGAGCAGAACGCCAAGGGGGATTAAAGCAAGCATGATAGCCACAGTTTCCCCCACGAACTGGGACAGATACATCCACAGATACATTATTGGAACCATGCCCAGCAGGAGCGCTGCTGTAGCAATCAGCCCGGCGATCCATTCTCGTTTAGTGCGAACCGGCATTTATCAGCCTCGCTCAAACCATTCTTCGGGTGCGCGCGCAGACAACTATATGCTGTCGGCGGAAGCTTGACTGCGCCGCGCGGTCCGATGACAGGCTCCGCGAGAGCCGGAGGCCATCTATCTCGTGCGCAGAGAAGCCCGGCTCTCGCGGCGGCTTCGGCAACACGATTGCTCTGATAGAGAATGGCCCCGAGCGGGGGGGACCGGCGTCGGGGCCATAGTGGCGACTATGGGTCTGCCCGGGGGATAGCCGCCACCTGTCTGAAGGGTATTGTGGGGCCGGCATGATCAGCCGGCAGTGGGGCACCTGTGGATAACTTTTACAACCTGTAGATAGTACCGCCACTTGCACCGAGCAGCGCTTCAGAAGGCTTTAGAGAAAGGAAAAGCCCCGGCACTGAAGGGGGGGGTGGTGCCGGGGCAGAAGCGGCTCCGCTCAGGCCTGCCGGGGGGTGCAACCTGAGCTGGAGAGAGCCACCGAACCCTTAGACATGATGATCCTCAGTGCAGTCCATTGTACTTAGATATCATCGCAACCGACCTATGATTACGAGGTGACCCGAATGTTCTTCCATTTCGGCAAGTGTTTCTCCTGCTTCTCTCCTGGAGATAGCACCTCGGTTTGAAAATCAGATTTTTTCGCATCGACATTGCTGCGGCGCTGAAACGGAAAACGCTGGTAGACGGTCACGCCGCCTTGGCGGGCTTGGCGAGATTCGCGAGGCTGCGAAGGATCGCGGTCGTGCCCTTGAGCCGCTTCTCGGGTGTCGGCCAGTCGTGGAAGAAGACGACCTTCATGTCGGGGCGCACCCGCGCCTGTGGGCCCTGCTCGCGGATATAGGCAACGAGCCGATCCGGATTGGCGAACGTGTTGTCGCGGAAGCTGACCACCGCGCCTTTGGGTCCCGTCTCGATGCGCTCCACATTGGCGCGCCGGCAGAGCGACTTGATGGCGACGATCTGTAGGAGATGCTCGACCTCAACCGGCAGCTTGCCGAAGCGGTCGGCCAGCTCGGCGCCGAACGCCTCGATCTCGCGCTCGTCCTCGATCTCGGCGAGCCGCCGGTAGAGCGCGAGCCGCACCGGCAGGTCGGCGACATAGTCCTCCGGGATCATCACCGGCGTGCCGATGGTGATCTGCGGCGACCAGCGGTCGGCGACCGGCGCGGTGACGCCGGCCTTGAGGCTCGCGACCGCCTCCTCCAGCATTTGCTGGTAGAGCTCGAAGCCCACTTCCTTGATGTGACCGGATTGCTCCTCGCCGAGAAGATTGCCGGCGCCGCGGATGTCGAGGTCGTGCGAGGCGAGCTGGAATCCGGCGCCGAGCGTATCGAGCGATTGCAGCACTTTGAGCCGCCGCTCGGCCTGCGGCGTGATCTTGTGCTCAGGCAGCGTGAACAGCGCATAGGCGCGCACCTTGGAGCGGCCGACGCGGCCGCGCAGCTGATAGAGCTGAGACAGCCCGAACCGATCCGCGCGATGCACGATCAGCGTGTTTGCGGTCGGAATATCGAGCCCGGACTCGACGATGGCGGTCGACAGCAGCACATCGTACTTGCCGTCGTAGAACGCCGACATGATGTCCTCGAGCACGGTCGGGGGCATCTGCCCATGCGCGACCGCAACCCGCATCTCCGGCACCTGCTTGTCGAGAAAATCCTTGGCGCCGGCGAGGTCCTCGATGCGCGGGCACACGTAGAACGCCTGCCCGCCACGATAGCGCTCGCGCAACAGCGCCTCGCGCACGATCAGCGGATCGAACGGTGCCACGAAGGTGCGCACGGCGAGGCGATCAACCGGCGGTGTTGCGATGATCGAGAGATCGCGCACGCCGGTGAGTGCCAATTGCAGCGTGCGCGGGATCGGCGTGGCGGTGAGCGTGAGCACGTGGACTTCCGAGCGCAGCTGCTTGAGGCGCTCCTTGTGCGAGACGCCGAAGTGCTGCTCCTCATCGACGATGAGAAGGCCCAAATCCTTGAACTTGATGGCCTTGCCGAGGAGCGCGTGGGTGCCGATCACGATGTCGGTCTGGCCCTCGGCGATGCCCTTCTTCACCTGCGCCAGCTCCTTGCCGGCCACCAACCGCGACGCCTGCCCGATATTCACCGGGAAGCCGCGGAAGCGCTCGCCAAACGTCTTGGTGTGCTGGCGCGACAGGAGCGTGGTCGGCGCAATGACCGCGACCTGCTTGCCGGTCATCGCCGTGACAAAGGCGGCGCGCAACGCCACTTCGGTTTTGCCGAAGCCGACATCGCCGCAGACCAGGCGATCCATCGGACGGCCTTTGGCGAGATCGTCCAGCACCGAGTCAATTGTCGCCTGCTGGTCATCGGTCTCCTCGTAAGGGAACCCAGCGCAGAACTCGTCGTATGGGCCATGCTCGACGGCGAACTTGGGCGCCTCGCGCAGCAGGCGCTCGGCCGCGACCTTGATCAGCTCGTTGGCGATCTCGCGGATGCGGCTCTTCATGCGCGCCTTGCGCGCCTGCCATCCGCCGCTGCCGAGCCGATCGAGCTCGACGCCGGTGTCCTCCGAGCCGTAGCGCGAGAGAAGCTCGATGTTCTCGACCGGCAGGAACAGACGATCGCCGCCGGCGTAGTGGATCTCCAGGCAATCGTGCGGAGCCCCCGCCGCCTCGATCGCGCGCAAGCCGACGAAGCGGCCGATGCCGTGATCGACGTGCACCACGAGATCCTCGGCCGAAAGGCTCGTCACCTCGGCGATGAAATTCTCCGGCCGCCGCGCGGCACGGCGCGGCCGTACCAGGCGATCGCCCAGGATGTCCTGCTCGCTGATCACCGCCACGTCGGCGGTCTCGAAACCGGTCTCAAGCCCGAGCACCGCAAGCGCGACCTGATGCCTCGGCAATGCCATCGCCTGCGGCCAGGAGGCGACCGGCGTGAGGTTGGCGAGCTTGTGGTCGCTCAGCACATGCTGCATGCGGTCGCGCGAACCGTCGCTCCAGAGCGCGACGATGACGCGCTTGTTCGCCTTCTGCAGCGCCAGCACATGCTCGGTCACCGCCTCGAACACGTTGCGGCCCGGCTCGGTGCGCTCGGCGGCGAAATTGCGCCCTTGCTTGGCCCCGATATCGACCGACGGCCCCTGCCCCTCAGGCACGGCAAACGGCGATAGTCGCGCGACCGCGACAGCCTCGGTATGTTTCCGCCACTCATCGTTGGTGAGATAGAGCCGGTCAGGCGGCAGTGGCCGATAAGGTGCGCCCGAGCCGGGCTGGCCCTGCGCCTGCACCCGCGCGTCGTAATAGTCCTTGATCTGGTCGAGGCGCTCACGGCCGGCGTCCTCGTCCTGCGGCTCGAGCACGACCGGCGATCCCGGCACATAGTCGAAGATCGTCTCCATGCGGTCGTGCAGGAGCGGCAGCCAGTGCTCCATGCCGGGATGGCGGCGGCCTTCGCTCACCGCGGCATAGAGCATGTCGTCGGTGGTGGGCGCGCCGAACACTTCGATGTAGCCGCGCCGGAAGCGCTTGATCGTCTCGGTCGTGAGCTGAAACTCGGACACCGGCACGAGATCGAGCGCGCGCAGCTGATCGGTGGTGCGCTGCGTCTCCGGGTCGAAGGTGCGGATCGTCTCCAGCGTGTCGCCGAAGAAATCGAGCCGTACCGGCTCGGCCATGCCGGGCGCGTAGAGATCGATGATGCCGCCGCGCACCGCATAGTCGCCCGGCTCGCGCACCGTCGACGCGCGCGAAAAGCCATTGAGCTCGAGCCAGCCCGTGATGCCGGCCATGTCGATGATCTGGCCGGGCACCGCCGAGAGCGACAGCGTCGCCACCAGCGACTTCGCCGGCACGCGCTGGAGCGCGGCGTTGATGGTCGTCAGCAGCACTGACGCGCGCTCGTGCCCTTTGAGGTGCGCAAGGCGCGACAGCGCTGTCATGCGCTGCGCCACCACGCCGGCGTGCGGCGACACCCGGTCGTAAGGCAGGCAGTCCCAGGCTGGAAACTCGAGCACCGCAAGATCAGGCGCGAAGAAGGCAAGCGCACGGGAGAGCGCGGCCATGCGCGCGCCATCGCGGCAGATGATGAGGAGGCTTGTCGCCGGTGCGTCACGGCGCGCCGCAACCGCACGCGCGAGGTCGGCACAGACGAGCCCTTCTGAGCCATCGGCAACGCCGGCGAGCGTCAGCGGCCGGCCCGGCTTGAGCAGGTCCGAAGGGGAACGCGCCATGCCTAGCAACTCTTTCCACCGCGCCATGCCGGTCAGCCCTTGCTGCTAAAATGGAAGTCACGCATCCGGCGAAACACCACCGTGTTCACGTCCGGCGGCACGGCCGCCTCGCCGGTGACCCAGGCCAAGAGGTCGCGGTCGGGAAGCTCGATCAGGCGCTCGAACTCGGCGAGCTCCGCCTCGCTCAGCTCCGCCAACGCAGAGTCGGCAAAGCGGCCCATGATCAGGTCCATCTCGCGCATACCCCGATGCCAGGATCGGAACAGGAGCTTGCGACGGCGCGGATCAAGGCCGTCGCTCGTGCGTTCCGTCATCTAGTAGGCCTCCAACGCCAAAAGCCCGGACGGGCCGGGTGACGCTCATATAGCGATCGCCTTGCCTGTTGTCAGCAGTTGCCATCGCGGCAGTCACAGGCGAGCATTGCGATTCGCAGGAGCGCGCATGCGGCCAGATATCCTCAATCCGCTCTTTGCAGCGATCACGAGCCTGCCGGGCATCGGGGCGCGGCTGGAGAAGCTCTATCGGCGGCTCCTTGGCCGTGACGACGTTCCGCGCGTCATCGACCTCATCATGCATCTGCCGACGGGTGTGATCGACCGGCGCGCGCGGCCGAAACTGCGCGACGTCATGCCGGACACCGTCGTGACCGTCGAGGTCACCGTGGACCGACACCGGGCGCCGCCGCCACACCGCTCGCGCGCGCCCTATCAGATCTACACCAGCGACGAGACCGGCGATCTGACGCTGGTCTATTTCAACGCGCGCAAGGACTACCTGCAAAACCTTCTTCCGGTCGGCGAGCGCCGCTACGTCTCAGGGACTGTCGCGCTCTACGACGGCATGCTGCAGATGGTCCATCCCGACCGCGTGGTCTCGGAGGCCGATCTCGCCAAGCTGCCGCTCCTCGATCCCGTCTACCCGCTGACCGAAGGCTTGAGCTCGTATCAGGTCGGCCGCGCCGTCGCGACCGCGCTCGGCAAACTGCCGGCGTTGCCCGAATGGCAGGAGCCGGCTTGGCTGACCGCACGCGGCCTTCCTCCCTTTGCCGAAGCCCTCAGCCGCCTGCATCGGCCGGAGCAGCCGGAGGACATCGCACCCAAAGGGCCGGCCTGGTCGCGCCTCGCCTATGACGAATTCCTTGCCGGCCAGCTCGCGCTCGCCCTCGTGCGCGCGCACCTTCGCCGCCCTTCGGGCCGGGGCAGCGCCGGCGACGGCCGCCTGCGCACGCGCATCCTCAAGGCCCTCCCCTATTCGCTCACCCCGTCGCAGCGCCGCGCGGTCGACGACATCGTCGCCGATTTGGCCCAGCCGCAACGCATGGTACGGCTGCTGCAAGGCGACGTCGGCGCCGGCAAGACCGTGGTGGCGCTGATGG
>Ga0081455_10006124_pt1 | contig 12999 bp, 9 predicted proteins | sample TabmetS3T2R1_FD_70207 | JGI IMG/M metagenome (GOLD analysis project Ga0081455, IMG submission 70207) | Tabebuia heterophylla rhizosphere microbial communities from the University of Puerto Rico - S3T2R1 | ecosystem: Host-associated > Plants > Roots > Rhizosphere ... | reverse complement strand
GGATCGCGAATGACATCGGTGGCGTCGAGCGCGTTGTCACCTCAACGGCCACCTCCATCGTCTCGAACACGACCACGGTGATCGCGGCCGTCGTGGCCATGTTCCTCCTGGACTGGCGCCTCGCCCTTCTCTCCCTCGCGCTCGTTCCGCTCTTCGTCCTCCTCACACGCAAGGTCGGCGAGCAGCGCCGCCGCATCACGACCGACCGGCAGAGGACGATGGCCGACATCTCGACGATGGTGGAGGAGTCGCTCTCCGTCTCCGGGATGCTGCTCGGGAAGACGATGGGCCGGAGCGCGGAGCTTTCCGACCGTTTCGAGCAGGAGTCCTCCGAGCTCGCCGATCTCGAGGTTCGGCAGGTGATGGCCGGCCGCTGGGTGATGGCCTCGATCCAGATGAGCTTCGCGATCATGCCCGCGCTCGTCTACTGGTTCGCGGGCCAGAGCTTCGTCGGCGCGGTCTCGCTCGGAACCGTGGTGGCCTTCACGACCTTGCAGACGCGGCTCTTCTGGCCGATCGGCTCGCTCCTCAACGTGCAGATCGACGCGCAGACCTCGCTCGCCCTCTTCGACCGCGTCTTCGAGTACCTCGATCAGCCGGTCGAGATCATCGAGCGCGACGACGCCGTCGATCTCCCGCCCTGCCGCGGCGACCTCGCCTTCGAGCCGCACGTCGACGCCATAGCGCTGCGAGACCGCGTCGAAGAAGATCCGGTAGACCTTGCCGCTGGCCGGGTCGCGGCTTTCCTGCGGCGCCAGGTAGACCGGCCCGGTGAGTGAGTTGGCCGGCAGCACCGGCGTCTGGATCGCGACGCTGCCGATCTGCGAGTTCGCCGGGCATGTGACCGGCGCTTTCGAGTGCAGCGGGAAGCTGGCATTGGGGCAGAAGGCGAGACCTGGCGCCGTCGCCGGGTTGAGGCCGGCACCGCGGGGCAGCGTCACCCGCGCCGCCTTCACGGTCGAAGAGTTGACCGGCTGCAGCTTCTGCGGCACTTCGAGCGCCACCGACATGTTGGCCGGTGAGTCGGTCGGCGCCCCGTTGGCGGAAGCGGCGACCGTCGGGTTGAAGGGCACCGCCTGACAACCGCCGACCGGCGCCGGCGGCGTCGTCGGGATCGGCCCGACGCTCTGCCCCTGGTAGGAGTCGACCTTGAGCGCCGTCGTCGTCGGCCCGTTGCATGGGCTCGGCAAGGTGAGGAAGGTCCCTCCCGCCTGGCCGTTGAAGACCAACCTGTTCTCGATCAGCGGAACCGTGTTGGGGATGTTGCGGATCGTGAATCCCTCGTGATAGTCGCCGGCCCATTCGACGTCCGCCTGTAGGTAGATGTCGAAGTCGACCACTCCGAGCAAATTGACGTTAAAGCCGAACAGTGCCGGTTCTCCGTGTTCGGGGACGAGGTTGTAGACCGGCGGGCTCGTCGGCCCGGTCAGCCCGATCGGTACCAGGCTGAGAAGGCTGACCGCCGTCACTTCGCTGATCCCGACCTGGCTGCCCATCGCCTGGCACTGAGCGGGGTCAGCTTCGAAGGTCGCTTTCGGGCACTGAGGTACAGCCTGGGGATCGACGTTGAGGCCCTCCGGGAGGTCGACGCGGACGTCTTTCACCTGGCCTTCGGGCAGGCCGAGCGGCAGCCCGAGAAAGCTGGAGGTGTTGAAGACGAAGTCGGTGAGGCCTTCTTCGGGGTGACCGGCGGCCTGGGTGTAGAAGCGGGACGGGTCGCTGGCATAAGTGCACTTGCCGAGGCCGTTCTTACACGTTCCAGCTTCCCAGCTCGCGATCCCGAAGTCGGCGCTGGCGGCCGGCGCGATCGTCAATCCGAGCGCCGTCGCAACCACGCAGACGGCACCAGCGATCCCAACTCTCCTCACCTTGCGGTCTCCTTGTCCCGGTTGCCGATGATCAATCGAAGTTGTCGGCGTCGCCCCCGCTCGCAGAGGCGACGCCTGTTAAATCGCATACCCAATCGCCTAAGACCTCAACCAGATTTGGTGTCGCGTTTGGGCTGGCCCTTCTTCTGCCCGGGCTTGCCTTTGCCCTTGCAGGCCGGCGTCCGCAGCGGCAGTTTTTTCTTCTTCAGCTTCTTGCCGTTCTGGGCTTTGAAGTTGAGGAACGAGAAGGCGCGATCGCCGCAGAGGTTGCGTGAATTGACGAGCAGACCGCGCTTGCCCCCGCTCATGTTGAGGACGAACTTGCTGACCGGCACGTCGGGCACCGGGAAGAAGACGGTCTTCGTCCGTGCTTTTTTGGTCGAGATCACACCGTGCAGCTGGATGTCCACCTGGCCGCGGAGGTCGGCAAGCAGATCGGGCAGCAGGTTGTCCGAGGAAACCAGGTAGACGGGGCCCTTGAGCGGTTGGTCGAGCAGCGGGGTGATCGCTTCGGCGCGGCCGTAGATCGCTCCTTTCGGACAGTCGTTGGCAGCGAGCTGGACCCGCGTGCAGATCGTCTTGATGTGGCTCTGGTCAAGGAAGGAGGCGTGCGGGAGGGTGAGAGCGGCGCGGGCGATGTTGGCGTCGCCGGGCCGGGCAGCAAGGACCGCGCGGAATTTCGGGTGGCCGTTGCGCCGCATTTTCTTCCGGCTGCCGATCAGCTTGGTGGTCAGCTTCGGGCGGAATTTCAGGTCTTCGCAGCGGCTGGTTTTGAACGGCGAGCTGACGCTGAACGAGCTCCAAGACCCGGCATCGGCCGGGTTGCCGCCGCCGCCCCGCAGCGCCCCACCGCTGGTCAGCTGCTCGCAGCTGGTCGGGTTGAGGGTGAATTCCTTGCGGTCGAGGTCGAGGCGGATCGCGCGGACGCTGAGCTGGGTGCCGCCGTAGACATCGGGGATCGGGTCCGAGACGGCGTGGACCTGGGCGCTGACCGGATCGACGAACAGCGCCACCCTCACCACGACCGTCCCGAGGTCGAACGGTCCGGCCGTGGCGGGGGTGATCACTGCCAGGGAGAGGGGGGCGCCCTTGTAGGGGCCCGAGAGGAAGGCCTGCCCGGCGATCTTCAGCGGCGAGTTGCCGGTGCCGGCTTCGATCGCGACGCTGCCGACCTGGCTCTTCGCCGGACAGCTCGAGGCGGCGGCCTCCTGGGCGCCGCCGCGCCCTGCCGCCGCCGCGAGTTCCGGCGCGTTGCAGTAGACGAGGCCGGCGAGCTTGCCGGTCATCCCCGGCGCCAGGGTGAGGTCGACGCCTTTCAGCTCCTGCTGGCCGTCGCTGCGGGTGACGTCGAGGCTGAGCGGGCTAAAGGCTCCGGCCCGGTTGCTGTTCGGGCGCACCGCGAGCCCGGGGGTGAAGGGCCGTTCGCCCATCGATTTCGGACAGGCGCCGCCGCCCGGCAGCGAGCTCAGCGAGAAGTTGCCGTTCGGGGTGGCGGCCGGATTGCCCGACCAGGGAACCATCACCGCGGTGGTCTGGTTGGGGCCGCAGGTCGGCGGGCTGCTCAGCACCGATGGCCGCGGCGAGTTGCTGAAGTTGAGGACGAAGGAGGTGAACGGCACCTGCGGCGCTTCGGTGATCGTCGTCGAGAGCTGGCCGGTCACCGGGTTGGCACGGACGTTGCCGATCAGCCGCACGTCGACCCCGTAGCGTTTCGAGACCGCGTTGATGAAGATCCTGTACTCGTCGCCGGAGAGCGGGTCGCGGCTCAGTTGCTGGCCGACGTAGACCGCTCCTTCGAGCTGGTTGTTGGCCTCCGCCAGCGGCGGCGATTCGATCTTCACGGTGCCGATCTGCGAGCGCGCCGGGCAGCCGACGGGATTGCGGGTCCCCTTGCCGAACTGTTCGGTGGTGCAGGTCTGCAGGCCGTTGGGGCCGGAAGCGTTGCTGGCCGCTGCCGGATTGATCCCCATCCCGGTCGGCAGGGTGACCGTCGCGTTCTTGGTGTTCGAGCTGTCCTGGCCGACCGGGTCTTTGAAATGCGGCACAGTGATCGCCACCGCGGCGCTGGCCGGCGAGTTGACGTTGCCGGTGCCGGGGTTGGTGGCGACGGTCGGCCCGTAGGGGATCGTGTTGCAGGCTTTCGGCGAGGTGCCGGGCGGGATCGGCGACTCGAGCCGCGGTTCGGCGCTCTGCGGGAAGACGTAGCCCGGCTGGGCTTCTTCCTGCTTGGAGGCGGCGCGGAGGAAGGTCGAGTAGATGCTGCCCGACGCTTTGAACGCTTCGCCCAGGCAGGTGCTCGGGGTGGTGAGGAACGTCCCGTCGCCGGCGCGCCCGTTGAAGACGAGGCGATTTTTCAGAACCACCCCGGGGCCGAGCGGCACCGGCAGCGCTTCCGGCACCGCGATCGTGAACCCCTCGTGGTAATCGCTGGCCCATTCGACGTCGCCTTCGAGGTAGACCGGTTTGCCCGCCAGCATCAATCCGAACCGAGCCGACTCACCGGCGACCGGTTCGACGTTGAACACCGGGACGGAGGTGACGTCGGGGATCGGCGCGACCACGACGCCAGCCACCGATACCGTCACTTCGCTCTTGCCCACCTGCGACGCGGAGGGGCAGGCGCCCGCGTCGAACTGAGCCTGGCTGCAGACCACCGTCGCGCCGGGGTTGACGCTCAGCCCGACCGGTAGGTCGACCCGCACGGTCTTCAGTTCGCCGTCCGGGATTTCCAGCGCCGGCAGTGGCGGAATCTGCAACAGCGTCGTGTGTTTGACGATGAACTGGGTGAAGCCCCAGTTGGGATGGGCCGCCGCGGTTTCGAAGAACTGGTTAGGCGTCGCGACGGAGCAGAAGTCGGTGACGCCTGGATCGCCCGGTTCCCCATTGCAGGTCCCGGCCTGCCACCCCGAGTTGGGCTGCGGGTTATGGGGGTCAAAGGGTTCGCTGATGATCCCTTCGGTGTTGGCGGCGGCGATCCCTGGGAGGGAGAGAGCGGCGCCGAGCAGGACCGCGACCACGGCCACCAAGGTCGCGCCGGCACGGCGACCGCCCATTGGATCTCCCTCCCGAGGAAACATCCCAGTTTCGAAGCTACCCGATTTTCACGACTTGAGTCAATATTTTTTGGTAATGTCTCCGTATGCCAGGCGACAGCTACTCGGGAAACGGCAACGGCAACGGGGCCAAAGCGAACGGATCACACGCCGTTTCGGTGCCGGTCGATTGGGAGCAGCTGGCGCGGGCCACCGCCCATCCGCTGCGGGTCTCGATCCTCGAAATCCTCGGCATCGACGGTGGCCGCACCCTCTCCCCCTCCGAGCTCTGCCTGGAGCTGCAGATCCCGCTCAGCAACACGAACTACCACGTCACCGAGCTGCACAAAGCAGGCCTGATCGAGCTCGCCCGCGAGCGTCAGGTCCGCGGCGCCACCGAGCACTTCTACCGACTCCCCGGCGCGACGATCGCGAAAGCCAGCGGAGCCGAGGCCAAGCCCGTGCCGGCGCCCGCGAGCGCTACCTAGACGTCCTCCCCCCAAGCCCCCGGCGACCCGTGACGGCCTAGCCGTCGCGGGTCGCCACGGCGATCACGTAGCGGCTCGTGACCTGGAAGGCGTCAGGGTCTTCATTTGCCGCCGCGAAGATCTCGAGCGAGCGCCGCGAGACCTCCGCCGCCGCCGCCTCGCTGAGCACCCCGGCAGCGGCGACCCGCACCGGGTGGAAGCGCACTTCCTCCTCGAACCACTGGGCCGCCGAGGAGCCGCGAAAGGCGATGTCCCGCTCCTCCAGCGCGACCGAGAAGCCGTGGGGGCCGAGCAGCCCGGCCAGCGCCTCACGCTCGTGCCAGGGGAACGGCGGCGGGCCCGGCTGGGCGCCGGTCGCGGTGGCGACCGCCTCACGCCCGATCCTCATCGCCCGCGCCACCGGACCGTCCGGGATCCAGGCGCTGAGGACGATCCGTCCCCGTGGCGTCGCGATCCGCGCCATCTCGGCGCCGGCCGCGTCGGCATCGGCGGCGAAGACGACTCCGAGGACCGAGGTGACGAGTTCGACCGAGCCGCCATCGAGCGGGATCTCCTCCGCCGTCCCAACCCTCAGGTCGAGGTCGAGGCCGCGCTCGCGGGCCCGCTCAGCAGCGACCGAGAGCAGCCGCTCGGCCGGGTCGATGGCGATCACCCGCGCCCCGCGTTCGGCCGCCAGCAACGCCCCGTTGCCGGTCCCGGTCCCGAGGTCGGCGACGGTCCACCCGCAGCCGGCGCCGCCACTGCGATCAGCTCCTCGGCAACGGGCAGCAGCTGCTCGGCGATGCGCTCATAGCGGCCTTGGCCCCAGTCCATCGGGCCAATCTAGATCTTGGGGCCGAGAAACGCCCCTACTTCAAACACAAAAAGGTCGTCAAGCACCGCCAGTTCCTCCGCCCCTGGACCTGCGAGACGCACCACAAAGTGAAGGACTACTGAGCGGCTACAGCCGCAGTTGCGCTACTCTGCGCCTCGATTATGTTTACAGCGTATACAGACGCGGCCGGCCCGCTGACCCGTGAGCGCGTGCTCGCGGCGGCCGGCCGCGTCGCCGAGCGCGACGGCCTGGACCGGCTCTCGATGCGGACGCTGGCGCGCGAGCTCGGTGTCTCGCCGATGGCGATGTACCGCCACGTGAAGAACAAGGACGACCTGCTCGACGGGTTGCTCGATCGGCTGCTCGCCGAGTTGCCGCTGCCGCCGGAGTCCGATCCCTGGCAGGCCCGCCTGCGCTTCATGGCCGCCGAGCTGCGGGCGCTGGCGCGCCGGCATCCGCAGCTCTTCGTGCTGCTGTTGCAGCGGCCGGCGGTCGGCAGCGATGCGGTGCGGACGCGCGACGCGGTCGAGCACGCCCTGCGCGAGGCCGGCATCGGCCCCGAGGAAGCGGCGAGGCTCCAGCGGCTCTTGAGCACCGTCGTGATCGGATTCGCGCTCTCGGAGGTCTCCGGCCGCTTCGCCGGGCTCGACAGCGACCGCGAGTTCGACGCCGCGGTCGACCTCCTTCTCGACGCGGTGGTCGCTTGAGGAGCGGGGTGGCATCTCGCACCGCCGAGTACATGGCGCTGTTCCGTGCCCTCGAGTCCGGTCGGCCGCCGGCGCGGCGGCTGTTCGAGGACCGCTTCGCGGCCGGCTTCCTCTCCGCGCCGATGCGGCCGCTGGTCGCCCTCTCGCGCCCGCCATTTCTCGGCTCGTCGATCCGCCGTTTGATCGACCGCCGCTGGCCCGGGCCGCGGGTCTCGGCGACGGTGCGGACCCGCGTCATCGACGAGGCGCTGGCCACGGGGTTGACCGATGGTGCGCGGCAGCTGGTGCTGCTGGGCGCCGGCTACGACAGCCGCCCCTACCGGATCGCGGGGGCGGATCGGATCCGGACCTTCGAGGTCGACCACCCCGACACCCAGGCCGCGAAGCGCCGGCGGCTGCTGAGGATGCTGCCGACCCCGCCGGCCGGCACCACCTTCGTCGGGATCGACTTCGACCGCGAAGACCTCGGCGCGGCGCTCGATCGCGGCGGTTACCGCTCGGACCAGCGCACCTTCTTCATCTGGGAGGGAGTCACCAACTACCTCACCGCAGACGCAGTCGACGCGACGTTCGGCTGGATCTCCGCTCACACTGCGCCCGGCAGCCGGGTCGCCTTCACCTATGTGCACCGCGGCCTACTCGACGGTTCCCGGCGCTTCTCGGATTCGGAGCAGTGGGTCGGGGCGGTTCGCAGCGCCGGCGAGCCCTTCACCTTCGGCTTCGACCCGGATCAACTTTCCACCTACCTCGCCGAGCGCGGCCTGCGGCTACTCAGCGACGTCTCCACCACCGAGGCGCTCGACCAATACCGGTCGCGCCTCGGCAACGTCCCTCCCCCACCCGCCTTCTATCGCGTCGCGCTCGCCACGGTCGAGGCCGCAGAGCGGACGAGGGGTCTCCAACCCGCGCTCGGAGATCCGGCCTGAACCGCGGGCCGCAGAGGAGTACCTTGGGCCACCAGGGTGGATGAAGCGACGAGGGCAGTAACCAGCGAGACCGGCCTTCACCTGGTCCGGGGCCGTGCCGCGTACCGGAAGCGGGCCTGGCAGGAGGCATTCGAGGAGCTGGCGGCGGCCGACCGGGAGCAGGCGGCGGATGCCACCGATTTGGAGGCCTTGGCGATGTCGGCGTACTTGCTCTGCCGAGACGACGATGCCGTGCGGGCGCTCGAGCGCGCACACACCCTCTATCTCGAGGGCGACGACCTGGTCGGCGCTGCGCGTTGTGCGTTCTGGATCAGCATCGGCCTGCTCGTCGAAGGCGAAGAGGCGCAGGCAGGCGGTTGGGTCCAGCGGGGCGGTCGCCTGCTCCGTCGCTGCGATCTCGACTGCGTCGAGCGCGGCTACCTGCTGGTGCCGGGAGTGCTGATGAACGACGGTCCCGGCGGCGACGCCGACGCTGCGTTCGCCGATGCCGCCGCGATTGCCGAGGTCGGCGAGCGATTCGATGAGGTCGACCTGACGGCGTTCGCGCTGCATGCCCAGGGTCGAGCGAGGATCAGGCAGGGCGGCGTGGCGCAGGGCCTGGCACTGCTGGACGAGGCGATGGTGGCCGTGCTGGCGGGCGAGCTGACCTCGCCATTGTTCACCGGATTGATCTACTGCCAGGTGATCAACGCCTGCGAGGAGGTCTTCGAGGTGGGTCGGGCCCGCGAGTGGACCGACGCCCTCGCCCGCTGGTGCGAGGACCAAGCGCAGCTGGTCAACTTCAGCGGCATCTGCCTGGTGCATCGCGCCTGGAGCCTGCAGCTGCGGGGCGAGTGGCAGGCCGCGATCGAGGAGGCGCGGCAGGCGTGCGAGCGGTTCGTCAGCTCCGAGCCGAGAATCGGAGCGGCGCGATATCGAGAGGGGGAGATCCACCGGCTGCGTGGAGAGCTCGCCGCTGCCGAGGACGCCTATCGGGACGCAAGCGAGCGCGGATGGCAGCCGCAACCGGGGCTGGCCCTGCTCTGGCTGGCCCGCGGGCGCACCGGGACCGCCGCCGCGGCGATCCAGAGGCTGCTCGCCGAGACCACCGACCGGCTCGCGCGGGCCAGATTGCTCCCCGCCTACGTCGAGATCATGCTGGCGACGGACGAGGTTCCGTTGGCGCGAGCCGGCGTCCGCGAGCTGACCGGACTGGCGGCCGACTACGGCCTGGGAGTGCTGGGCGCGATGGCGGCGCAGGCGCGCGGCGCGGTCGCCCTGGCCGAGGGCGAGGCCGGCACGGCGCTCGTCGCGCTGCGCGAGTCCTGCCAGGGCTGGCAGGACGCCGAAGCGCCGTACGAGGTGGCGCGAGTGCAGGCTCTACTCGGCGAGGCCTGCCGGGACCTCGGCGACGACGACTCGGCGGCATGGGAGCTCACTGCGGCACGGAACGGGTTCGCGCGACTCGGCGCTGCGCCCGACGTCGAGCGGGTGACCGTGATGATCAGCCCGAACCGCAGCCGTCCCGGAGGACTGACCCCGCGCGAGGTGCAGGTGCTGCGGCTGGTCGCGACAGGCAGCTCCAACCGCGACATCGCCGAGGAGCTCGTGGTCAGTCGGCGAACCGTCGACCGCCACGTCAGCAATATCCTCGCCAAGCTCGAGGTCAGCTCCCGCACCGCGGCAACCGCGTTCGCTCACGAGCACCAGCTGGTCTGACTCCGGAGTGGGTGTAAGCACCCACCCGCCGGCGGGCCCGATTTGGGTGCTCTTCTCGATGCGCGGGCGGGCTCGCGCCGCCACGATCTGGACATGCAAGACGAGAACCGCAGTGGACACTCGACGACGCGCCTGCCGGTCCTCGACGCGGTGCGTGAAATGAGAACGATGATCAGCGATCGCGCCGCCGAGGTCGAGGCGGCGCGACGGCTGCCCGCCGACCTGCTCGCAGAGCTGAAGCAGGCGGGATGCTTTCGGATGCTTCTGCCGCCCAGCCACGGTGGTGATGGCACCTCACCGGCGGAGGCGATGCGGGTGTACCAGGCGCTGAGTGAGGCCGACGCGTCGGTCGGCTGGACGGTGATGATCGGCTCGGCGGCTTGGGTCGACCTGGTCGGGCTGCCCCGGGCGACCTTCGACGCCATCTACGCCGACGGGCCCGACGTGATCATCGGCGGTGCCTTCAGCCCGAGCGGCTCGGCCACGCGAGTGCAGGGTGGCTACCAGGCGAGCGGGCGGTGGGGATTCGCCAGTGGCTGCGAGCACTGTGCCTGGCTCTACGGCAACTGCCTCGAGGAGGTCGGAGACGAACAGCGGCTGCGGATGGTCCTCTTCGCGCCGGCCGAGGTGCAGATCGAGGACACCTGGCGAGTGAGCGGGCTGCGCGGGACCGGAAGCCACCACTTCACCGCCGACCAGGTATTCGTCCCGGACGAACGGACCTTTGCGGCCATGGAGGCCGAGCCGTGCCTCGATGAGCCGCTCGTCCGGATCCCCTTGCCGGCGCTGATCGCCCCGCTTCTTGCCAGCTCGGCGCTGGGCGTGGCGGAGGGAGCGATGGCCGACATCCTCGCTCTTGCCAGTGGGAAGGTGCCGTTGCTCGCGCCCACCGCGCTGGCCTCGAACCCGCTCTTCCAGCACCAGGTTGCCACCGCTGCCACCGAACTGCGCGCGGCTCTGGGTCTCTTGTACGACGAGGTCGACTCGGCGTGGGAGACGGCCACCAGCGAGGAGCCGTTCACGCTCGAGCAGCGAGCCCGGATCCGTTCCGCGGCCGTCTGGGCGACGGCCCGGGCGACCGCGGTCGTCGACTTCGCCTACCACGCGGGCGGTGGCAGCTCGGTCTACGATCACAACCCCCTTCAGCGCCGGCTTCGCGACATCCACGCGATCAGCCAGCACTTCCTCGTCAGACCCGACACGTTGACCACCGCCGGCGCCGTGCTCGCCGGCCAGGAGATCGAGGTGCCGATCTTCTAGGTCGGCCAAGGACGGTAAGCGGACGACGGGTCTCGAACCCGCGACCTCGAGCTTGGGAATATTGATCCGAGGCCGAGCGGCATCTGTCTTCTGATGCGCTTTTCCTGCAAATGCAGGCCTTTTTGGGGTGACGCAGAGTGACGTTGGTGGACTCCAATAGCCAGATTTTGTTCCCACCCATGTTCCCACCTGGCGCACCTGCTTCTCGAATCGACCGCGGGCAACTCCGCCGTTCATCAGCCGCCCGGCGCTCGTCCGGAGCGTCGAGAACTGCATGGCAAGTTTGGCCGGGCACCGTTGTACGGACCGGTTGCAACCTGCAGGGCCTCGATGCTGAACAGGAAGAACTTCGGGGTAATCGAAGTCAGGACTGGCCGCCGTCGAGGCCCGGGGCGGACAGGGCGCTCAACCGTCGCGGTGGAGCACAAACCCGAGTTCCTCGCATTTCCGAGCGACCGCGTGTCCACGGTCTTCGTCGGGGAAGGCCAACAAGCAAAAGCGTTCGGCTCGGGTGAGCGCGACGTAGTTGATCCGGCGCTCCTCGTCTTCCTCTTCGGAGGCGCCCTGATCGCCTAGAGAATTCTCGAAGAACTGCATCTGCTTGGCGCGGTCGGCACCATGGTGTTTCTTGACCACGACCATCACCGCTTGGCGCTCCTCTCCCTTCAGCGAGTGGACGGTTCGCGGGGCCAGGTCCGGAAGCGGCCGCGCGAAAATATCCGAGACGGCGAAATCAGCGAACTTCTTCGGCGCCTTCAACATCGGTCCTGGCTGATGACGGGGGGTGTCGGTGACCCTGTTCAATGCGGCCCCGTAGATCGGCCGCGCGGAGATGACCCAGGTCCGCAGGTCGCCTTCGAGTGGCGGCAGTTCTCCAATGAGGGAGCGGGCGGCGCTCCTCAGCCTGGTCTGCGTCTCGGGTTCGAGGGACGTGGGATCCTGATGGAAGGCGCCGTGGGCGATCAAGGCCTCCGCCCGCGCCACGTCCCAGCGATCCAAGGCGCCCGCGGCGAGCGTGGCGGCGAGCCCGCCGAGCGCCACCACGGCCGGGCCTGGTTTGACCAGTTCGTCGTGGCCGCCGAGTCGGGCGATCATTCTGTGACTGCGGGCAAGTACGCACGCGTCTCGAGGCTCGATGCCATGGGCCGCAAGACGCTGCCGGAAATGGTCGATCGCGAGCGCCGGCTGATCGGCCGGATAGAGGAAGAGCTCGGGATCGATCTCACAGTCGCGGTTGGGCCCTACCGCCTTATCAGCCCCGCGCCCGCAGAAGTGGCTGGCGACGTCGCAGAGCTTCTGGGACGAACGGTGGTTCTCGTTGAGCTGGAGCTCCTCCAGGTCGCTGTCCTCGGCAAGCTTGCGACAGGCCCTGGCATCAGCCCCCTGGTACGAGTAGATCGATTGCTCGAGATCCCCGACCATGACGAGGGAGTCAAGTCTGCCGCTGCCGTGGATCTGTTCGAGGCAGGCGAGCTGGAGATCGGAGGTGTCCTGCGCCTCGTCGATCAGGACCTCCTCGAAGCGTCCGGCGAGGGCCGCCGCGACGGCCGGCACCTCCCGCAGGATCCGTAGGGCCGCCCACATCGCGTCGTCAGCGCTGAGCACCCCCTGGTTCCTGAACAACCCGCGCTTTCCGCGTACGACCCTTTTGCGCTCCGCAGCCAGAACCTCGTCTGCTTTGTGGATCGCCCATCGAGGCGGCGCCGAGAAGATCAGACCGCCGTCGGGCCCGATGCGGAACTGGTCCAGGCTGAGGCGAAGCCTCTGGTCAGCTGAATAGCCGAAGTCAGGCCACTGACCGAGCCAGAGCCGCGGCGCCTTCCCGGCTCCGATCAGATGGGCGAAGGGGTACACCACGTAGCCAAGCAGGAAGCCGTGCAGGGTGCCGTTGAAGGAGCGCGGACCGAAAAGGTGGCGATGGTCAGCACCGAGCATCGCCGCGATCCGATCCGCCCCGACGTTGGTGTAGGAGCATGCGGCGACACGCTTGCCTTCGTCGTCGAGGCGAGCGATCCGCGCGGCGGCGGTGCGGGTCTTTCCAGAGCCCGGGCAGGCGAGTAGGAGGAAATCACCGACACGGTCGTGGCCTGGACCCCATCAACGTTGTCACCTGAGGCCGCGTGAATTAGTAGTCGCTTCGCTCTCCTGGGCATCCTCCCAGGTCTTCCTCACCTCCTTCGGAGTGCGGTAGCCGAGGCCCGAGTGG